>Ga0272441_10011243_pt1 | contig 13328 bp, 14 predicted proteins | sample SSMProp6N_FD_193582 | JGI IMG/M metagenome (GOLD analysis project Ga0272441, IMG submission 193582) | Marine sediment archaeal communities from Little Sippewissett salt marsh, Falmouth, MA, United States - SSM-Prop-6N | ecosystem: Environmental > Aquatic > Marine > Wetlands > Sediment ... | reverse complement strand
GATCTCACCGCGATGGACTGCGAAGGATACCTTGTCAACGGCGATGAAATCCCCGAACTGCTTGCTGAGATTATCGGTCTGAACGATAACGTCATTCATCGGAATCCACATCCTGAGTTAGCAACTCAATGAAGACATCTTCCAAACCGGGCGCCGTCGGGGCCACCCGTGTTACCGTACCTCCCATTTTCTTAATACCGGACTTCAAACGAGGGATTACTTTTCCATTCTCGCCGGGTTTCACACGAATGTGCCAGCGGTCGCCAAATGCACGGACATCTTCGATCTGCTGGATATCACCCGCCACTTGCTCCACAACGGGTTTTGGGCCTCCATACAATGCCAGGATTCTCCCCTCCAGACGCTGTGTAATCTCGCCTGGCGATCCTTCCAGAAGAAGTTTGCCATCCGAAAGAAAACCCACCTTGTTGCAGCGAGAAGCCTCATCCATATACGGCGTGCTGATCAATACAGCAACTCCATCACGCAGCAGCTCGATGAGTAATTGCCAGAACATCTGCCGGGTGACGGCATCCACTCCCCCGGTGGGTTCGTCAAGCAGCAAAATGCGCGGCTTGTGCACCAGGGCCGCCGCCAACCCGAGTTTTTGTTTCATCCCGCCGGAGAGTGCGTCCGCTCTTCGATCGCTGAATTCACGCAAGCCCACGAACGTCAGGATTTCTTCGGATCGCGGCTCCCAATCGTTCGGCGAAATCCCACGCACCTCGGCAAAGAAGCGCAAATTCTCCAACACGGTCAAATCGCCGTACAAACTAAACCGCTGCGGCAGATAACCGATCTGGGCGCGCGCTTGCTCTGTTTGGTGCCACAAGTCAATCCCGGCCAGCTCGATCGAACCGGAATCAGCCGTATACACGCCGCATAACAACCGCATGGTGGTGGTCTTTCCCGCGCCATCCGGTCCGACCAGGGCATAAATCTCACCCGCATGAATGCGCAAAGAAACACCATCCACCGCAGCACGTGTGCCGAAGCTCTTCCTCAACTCATCGGCCTGGATCAATACATCCACCAGATGATCTCCTATCGCTTTCCCGTTCTCACGAAAACCATCCCTTTACGCCAGGAACCCCACTCCTAATCCACGAATTCGACATCCGCCGGCATACCTGGCTTCAGGCGGCCAGTCGGATCGAGCAGCTGCAATTCGATGGCAAATACGGTTGCGCGGCGTCCCTCTTCCGTCTGTACGTTGCGCGGCGTGAATTCCGCCTGGTCGGCGATGCGCGTTACTGTGGCGGTAAACGTCTCTTCGGGAAAAGAATCTACGGTCACGATCGCCGTCTGGCCCAAATGGATTTTCCCATAGCGGTCTTCCTGAACGAACACGGTGATGGTCAGATCATCCAACTGTGCGAGAGTCAGCGCCACGGCGCCGGGTTGAATGACTTCTCCCGGCTCCACATTGCGCGTGACGACGACCCCGTCGATTGGCGCAGTAACATCCAACTTTTCCAACTGCAGGTCGATCACATCCAGCTCGGCGTGTGCTTGCGCCAATCCGGCTTCAGCCTGCGCCAATGCGGCCTGCGCCTGATCGAGATGCGCTTCTGCGATATGGACCTGGAGCGCATCTTCTCCGGTCTGAGTCATCGCCAGGTGATCAAGCGCGGCGTCATAGCGTTCCTGTGCGACCGCCAGACGCGCCTTCACCTCGAGCACATCCTCGGTGTCCTTTTCGGAAAGCAGTTGCTCGTAATCCGTCTGAGCCGCCTCGAGTTCGGCTTCCGCCGCATCGAACAAGTCTTCGGCGTACTGCTCGAGTTCCGCATCGTCGCGCGCCCTGCGCGCGCGCTCCAGAACCTGGTCGGCGATCGTGAAACGGATGCGTGCATCGGCAAGCCGGTTCACCGCCTGCAGCAGATCGTCCATGGCGGATTCCCCCAGCAGTGTATCGAAGTGTTCCTGCTCGTCCAGCAGCGCCTCTAAAGCGAGATCGACTTCCTTTTCAGCTGCGTTTATTTCTTCTGCTTTATCGAAATACCAGATCGGCAGATCGAATTCTGCCGGCATGGATGCTTGCCAACGATCCTCGCGATTGGGCAGATCGATCTGTCGCTCCATCCGGCGCGTGAGTTCAACCTGCAGCGTCAGAAGTTCTACGTTGATCTCTGCGCTGTTAACCGTCGCTTCAGCCGTATCCAGCGCCGCTTCCGCTCTGTCGCGCTGCGCTTGAAGCAGTTCATCATCCAGGCGAACGAGAAGTTCGCCCATTTCGACGTGATCGCCTTCCGCAACGAGAACCTCTTCGATCCGCCCGGCAACTTCCGGTGAAACGATCACTTCCAACGCTTCCACCGTACCGGAAGCAGTCAAGTCCTCTTCCGTCTCCCTGGAGACGCTGGCGAGATAGACAATCGAGAGCACAATCAACACCGGGAACAACATCATGAGCACAATTCTGCGAACACGGTCAATGGTCATCGGAACCTCCAAATCCCTCCCCACTCCATTCCAAAGGAGGGAAACCTTCAATGGTTGCATAAGCGATCAATCCAGCCGCTTACGAAAACGCAAAGCGGCCAGAGTCATCATGACCCCACCGAACACGATCAAAGCCACAATTTCATCCTGCAGTGCGCGTATGTCTACGCCCTTGATCAGCAAGGAACGAATAACGATCAGGTAATAACGCAGCGGAATCACGGTCGAAATCCACTGCAGCACTTTGGGCATGGCCTCGATGGGGAAGAAAAAACCCGAGAGGAAAATACTCGGCAAGTACGTGAAAAATGCGCCCAGCATGGCCTCTTGCTGCGTATTCGAGATGGTCGAAACCAGGAGCCCAACACCCAGACCGGAGAGCAGAAACAACCCGGAAAGCAGCATGATGGCGCTCAGTTCACCTCGAATGGGAACATCGAACAGCAACGACCCGATCGCCAGAACTTCCAAGGTATTGATCAGGGCCAAAAACACATAGGGCAGGATTTTCCCTACAACCAATTCCCAGGGTCGGATGGGCGTGACGATGAGTTGTTCGATGGTGCCGCGCTCGCGCTCGCGCACGACAGCCGTGGCGGTGAGAATGGAAGTCAGCGCGTATAGAATGGTACCAATGACACCCGGCACCATGAAGTAGGCGTCGATCATATCGGGGTTGTACCAAACCTGGGTGTGGATCTCTAACGCAGTGTCCGGTATGGTGGAGATACTGAAGCGCGCGCCCTGATCGAGCACCACCGCTGTGCCGTATGCCTGTGCGATTAATTGAGCTGCTGAGAGTGAGGTGGAGGCGATCGTTGGGTCGCTGCCGTCCAGAATAAAGGCCACGTGGGCGGAACTTGCCCCTTTCAAGAGCTGGCCATAATCCGGAGGAATGATCAACCCCACTTTCGCATCGCCGCGATCGATGGCTTCCCGTAACTCGTCTTCGGAGTCAACTTCCAAGGAAAGCTGAAAATAATCTGCCGCCCGATAGGCGTCTAGTAATTCGCGGGCCGAGGCGCTGCGATCTTGATCCAGGACTGCCATGGGGATGTTGCGTACATCCGTTGTTGCTGCGTAGCCCATGAGCAGCAACTGCGTGACCGGAATGGCAATCACCAGCATTAGAGTACGCGGATCGCGCCAGATCTGGATGAACTCTTTCCGGATGAGTGAAAACAAACGATTATTCAACATCCTCGTTCTTCTCCATTAAGCCTTCTTGAATATCAGTGTGTAATAAAACCAATTGCCAATACGTTGATCGAGAATAAAATGCGCTGCCTCAGCCCACTTTTGGAGGGTAGAGATGCGCGGATAATCAGGATCCATGAAAAGCTCACTGAAAACCAGTTTGCCGGAAGAGGCCAGTACGCGGCGAAATTCTTTCATCGCACGCACTGGATCCGGGATTTCACCAATAACCGTAATCAAGCTAATCACATCGAAGTAGCCATTATCGAAAGGAAGATCGTATGCATCGGCCACTCGCGCTTCCAGATTAACGATAGCTTCCCTCTGGATGCGTTGACGCAATCGCTCGATGATTTTGGGTTCGATATCGATCGCGATGACCCTTCCGGATTCGCCCACAGCGCATGCGGCAGCGATGGTATATGTCCCGTTCCCCGGTCCTACATCGAGAACCTTTATGCCGGGCCCAATGGTATGCCGCTGCATCGTCTCTTCGGGAGGCTGCAACCGGCGGCGCAGCGGGTTGTCGATGATGTTTGTAAACATGGCAGGAATGGGAAACTTGTGAACCCTGCGGACAATACGCACCAGTGTATGCAACCCGAAGAGACACAAGATAATCGAAAAAAACCACTTCAAGATCGGGACCAACATGGCCTAATCCTCCGTAATGCCATGCAGGAAGATATCAATTGTGTACTTCAAGGCATCCTCGCTCATCTCGCTGGGGAAATGGTCACCCATAATATTTTCGATCAGGAAGTAGGCATAGAAATTCGCCAGGAAGACACGCACAATGATTGGAAGCGGAATGGGCCGGATGTTGACTTTCATGGCAGCAAAATCTTGAAGAATGCTGAGCACCTGCGGCATAAAAAGCTGCATTAAACCAGGCATGTGGACACTCTTGAACTCTACGATTTCGATCAGCATCAAGTTCAGGAAATCCGGGTTTCGATCCAGCACGGACACCATGCCCTCAGCCGCTTGTTTGACAAACCCATCCACTGTTTCCCCTGTTGCCGCTTTCACGATAGGAAAAACCTCGTGGTATGGATGGTAAACCTCCATGACCTTTACGAAGATATCCTCTTTACTCTCGAAATGGTTATAGATGCCGCTCAATACGATGCCAGCTTCCTCCGCAATCTGGCGCATCGATGTTCCATGGTAACCCTGTTGTTCAAAGAGCAGTCGAGCCACCTCGACGATCCTGGTGCTGGTTTGTTCTCCCTTGGTGATCATCATCGCTAATCATGCCTTTACTTGCGGATTATAAGAACGAACGTTCGTTTCCATAGTATTGAATTTTTTCCAGCTTGTCAAGTGCCCTGAATACCCGGGGGATGTTTTGTGAATAATCTGGTTATGCTGTATAAAGAAAGATGAAGGAGATTTGTAAAAGAATCTCCCGCCAAAAGGGGATAAAGCTATTATGCCTATCGAAACCTCACGCGATCCAGATCGTGAACTTACGATCCTCGTCGTTAGTGGTCCGGTCACCCTGGATGAAATGATCACGGTGTTGGAAGATTTTTATGCCAAGGGTTCAACCCGACTCACCCTCTGGGATTTGTCCCCATCCGACCTCTCAAATGTCACACCAGACGACATTCTGAGATTCATCCAGCGAGCTGCGGAACTTGGCGTTGAACGCAAGGATGGACGTACAGCCGTCTTCACAACGAATGATCTGCAGTACGGCCTGGGAAGGATGGCTGAAACGTATGCAGCTTTCGAAGATCTGTCCTACAGCTTGAGTTTATTTCGATCGCGAGAAGAAGCGCTGGCGTGGTTGTTTTCTGAATAACTCGCCTCTCAATCCAATGGAGCGATGCTCCTGGTGATTGATTCAACTTTCCTGCCGCCAGGTTCGGGCAAATTCTGGTTGCACATTAAAACGATATCACCCACTGTACAGTCCATATCTCTGGCAATCACGGGGCATTTCGCCATAAATAAAAAATGGATCGGACGGCTTTCATCCGACAAGGTTTCATAATTCCCCTGCCCTTTGCTTATCACCAGATCTGCTTTGTCAAATCGTTCGATAAACGGCTTTGAGCACAGTGGAAGGAGCGTCCCTGGAACCTCCGACCCGCTCGAAAAGACATGTGCAACTCGATCGATTCCCGCCTCGATCGCATCTTCTGTCAAGGCATCGTTGATAATCGCTTTCTCTCTCACCGCATACGCGATTTCCTTTTCAGGATCGATTCGCTTGATCTCTTCCAGCAGCACCCGGTCAAAGACAGTCTCCCCGACGTTATCGCCGAGATAGAGAATCGTTCTGGCATCATTAATCGCGTTCCTAAATGACCGGAAATCGAAGACGGACTTCTCATTTTCTTCAAAGGGACTCTGTTCCCTCAGCAGGATTTTCCCGAGCTCCTTTTCCACATCGAGAGAATTCACACTGCCGTAGTCGATGATATTCCCTGCGATGGCCAATTCGACCGCCATGCGTAGCCGATCCTCCGCACCTTCGGTTTTTTTCTTTAATTCAGGATAGAGCGCTAAAGTTTTCTCCGTCGCCTTTTGTTTTAGCTGTTGATAGGGATCGGGTTTTCCGGTGATTCGCTTCACGATATCATGTATCGTTTTCCCCATTTCAGGAGGCGTAGACGATAATCGGAGTCCCGGTATGGCTTTAGCCACTTCATCGAGAATTTGCTTCTGGGTTTGATCGTCCGCACCACTCATTCTGGCAGCCTCAAGTGCCTGCCGGAAAAAGCACGGTATACATTCAAGATAGGTCTTCATATCACCATCCAAAAATTATAGAGACTATTATCCCCGGGTGATGTAAGTCAACGAGATACGTACACACTCCAGGTTCATTCCCCCGGATTTTGGTTCGTCTATCATAGGCCTACTCGCGTGCCAATGACAGGCGAAAGACGCAGGACTGAAATGATCCAGGGAATGGATTGGGAACAGCGTTATCCAGAATAAGAATGCCGAACAAGATAAATCCGGCTGATACTAAGGAGAAATCCGCCGCGATTAGCCAAGCAGCGCCAATTTTACCGACATTTCATCGCCCGTCTGATGCCTCACGAGTAGAGAACATCTTCCGCTAACTACAATCTAGGCCTGGCCTGCCTGCGCAGTCGTAATCGCAGTATCTCATGCGTGTAATGAAAATGAGGTCGGGCCTATGCTGGCGGACGACCACTTACGCTCCGGCGATGTCTCTCGCCTCACTCCTTGGAAATCTGACGCAGCAAACCCAGCAGCGTCATCCCGATCTTCATCCCCTCACCGGTGCCGAGTTTTAATCTCTCACCCTGTTGTTCAGCCCGCCGCACCAGCAGGATGGCCATCCCCAAACCGGTTAAGGCACCGATCAGACCACCAAGGATCAGAGTTCTCGATTTCCAGTTTCCGTCTTCATTCATACAGATTTCCCTCATCAGAACGAAAGATAGATGCAACACTTTGGAAAAATGTTTTAACACTCGCCCAGGCGGACAACGACGAGAGCATCGGTTTGGCTGCCATGTCTCCTGCTTGTTTCGCCGTGCCTTCGAGGCGACCCAGGAATTGATGCGCTTTTCTGAATGGTGCCGGCAGCTTGCGGATCACCTTTTCCGTAGCAAAAACACCAAACGCCAGGAGCGCCATCGTCACTAAACCGAGCAGCAGAATCGGCAGCGCAAGACAAATTACAGCAACATCCGCAAACACGCCGGGGCTGCGATCTTCCAATAACAATACCAACGAGAGGCCCGCGATTACCAGAATTCCGAAAATCAAAGGCAGGTAGATTTGCAGACGGATTTGTCGCTGCGCACCCGGTCGTGGCGAAAACTCTTTCTGATGGTGACTGCCCGGATTCATTCTTATCCTTTTCCTCTCGTTATGTGCTATTGTAGCACGTCCGAGGAAGGCTCAGGGGGATAGATCACAGAAGCAGCCGTCTCAACCAGGAAAAAGGTTTCACTGTTCCCATGGCTCAGGTTGCGATAGAATCCTCTTGCATACCAAGGAGGAACGCATGGCAGATTTTTCCGGCAAAGGAGTTGTCGCAGCAGTCAAGACATCCCCCGAAACGATTTTGGAGGACATCGACAAGGTCATGCGCCTGGCGCATTTCGAGTCCTCCTTACCCAAAAATAACCGCACCGGTCTGAAAATCAATATCTCCTGGCAGACTTGGTATCCAGCCTGCTCTACAGAGCCCTGGCAGCTCGAAGGCGTGATTCAAACCTTGCGCAACAGCGGTTACGATGACCTGGTCGGCGTGCACAACGACACCGTCGTCGTCGACACCAGCGTCGGCGAGTTCAACAACAAACATCGCTTCGTGACCGACAAACACAAGGTACCCTGCATCTATCTCTACGAAGAGGACTTCGAGTGGTTCGAATACAAACCCAAGAAGCCCTTTCTTGTGCTCGATAAGGTCTATCCGGACGGCGTCTTCATTCCCAAAGCGCTCGTCGGCATGAATATCGTGCAGCTTCCGACGGTCAAGACTCACGTTTTCACCACCATCACCGGCGCCATGAAAAACGCCTTCGGCGGATTGCTGCACCGCAACCGCCACTGGACTCACGCCGTGATCCACGACACACTCGTCGACCTGCTTATGATTCAACAAGACATCCACCCCGGCCTGTTTGCCATGATGGACGGCACCTTCGCCGGCGACGGACCCGGTCCGCGGGCCATGCACTGGCACGAGAAAGACATTCTGCTCGCTTCGGCTGACCAGGTAGCTATCGACGCCGTGTCTGCCAAACTGCAGGGATTCGATCCCATGAAACTGCGTTTCATCCGCCACGCCCACGAACGCGACTTGGGTGTCGGTGACCCCTCGCAGATCGAGATCGTTGGATACGATATCGAGCAGGAAAAACCCTGGCATTTCAAGAAGGGTGAGACTTTCGCCAGTCGTGGCCAGAAGATGATTTACCACGGCCCGCTCAAGCCTTTCGAAAAAGTACTCCTGCAAAGCCCGCTGGTGCCCTGGTCGTTCTTCGCCAGCAACTTCTACCACAACGTATTCTGGTATCCCTTCATCGGACGCAAACGCGTCGCTGCCGCCCTGAAAACGCGCTGGGGACAGCTCTTCAAACGCTACGGCGACGGCAACGTGGTCATGCCCGGAATGGAACCCAAGACCGTGATCCAGGCCGTAATCGGGTTGGCTGTACTGGCCGTTGCCGCCGTGGGCTTCTTGCTGCTGCGCTGATGCACCCTGAATCCATTCGCCGACGCATCGCCGTCGGCTTGATCTTCGGCTTTCTGGTATTCCTCGGACTGGGGCTGATCGGCGATATCCGCCATGTCGGCACCCAGTTCGCCAACTTTATCTGGTCGTATACACCACTTATTCTGACTGGAACGTTGTTCAACTACACCCTGCGATTTTTCAAGTGGCATTTTTATCTGGGCCAGATCGGCATCCACGATCTATCCTTGCGAGAAAGTGCCCGTCTCTTCATCGCCGGGTTTCCCCTCGCTGTGACCCCCGGGAAAGTGGGCGAAGCCCTCAAGGCGGTCTGGCTGCAGAATAAAACCGGCACACCTACAGCCCGTGGAGTAACTGTAGTGCTTGCCGAACGCATCAGCGACGGTCTGGCTGTGCTGTTGCTCTCCACGCTGGGTGTGATCGCCTACCCCCGCTACTGGCCGGCCTTCGCCGCCGTCCTGGGCATCCTTCTGATAGGCATTATCATTTCCCAGATTCGACCCCTGGCACTGGCTATACTCGGCTTCGCCGAACGCCTGCCCTTGATCCAGCGGCTTGCCCATCACCTGCATGAATTCTATGAAGGTGTCTATGCCCTCTTCCGCCCGCGCGCCACCATCACGGCCATCGGGCTGGGTGGCATCGCCTGGCTGGGAGAAGGCCTGGCGATGTATCTCGTACTCGTTGGGTTGGGCGTGCCGGGTGGGTGGGAGACTCTCTCCGTAGCTGTATTTGTACTTTCGTTTTCGACGGTGATCGGCGCCGTTTCGGCACTACCGGGAGGATTGGGTGCCTTCGAGGCCAGCGCGGCTGGCATGTTGACCCTGCTTCTGGATGTCCCGGCCAGCACCGCCGCGGCAGCCATATTGCTGATTCGTTTCGCCACACTCTGGTTCGGGGTAGCATTGGGGTTGCTGGTCTGGTCCCGTTCGGGGGATTTGCTCTATCTACAATCGGATGACAATTTGTAGGGGCGACCCGGCGGGTCGCCCTTATACTGTTCCGGATATATTCTAGAGGCGCACCGATGTGTGCGCCCAAACCATGATCGCTATGGGCAACCATTGAGGTTGCCCCTACAAGATAATTATTCCCGGTCCTTGCTGCGCAGATGCGGGAAGAGGATCACCTCACGGATCGACGATTGATCGCTCAGCAGCATCGTAAGGCGATCGACGCCCATGCCGAAGCCGCCATTGGGCGGCATGCCGTAGCACATTGCCCGCAGGTAGTCCTCGTCCATAGGATGGCGCTCTTCATCATCATCCGCATACATGCGCCCCATCTCCACGAAGCGCTGCTCCTGATCGAGTGGATCGTTCAACTCGGTGAAAGCGTTGCACAGCTCCATGCCGCCCACGAAACCCTCAAAACGCTCGACGGTCTGCGGATCACCGGGCACGGATTTTGCCAGCGGGGAGATATCACGCGGGTAATCGTAGATGAAGGTCGGTTGGATTAAATTCGGCTCCACATATCTGCTCAGCAGCGAATCGATCAGTTTACCCCGCGTCGATGTTTTCGACGGCTCATGCCCGCGTGCTACCATCGCTTCCCGCAGACTCTGTGCATCGTCGTGTTTGGCGATGTCAATCTCGGCGGCATCGATCAACGCCTGGCGCAATTCGATGCGTTCCCAGGGCGGACTCAAATCGATCGCCTCGCCCTTGAATTCGATCTGCGTCGATCCGGCGGCCTGTTCGGCAGTGAAGGATACCATCTGCTCGGTAAGCTCCATCACATCCTTGTAATCGGCATAGGCCATGTAGAATTCGAGCTGCGTGAATTCGGGGTTGTGCTTGAAGGACACCCCTTCGTTTCGGAAATCACGTCCGATCTCATAGACCCGTTCGAATCCCCCAACGAGCAGACGCTTGAGATAGAGTTCGAAGGAAATACGTAAATAGAGATCCTGATGCAGCTGGTTGTGATGTGTGACAAAAGGCTGCGCCGCTGCGCCGCCGTAAATCGGCTGCAGGATGGGCGTTTCGACTTCGAGGAAACCGTGCTCGTCGAGGAACTTCTGCAGGGCACGTACGACGCGCATACGCAGGTGAAAAATATCACGCACCTCGGGGTTGATCACCAGATCGGCGTAACGTTCCCGAAAACGCGCTTCCGGATCGGAAAAGGCGCTGTGTACCACGCGTTCGCCATCGACCTCTTCTTCCTTCGTCGCCGGCAGCGGCGTGACACCCTTGGCCAACATACGGTAATCGGCGACGCGCACGGAGACCTCACCGGTGCGCGTACGGAACATCTGTCCCCGGGCCTGAAGAAAATCGCCCAGATCGAAATCTGCGTTGAAGCGATCGAAAGCCTCGGCGCCCAACTCATCGGCACGCAGATAAAGCTGCAGCCTGCCGGTGCCGTCCTCGATATGAGCGAAAGTTGATTTGCCCATGGAGCGAACCGAACGCAGCCGGCCAACCACCGTGACCTCAGTGGATACGTCCTCACTCGCAGTCTCAAATGTCTCGATCGCCTCCGCCGTGGTATGTGTGCGTTCGACGCGGTTGGGGTACGGTTCCATCCCTGCCTGGCGCAGGCGCTCGAGCTTTTCCAGGCGGATCCGTTCGAGATCGTTCCATTTCTTCATACGGTCTATTACCCTTTATCTACAACCCGAATGCTCTCGTCCGGGACTCAGTACAGGTCAAGTTTACACGAAAAAGCGCCCCGCACGGTATGAAAAACGCGGGGCGCCAAGGTAAAACGCCTGATTACTTGATCTTCACGATGCGGAAGGACAGCGTACCGGCCGGGGCTTGCACTTCGATCTCATCTCCCACGGCTTGCTCCAACAACGCCTGCCCTAAAGGTGATTCGTTGGAAATCAATCCCTCTTTAGGATTGGCTTCCGCCACCCCGACGATTGTGTAAGTCTCGTTTTTTTGCCCGTCTTGTTTGACCACGACGGTGCTGCCAATATGCACGATGTCCTTTTTATTGGACGGCTTGATCAACTGCGCCTTGGCGAGCATGCGTTCGAGCTCGAGAATACGGCCTTCGATAAAAGCTTGCTCGTTCTTGGCCGCCTCGTACTCCGCGTTTTCGATCAATTCCCCATCTTCCATGGCCTCGTGCAAACGTTTGGCCACTTCATGACGCCGAACCGTACGCAGATGTTCGAGTTCTTCCTCGAGCTTCTTCTGTCCTTCGGACGTAAGATAGACTGCGGAATTCGCCATCGTTCTTCCTACCTCAAACGTTTCGACCTGCCCTGAAAGGCAGGCAACGGCTAGAATAAAAGAACTGAGAGGATGCTCTCAGCCCAAAACCTTTTCTTGCGGCAGCATAATAGCACAACTCAAGCCCGATGTCCAGCAGATAAAAATGCGACGAAACGTTCACATGCAAATGATTATCGAGAAACGGGTTTAGATGTCCTCAACGATGATCGGCAGCCCTTTTTCACGCCGATGAAAACCGCGCAGCTCGACGCTCTGCGCATTTTCGTCCATCCAGAAGGTCGAAAGCTGCGATCGATACAATGCGCTGGCGGCCACCCAGGCCTCCATTTCCCGCGAATCGAGTTCGACAAGCCGTTTTTCCCCCTGTGGGAGACCCATTTCTTCCGGGATTAACTCCCCGCGCATCGCATAGGGCAATTCTGCGTAGTAACGCAGCAAGCGATCCAGGCCTTCCGCCGCGCGGCGGGTAAGACGGTGATCGACATGCCCGCCGTATCCCAGGGGACAATAGAGCACGGCTTGCGCGGGGATGTGAAACGCCAATTCTTGCACAAGATGATTGACCATATCGGTTTCACATTCGTGCAATTCACCGAAGATCGCTGCTTCGTTTGGATACAGCGCCTTTCCGTGATGAGCTTTACGATACACTGCATCGGGAACATCGAGATGAACCGCAATGGCAGAGAGGTGCTCACAGGCCGCCACATCTTCCGCCCGGCGGGCTGCGTTGGATGCAACCTCGGTTTCCCAGCGGTCGTGCAATTCCTGGGCGAACGGAGTCAACTCCCCCGGCGGTGGGTCGCCGGCGCAGATGGTTAACACCGTCACAGATTCACCGGCCGCCGTCTGATGGGCGATCAAGCCGCCGCAGGAGAATACGGCGTCGTCCGGATGGGGCGAGAGATAGATGTGCTGGGTCATGTGCGGATTATAGCCCGCTTTGGAAGTGGGCGTTGACAAGCCCTTCGAATTCCCCTATCGTTAGTTCGTTCCACACGTTCAATCCGCACGCCAAAGGAGTGAGACGATGTCCCTGCCAGCCAGCAATCGGCCATCCCGACTACTCGTGATCTTCATCATGTTCCTGATCGCCATACTGCTGATTTCATGTAGCATCCAGCGAGCTGGAAGTACACAGGACGCGCCCGATGGGAGTGATGGGAGCGGTGGTGAAGGAGACGGCGCGGGAGATGATGGGTCAGATTCTTTGGACTTGGAAGAATCCGGCGATGAAGCATTCGATGAGATCGACCTCACCAGCTTCCCCTGTCCAGACGAACCGCGTACGT
>Ga0272441_10011242_pt1 | contig 13328 bp, 8 predicted proteins | sample SSMProp6N_FD_193582 | JGI IMG/M metagenome (GOLD analysis project Ga0272441, IMG submission 193582) | Marine sediment archaeal communities from Little Sippewissett salt marsh, Falmouth, MA, United States - SSM-Prop-6N | ecosystem: Environmental > Aquatic > Marine > Wetlands > Sediment ... | reverse complement strand
GAGCCTCCCGAAGGGCGACTTCGATCCATCCATCGACTTCGGCCCGCGGAATCGCCTCGGAAGCCGGCGGAGGCTGGACCACGAGGAGTCCCTGTCGGCACTGAAGCGCGCCCTGCACCTCGAGGATCGTAGCGACCTCCGCCGGGTCGTCGGTCCGGTACTCCAGCCTGAAACCGCTGTCTGTCGAGTAGAAGGCCGGAAACTCGTCCGTCCCGAACCCGACCACGGGTACCCCCAGGGTCTCGAGTGCCTCCAGCGTCCGGCCCAGGTCGAGGACCGACTTGGCACCCGAGCAGACCACGGCTATAGGGGTTCGGGACAACGCCTGGATGTCGGCCGACACGTCGAGGCTGTCTTCGCCGCCACGGTGCACTCCCCCGATCCCACCGGTGGCCATGACCGAGATCGAGGCGGTGTTCGCCAGGGCCGCCGTGGCCGCCACGGTGGTGGCCCCCGGTCGGCGGGTCGCGATCACGGGTGCGATGTCGCGAACGCTCACCTTGGCGACCGTGGCTCCCGTAGCCAGTTCCTCGATTTCGTCAGGGGTCATGCCGACGACGACGCGTCCGCGCAGGAGGCCGATGGTGGCGGGGACGGCACCCTCCTCGCGTACGGCGGCCTCCATGGCTGCCGCCGCCTGGAGGTTGATCGGATCGGGCAGACCGTGCGCGAACACCGTCGTCTCGAGAGCGACTACGGGTCGTCCCGTGGCGAGTGCAGCGGCCACCTCGACCCGCACGTCCAGGTATCTCTCCAACCGGCTCTCCCTTCGTTCGGCCGCATCCCGCTGGCGTGGCAATCAGCGTAGCGACCTCGACAATGTACCGGGCCGGTTGTAGATAGACGACATCATCCATCTGATTTCGTCGCGACGAGGAGGTCGAGAGTGACAGGACCGTTCGAGAGCAGCCCCACCGCATCGGGAGGTCTGGGATCACGCCTTCTCGGGCGAAAGAACCGCGTTGCGGCTGCCCGTGACATCGAGGCCCTGCTCGCGGGCTCACCGGAAATCTCCCAGGTCACGGCTGATCGGATCGCTGCGATCGCAACGGAACACGGGGTGGAGATGTCGCGGCTGCAGTCGCAGTGCCGGGACCTTTACCGGCGATACGTGGAGTTCTGCCTGGTGGATCACGCTCTCAGCGAGGCGGAGGTCACGGACCTGAGTCACCTGCGGACGATTCTCGTTCTCCCGGATGAGGTGGCGTCCGAGGTTCATGAGGAAGTGGCGTGTGCGGTCTATGGCGCCGCCGTCGAGGAGGTGCTTTCGGATCACCGTCTCGATCCCGAGGAAGAGGTGTTCCTGCAGAAGATTCGGGGCGGCCTGGATATCGATGCCGGTACCGCCGCGCGCGCGATGGAGGAGGGTCGCCGGAGGGCCCGGCAGCGCTACCTGTCCACCGTCGTCTCTTCCGACGACATCCTGGTCGCATCGCAGGAAATCAAGCTGGAGATCGAAGGGTCATCCGAAGAATCGGTCGAGGGCGCGGTGACCGACGCACTGGGCGAAGCGGCCACGGTCCTGCCCGGTTTGAAGCGGGTAGTGGTGTCTTCGCTGGAGGCCGACATCTCCGAGGGGAAGGTGGCCCGATGGCACGTGAAGCTCAAAGCGGTGCTCGACAAGCGCTGACCCTTCGCCGTCAGGCGTCTCGAATCAGATCGCGCAGGGCGTCCGGTTCGGAGACGGGCCGCTCGCACGCGAACCCGCTGCACAGATAGGCCGCGGCGCGACCGTCGAGAAGTCCGAAGCTCTCGGTGAACGGCGCCGCCTCGGCGAACCCCTTCCCCGCATCCCCGGGCGGCCGCAGCAGTACGACGAGATTCGGTTGGTAACCCTCCCTGGCGACCGCGATCAGGGCGCGCGCGTCCTCCGCTGTCGGGTCCCCGACGATCACCAGCTCCTGCGACGGCCCGATGACCATGTCCATGGCGGCGAGGAAGAACGTGAAGGCGGCCGGCTGCGACGCGACCTGGCGCGAGAACGCGGACGCCGTCTCGGAGACCAGCTTCTCGTAGTCCGGGCGACCGGTCAGCCTCGCCAGACGCACGAGATTGTACAGGGCGACCGAGTTCCCGGACGGCACGGCCCCGTCGTAGACCTCTCTCTGGCGAACGATCAGGTCCGCCTTTCCCGCCGCGCTGAAGAAGAAACCTCCCCTGTCCGCATCGAGGAACCGATCGACCATCGCGTCCGTGAGCCGAATTGCGCGTTCCAGGTGGTCCGGCTCGAGCGTGGTCTGGTATAGCTCGATCTCGCCCCAGGCGAGGAACGCGTAATCGTCGAGGTTGGCCTGCAGGGCCGCCTCGCCGTCGCGATACCGGTGCAGCAGGTCCCTGCCCGACCCCATCGTCTGGTGGATGAAGGCAGCGGACCGCTGAGCCGCCGTGACGAGTCTGTCGTCAGCCAGCACGCGCCCGGCGCGCGCCAGCGCCGCGATCATCAGGCCGTTCCAGTCCGTGAGCACCTTGTCGTCGAGCAGCGGACGCTCCCGCATCGCCCGGTGTTCGAACAGGGAACGCCGGGCCCTCTCCAGGAGACCGCCCGCCTCCTCGTGTGACACAAGGTGAGGAATGTTGAGACCCGTGGTCTCGCCCGACGCCTCGTCGCGATAGTTCCCCTCCGGCTTCAGACCCCAGGCCGCCGCCGCGCGGCTGGCCTCCTCCTCGCCGAGAACCGCCTCTACCTCGTCCAGCGACCACACGTAGAACTTGCCCTCTTCGCCCTCGCTGTCCGCATCCTCGGCCGAGTAGAACGCGCCCTCGGGCGACGTAAGGTCGCGGAGCACGTACTCCGCGATCTCGCGCACGACAGATTCCCTGCCCGGGTCCGGTCGCGCCTCGACGGATTCCGTGTACGCGAGCATCAGCATCGCCTGGTCGTACAGCATCTTCTCGAAGTGCGGCAGGAGCCACTCGCGATCGGTCGAGTAGCGATGGAACCCGAAGCCGACCTGGTCGAACACGCCTCCCGCGCGCAGTGAGTCGAGGGTCTGCTCCACCATCTCGCGGGCCATGTCTACCCCGGTTCGGCGCCAGTACCGAAGCAGGAACAGCAGGCGATGCGGCGTCGGAAACTTGGGAGCGGAACCGAACCCACCGTGCTGGCGGTCGAACGACGCCGAGAGCTCGCTGAAGCCCTGCCGCAGCACGTCCGTCCCGAGGGTGCGTCCGCCGAAGTCAGCCGCCGCCATGCTCTCCAGGTGTTGCTGAATCGAGGTGGCTGACTCGAGGAGCGCGGCCCGACGCTCGGCCCACGCCTGTTGGATCCTGGGAACGAGGTGGACCATCCCTACGCGGCCATGTCGATTCTCGCGCGGGATGTAGGTGGCAGCCAGGAACGGAACGCGGTCCGCGGTCATGAGGATCGTCAGCGGCCAGCCGCCCTGTCCCGTAGTCAGCTGAGCCACCGTCATGTAGATGCCGTCGATGTCGGGGCGTTCCTCCCGATCCACCTTGATGTTCACGAAGGCCTCGTTCATCAGGCGGGCCACCTCTTCATCCTCGAACGACTCGTGCTCCATCACGTGACACCAGTGGCAGGTGGCGTATCCGATCGACAGGAAGATCGGACGGTCGAGTTCGCGTGCGACCGCGAATGCCTCCTCTCCCCACGGATACCAGTCCACGGGGTTGTGGGCGTGCTGAAGCAGGTACGGGCTCTTCTCGTGAATCAATCGATTGGGCATGCGCGAGACGGTAGCCGAACGAACGTGAGTCGGCAATCGGAAACGTCCCCCGTGTCGAACAGTGAAATATGCAAGAACCTCGTCCGGATTGCGGCGATCGTCGTGGCGAGGTGCGCGAGTGGTGCTCGGTCGATGCCCCCTGAAACACTCGCACCGCGGGCTTTTTCGCCCGTTCGCCCTGTGGCGGAGCGTGTCTTGCGACCTGGCAGGACAGACGACACTGAGCGAGGAGGGCGGCATGCAGGTCGCGTTCTACGACTGGACGACGTACTGGGACGGGGCTCTCGAAAAGGGCCAGGGTTCTCTGCCACGCTGCGTTCTTCACCTGCTGGAAGCCGCTCGCGACGACGACTACGAGGACTTCGCGGCTCAGGCCCGGTCGATTCCCTACCTCGAGCTAACCGTCGCCCAGGTGATCTTCGAGCGAATCGAAGAGCTGCACCGTGAGGAACCCGGCCTGGATCGGCCAGCCGAGGCCATTGGCGAACTGGTGGACCTGCTCGTCTCCGAGGAGGCCAACCGCAATGCCGCGTGAAGCGGCCAGGAAACGCTGCCTGCAATCCCCGGTTTTTCGCCAAATTTCGCCTGATTCACACGTTTTTCCACACCTCGGTCATCCGGCTGGCTGCGCCACCATCATCGATCGTGGCGTACTTATGCGGCCATCACGCCTCCGGCAGGTGCTTCTGGGGGTGGAACGGCACTTGCTATTCACGTGCCCGGATGAGTGCGGCAACAAGCCGGACGCCGCCACGCGGACAAGCACCAGACGAGTTCGGCAGATCTGAATGGCGACCGAGAAAGAGATCCGATACCACGGCCCGACTACCGCTCCTGACAGCGACAGGGCGGAGCGCGTCCACATCTCGGTTCCGCCCCCTCTCCCGAGGAGCATCGCCTGGGAGCCCACAGACGCAGCGCCGGAATCCGGTCCCCAGCCCCTGTACGACATATTCATCACGCAGGACGCCCTGAGGCAGATTCTGGCGCACGCGGGTGGACCCGACGATGGGCTCCAGCCATTCGGTTTGCTGGCCGGGGACCTGTGCGAAGACCTCGACTCGGGTCGCAAGTACGTGCTGGTCAGTGGTGTGTGCTCGTCGGCGCTTCCGCTTCTCGATGATCCGCACGATCTGATTCCGGCAGAGGCCTGGGACACACTTCGGGGCAGCGCCGAGAAGCTGCGCGGCAATCTCGTCGGGTGGTACTTCCGGCGCAGTGGGCCTGTCGCCCTCTCCGAGACCGAACTCAACACGCACCGGAAGTACTTCGGAGAGCCCTGGCACAGCGCAATCCTCGTGACCGGTGAGGCGGACGATCCCCGGGGCGGCTTCTTCCGCCAGACGGCTGACGGCATGCTGGCAGCGCCGGCCATGCCTTTCTTCGAGGTGGTCGCCACCCGAGCCATCGGCAGCGGTGAACGCCGCACCGTGCTCGACTGGACGAACGCACGCACAGACGCCGAAGTGGTCCGCGAGACGGTGGAGCCGATCGACGAGGAGGACGCGGACTCGACGCCGGCAACAAACACCCCCTTCGCAGCCCGGGATGGGGTTTCGGGGCCCCTTGCCGAGGAGATCGCTCGCCGGTCCATCGTGGCGGTCGCGGCGCGGACGGCCGTGGAGCTCGGCGAACAGCGCCAGAAGGCGGAGGAAGCAGCGAGAGAGGCCGAGGCGGAAGCCGCCCGCAGAGCCGCCGAGCTCGAAACGGCCCGGGTGGCAGCCGAGCAGGCGGCCCAGCGCACCGCAGAACTCGAGCGGGAAGAGGCCGAGGAGGCGGAAGAGGCCGAGGCAGATCGGCGCCAGGCCGAGGCTGAGGCCGAGCGACTCCAGGCGGAAGATGCGGCTCGAGAGGCTGAGGAAGCGGCGAAGCAGGCGGAGGAAGAGGCCGATCGGCTCGTCTCGGATCTCGAACAGCTGCGGACGGCGACGGCCGAGGCCGAACGACGCGCCACCGAGCTCGAGGAGGCCCTCAGGGCTACGGAGGCCGACGCGGCACGGCGTGTAGCCGAGCAGGAAGCGGCCAGGCAGGCCGCGGAAGCGGAAGCCGCCCGGCAGGCCGCGGAGGCTCAGTCAGCCAGGAAGGCTGCGGACTTCGAAGCGGAACTTCGCCGGTCCGAAGAGGCCGCGCGGATCGCGGCCGAGGAGGAGGCAGCCCGAAGGATCGAAGAAGCCCAGCAGGGCCGGCAGCAGGCGGAAGCGGAAGCGGAGCGTAAGGCCGCGCAACTCGAGTCGACCCTCGCTTCTGCGGAGATCGCGCGTCAGCAAGCCGAGAAGGAGGCCGCGCGCCGGACCGCCGAACTGGAACAGGCTCGCCTGGCCGTCGAAGCGGAAGCCGAGCGTCATTCCCAGGAACTGCAGGCCACGCTCGCCGCGGCACAGGAGGCAAGGAGGGCGGCCGAGGAGGAGGCCAGCCGCCGCGCCGCGGAACTCGAGGCGGCTCGCCGCGAAGCCGAGGAGCTGGCCGCGCGACAGGCGGCGGAAGTCAGGGCCACCCTCGAGGCGGCTGAAGAGAATCGGCGGGACGCGGAGGCACAGGCCGCGCGCCGCGCCGCGGAACTCGAGGCCGCGCGACAGCGAGCCAAGGAGGAAGCCGAGATACAGGCGGCCGAACTGCAGGCCACGCTCGAGGCGGCCGAGGCCGCCCGGCGCACGGCGGAAGAGGAAGCCGCGAGACGTACGTCCGAGCTGGAGGCCGCCCGCCGCGCCGCCGAGAAGGAAGCCGAGATCCAGGCCGCCGAACTCGAAGCGGCTCGCCGCCAGGCGCAGGAGGAGGCCGAGTCGCAGGCCGCCGCGCTCCAGGCCACGCTCGAAGCGGCCGAGGCCGCCCGCAGGGAAGCGGAAGAGGAAGCCTCGAGACGGAGTGCGGAGCTGGAAGCCGCCCGCCGCGCCGCGGAAGAGGAAGCCGAGAGGCAGGCCGCGGAGTTGGAAGCCACACTTCGGACAGCCGAAGAGGCACGCAGGGCCGCGGAGGAGGAATCGGCCAGGCGAACCGCCGAACTCGAAGCGGCGCGCAAGGCCGCGGAGGAGGAGGCCGGGAGACAGGCCGCAGAGGCCGCAGCCGCGATCAGGGCCGCGGAGATGGAAGCTGCCAAACGCGCTGCCGAGGCCGAGGCGGCCCGAGAAGCTGCCGAGCGAGAGGCCCTCCGCCGTCAAACGGAAGCCGAGGCGCACGAAGAGGCCATATCAGACGCCGTGCGCCGGGTGACCGAACTCGAAGAAGCTCGCAAGGCGGCCGAGTCCGAGGCGGCGCGGTGGGCCTCCGAGGCGGAAGCTGCGCGGAAAGAAGCCGAGGAAGAGGCCGCGCTTCGGACCGCCGAGATCGAGGCCATGCGCCAGGAAGTCGCGGAGGCACGCCACGTCGCCGAGCAGGAAGCCGTCCGCCGCGCCGCCGAAGTCGAAGCCGCCCGTCGCGCCGCCGAGGAGTCGGAGCGCCGCGCCAGTGAAGCCGAGACGGCACGGCAGGTGACGGAGGAAGAAGCTGACCACCATCGGTCGGAGGAAGCCCGGCGCAGGGAAGCCGAAGCCGCGGCCAAGCAGAAAGCGGCCGAGCTCGAGACCGCCCGCAAGGCGGCAGAAGAAGAAGCGGAGCGGCGCGCCGCTGAAGTCGAGGCGGCGAGGAAGCTGGCGGAGGAAGAGACGAATCGGCGGGAGGCGGAAGCCGAAGCCCGTCGCGCGGCGGAGGAAGAGGCAGCCCGGATCACGGCTGAGTTGGAAACCACCCGCGAAACGGCGGCGGCCGAAGGCGCACGTCATAACGCCGCCGCCGAGGCCGCATTGGAAGCAGCCCAGCGAGAGGCTGAACGGCGACGGGCCGAGGAAGCTGCCCGCCTGGATGCCGAGATCAAAGCCGCTGGACGCGCTGCCGAGATGGAGGCTGCCCGTCTGGCCGCCGTTGCCGAGGCTGAGCGAATGGCCAAAGAAGCCGCTACCGCGGTCGAAGCGGCTCGTGTCGAAGCAAAGCGCAGAGAGGCCGCGGAAAGGGAATCCGCCCAGAAGTCGCTGCAGCTCGAGGCTGCCCGAAAAGCCGCTGAAGAAGCGCTGCAGAAGGCTTCGGAGAAGCGCGCGGCCAAGGAGGCCATCCAGGAGGACGCCGCCCTCAAAACCGAACAGGACGAGGCAGCCCTTCGTGAGACCGAAGAGCGCATCGCCCGAGAGGCCGCGAACCTCGAGAAGGCCAGAGAGGCTGCCGAGGAGCGGGCCGCGGTACTCGCGACCGAGGCCGAAGACGCCTGGCGCTCAGCCCGGCTGGAGTCGGACCGGCGGCAGAAGGCGGAGGCCGAAGCGGCCACGCGAGTCGCCGAACTGGAGGCCGCGCGCATGGCGGCCGAGCAGGAGGCTGCGCGCATGGCCAGCAAGGCCAAGCAGGTGGCCGAGGTCGCGCGCCAGGAGGTTGCCCGTCTGCGCGTGGAGCGCAAGGCACTGGAGCAGGCCATGGCCCGACGCGGCGCCGAACTGGCCGCGGTCCGTCAAACCACGGCCCAGGAAGTGGAACGTCGCAGAGATGCGGAGCTCCAGCGCGCGGTGGAGTCCGCTGCTCGGCAGAAGGCCGAAGAAGCGGCGATGCAGATATCCGTGCAGCGGGCCCGCCGGGAAGTAGCCGAGGCCGACCTGCAGACGGCGGCGGCAGCGGCTGAGCGAGAGGAAGAAGCCCGTCGCGCGCAGAGGGAAGACGAACTCGAGGCCGCGAGGCAGCGGAAGCGCGAGGAGCGGATGAGCCGCGCTCGACAGGTCGGCAATGTAGCGGCGAGCATCGGAATCGTGTCCCTGGCGGTATTCGGGGCGGACCGGATCTTCCGCGTACCGGAGGGAGCGTCACGGGTGCCGGCAGCAGCGGTGCGCAGCGTCCCCGGGACCCAGCCGGCAGAAGCCAGCCCTCCCGAGGGGATGAATTCGACGAACCCGAGCACCTTGGACGAGAGCCCGGAGTTGAACCAGGATCGCCTCGAATCAGACGGGACTCTCCCGGTCGTCCTCGCGCCGGACTTCGAAGCCGCTGTTCCCGGAGTGGAGGAGCCGGAAGTGGTCCCCGCCGGAGTCGACCCCCGACTCCTGGACCTCGATGCCCTCGCCGATTCGGCCGACGGCGCCATGGTCTTCTTCCGCAGCCTGGCGGTCGCGTTCGAAAGCGGGGCCAAGGGCTGCGACGACCTGAAGGCCGCCTACGTTGAAGTCGACTCGCGTTGGGTCGCGTATGTCGTAGGCGGTGTCTCGCGCACGGATGCCCTGCTCGATGCAGAGCGCACGGAGCGCCACAAGGACCTGACTCGAGACATGCAGCGCGTGGAACTTTCCTACGAGGTTTCAGGCTGCCCGGTACCTTGATTCGCTGACCGATTCTACTGAACCCACGGCCCAGCATTCACCCTTCCTTGCACCTTGTATTTATTGTTAAACAATGTATATTTATTGTTAAACAATAAATACAGTGAGGTGTATCATGACATCCCGGGGCACCAGGCTTGCCAAGGCGGTCAAGATCTACGTCAGCGTTGGATGGTGGTTCTGCGCGCTCGGGCTCGTCGTCGTGCCCGTCGTGCTGCTGCTGATTCTCGGCGGGCTGTCCCGCCCCGACTCCCTGCCGCCGGACATGCCCGTTCTGGCGCGGGTCTACATCGACGAAGCCGTCCTGGCTCCGCCTGAAGGTGCGGCCGCAGTCGAGCCCTCGACACTCGTCGTCGGGCAGGGAGAAATGCGGATTCGAACGCGCAGCAAGGCGGCGTGGACGCTGCTCTTCCTCACGATCGAGATCATTCTCGTGGTCCTCCTGTACGTGTACGGTCAATTGAGGGCCCTCATTCGATCGGTCCTCGACCACCAGCCCTTCCGGGCGGAGAACGCAGCCAGGATCCGGCGTCTCGGAGTAGTGGTGGTAGCGTGGGGCGCGATCGCCCCGTTGCTGAAGCTGTTCGTCGGAGCCGCCATGGTCGACGAGGTGGCCGTGCGCGGCCTGGTCCTCAAGCCGCCGATCGATTTCCAGTTTGAGACGGTGTTCTTCGGGCTCGCGATACTGGTGCTGTCGGAGATCTTCCGTCAGGCTGCCGAGCTGCAGAACGACCAGTCCCTGACGGTCTGAGCGCCGGTACCATGAGTATCAAGGTGAACCTCGACCGGATGCTGCTCAGGCGACGGATGACGCTGACCGATCTCGCCAACGAGATCGGCATCACGCTGGCCAACCTCTCGATTCTGAAGACCGGAAAGGCGCGGGCGGTCCGGTTCTCGACCCTGAACGCCGTGTGCGAGGTACTGGAGTGCCAGCCGGGTGATCTGCTCGAGTACGTGCCCGACCCCCCTGTAGGAGACTCCGTTTGAGTACATTGGGGCGTTGATCTTTCGCTGCGGGGGCTGACGAGATCTCTAGAACCAGATCGACCACGAGAACGCAGCAGACCCTGATCAACTCGTTCCACCAGATCCGGGAGGTCCAGAAGGGGAACGGCGACGATCTCGATCTCAGGACCGCCGCGTTTGTCAACTCGATCGACAAGATCGTGGTGTGCTATGAGGAGCTGGGGATCTTCCCGTAGACCGACCCGGCCTGTCCGCCGCGACCGCCGGAGCACGCATACCCGGTGGGATACTTCCACCATCACCGGGAGAATTACATGCGCCACTCGTTCGCGGTCCCAGCGGCCCTGCTTCTTCTTTCTGCCTGCGGCGGTGAGTCGCCGGAGGGTTCTGCTCAAACGGCAGACCAGCCCATTGCCGAGGTCGAAGCCACTGACGTCGACGGTGCGCGACTGGGCACGGTCCTCGTCACCGGCTCGTGTTCCGAGGCTGCCGAGGAGCACCTGGAGCGCGGCCTGGCCCTTTTGCACAGCATGACGTACGAGGAGGCGGCGCAGGGGTTCGCTACGGCGACCGAGCTCGACCCGGACTGCTCGATGGGCTATTGGGGAGAGGCCATGACGATCGTACATCCGTTGTGGTCCGATCCGCCTTCCGAAGAGGCCTACCAGCACGGCGTGGAACTGTTGGCCACCGCGCGTGAGAAGGCGACGACAGATCACGAGCTTGCCTACGTCGAAGCGTTGGCCGGCTACTTCGAGGTCGGTCGATCGGACGTGGAGAGGCCCAACCTGGTCGCATTTGAAGAGGGCTTTCAGAGGTTGCACCAGGAATGGCCGGACGATCCAGAAGGTTCCGCCTTCTACGCCCTGGCGCAGCTCTCCACCGTGGACCCGGCCGACAAGACGTACAGCAAGCAGCGGCAGGCCGGGGCCCTGGCCGAGCAGGTGCTGGCGAGCGTGCCGGATCACCCCGGTGCGCACCACTACATCATTCACGCCTATGACAACCCGGCGCTGTCGGCGAGAGCGGTGGACGCGGCTCGCGGCTACAGCGGCGTGGCACCGGAGATTCCCCACGCCCTGCACATGCCCACACACACGTTCACGCGCCTCGGGTTGTGGCAGGAATCGATCGACTGGAACCGCAGATCCGCTGACGCGGCGCTGAAGCGACCGGTCGGTGAGGAGACGTCACTGCACTACTTCCATGCCCTGGACTACCTGGCTTACGCCTACCTGCAGGGAGCGGAAGACGGCCGAGCGGAAGCAGTGCTCACGGAACTGGAGGCCGTCGCACCACCGTACCAGCCTCACCTGGCCAGTGCCTATACGTTCGCCGCGGTTCCGGCACGTCTGACCCTCGAGAGGCAACTGTGGGAAGAGGCGGCGGATCTGAGGCCGCGTTCACCCGCCGCCTACCCGTGGGACACGGCCGCGTCGTCGGAGGCCATCACGTACTTCGCGCGTGCCCTGGGCGCTGCGCGCAGCGGCCGGTTCGAGCAGGCCCGCGCGGATCTCGCGATCCTCGCCGAGCTGCAGAGACAAGTTGCCGCTTCGAGCCCCTACTGGGGCACCCAGGTGGAGATACAGCGCCTGTCGGCTCTCGCCTGGCTCCAGTTCGAAGAGGGAGAGCCGGAGACCGGCCTCGCAACCATGCGAAAGGCCGCCGAGATGGAGGCAGGCACGGAGAAGCACCCGGTCACGCCCGGCGAGGTATTGCCCGCCGGTGAGCTCCTGGCTGACATGTATATGGAACTCGGCAGGTTTCCAGACGCGCTCGATTCATACGAGGCGGTCCTCGAGCGTGCCCCGAACCGTTTCAACAGCCTGTACGGGGCGGGCATGGCGGCAGCGAAGGTGGGCGAGATGACGAAGGCTGCGACCTATTTCTCAGCTTTGCTCGAGGTGTCGGAGGGATCGGACACGGACCGGGCACGGTTGGTGGAGGTGCGTGGGTTCGTCAGCGCTCATTCGGTGGAAGCCGCGTGAGCAACGCGGTTCTGTGGAACGGCCGGATGCGACGAAGCCCCTCCCGACGGAGGGGCTTCGTGCGTCAACGATCCGATGCCGGCAGGAGGTTCAGCGACCCCCGTGATGCCCGCCACCGCGGAACGGACGCTGGCCGTCCCTCGCCTCGAGATCCACTTCATACATCTCACCGTCCACGGTCATCTCCGGGTACTGCGTGCCGTTGAACGTGATGACGACCTCGCGGGTCCTGGTCTCCGTCCCGCCTTCCGTCGTGATCGTGATCGACATGTTGCGCGTGATCGTGCCGGACTGGGGATACGCACCATCACGGGGGACTTCATGCACCACGTTCTCGATCGTACGGGTTCCGGTCATCTCGTACGTGCGCAGTCCCTGCGTATCGGTGTGACGACTGCGGGTCATGGCCTCCGATCCCGAGCCATTCACCGTACGCGTCGTTTCAACGCCTTCCAGACCGGTGACGGTCATCTCTCGCGACCGCGTCGCACTGGCCGACCAGCCTTCGCGTTCGAGCTCGCGCGTCATCTCCATGACCATTTGGATCTTCGCCGTGGTCATTTCGTCGTATGCGGCCTGCTCGACGTCCGACGCGTCGTAGAACGTCACGCTACGCGTTCCGGAGCGCCCGTTCATGAAGAAGCCGCCGAGGTGTGCGTCCCTGAGCGCCTGCACGTCTTCGATGGTCGCGTCGGCGGAGACCATCGCTGCGTCGAAGTTGATCGACTGGTCGAGAGCGTCAGTGTCGGTCGGGCTTTCGTCGCACGCCGCGAGGGCGAGGAGACCGACGACGAAGAGGCCAGTAGTGGTTCGAGTCTTCACGGTGATTCCCCTGTGCCGGGTTATACGCTCATGGGGGGGATTAAGGCCGCCCCGACAGTGGTACGAGCCTAAGACGACTGCTTGCTGTGAAAGGTCACAAACAACCCGGTATCCGTGCGAGAATACGTGGAACCAGCCCTGAACGAGCGAAGGCCCCGCATCAGCGAGGCCCTTGCTCGTAGGCGGACGACTTGTGGCGCGAGGCCCCCGGAAGCAGGCGCCTAGAGCTTACCGGCCCTCTTCAGCGCCTGCCTCTTCTGCTCGTTCTCTCTCCACGGCTTCCGCTCGAAGTAGCTGCGCGTCTCCGCGAGCACCTGCGGGGAAAGGAGCACGAGGGCGATCAGGTTCGGTACGATGACCACGGCCAGGAAGAGGTCGCCCAGGTTCCAGATCACGGCCAGGGGCAGCACCGCTCCGACGAAGTGCATCGTCACGAATGCCATCTTGTACGGCAGCACGGCCGCCGACCCGAACAGGTAGTTGGCGCACCGGTCTCCGTAGTAGCTCCACGAGATCGCGGTGGAAAGCGCGAACAAGAG
>Ga0272441_10011241_pt1 | contig 13329 bp, 10 predicted proteins | sample SSMProp6N_FD_193582 | JGI IMG/M metagenome (GOLD analysis project Ga0272441, IMG submission 193582) | Marine sediment archaeal communities from Little Sippewissett salt marsh, Falmouth, MA, United States - SSM-Prop-6N | ecosystem: Environmental > Aquatic > Marine > Wetlands > Sediment ... | reverse complement strand
GAGGGTGTACCCGTGGACCCAGGGCGTGTCCGTCCATCACCGGGGCCATGTACTGCTCAAGCCCCTGACCGCCAAAGCCCTGCGCCGGCTGGTCCGGCACGAGTTGACGCATGTGGCTCTGGACATGAAGATGTCCCCATCCGGAGGGGAGCCACCTCGATGGCTGCACGAGGGTCTCGCCCAATGGATGGAGGGCGACATGCCGGCCGTGCAGAAGGATATCCTGGGCCGAGCGGCCGTTGCCGGTGAACTTCTGGGGTTGGACGAGCTTGAGCCGGCCTTCAGCGGCAAGCGTGAAACCGTCGACCTGGCCTACGCACAGAGTATGGGCCTCGTCTCCTTCATGGTCGACAACGGCCCTGACGGCGTCATCGGCAACTTTCTGCAGTACCTGTCCGACGGCGGTGACGCACAGGTGTCGCTCAGGCGAGCGATGGGCCTTCCCTTGTCCGCCATCGAGAGACGCTGGCTGAGTGACATGCAGCACAAGTACATCACGCGAGGTGTGCCTATCACCGTCGAGCTGCTTGTATTCGCGGGCATGGCGGCAATATTTGTGGTGGCGGTGGTTGTGCGACTGCGCATAGCCCGCCAGATCAGGCAGCGGATGCAGCAAGAGGAGCAGTTCGAGGCGCTGGTGGCCGGCCTCGAGTTGCCTGAGGAACACCCTGAACAGGGCGATGACTCGCCCCCGAGGAGTGACCATCTCCCATGAGCGAAGCCTTCTTCGCCTACTTCCGACGTATCTGGCTGTCGGCCCTGCCCGGACAGCTCATGCGTGGCATACTGGTCGCGGCGTTGTTCGAGGTTCTTGTGTACTTGATCAATGCAAGGGTACGCAAGGCCCTGGCGCCTGCGCTCGCGCGGGACAATAGCGCCGACTCGGCCGCACGCGCCGCCAGACGCAGGATCGTCCTGGGAATCCCGATGCTCCTGATCCGATCGGTGCTGTACACCGCAGCCATTCTGATGATCCTGCGCATCTTCCGTTTCCGCAATGAGGCCGACCTGTACCCCGTGGCTCTGGCGGTATTGGTCATTGGGGGGATCGGGGCGCGGCAAGCGCTGCGCGACGCTGTTGCCGGCTACTTCATTCACTTCGACTACCTCTTTGCGGTGGGCGATGAGATCACGGTGGGCGACCACACGGGTATGGTGAGCGAGATCGGCCTGCGCCACACCAAGCTGCGCACCCGCGACAACCAACAGATCACCATCCCCAACGGCCAGGTTCGAGACATGATCAACCGCACCGGGCCACGACGACGCAACACCCAAGGCTGAAGCAGCGGCCTCGAGGGCCCCACAAAGCCGCAGGCCGCCCGGTACTGAAGCATATCCCCAACGGAGGAACGATGATGACACGCTCTCTGCCTCTCGTATTGGTCTTGCTGACTTCGGCCGCCGCATTGCCCGGAGCATGGGCCCAGGCGATCAGCTCCTTTGAGACGGAAGAAGACATGCAGGGCTTCAGCCCCTCCGGCGTCGAGGCCCAGCGCGTCCAGCAATATGCCTCCGACGGAGACTGGGCTCTGAAAGTGGACTTCCCCGGTAGTGCCAAGGACACCTGGCCGGGTCTGTTGTTCACGCCCAGGCTCGACAGCACCAAATTCCGGGTGCTGAGCTTCGATGTAGGCAATCCCTCCAAGCAGAACCTGCACCTGTCGTGGCGGATCGATCTGGTCGAGGGTGATCCCATTTTCAGCGGCGAGGGCGTTGGGGCACAGACCACCAAGCGCCTCGATATCTGGATCAGCCGAATGAAGCGCATCAAGCACATACTCCTGTACGCCCGTATGCCCCGACACGACTTCACCTTTTACTTCGACAACTTCCGCTGGGCCGATGTGGGCGCCCGCTTTACCGCCCTGCATTACGTGGATGATAGCCCCGAGCCCGTCCCGACAAAGCAGCAGGAGGACCGAGGCTTCGTGCTATTCCATCGTCCTCTGACCGATGTTGTCTTCGCGACCGCCGTCCCCGGAGAGCACGAGCAGTGCGAGGCCCTGCAGGTCTTCGCAGCGCCCTCAGAGTATGAGCCCGCAACTATCTCGCTGTACGCGCTGGAGGACCTCAACCAAGTGAAGGTGAGCGTCGAGGGCCTGCCGGCCACGGCGGAGGTCCTCCCCATCCGCACGCTAGACAAGCGCGTCACCTACAGCTCGGCCCAGTACATTGCCGACATGCCGGTGCTTTGCGAAAGGCGCGACAAGGTCGACGTGCCTGCAGGAACCTGCAAGCGCTTCCTCATCGACCTGCAGGTCGACGATGGCGCCGCGCCGCGAGTGTACGAGGGCCAAGTCCACATCGACGCCGAGGGTCGCGACCGAGTGACCATACCCTTCCGGTTGCGCGTCATCCCCATCAAGCTTGAGGACCCCGAGGGGATGTTCTGGGGCGAGTACTACACGGGTCCGCGGCTGGCCACCACGGATGAGGAGAAGTCACAGGTGCTGCGGCGTGACATGATCGACATGCGCCGGCACGGCATGACCTCTGTGGGTCTGTGCATCGGCGCGCCCATCGACAAGCTACAATGGAACGGCAACGATGCCTGCGAGCTGGGATTCGACGGCACGAGCCTGTACGAGCAGTTCATGGACCTGTACGTCGAGCTGGGCTATCCGATGCCCGTGATCCTGCTTTCCGACACCGGGCAGGCCGCCGCCGGTAAGGACTCCGACTACGCGGTTGATAGCGAGGAGTGGGGCCGGCGCTACAAGGCCTTCTGGCGCGCCATGCAGGTGTTGGCCCAGGAGCGCGGCTGGCCCGAAGTCATCGTGCAGCCGGTGGACGAGCCCGGCTGGCAGAGCCGCGACCACAAGGAGCGCAATGTGCGCTGCCTGAAGCTGCTCAAGCAGATACCGGGCATGCGCACGGAGCAGGACGGACCCGGGGACGGCTACTTCCACAATGAAGCCGGACCCTACGCCGACGTGTGGAACTACAACGGCGCCATCGCCAAGCCCGACCAGATCAGAGAATACCAGGCCGCCGGCAAGACCATCGTGCTGTACAACTGTGATGTCGAGTCCTACCGCCCGGAGGTGGACCGGTACGTGGCCGGCTGGTTCCAGGCCGCGGCGGGCGTCAGCGGATGCTACAACTGGGCTTACATGTCCTTCTATGGCAGTCCGTATGATGACCTGGACCACAAGACCGGCACGTGGATGCATGAGTACCCGCCGACAGAGGATGAGCCGGGCGGCCCCTCCACGGGCTGGATCGGCGCCAGAGAGGGCATCGACGACTACAAGTACATTGATGCCCTGCGCCGGACCATCGCCCGGGCACGGGCCAACCCGGACGCACAGACACAGAAGGCCGCCGACCAGGCACAGGCCGCGCTACAGGACATCCTGGCCACCATCGACTACTCTCCCCGGGTGCGCTCAGCGGCCCGCTGGACCAAGACGGGCACGAGCCCTGAGGGCGCCAAGACCATCGGCGGCACCCTCAAGCTGCCAAACGGCTGGCAGCATGCCGAGTATGAGAAGGCCCGCTGGTCGGTGGCCCGGGCAACCCTTGATGTCATGGCCGCACTGGGAGAGCTTCCCTCCTCAGTGAAGGGCGCCACCGCCCAGTCCAACAACGGCCCTCTGGTCAGCAAGCTACACTGGCACACGCAGCCGCCCCCCAAGCCCGTCCAGATCGGCGGACAGAACGCCAGGCAGGCGACCATCCCCGTCCTGCAGCAGACCCCCGCCGTCGACGGCGATCTGGCGGACCCCATCTGGAGCAAGGCGGCCAAGCTGGAGCCCTTTGCCCTCTCCTCGGGCCTGGGCAAGCCCCAGATGCAGACCGACGTGCTGATGCTGTGCGATGGCGTGAACCTGTGCCTGGGCGTCACATGCCACGAGGACAAGATGGGCTACATCACCGCCGCGGTGTCCCAAGAAGGCGGCCCCGTATGGCAGGACGACTGTGTCGAGGTGTTCGTCGACAACAACTTTGACCGCAGCACCTTCAAGCAGGTGCTCGTGAACTCACTGGGCACCCAGGGATGGAACAACAGCGCCGACAGCAAGTGGCGCGCGGCCTCCAAAGCGGCGACGCAACTATACGAAGACCGCTGGACCGTCGAGTTGATGATCCCTATGGCCGATCTGGGTCTCACTGGGCCCCAGTTCGGTTTCAATGTATGTCGCGAGCGCAGACCGACGGAGACGATGGAGCTGTCCTGCTGGTCGCCCACCGGAGGCGCTTTCGGCATGCCGGACAAGTTCGGCCTGGCGAGCCTGGGACAGGCATGGGTTGGCGCGCTCGATGCGCCGCCGGCAAGTATCGGCAACAACGCCTTCACCGTGACGATCAAGAACGAGACCGACAGGCCTCGGCGGCTTGATACTGTGGCGCTTGTTCAGTGGCCGGACCGCGAGGCGTCCCAGGTGCTGCCCGGTCCACCAACCGCGAAGGACATGACACTGGCGCCGGGAGCCCGAGAGCAACTGACGTACGAATATGGGCTCTCCGGCGAACAGGCCCCCATCCTGACCCTTAGTGTGCGCGACGCCGCCGACGGTGAGGTGCTGGCGCAGCGCGTCTTCTCGCCCCCCTTGCTGCGGCCCATGGCCGCTCAGATCCGGCCCCGTACCTACTACCTGTCGGAGAACGTGGGCACGGCCGAACTGCAGATCAACTTGGCGCCCGACAGATGGGCCGACTGTCGGCTCATCGTCGCCCTGTATGACGCCGAACAGAAGACGATCCTGCGGCAATTCGACATCGCCCCTATTGAGGGGAACCGCCTAAACGCGACACTCAACTTGCGGGGCGTAGCGGAAGGCTCGTACACTCTCTGGGTGCTCCTCGACGATGGCCGGGGCCAACGCATCGCAGAGAAATGCGGCCGCCTCGTGCGGCTGAGCGGGCCTTTTGATTGAGGGGGCCGCCATGGCTTGCGCCGGCCTATCAGGGCCTGACGGCGTCGCAATCACGCTCACTGCCGCGCGCGCGGTGATTTGATGTCCATTCGCCCTGCGGACCCGCCGACCGAGGTGCTCCCCGAGTGGCTCGCCGTCGCTGAGCGCATGCCGGCTCGAGGACGTGTGCTGGTCATCGGGCCCACAGACTCGGGCAAGAGCACCATCGCTTGGTGGCTGGCGGGATGGCTCCATGGTCGGGATCGGGCCGGGCCGCAGTCACAGCCCGGCGACGTGGCCGTGGTCGACACCGACGTGGGGCAGTCGCGCATCGGGCCTCCGGCCTGCGTCGGCCGGTGCATTCTCGGCGCGACGGATTGTTGCTTCTACTTCGTCGGCGCCACTTCGCCCGACCGCAGGCCCGCCGGCACTCTCAAGGCCACGGTCACCGCCTGCGAGCACGCCTCACAGGCCGGCGTGCACTGGACAGTCGTGGACACGACCGGGTATGTTGATGACACGACTGCCATCGCTCTGAAGACAGCGAAGATCAGTAAGCTCAGGCCGTGCCACGTGCTGGCAATCGGGGACGCCCCGGCACTCGCCGATATTCTCAAGCCATGGCGCGAAGACCCCTCGGTGTCGGTGCACCGCGTCGCCCGACCACCTGCGGCAAGAGCAAAGAGCCGCCCCGAGCGCACGCGGTGGCGACAGGATGGCTTCGCGCCCTGGCTGTCGGGCGCGAACCTACACTGGCTAGACGGTACCGGCCGGCGGTTCCTCGACACCCCGCCGGCAGAGCTGTACGCACGCAACCCTTCGGTGTCCGGGCAGCTTAAGGGCCTGCTGGTGGGTTTCAGCGACGCGGAGGGCAAGGGGCTCGCGCTTGGACTACTGCGCGCCTTCGACTTCGCCGCCGGTAAAGCGCTGGTGTTGTGCCGAGAAGAGGCCCTGGCCGCGACCACCGTGGCGTTCGGCGCTCTACGGCTGCGGCCTGATGGCACACAAATCCCGGAGCCCAGGTAGCGGAGGCTTTCCCAATCGACCAGGGCAGGTGGATTCAACCATGGCCAAGCAATTCGTCGCGGATCTTGCCGCCAACGCCAAAGTGGCCTCGTGCTTCGCCGTCAAGGAGAAGTCTCTCGTGGCCTTCAGGAACAAGCCCGGCAAATTCCTGAATCTATCGCTTGTTGATGCCACCGGGCAGATCAAGGCGCGCGTTTGGAACAACGCCGAGGAGCTTGCCGCGGGGTTCGATGTGGGTGATGTTGTGGCCGTGTCGGCCAATGTCGAGGAGTACAATGGGCAACTGCAGCTCATCGTCTCTCGTGTAGCCAAAGCCGAGCCCGACAGCTACGATGTGGACGACCTCATCGCCCGTGCCGGGCGGTCCAGGGACGAGCTGCTACAGTGGCTGGATGAGACGATTGCTCTGGTGAGCGACCCCCACCTAAGGGCCTTGCTGGACGCGTTCTTTGGCGACGATGAGTTCCGCGCGGTCTTCGCCGAATGCTTCGGAGCGAAGGCACTGCATCACGCCTACGCGGGCGGCTTGCTGGAGCACACCCTGTCGGTGGTGCATATCCTGGTAGGTGTGGCCCAAATTCATCCGGAGCTCAGTCTCGACCTGCTGGTCACCGGTGGGCTGCTGCACGATGTCGGCAAGACCGTCGAGTTGCATGGGGCCATCACGGCCGATTACACAGACCTGGGCAAGTTCGTTGGGCACACGGTACTGGTCGACCGCATGGTGACCGAGAAGATTGGGAGCATCGAGGGATTCCCGGCCCATACGGCGAACTTACTCTCGCACATGTTGCTAAGCCACCACGGCGAGCGTGAGTGGGGGGCTCCCATTGTGCCGGCGACGATGGAGGCCTGTGCGCTGCACTATGCCGACAACCTCGACGCCCGGGTTCAGGGGTTCAAGCAGATCATCCAGGCCGGTGAGAGCTCCGACAGGTCCTGGTCGGACTACCACCGGCTCTACGAGCGACAGATCTACCTGGGGCCGAGCGCGCCGCCGGGGGCGGAGACTGCCGGCGATCCACCACTGCCGGACCCGACGCCCCAAGACGATCCGGAGCAGCGGCAGCCCGACAACAAGCCTACCAACGGCCAGTTGCAGTTGTAGATGAACATTCAACCCTAGGCAGCGTCTACAATGGCGAAAGATCCCCAATCGAGCGCACTACAGACGTCCGCACTGGTCGAACGCGCCCGAGAGGGTGACCAGAGGGCTTTTGAGGCACTCGTCGACCTTTACAAAGACAAGATATACACGTACGTCTCGCGCATGCTACATGATCCGGTAGAGGCCCAGGACATCGCACAGGACACATTCTTGCGGGCCTACCAGTCTCTGCCTCGTTTCAGGGGAGCATCCAGCTTCCAAACGTGGCTGTACCGGATAGCGAGCAATCTTGTGATAGACTCGGTGCGCCGTCGCAGCCGGCGGCAGGCGGGGGCTGTGTCACTGGACGCCCCGGTCAACACGGAAGATGGCGAGCTAGCAAGACAGATCCCCGACGAGCGTCGGGGGCCGGAGCAGTTGGCCGAAAGCACCGCCGTCCAGGAGCAGGTCAAGCAGGCCATCGCTCGGCTGTCGCCCAAACTCAGGCCCGTGTTGGTCATGTATGATCTACAGGGAATGAGCTATCAGGAGATCGCCCAGGCGTTGGGGTGTCCTCTTGGCACGGTGAAGAGCCGGCTGTTCAACGCCCGCGCGCAGTTGGAGGAGTTGCTCGAACAGTCACAAGTGCTGTAGGTCAGCGGGGCTGCTGGGGCCTCGATCGGTAGACAGCCGGTCTGGCCGACTGAGATTATAGGATGGGTCAAATGGACTGCCGACAGTGTCGTGACGTGATACGGACAACCCAATCCCACGAGCGCGATGATGCTCTCTGCGAGGCGCTCAGCGCCCATTGCCGGCGCTGCCCGCAGTGCGCCAGGTTTGCCATACGCACCGGGGGCCTGCAGGCTCTGTTGGGGGAGCCTGAGCAGCAGGCGGCCCCGCCTGAGTTCACTCGGGGTGTCATGGCGGCCGTCTCCGGTCTGGACAAGCCTGCGCGGACCTCATGGCTGGATCGCCTCATCGGGCCCCTGCGAGCCCCGGCGCCACTGGTCTCGTTGCGTCAGGTCACCGCGGTAGCAGCGCTGGTCCTCATGGTCGCTACGGGAAGCCTTCTCTTACAGCGAACGCTGGGCACACGGTTTCCCACCGACTCGCCGGCCACCACCATCGCGGCCACCACCGATGTTGCAGACATGGACAAAGCATTCTTGGATGAACTCGTCCGGCGGCACCAGGCTGCCGGTGTGGTCCAGCCGTTGGCCGAGGACGAGGGCATGCGACTAGTCAGCTACAACTACTAATGCGTTCTGGGAGAGACACTCGGCAGCGACGCGCAGCACTGCCGGTTCGCACCATGGATGTCGCTTCAGCCTCCAACGTACAGATTTGCGGCAAGCCCCGGGCGCTGAGAATCAGCGCGGCCGGGGCTGTCTATTTGGCCTGGGGATTGCTGCTTCTGCTACTTGCGCCCCCATCCGCCCTCGCCAGTAAGGCGATGGACATCCTCAAGGATTCTATCAGGGCCGACGGCAGGGTCATCTACTCCGCCACCGTTGGTATCCGCGTCCGGGGTGTGGGGGGGAAATTCACCACTCACCGGCAGAAGCTACTGCAGGGCGGCCAGAACCGTCGCCGCGTCGAAGTGCTATCGCCCCGGCAGGCAGCCGGTCGGCTTATCGTCAGCGACGGGCGGTCCGAATGGGAATACAGGCCCCGCGCGAAGCTCGTCCAGCGCCGTGAGCTACGGCCCCTCGAAGAGGTACAGCGCGTGCGTCTGAGTGCGCTGCAGTTGGTCGAGGACACTTTGCACGCCACGTGCCTGGGCACCGGCACCGCCGCGGGCCGCAAGTGCGACATCATCGCCGTCAAGCCTCCGGACGGCCGCGTCGTGCGCAAGAAAATCTGGATCGACAAAGGCAAGCTTGTAGAGCTCAGGTGGCAGCGGTTCACCCCCCATGGGGAGCTTGCCGCCGAGTGGGGTGTCCAGACCATTGATTTCTCACCACATCTGAACCCGAAGGCATTCACCTTCAAGCCCCCCCGCGGCACGAAGGTCGTCAAGATTCCCTGCGCCAAGTCCATGTCCCTGGCCTCAGCCGAGAAGAAGATCGGGTTCCGCGCCATCGTCCCATCGTATCTGCCCCCGGGCTTCGCCTTCCATGAGGACCGGGTCGCCATCACTCGGCGAAATGGCAAGACGGCTCTGTGGATGCGCTTCCTCAACGGCGTCGACTCCTTCTCCATCTTCCAGTCCAAGGCTCTGGGCAAGCCCCCGGCGAGCTCAGCGCAGTTCATGTACTGGGAGACCCAGGGCTTTTCCTGCCTCCTCACGGGGCGCATTCAAGAGTCACAGAAACAGAAAGTCAAAGAATCGACACAACGCTAAAGAAGCCTTGCGTGATACCGCCCAACCTCAAGTGAATCCCCCCGTCGGCCGATTAAACGAGTATAGGGCGAGACGGGTTTGCCCCTGGGGGGGCGAGCATCGGAGGTGTGTGTTAGGCCAATGAAGATCGATCCGCAGCTAACCACCACGAACACGTCAACGTCGGCGGGGCGCGTCGCGCAGGGGCAGGAGATCGCCTCGGCTAGGAAGGCCGCTTCCCAAGACCGGGTAAGTGGGCGCGGGTCGGATGAGATGATCCTCAGCCAACAGGCCAAGGACATCATGTTCGCGCAAAAGGTACTGGCCCAGACGCCGGAGGTGCGGCAGGAGAAGGTAGCCCAGCTTCAGCAGCAGATCGCGGAGGGCTCCTTCAGGGTAGACGCGCAGCTTATCGCCGACAAGATAATCGAGGGTGGTGTCTAGACACTCCGGGTCAAGCCTAAGCTCTACGAATCAAGGACCGGACGGCACACAGGCCGTCCGGTCCTTGATTCTGCTTGGCGACCCTCGGACCCATGGAGACCCGGCCGGGAAGACCACGTCCGCCGGGGTCTCAGGCAGCGGACTGCCCGTTCAGGGCCCCCGCGGTCATCTCAGCGCGGCGACGCGGCCTCAAAGAGGTCGCTCGGCCGCTCTCTAGTGGCTTCGCGGCCCTCGAACGGGGCGTTGCGGCCTGCCTAACGTCTGGTGCACACTCTTCACAAGGGTGTAGGCGACCATCTTCCGGTCGCGAAGGTATCGCTGCTCCGTAACGCTACGCATTAGCTTCAGACCGCCCTGGATGCGTCTTTGCACACTTCGGGGCGCCGGAGGGCATGCAGCGGCGGCGTGCTGATCATCGCGCTGTATGCTCGCGTTCTTGGCCTGGCGGCACGCGGGGCATCCACCCGGCTCCGGGCACTCGCCCGGCGCGTGGGGGGGGGGCCCAGACACCATGTCCTTACGGGCATTGCTGGCCGCCTGCAGAATGTCCGCGTAGATGGCCTGGGTGATCTTGGGCAGTTCGCGCTCAAACACCGGCTCACTGAGCAGCCTGGCTCGGGAGACGTGATCCAAAACCACGGCAACGATGGCCCAGTCACGTACCGGAATGGTGACCTGCGCGGCCGCCGCCGTGCGCGCCTGCGCTCGCGCCAACTCCCTGGAAGCCTCTTCCCCGCTCATCCTGATGACCGGCTCGGCCAGAGGGAACTGCGCGGCGAAATTGCCCTTCCATATCCGTGCGAGCTGCCATTTGCTGATCCCATGCCGCACCGCGTCATCGGCGTACACGCGCATGAGCATTGTCTTGCCGATGAAGATGGCGGGGGTCTTGGCCACCTCGGCGATGTACATGTTGGGGTCGCCGACGTCCTCCACCGATATCGCCTGCGTGATGCGTTTGTCGATCTTGGCCGCCCGCTGGTAGACACTGTCAAACTGGCCGGGGGATGATATCCGGGCCACGACCTTCCCGGCAACGATGATCGCCTCTGCGTCGGCATTGGCCGCCATGCCGGCGACGGGGAGCAGGACGAGAACAACCGGTGCGATGATGCTGGCTGCGATTCTGCTTTTCACGGTACGTCTTCCTTTCACTATTATGGGTAGTAGCTTCGACACGCGTCGTGGCGGATGGTCTTGGCGCGGTCCGGGGGGGGACATCCCGGGGCCCCATTAGGACTCTATCTGCCCCACACGGGGGCCGCGCAGGGCCTGGCGCCCAGGGCCGACAGGCCCACCGCGCAGGTTTGACACCACCCAGGCCCAACGGTATAATTCGGCGGGCCAGCAGGGGGCTAAGGAAGCGCTCAGAATCCGGAGTGTGAAGGTGTATGACCCAAGCCGGTTCAACACCGGCAGGACGTGATCTTGCTGCGTTGTCAGTCAGCCTTCTCCAGGAGCGCGTGCGTACTGCCAGCGCCGGGAGGCCGGTTGTTGCCCGCGCGCCGGGCCGCGTCAATCTGCTGGGCGGACACACCGACTACAACCATGGCTTTGTGCTCCCTGCGGCAACATCGCAGGGCACTTACGTCGCCGCGCTGCCCAGCTTCGACGGCCTATACCGCGTTTGGTCCCAAGCATTTGAGGGCCAAGAGGTCTTTGAAGCAGAGCAATTTGAACAGCCCAGTGAAACCAAAACGTGGGGGAGTTACGTCCGCGGCGTCTTGTGGGCTCTGCGACAGGCCGACATCGATCCTGTGCCCTTTGACGCTGTCATCGTGGGCGATGTTCCCATCGGTTCAGGCCTTGCCTCGTCCGCCGCGCTGGAGGTGGCCACCACTCTGGCGGCGCTGGCGTTGGCCGAGACCCACCTCGACCCCAAGCGCACCGCCCTACTGTGCCAGAAGGCCGAAAATGAGTTCGTCGGGGTCCAGTGCGGAGTGCTTGACCAGTTCTCCAGCGTGTTCGGACGAGAGGATTCGGCACTGCTCATTGATTGCCGCAGCCTGCAGGTCACCGCGATCCCCATGGGGCGCACCGACCTGGCGTTGGTGGTGTGCGACACAGCCAAGCCCAGGGGTCTGGTGGAGTCCGAGTATAACGCGCGGCGCGCCCAGTGCGAGCGGGCCGCAAGGCAACTGGGTGTCCCGGCTCTGCGCGACGTTACCCTCGAGCAACTCACCAGGCGCCGCGGCGATCTGGGCGAAGTGGTCTACAGGCGCGCCCGGCACGTTGTCACAGAGAACCAGCGGGTGCTTGAGGGTGTCCACGCACTGAGAAGCGGCCATCTGGCCGAGTTGGGCGAGCTTCTGACCCAGGCCCACGCAAGCCTGCGGGATGACTACGAGGTAAGTTGCCCCGAGTTGGACACGATGGTGCAGATCGCGTGCGGGACCGAAGGGTGCTACGGGGCGCGGCTCATGGGCGCCGGATTTGGCGGTTGCGTCCTGGCCGTGGTAGCCGCCGAGGCGGCCCAGGGGTTCTGCGAGCTCGTCGAGGGCCGCTACCGGGCGCAAACGGGGCGCGAGGGGAAGACCTTCATCACCAGGCCGTCCCAGGGCGCGGGGCTCGCCGACCAGGCATCGGGCAACGCTACGTGAGACCCCCCTGAGGTGACGTCGCATGACACAGGCCGGGCGCTGCACGGCTTGACGCACTTCTAACCCGGGCCTACAGCGACAGCCTTCTTGGCCCGCCTTCTGTAACACAATGCGTCGTCCTCAATATCGATACTCAGTTTCCCTGCGTGCGGGAGTCCTTCTTTGTACCTGAAGAAAGTCGAGATGCGCGGGTTCAAGACGTTCGCGGACCGGACCGAGATGGAATTCGGGCCCGGCATCACCGCTGTGGTCGGGCCCAATGGCGTGGGCAAGAGCAACGTGTCCGACGCGATCCTGTGGGCCCTTGGCGAGCAGAGCAATCGCACTCTGCGCACACAGGCCTCTCAGGACGTCATCTTCGCCGGCTCTGAGAAGCGGCGCCCTATCGGCATGGCCGAGGTCGCGCTTACCATCGACAACGCCGACAACGCGCTTCCGGTGGAGTTCAGCGAAATCATCGTCGCCCGCCGCCTGTTTCGCTCGGGTGACAGTGAGTATCTGGTTAACCGCGCCACCGCGCGCCTGCGCGACATCCGGGACATGCTCCTGGACACAGGTGTGGGCCCCGACGCCTACTCCGTCATCGGGCAGGGAGAGATCGACGCCATCCTCAGTATCCGCTCCGAGGACCGCCGAGAGCTTCTCGAAGAGGTCGCCGGCATCCGCAAGTACCGTGTCCGCAGGGACGAGGCCACCCGCAAGCTGCAGGCCACCGAGGACAACGTCACCCGCGTCGCCGACATATTGGCCGAGTTGACGGCTCACCGCGAGCCCCTCGAGAAGGAAGCCGAGTTGGCTCGCCACTACAACGAGTTGTCCGACCGCTTGCGACAGCTCGAGTTGCACCTGCTGGCCGGCGACTACCGCCGCCGGCGCAATCGTGTGGGCAAGCTCACCAACGACCTTGCGGTGACACAGGCCGACCTGCAGACCACCCGCAATCAGCTTTCCGGCCTCGAGAGTGAATACGAGAGGGTGCAACTG
>Ga0272441_10011239_pt1 | contig 13329 bp, 9 predicted proteins | sample SSMProp6N_FD_193582 | JGI IMG/M metagenome (GOLD analysis project Ga0272441, IMG submission 193582) | Marine sediment archaeal communities from Little Sippewissett salt marsh, Falmouth, MA, United States - SSM-Prop-6N | ecosystem: Environmental > Aquatic > Marine > Wetlands > Sediment ... | reverse complement strand
CCGTTCGGACAGGGGACCGCTCACAATACCATTCGGACAGGGGACCGCTCACAATACCATTCGGACAGGGGACCGCTCACCATCCCTTTCAAGCAGGTGACTGCTTGCCCTCCACCACAGATAACCGTCCGGGGCCGATAACAGTCCGGGGCCGATAACAGTCCGGGGCCGATAACAGTCCGGAGCCGATAACAGTCCGGAGCCGATAACAGTCCGGAGCCGATAACAGTCCGGAGCCACTGCAGAGCGGGGTCGGTGCATTGGATAAAAAGAGTAAAGTCTCTGCTCACACCTGGTGGGCCGGAACAGGATGACAGCCGATAACAGCAGGTCCATAAAATCTTCGGTTTTTCTAAAGACCCCCGGGGCACGCTCCATCTACCAGGACATACTCAAACGCATGCTGGATAGGGTACACACGAAATGGGCCCGCGGTGAGATCAGAGCCATCGTCCCCGTGCCCAACGGAGAGGGGCCCGACCGATCGGCCAAGGTAATGAAGTGGAAGGACACTGTCTCGATATTGGGCAAAGAGTCCAGGGAAAAAATGGCTTCATCCTTTTCCAGTCTTGATCGCTGGGGGGAGCCCACCGGCAGGCCCGGGGAGGACTGGGCGGTGCTGGTGCAGGATGATCGGACCCATCAGGACCTTCTGTCGTCCCCTCATGGGAGGATGCTCAACATACTCACCCGCAGGGACCGCGACAGCCTGGGTGACTATTCCGTGGTGGTTGCCCTGGCAGGTGATCTGGACGGGGACAATATCGTACCTGTCAGAAATGGGGCCGATCTGCACGAGTTTGCGCCCCAGGTGGTGGTCAGTTTCTTTTCCCACAACAGGGACGTGATAGAGGCGGTGGGTGATTTGATACAAACGATAGACGTTCCGGAAAAGAAACCCTCCGCCCGGCTTGCCCTGGAGATGCTTGACGGGTTGGTCGACCGGGATGATCATCACGAACCCATCGCTCCCGCATGCAGGGATGTCCTGGGAGAGATGAACAGCAGGCTCAGGGAGGGTGCGTCGAACCTGTCTGTTTCCGGCTCGGAGCTTCTGGACATCATGGAAAAACGTTCCACATCCCGTATAGACTCCCTGGTCCGGGATACCATGGACTGGGGCATGGAACAGGTCAAGGAGAGGACCGGAAAGCGGGTATCGGTGTTCAGGGTGGGGTTCCCCATAGAGATGGACGAAGAGGAGCTGGAACGGGTGGAACGGGGTATCCGGGCCGGCAGGGAGATCGCCCGTTTCACCGAGCTCGTGAAGGCGGCGGGCAAGCTTGCGGAGCTTCGTGAAGGGGTGGAACGGGAGCTGGAGCGGTGCCGGGAACTGGACCTGTGGTGCGGCCTGGGACAATTCGCATTGGAACACGATCTCAACCCGGCCAGGGAGGGCCGGGATATTTCACTCGAAGGGGGACTGCACCTGTCACTTCCCCGCGATGGTTCGGCCCAGATGGTGGATTTTTCTTTCGGGCGATCTGGAGATGAACAACCGGTGGTCCTTCTCACCGGGGCGAACTCCGGTGGCAAGACCACGCTCCTGGAGATGGTGGCCCAGACCGTGGTGCTCCACCACATGGGATTGCCTGTGCCGGCCAGGGATGCAAAGGTGCCCCCGCTTTCCCAGCTTCATCTGCTCAAACGTCAAAAGAGTATGAACGCCGGTACCCTGGAACATTTCCTCAAGAGCATGGCCAGGGTGCTCTCCAGCCAGGATCGAAAACTCATATTGGCCGATGAGATGGAGGCCATCACCGAACTGGACGCCGCCGCCCGAATAATCGGGACCTATATCGAGATCATAGAGGAAACCGGCTCCTACGGGATATTCGTCACCCATCTGGCCCCCCAGATTCTGCAGCATGCCCAATGCAGGGTGGACGGGATCGAAGCCCGGGGACTGGATGACCGTTACAACCTGTTGGTTGACCGCACCCCGCGACGGGGGCTGGTGGCCCGGTCCACTCCGGAACTGATAGTGACCAAACTGGCGTCCATCTCTCCTAAAAGGGACCGGGATGTTTACCTCCGGATCCTTGACAGATTCGGCAAATGAACGCACAGTATCCCCCCGGACCCTTCCGGATACAAGTCTTTTTACAAACGGTTTTATATATGAAGGAACGAGATTGTGTATAAAAAGGGACATTCAGGTGCGTAAATGGAACAAATGAAGGCAAAGGTATGCCTTTGCGGTGATCATGCAGTGGGGAAGACCTCGCTGATTGCCAGGTTCGTTCACAACGTATTCGGTGACAAATACATCCGAACCATCGGGACAAAGATCACCAGCAAGGAAGTGATCATCGATGACCCCAATGGCAAGGGTCAGATAAACTTCATCTACCAGATATGGGACATCATGGGGCAGAGGGATTACCGTAACTACATGAAGGATTCCTACTTCTACGGGTGCAAGGGGTGCATCATGGTGTTCGATCTCACCCGACCCGAAACCCTTCACGACCTGGATAACTGGTACGGCGTTATCAATGATGTGGCGGGGAACGTCCCGGCCATCGTCATGGCCAACAAGGTCGATCTCAAAGACATGCGGGAAGTGGATGACAACACTCTTGAGAGGTTCTGTGGAGAAAGGGGATTTTCGTATCACCTGACTTCCGCAAAGAGCGGGGACAATGTTGAGGATTCCTTTGAAGAGATCGGGCTTCTGATGCTGGGAGTCTGCAGGCCCTGACAGAAGAAATGGCGCAATTGTGGGTTTGCCCCCTGACCCACGAGGGTTTGATCATTATCCTTCAGATCATGCCAACCATCGCAAAATGATATTACTCACATGTCTTTCCTCCCCCGATGGATGATTACAAGATAATCCACGACCCGGTACACGGGTCCATCAAGGTAAAGGGCATCCTTCTGGAGCTGCTGCAGACCCCGGAGGTGCAGAGGCTCGCGCTCATCAGGCAGACCGGGCTTGCATACCTGGTGTTCCCGGGGGCCAACCACACCCGGATCGAACATTCCCTGGGGACCGCCCACGTGGCCGGCAGGGTCGGCAGGGAGCTTCAGCTGGAGCCGGAAGAGGGCAACCTGCTGCAAGCGGCCGCCATGCTCCACGACCTGGGCCACTACCCTTTCTCCCATACCCTGGAATACCTGGTAAGCGACCGGACCGACTCGGATCACATGCGGCTCACATCGGACTTGGTGACCGGCAAGATCGAAAGGGACGAGGAGTTCCACACGCCGCAGATATGCGAGATACTGGAAGGTTCGGGACTGGACCCTGAAAAGGTGGCCAGGCTCATCGAGGGTTCCCCGAGCTCCGATCAGACCACCATAGACAACCTGCCGATACACAACGGTCAGAGCCATTTCGGCAGCCCCAGCTACATTGAAAACCTCATGCACGGCACGGTGGACGTGGATCAGATGGATTTCTTGCCCCGGGACTCCCATTACACCGGAGTGGCCCTGGGGTCTTTGGACCTGGATCGTCTTATCAACACCTTCCAGCTGCATAATCATGAACTGGTCATCCACCGCAGGGGACTTCCGGCACTGGAGGGGATGCTGGTGGCCAGGGGGCTGATGTACTCGTCGGTCTACTTCCACAAGACAGTCCGGATAGCCGAGCTAATGCTTGCCAGGGCAGTGGAGCTGCTGGATGATGTGGAGGACATCATCAGGATGACTGACCCGGAACTGCTGTGTTACCTATCCCACAAAACACCTGATGTCGTGAAACGGATCAAGTACCGCAACCTGTTCAAACGGGCATTCACCGTCCCCCGCGGCGATAAGGATCAGATTGATGTGGATGAACTGAAACGTCTTGGGGACCACAGGGTCAGATCCAGGCTGGAGGACGAACTCTGCGATCGGGCCCGAATACCCCGCACCGAGCTTCTGGTGGACATTCCGGCGCCGGAGATCGATCTATCGGAGCCCAGGCTGGGTCGCACTGATATCAAGATCATGGACCGGTCCCCAAAACCCCTATCCAGGATGTCTTCCCTGGCCCGGGCGCTCAAGACCAGACCGGTGCCGGACTGGGCCCTGATGGTGGCCTGCAGCGAAAAGCACCGGGAAAGGGTGGAGAAGGTATCAAGAAAACACTTCGAGGGATGGATGAAAAACGAGTGAGATCACTCGACGGCGGCCATTTCCCCGGTCCCGTTGTCCATGCACCGTTCTCATCTCTCATGATCGTATATGCACCCTGGGTGATAGGTGAAGATTTAAAAATGCGTAAGACTTGACAATAAAACGGTAGGATGTCCCAAGGCACCCAATCAACAGCACTCGCCCTTACCCTGATGGTCTGTTTTGCGTTGTTCATTCCATCCATGGATGGATCCGTTCATGAGGATAGGTATGGAACCCGTCAGGAGATGCCCCCGGGGTCCGACCAGTGGACCATACTCGTTTACATGGCTGCCGATAACAATCTGGAACCGGTGGCCATCGAGGATATCAACGAGATGGAGGCGGCTGGGTCCAACCCGGGTGTTAACATTGTTGTGCAGTTCGACCGCAATACTGGCTACGACCGATCAAACGGCGACTGGACAGATACCCGGAGATATCTGATAACCCCCGACGTGGAGTACAACGAGGAGATCGTTTCCACCCGACTGGACGGGAGCAACCCGTTGGGAGAGCTGGCCATGTCCAACCCTGAAACCCTCCATGACTTCATCGAGTGGGGTATCGATGCCTACCCGGCGGACCGGTACATGCTGGTGATGTGGGATCACGGGACCGGGGTTCTAAGAGAAAGCGGTGAGATAGCTTCCCGGGGGACCGTGGGAAGTGCCACCAGGGGCGTGTGCTCGGATTACCTGGACGGGGGAGAGCTCAAACTGTGGCAGATGGACAGCGTGCTGGACGGACTGGGTGTCCATTTCGACATAATCGGATTCGATGTGTGCTGGCTGGGGCACATGGAAACCGCATACCAGCTCATGGACAACGCTGACTTTCTCATTGCATCGTCCGACGAGGAGCCCGACAAGGGATGGGACTACCGGACCGCCCTGGGACCCATGCTGAGCGACCCGCTCATGTCATCCCGGAACCTGTCCTCCGGAATCGTGGACGCATTCCGAAACCAGTACGACGATGACAACCGGCTTCAATTCTACACCCAGGCCGCCGTGGACCTGCAGAAGTTCCAGGATTCCATGCCGCTGTTCGAGGATTTCTGCAGCGATCTTGTATCAAGCCTCCCGGAGAATACCGATCTTCTGGAATCTATCCGTTCCGATACGGATCATCCAAGGGCCAAACCGAAATCCAGGGACATTATAGACTTTGCAGACAGGGTTTCCAAGGAGGGGCCGGTCGATCCGCCCAGTCTGTCCATCAACGCCGCTGCACTGGTGGAGGCATTCCTTCCCACCGGGGGAGGTGTAATTATCAACTCGGTGGCCGGGGATGACCATCCCAGGGGATTCGGGCTGGCCGTCCACTTCCCCCTGGACCCACCACCCTTTATCTATGAAAATAATCTGGAGATGAGCGCCACTCCGTGGTTCGAGTTCCTCAACCAGTTCACCAATCCCCTCAGCATCGACCACCAGGCCATGGAGATATCGGAGGATCTGGATGGGCCATGGACAGTTACTGCCCAGGTAGCCGGCAGCTATGATCCCGCCAACGCCTTTTTGGTGTACAGAACCTCCATGAAGGGCGCAACTGATCACCAACTCACCCTGGAAGAATCGTCGGGAGGTATCCTGAGCGCATCCATACCGGGACCTCTGAGCGCCAACACCACCGTTTATTACCATATGATGATCAGGACCAACGAGGGTGACTGGGCCTACTCGCCACCTGATACAAACCCCCTGGACACCTCCACGTGGCACTCGTTTCTGGTGGGACCCGACCTGGTCCCTCCTCATATCAGTCATTTCCCCTCCGGAGACACCTTCGATTCCGTGGGACCGTACCCGATCAAGGCCTACATTGAGGATAACATCGGCGTGGATACCGCCAGCGTGGCCCTCCACTACAGGAAGGCCGGGGAGACCAACTTCACCCAAACCGCCATGACCCCCACCTCCGTACCCTACGAATACGTGGGCGACATACCGGGTTTCGGAAAGGACGCGGGTATCCATTACTACATAACCGCCAGGGACACATCCAACGCCCGCAACCAGGGCAGGGATCCCCCGGGCACATCGGTTTACACCTTCGATATCAACACACCTCCCGGTACGGTGGTGATCCTGGGCAGCAAGCTGGCCAACGGCAGCCTTGGAGAGCTGCTCACCAGATACTTCAACATCAGAGTGCTGGAAGGGCCCATAACCACCGGTACGTTCACCCCGGACGACAAGGTGCTGGTGATGGATGGACCGCATTCACCCCTGGGCCCCGGCGAGATTGCGGAACTGACAGGTTTCATCCAGGGAAACGGAGAGTTACTGGCGCTGGCTGGCCCCAACGCCACCCGACTGAACCCCATCATCTCCCTGGCGGGTATAGAGGCGTCCGCCAACCTCTCCGGATCGCCATTGTCTCCCCGGGACCATGAACTCACCCAGGGGATCGACAAGATCACCGAAAACGATGGATCACCGATCCTGTCCGTCAATGATGATGTTGACGTGCTGGTGGAATGCGATGAGGGACCGGTGGTGGCAACCGGGTTCGTCCAGGGCGGTTTTGGAAGGGTTGCCGTGGCCGGCCGATCGTTGTTCGAGGAACCCGCCATGGCCAAGGCCGGATCGGACAACGGGTTGCTTGCGTCCAACATGGCCTGGTTCCTGGTCCGAAACCTTCCTCCGGAATGCATCATCACCGGTAACACATCCGTGGAGGTGGGCAAAAAATTCGTACTCAGCGGGAAGGATTCCCACGACCCGGACGGTGAGATAATCAACAGCAGCTGGTCGCTTCATATCAACGGAAAGGTATACACCGGATGGGGGACAGAACTGCGTCTTGCAGTCAAGGAAACCGGGAGCGGCACGGTTAACCTGACGGTGACCGACGCCGAAGGGGGGACCGCAACATCCGTGATCCCAATTTACGTTGGTTCTCCGCCCACCGCGGTGTTCTCTGCCAGTTCGCTCGATGTCATAACCGGGGAGGTCATCCACTTCGATGCCACTTCATCATCGGACAACGGCGACGCCGGAAGCATCGTGGAGTACGTCTGGATACTGGACAATTACAATTTTGCCTTCGGTCCCAACACGTCATTCAACTACTCGGATGACGGGGAGTACACAGTGGTTCTTCAGGTTACCGACAACATCGGTCTGTCCAGCTTCACATCCCAGACAATCACAGTGAGTAACCGACCGCCGATAGTCAGGATATGGGACGGCAGTGTATTGATCAATGATGAACCCAAAATACCAACTGACAACCGCTTGGAGATCGTGGAAGGGGACGTGCTTCACCTGGACACATCCGCCTGCGATGATCTGGATTCGCTTTCAGAAGACCCCGGCGATCGGGTTTTGAACGCCCGGTGGTTCGTGGACGGGGAGCTTTACGACACCGGCAGCTCCGTGAACGTGGTGCTCAGCAGTCCCGGCACCTACGAACTGACCCTGGTGGCCCAGGACGATGACGGGGAGGAGGGTAACTCCACCATGGAACTGGTGGTGACCAACCGACCGCCGGTGGCACTGGGAGGGATCGTATCTTCCAGGGGCCGCACCGTCACCCTTTCAGCCGCCCTTTCGGAGGACACGCCCAACGACGTGGACAATCTGAGCTTCAGCTGGGATCTTGGCGATGGGAATGAAGCCGAGGGAGCGGAGGTCGAACACACCTACAAGGAAAGCGGAATATACAATGTCATTCTCAGGGTCACGGATGACAACGGCGACAGCGACAGCACGGTGGTGGTGGTGGACATTCCCGGAAAGGATCGCACAACGATCCTGCTGTGGGCAAAGGGACTGGCACTGGTGATAGCTATCATGGCCTTGGTGTTAATCGTTTTGAGGTTCATCTGGGTGAGGGGGGCGCCGGAGGATGATGCGGGGGCCGCATCGTCTTCTTTTCCCATGGAAAAACAGTCGGTCAAACCCTTGAGCGGACCCGCATCCAAAACATCCAATCCCGTCTTGAAAAAGCCAGGTGCCAAAAAGCCGTTGGCCAAAAAAAAAGAAAAACACAAAAAAGTGACCGGCTCCGGGACGTGAAGCGGAAGCACCCAACACCGTGGACCGTCATGACGCATAAACCGTTGCCCGGCTCTTGATAAAAGCGAATTACAGGAGGGTGGATCACCGGTCCCTGTTCTTCTGAGCAACTGCAATATGCGTGGGGGAGAAGTGAGGTCTCAAAACGGTTATTAGCCCTGGGTCCGATCCACCTCTTAATGGAACTTGATGATGCCCTCCACTTTGAGACCAGGGCAAAGTGGCGGAGGTGGCTTGAGAAGAACCACAACAAGAAGGACGAACTCTGGCTCCTCAGATACAAGGCCCACTCCGATGTCCCCTGCATCAGCCTTGCCGAGGCCGTGGAGGAGGCTCTCTGTTTCGGCTGGATCGACGGCAAGCTCAAGCGCGTCGATGATGAACGGTACATCCTTCGCTTCACCCCCAGAAAGAAAAGGAGCGTGTGGTCGCTTATCAACAAGGACCGGGCCGAGCGCCTCATCGCTGAAGGTCTGATGACCGGTGCAGGTATGGAGAAGATAAAAGAGGCAAAGGCCAATGGAATGTGGGACAAGGCATACACCAGCTTGAAGAAGGAGTCATTGCCAAAGGATCTTCGAAATGCCCTCAAGGAGGACGGGCTTGCCTGGAATAACTTCCAGGCCTTCCCCACGAGCGCTCAGAACAATTACATTGGATGGGTGAAGAATGCAAAGAGGGATGAGACCAGGGAACGACGGATACTGATAGTGGTGGAACGTGCCCGGGACAACAAGCGCCCCGGCAGGGAATGAGTCAGTGAGAGTTGAGAGGCTCCTTGAACAGATGGGCGGTGTCCACTAGTTCGTTGACGCACATCCCTGCCTAATCCCCGTAGAGATCACCGTATGATCCCACTTGGGCAATTTGACCCTTTTTCCGGGAAAAGGTCGACAGTACGATCCTTATCCTGTCCTGTTCCATCTCTGCCGATGGTTCGATCTTCCTCCTCCGCCCCTCCCGTTCCTGTGGGACCCGTTGTTGGAACGCTGGCCATTCTGTCCGTTCCCTCCGGGTCTCCAATTCCTCTTCCCGCCGTTATTGCCGCCACCGTTCCTCCCCCGTTTTCTTCCGCCTGAATTCCTTCTGTTATCGTATCCCGACCGGTTCGGCCCGGAGATGGGCGCATCGGAGAAATCCAACAGCTCCTGGTTTTCAATGTTGAAGTTCCGATTTCGCCTAAGCACCTTTGACATGTTCTCCGAATCATACGATGTGAGAAGGTTGATAACCTGGCCGCTTTCCCCAGCCCGGGCAGTCCGGCCTATCCGGTGTATGTAGTCGTTGGGGTCCCTGGGCATGTCGTAGTTGATCACGTGTGACACGTTCTGGATGTGAAGTCCCCGGGCCGCAACATCGGTGCATACCAGTACATTCACCTCATTTGAGTTGAACCGGTTGAGGGTCTTGTGCCGCCTGTTCTGGGTCAGTCCCCCGTGGATCGCCGCTGCATTTATCCCGTTGGAGCGGAGGTTCTTCTCCACGAAATTTGATATGTGCCGGGTGTTGCAAAAAACCATGGAAAGCCGCGTATCATCCTGCTTTAGCAGGTGGGTAAGTAAAGAGAACTTCCTTTTCTTTGTAACATCGATGGTGATCTGTTTTAATTTCTCAGGGTCCACGAATTTTCCAGCCATCACGGTTTCGGGGTCCTTCATGTGCTTCTGGGAGAGGTTCTTGACCTCCGGAGATATGGTTGCGGAGAAGAACAGGGTCTGCCGCTTTTTAGGACACCTGGCAATTATCTTCTCCACGTCTCCAATAAAACCCATGTCGAACATCCGATCCGCCTCGTCCATTACCAGGACCTCTATCCTGCGGAGGTCTATGGTGTCCCTGTGGATGTGGTCCAGCAGTCTTCCGGGAGTGGCCACGACGACGTCGGCCCGTCTGAGGAGCCGGATCTGGCCGTTCAATGATACACCGCCGTACACGGCTGCCACGTTCAATCGGGGCTTGAACGTCAGTTCCTTGAGTGACTCCTTTACCTGCTCTGCAAGCTCCCGGGTGGGTGTGAGGACAAGCGCTCTTATCCCCTCTCCCCGAGAGAGGGATGTAACTATCCCGCAACCGAATGCCAGGGTCTTACCCGAGCCGGTCTCCGACTCTCCAATAACATCCTTACCTTCGAGAATGTAAGGGATGGAATCCTTCTGTATCTTCGTGGGCTGGGAAAACCCCAGCCGCTCAATTGACCCCAGCAGTTCATCGCTCAGGCCAAGCTCTTCAAATTGGTTCATATACGTATCCTTCTGGTCTTCAGAGCACCACTACTTGAAAAAGCTAAGAGTTCGGTTGTTCGATCAAGTGCTCTTTCACCAATGTAAGATGCGTGAGGCCGCTGGTAGCTGATCGGGGTATTTAACCTTATGCCAGGCCTAAGACGATCTGGACCACGTCAAATATAACATGGCAGCAATGGACACATTCAAGGGCATTCCCCTGTCAAGATGCATCGCATCGGAACATTGTGTATCTCACCATGGACGTGGAGGAGGGGTCCGATCCGCCCCCTGGCCGGATGTAGGAAGAAGTCAAGGAAAGGTGGGACGATGAGAGCGTTGAGGGCAGTCTGGGGCTGATACTCGGCATTATAATGGTTGTGATGATCGCGGTCATCCTACTGGTAGTGTTCTTTCCAACGAAGAAGGGAAGCTGCAGAGGGTACGATCAAGATGATGATCCGGATGGAACCGATCACCCACGGCAGTGAAGCCTTCAATCACCCGCCGCGGCCCAATTTCCTTGCAATACCCGCCAGCAGGTTCATCCTCGGGACCCTTTCCATGTAGCGTTCGTATTCAGGACCGAACTTGTCAACCAGTCGCCGGTCCTCCTCAATGGTGCCCATGTAGATCGCCACCGAACCGGCAATACCCATTATGATGATCATCCAGTGAGGATACCAGAGCGTGGATGTGAGGAACAGAGACAGTATCCCCCCCAGGTATTGGGGGTGCCGTACAACTCCGTATATTCCGGTGTCCACCAGCTTTGTCGTGTGAACGAAGGAACTGCCCTTGTCCACACCGCCCCTTCTCGGGAACATGACGATGGGTGCCATCACCAGGACCATGCCGATCCCCCACACGAACCACCCGATCATGTATGCCTCCCTGATGAAACCGGGGTCAACAAGACCCGAGAGCACCAACGGGTTGATGGGGAAGCACGCGATACCGAGCACCGTCAGGATAATGTTACACAGCCACTCCTTTTTTGACATCCCTTCATCCGTCAAGATTTGAGGCTCCTATCACTTTTTGACATGCGCTATGCCGTGGGTGCCGTTCACCCTGGCCACCCGGTTCTTCGAGCCATCCGTGAAGTATCGTTTCTCCAGGTCCTTCCAATCAAGGTTCTCCAGCAGAATGAAGCCCGAAGCTTCCACAAAACTCCCGACCTCTCCATCCTCAATGCCAAACTGCCAGGATTCCTTTACGCTGCCAACCGTATCAAAGATGCTCTTCTCGCCATAGTAACGGTGTTCCTTCCTCAGGACGGATGCGTGGATGTAGTCAAAGACAACCCCGCTCCCGGGGGATGAGAGAGAGTGAACGGTGTTAAACAGGTCGCAGACCGCTTCAGGCTCAAGATACATGATGAGTCCCTCCATCAAAAAAAGGGTCTTTTTTTGGGGGTCGAAGCCTTTCCTCTGGATCTTTTTGGGAACGGATTCCCGGTTGAAGTCGATGGGGATGTATACTGTCTTTTTGGGCAGGGGTATGTTTCTTTTCTTGAACTGGTCCAGCTTGGCCGATTGAGTGTGGTACGTGTCCAGTTCGAAGAAATTGGTATTTCTGCTGATGCTCTCGAATCGGTTGGCCCTCGAGTCGAACCCGGCCCCGAAGATGAATATCTGATCGATCCCGTCTTCGATCGCATCCTTCACCAACTCATCCATGTACCTGGTCCGGGCTATCACGTATTCGTATATCCCTTTGGCAAATATGGGCCACTTCAGGTTAATCAGCTTGCATCTGAGGAGGAACTTCACGCTGTGGGGCAGAAGCCTGGGCGCAATGGTGTCGTCTGAATGGTAGAACTCGTTTCGCTCCATGTTCGAGGACGCCCTGCACATGCAGGTGAATGCAGCGGTCCTGGATGAGCTCTCATCTGTCCTTCTTTTCTTACTGTTCAAACTTTGACCTTCTCACGTGGGTGATTTCCAAACACCTCGTGAGATATAGGTTTTACACCGAATTTGAGAAGATATTGCTGTTTTAATGGTCGGGTAATGGTGTATGACAATCGCGTTTGGTTTGCCGGGTGGTGGTAATATCAAAGGATCATTGCCGGTCGGAAAAGATAGATCTTGAGGGTGGTGGTTTATGGATCGGAAAGCCATCTCGCAGAGGGGACTTGCTCGATCCATATCACTCACGGAGCGGGTTCTTCTTGTTTCCCCTTCCTAGGATGTGTGACTATATTTATTAATATCTGGATGATGAAGAGTGCAAGCAAAACAATGCCGCCTATCTGTGATTGGTTTTTCCATACCATCACCACAAATCCGTAATTCATCGCATAATAAAGGGTCAGGTAGGGTATTGCCGGTTTCCAGTGCTGTTTCAAATTCTCACGGAAAGGGATCTTTAAAATATAATCATAGAGGAACTCCAATCCCAGGAATGCCAAAAATATCCAAAGAAAGATGCTGTATTGTACCGCGTTATTTTCCTGTTGCACTAATAAAATACAATAGGCCGCGGGGATCGCCAAAAGAAAATAGAACCCGGCAACCCGCCGTAGAAGACCCATATTCTTTCTGATCGAAAAGATGATGATCAGAAATATACTATTTGCAAGACCCAATGAAAAGAAAAGCGGTTCCAGCATGATTTATCACCTATGCTCCGGAGGGCGTGAATCCAAAATGTTGGACTGATAATTAAATTTTTACTTGTGGTTTTTTTAGACTTTGGGAGCTCATCGGGTATGCTTTCAGGTTTGAAAAGAGGTGGTTTTTCATCACCCCCGGGACATATTTTCTTAACATGAACTTATCGATATGTCCATATGTGGCCGATTGATCACTGTGGCAGATTATATGTGCGGACCGGGCGAGATTTGAACGGTATAACGGGTGGACCGTGGGTTTTTAGGGGAATATTCTCTAGATCCGGAGAGGTTTTCTGAACTCAGAGATCGGAGACCGATATTCTCACAAACCCCGTAAAAACACCTG
>Ga0272441_10011238_pt1 | contig 13329 bp, 10 predicted proteins | sample SSMProp6N_FD_193582 | JGI IMG/M metagenome (GOLD analysis project Ga0272441, IMG submission 193582) | Marine sediment archaeal communities from Little Sippewissett salt marsh, Falmouth, MA, United States - SSM-Prop-6N | ecosystem: Environmental > Aquatic > Marine > Wetlands > Sediment ... | reverse complement strand
GGCGCCGGAACCCCGCGGCAATGCTCAGACGGGTCCGACGGTGGTGAGGTTCATCCGGTCCGTGGTGAGGTACGCATCGACGACCCGGCGCACGTCCTCCGGCGCGATCCGATCGAGCTTCGCGATCAGACGATCGGGAGAGAGGATCTCACGACGGTGCATCGCTGCATTCCCCAGCCGTACGGCGCGATTGCCGTTCGTCTCCAGCCCGAGGATCAGGTGTCCGCGGAGCTTCGCCTTCGCAAGGTCGAACTCGTCGGTCGGGATCGACTCGGCTCGGAGGCGATCGAACTCTCCGGTCACCAGCTCGACCACCGCATCGACGGTCGATGGGGCGACGCCGGCGTAGGTCAGCCAGAGGCCACAGTCGGTGTAGCACGTGACGTGGCTCGCCACGGCGTAGGCGAGGCCGCGGTCCTCGCGGACCGTCCGAAACAGCCGGGAACTCGGCCCGTCCCCGAGGATCGAGTTCGCTACTTCCAGCGGGAACCGATCGTCGTTCGACGAGGATGGGGCGGCGAGGCCGAAATAGACGTGCGTCTGTCCCGTCGGGCGCTCGTGGTGGAGACGGTCGGACTGCAGCGTAGGCGCCGTTCTCGGCTCGGGCTCGCCCTTACCGCACACATCGCTGAACACGGCGGTCGCCTGCGCGAGGATGTCCTCGGCCGACACGGCTCCGCAGGCGACGAGGACGGCATTCCCCGGGCGATAGTAGCGGGCGTGATGTTCGACGATCCGGTCTCGCGTCGCTTCTACGATCGACTCCCGCGTTCCGAGAACCGGCTTGGACAGCGTGTGCCTATCGCCCCACAGCCCGGCGGCGAACAGGTCGTAGGCGGCATGTTCCGGATCGTCGAGACTGCCGCGGATCTCCTCGAGGACGACGTTGCGTTCCCGTTCGATCTGATCCGAGTCGAATCGCGGCCGGAAGGCCAGCTCGGCGAGCACCTCGATCGCGACCGGCAGTCCGTCGGCCGGGACGTCGGCGTAGAAGAAGGTCGACTCCTTGCCGGTCGCGGCGTTCAGATGGCCGCCGACGGCGTCGATCTCCCGCGAGATCGCTTCCGCAGTCCACCGGGCGGTTCCCTTGAAGACGAGGTGTTCGATCAGGTGCGCCATTCCCGGCGCGTTCGATGGATCGTCACGGCTGCCGGCGCGGATCCAGATCCCGACGGAGACAGAACGAGACTGCGGAACCTCTTCGACGAGGATCCGCAGTCCGTTCTCCAGTGTTGCGTCATGAGCTCCCGGATAGAGCTCGCGTGCTACCAACGATCCTCGAAGTCCGCCGGTGCGGGCTCATCCTCGGCTTCGCGCTCCGGCTTGTGCTCCGGTGCCTTGGGCTCCTCGACCGGTTCGGGGGTCTCGGAGACGGGCTCGGCTTCGGCCGCGGTCTCCGGTGCATCGTCCGGCGACGCGCTGGGCTCGCTGCGCTCGTCCTCGGGGACGATGCGGCGCAGCTTGTACCGACCGCGATCGTCGATGTTCATCACCTCGACGGTGACGCGGTCGCCGCTTCGCACGATGTCGGTGACCCGCCGGACGTACTCGTCCGACAAGGCCGAGATATGAATCAGACCGGTGACCTCCGGGGTCAGCTCGACGAACGCGCCGTAGTCGGTCGTGTTTGTGACGACACCCTCGATCACGTCGCCCTCGTGAACCGGGGGAGACGGGGGCGTCTCGGCGCGAGCTTCCTTGGCCGGTGCGCCGCCCTTGCCGCCGCGATCCCGGCGCGGCTTGCGTCCGCGATCCCCCCCGCCGCTGCGGCTGGGAGCCTCCTCGCCCTCCGGTGCGATCCGCTTCAGGTCCGGTCGGCCCATCTTGTCGGTTCCGATGACCTCGATCGTGATCTCGTCGCCGACGTTCACGTAGTCGGTGACGTTGTCCACGAAGCCGTCGGCGAGGTTCGACACGTGGACCAGCCCTTCGCCGCCGCCCTTCAGCTCGACGAACGCGCCGAAATCGACGATTCGGGTGACCTTCGTCGTGAAGACCATCCCTTCCTCCAGCTCGGCGGTCAGGTCCTCGATCCATTGCTGGGCTGCGGCGACCGCTTCCGGATCGACGGCGGCAATCTTGACCGAACCGTCGTCCTCGATGTCGATCTCCGCTCCGGTCTCCTCGATGATCTGGCGGATCATCTTACCGCCGGGGCCGATGACCATGCCGATCTTGTCGGTTGGGATCATGATCGTCACAAGGCGCGGGGCGAACGGGGACAGCTCGGCACGTGGCGTCGAGATGGCCCGTTCCATTTCGCCGAGGATCGCCAGCCGCGCGCGGCGCGCCTGTTCGAGCGCCTCGCGCATCGTCTGGCTGTCGACCCCTCCGACCTTGACGTCCATCTGGAATCCGGTGACGCCGTCGCGGGTCCCGACGACCTTGAAGTCCATGTCGCCGTGGTGGTCCTCCGCTCCCTGGATGTCGGTCAAGATGACCCGTCGACCGGAGTCGGCGTCCTCGATCATCCCCATCGCGATCCCGGCGGCCGGCTTCTTCAGCGGCACGCCGGCATCCATCATCGCCAGCGAGGCACTGCAGACCGTCGCCATCGACGACGAACCGTTCGATTCGAGGATCTCCGAAACGATCCGGATGACGTACGGGAACTCCTCTTCGTCCGGCAGGACACACTTCAGGGAGTTCTCCGCCAGGTACCCGTGGCCGATCGAACGGCGGCTCGGCGAGCCGATCCGGCGGACCTCGCCGACCGAGAACGGCGGGAAGTTGTAGTGCAGCATGAACCGCTTCCGGCCGTCGAACATCATCTGGTCGATGATCTGTTCGTCCCCCCGCGCGGCGCCGAGCGTGACGATTCCGAGGCTCTGCGTCTCCCCTCGGGTGAACAACGACGACCCGTGGGTCCGCGGGAGCACGCCGACACGGCACTCGATCGGCCGGATCTCCTCCGGGCGCCGGCCGTCGAGCCGAACGCCCCGATCGAGGATCTCCTGGCGCATGTATGTCTCGAGGAGCGACTCGACCTCGGTCGCGACCTCTTCGGTCAGCGCGGCGGCTTCCTCTTCTTCCAGCGTCGGGGAGACGATCGCCTCGACCGCCTTCTCACGCAACGCTTTCAGGAAGTCGCCCCGTTCGTGCTTTGTCGCGGCCGAGTGGATCGACGCGAACTCGGGCCAGACGATCGACCGCACGCGGTCGGCGAGTCCGGGCGTCCCCTCCGGCTCCGGGGCGACGAACTCCGGCTTGATCGGGTTGACCTGCGTGACGAACCGCTGCTGGAGGGCGATGAGTTCGCGGATCGCGTTGTGCGCGAAATCGATCCCCTCGACGATCTGAGCCTCCGTCAGCTCGTTCATCATGCCTTCGACCATCGTCACGGCATCCTGGGTTCCGGCGACGGTGATCTCCACGCCGGTTTCGGCGATCGTCTCCGCATTCGGATCGAGGACGAACTGTCCGTCGACGCGTCCGACTTTGACGCCGGCGATCGGGCCCTGGAACGGCGCATCGGAGATCATCAGCGCCGCCGAGGCGCCGAGGATCGCCATGACGCTCGGCGAGCAGTCCGGCTCGGCGGACAGGATCGTCGCGACAATCTGGACCTCGTCCTTGTAGCCCTTCGGGAACAGCGGGCGGATCGGCCGATCGATCATCCGCCCGCTCAGGACGGCGACGTCACTCGGCCGCCCTTCTCGCTTGAAGAAGCCGCCTGGGATCTTGCCCGCGGCGTAGAAACGCTCCTCGTAGTCGACACGGAGCGGGAAGTAGCCGATGTCATCCCGCGCCTCGGCCGTGACGACGGTGACGAGGACATGGGTATCTCCGTGCGTCGCCAACACGGCTCCGCCCGCTTGTCGGGCGATGCGCCCGGTTTCGAGCGCGAGTTCCTTTCCGTTGAACTGAATGCTCTCTCGCACGTACATGGATTCTCTAGACTCCTCTGATTTGCAGTTTCTCGATCAGCTCGCGATACGCTGCCAAGTCGTGACGTTTGACATACTTCAGCAATCGTCGGCGCTGGCCGACCATCTTCCTCAGCCCTCGCTGCGAGCTGAAGTCCTTCTTGTGTTGGCCCAAGTGCTCGGTCAGTTCGCGAATCCGCTCGCTCAGCAATGCGATCTGCACCGGCGCCGACCCCGTGTCCGTGTTGCCCTTTGCATACTCCCGAATGATCTCCGCTTTCTTCTCCGTCGTCAGTCCCATCGTTTCTCCTTTGTTCGCCCACGTCCGAGAGGAGGACAATCCGTCCTCCCAGGCGGGGTCGGTCTACGTTCTATGCCTGCGCAGCAGGCCCTCTACTTCGAATCTTACCCGGTTGGCGTCGATTGTGCGCAGCTCGCGATCTCGAAGCAGCCAACGGCCGGCGACGAGAACGTCGGTGACATCGAGCGCGTTCGACGCGAACGCGAGCGTTGCCGCGGGATCGTGCCGCGGTGTCGCGTGAAGCAGCGCTCGATCGATCAGGATCAGGTCCGCGTCTCCGCCCACGGTGAGTCCGTCCGGATCGAGCCCCATCACCGGGCGTGCGGCGTGCATCGCCATATCGAGTACTTCATCGGCACGCGGTCGCACCGGATCCTCGTGCAGCGCGCGGTGGAGCATCCACGCCGCGCGCGCCTCCTCCAACATATCCAGCCGGTTGTTCGAGGCCGCGCCGTCCGTTCCGATCGCGACGGGGACGCCCGCGTCCCGCATTGAGATCACCGGGGCGATGCCGCTTCCGAGCTTGGCGTTGCTCTTCGGACAGTGCACCACCGTCACGCCGTGATCGGCGAGGATTCCGATGTCGTCCGGGTCGACGTGGACGCAGTGCGCGGCGAGGCACGGAACGGAGAACGCGCCGATCCGCTCCAGGTACGGCACGGTCTTCTCGCCGGTCTTCTCGAGCCAGGCATCGACCTCGGCCCGGGACTCGGCGACGTGCGTGTGGATCGGCACGTTCCGGTCGGCGGCCGCGTCGATGGCGGCTCGCCAGACATCCTCGCCGACGGTGTAGATCGTGTGCGGGCTGATCGCCGTGCGGATGCGACCGGCGGCGGCGCCCTCCCAGCGGTCGACGATCGCGACGGCCTCATCCAACTCGCTGCGTCCCTTGTCACGCATCGACGGCGCGATGATGCCGCTGGAGAGGAGGGCCCGCGTACCGCTCTCCTCCACGGCGCGACCGACCGCATCGGTGTGGAAGTACATGTCAGCGAAGGCGATCGTGCCGCCGCGGATTCCCTCGGCGATCGCGAGCAGCGAACACCAGTAGACATCCTCGGGGGTAAGCTCCGACTCGATCGGCCAGACGTGTTCTTCGAGCCAGGTCTTCAACGGCACGTCGTCGGCGAGGCCTCGGAGCAGAACCATCGCGAGGTGTGTGTGCGCGTTGACGAAGCCCGGTGCGACGATCCTTCCGCGGCCGTCGACGACGTCATCCCCTTCGATTGGCTCGATCGGGGCCTCGGAGATCGAAGCGATCCGTGTTCCGTCGATCCGAAGATCGATCGGTGAGCCTCCCGCGAGGGGTTGAACGCTCTTGAGTACGATGCCCATTCCCGATGCCTTCCTCCAGCTTGAGTGGGATTGTACTCGCCGCAAACCCGCATCGCCACGTACAAAGGCGCGTCTTCTGGCGTTTATGCGTCATCGAAGCTAACATAGGATACGTGGAGACGAACGATCCGAACACGGCGGGGCGACAGGCGGAGGAGGATGCCTGCCGATTCCTGCGAGAGCACGGATACGAGATCGTTGCCCGGAACTGGAGGACCGCAAGGGGGGAGATCGACATCGTCGCGCGGGATGGCCCGACGCTGGCGTTTATCGAAGTGAAGGCGAGATCGGAAGAGGGCTTCGGCGGTCCGGAGGCGGCGGTGCATCCGGCGAAACAGCGACGGCTCGTTGCCGCGGCGCGGGCATTCCTTCACGTGACCGCGTGCGACTTGGCGTCACGATTCGATGTCGTCGCGATCCTCGACGGCGTACCGCGCCTGCATCGGGATGCATTCCAGGCGGATGAAGCGTGTACGCCCGACTGGTAAGTGGCGCCGTTCTTGGAATCGAAGCTCGGCCGATCGAGGTGCAATGCGATGTCAGCGGCGGGCTGCCGCAGTTCCACATCGTCGGCCTGGCGGAGAAGGAAGTGACGGAGAGTCGCGAGCGGATCCGCAGCGCGATCAAGAACGCGGGCCTATCCTTTCCGGCGGGGCGGATCACGGCGAACCTGGCCCCCGCCGACCTGCGCAAGGAAGGGGTGGGATTCGACGTGCCGATCGCCGCGGCGATCTTGATCGCGGCCGGCGAATGCCCGGCGCCGCCGAACGAGTATCTGTACATCGGCGAGCTGGCGCTCGACGGGGAGATCCGCCGGGTGCGAGGTGTGCTGCCGATTGCGATCGCGGCTGGCGATGCGGTGGACGGCCTCGTGGTGCCGAGGGCGAACGGCCGAGAGGCGGCGCTAGCGACCGACGTCCCCGTCTACCCGGTGGGTTCGCTGGCGGAGCTGGCGGGGTTCCTCCGTGGGGAGCAACCGATCGAGCCGGTGTGCGTCGACCGTCGCGCGGCGATGCGGAGCGACCCGCCGCCGATTGCGTTCGATCTGGCCGAGGTGCGTGGACAGACTCATGCGAAGCGTGCGCTGGAGGTGGCCGCCGCGGGAGGGCACAACCTGTTGATGGTCGGTCCGCCGGGCGCGGGCAAGAGTCTCCTTGCGCGTTGCCTCCCGGACCTGCTCCCGCCGATGACGCTCGAAGAGGCACTCGACGTCACGAAGATCTACAGCTCGGCCGGCTTGCTGGAGGCGGACACCGGGATCATCCGTCGGCGCCCGTTTCGAGCGCCGCATCAGACGATCTCCTACGCCGGGATGGTCGGAGGCGGCCACGGTGTTCCGGGGCCGGGCGAGATCAGCCTGGCCCATCGTGGGGTCCTGTTTCTCGACGAGCTGCCGGAATTCGATCGACGCGTGTTGGAGACGCTCCGACAGCCGCTCGAGGAGCGGACGATCCTTCTTGCACGCGCCGGGCTGTCGGTCCGATACCCGGCGTCGTTCACGCTGGTTGCCGCGATGAACCCGTGCCCGTGTGGTTACCTCGGCGATCCGGTGCAGCCGTGCCGATGTACGCTTCAGGAGATCCATCGCTATCGACGGAGGCTGTCGGGGCCGTTTCTCGATCGGATCGACCTGTTCATCGAGGTCCCACGACTTGCCGTGGAGGAGTTGCTTGGCGCACGAGGTGCGGCGGCGTCTCTCGATGTACGCTCGAGGGTCGCCGAGGCCCGAACGCGCCAATGGGAACGCCTTCGGGACGAGCCGACGGTCTTCTCCAATGCGCAGCTCGACGGCGAGCTGCTCGACGCCTGTTGCACACTGAACGACGAGGCGCGATCCCTGTTGAAGCGGGCGGTGGGCCGGCTCGGACTGAGCGCGCGGGCCCACGTCCGAATCCTGCGGGTTGCGAGGACGATCGCCGATCTCGACGGAGCGGAGACCTTGACGGCGGGCCACATCGCGGAGGCGGTCCATTACCGCAGTGCCGCCGAGTCGATCGGGGACTGATCCCGACACGGTGACGCCGCCTCCGGTTCATGAAATGATCACACCGGCCGGGTAAAGTCTCGATTCACTGACGCTCGATCGTTGCGGTAGAATCCCGTCTTGTGGAACGCACAGAGGAGGCACGCAGAATGAGACGCCTGGTGTTCGGGTTGCCCTTGATCGCGGTTTTGGTGCTGGCGATCTCGGGATGGGCGGTCGAGTACCCGCTATCGGTGACCGACATTGCCATTGAAGGAACGGTGAAGATCAAGGACAAGGACGTTCTCGAGGCGGTCGGGTTCACGATCGGGGACGAGGTGTACGAGTCCGATCTTCGGGCCGCCTCTCAGGCGGTCTTCGACCTCGGTTGGTTCGGCGAGGTGCTGCCCGAGGTCGGTGACGATGGACGGATCACCTTCCAGGTGGTTGAGAACCCGGTCATCCGCGAGATCGTCATCACCGGAAACGTCCATCGGAGATGGTACTCTGCGTTTGGTGTGCGCTTGTTCAGCCTCCCGATCGTGTCGACGTCGAAGATCCAGCAGATCCTGTATCAGGAGGGCATCCGCAAGCGGAAGGTGCTCAACCGAGCGTCGCTGGAGACCGCACTGAACAACGTGTTGACGGAGTACAGCGACCGGGGGTACGTGCTTGTCGCCCTCGGGGACGTGAAGCTGGAGGAGACGCTCGAGATCGAGATCGTCGAGGCGCGCATCGCTTCGAATCGCGTGACCGGGCTCGCTACGGTGCCGAACGACGTCGCGTTGGAGATGATCGACGTGCCGCTCGATGAACCGCTCCGCATGCAGGATGTCCAGACGGCGCTCGGCCGTCTGAACCAATCGGTGTACTTCAGCGATGTCGAAGTCGTTCCGCAGCAGGGGCCCGAACGGGACAGCGTGATTCTGGAGTGGCGTATCTCGGAACGGGAGCTGATTCGTGACGCGGTCCGGCTGACGGCGGTCGAGATCGAGGGCATCACGTGTTATGCCCCCGAAGTCGTCTACGAGGCGTTGGGCGAGATTCCGGAGGCGTTGCTGGATAACTACGGACTCCTACGAATCCTCGAAGGGGTCTACGACCTGTATGTCGAGGACGGATACATGATGGTCCGCTTTGCCAGCGCGGGGTTGGATGAGGATACGCTGGTCCTTCGTGTCGACGAGGGGCGGGTCGGCGAGATCCTCGTCGAGGGCCTCGATCACACGAAGGAATACGTGATCCGGCGGAAGCTCGACTTCGAGGTCGGACGCATCTTCACGCGATCGGATTACCGCGTTTCGTACCAGGACCTGATGTCGCTTGGCTATTTCGGGTCGGTGGACATCGCGCCGGAGTGGGTCGACGACGCCGTTGTCGTGACGGTGACCGTTCACGAGAAGACGAGGCTCGGCGGGTTCGAGGGAACGATGGCGCTTGACCCGCGGACCGGCGGGCTCGTAGGCGAATTGGAGCTCCGCGAGAAGAATCTGTTCGGCACTGGCCAAGATGTCTCGCTCGGATACAGCCGCGGGCTGGTCGTTGCGGATGAGCCCAACGCCGTCACATGGAACCTCGCGTACACGTCGGTCGCGTTCTTCCCCGAGTTCGAGCGGGTGGGGCTGGATCTGTACCGGAAGGCGGAAGAGATCGAAACGGATGACGAGGACGACGGAAGTGAGGCCAGTGGGGAGGAGTCGAACACGCTCCTGACCTACGGTGTGGGGATGACGTTCGCCTATCCGATCCTCGACTACGTCGACCTGTCGCTTGCATATCGGCATGAAGAGGAACGTGTCGTCGGGGAGACGCGTTGGACTCCGACCGATGCGGTCACGCTGTCCGTTCGGTACGACGACGTGACGGACATCGCGTTCCCGACCGCGGGGACGCGGCGGCTGCTCAGTCTGGAGAAGGCGGGCGGCTTCTCCGCCGGCCGCGAGTACACCAACCTCGGCCTGACCTGGTCCGACTACTCCGCCGTCGACTCGCCGCTGTTCGGTGATATGCGGGAGGCGTTGGCGGTTCGCTTCCGAGTCGGGTGGGGGGACGATCGGCTTCCCGCGACCCAGGAGTACGAACTCGGCGGCCCGACGACCGTTCGCGGAATGGAGTCGCGGTCGGTCTCACGGATGGCCCTCGCGAACGCGGAGTATCGGGTGGAGCTTGCCGAGGAGGGCCTGTATCTGACGACGTTCCTCGATGCGGGGCTCGACCTCGATGCAGTTCGGCTCGACGGAATTCTGTCGACGGCGGGCCTCGAGTTCTCGGTGAATGCCGCAGGAATCTACGTGCGGCTGGACGTTGCGTGGTCGCTCAGCTCCGATTGGAGTTGGGTCCCGGTATTCGACATCGGCTTCGGACAGATGTTCTAGAGCCTGACGATTCATGAAGCGGTCGTCTATAATCGGCCGAACGGAGAGCCATAAGGAGGAATGGGTATGTCCCGGAACACGCTTTTCATCGCTGGTCTTGCATTGCTTCTCGCTATCGGAGCGCTGGTCCTACAGTTCGTGCTGCCCTCGGAGGGCGGCGTCAGTGAGGCGGACCTCGATACGCTGCAGGCTGAGGTCGCGTCGTTGCGTCAGCAAGGCGCGCTGCGCGTCGCGTACGCCAGAACCGAGCAGGCCTTCTCCGCGGTGTTCCTGAATGCGGTGAGCGACATGCGGCAGCGGGCAACCGACAAGGCGGCGGAGATCACCGCGCTGCAGCGGGCCCTCGTGGAGAGCACGATCTCTCAAGAGGACTACGAGGTGCAGTTGATGGCGTTGCAGGCCGAGTTCCTCGATGCACAGTTCGCGGTCCAGGTGGCGATGATCGACAAGATGATCGCCGCGAACGGCTTCGCCGACATCCGAGGGGATCTGACGACGTTGAAGGAGCAGATGCAGCCGGTCATCGACGAGATGAAGAACCTGCTGTCGACGGCGAGGATCGGCGTGATCGATTCCACCGAATTCAGCAGCCGCTACGGCCAGCTCGAAGCGGCGTATCAGCAGCTCGACGGCCTGCTCGTCCAGGCGGCGACGACGAAGGTCGTCCAGGCGGCCAGGGAGGTTGCGCTTCGAGACGGGTACGATCTCGTGCTGAATTACAAGAACGTCCTCGTCTATTGGAACCCGGCGTCGATCACCGACATCACCGACGATGTCGAGGCGATGCTGGCGACGTACTTGTAGATCGAGAAGACATGATCGGCATCGAGGAGATCCGGGCCACACTGCCACACCGGTTCCCATTCCTGATGATCGATCGGATCCTCGAGCAGGAGGACGGGCGTGTCGTCGGATGGAAGAACGTGACGATCAACGAGCCGTTCTTCCAAGGGCACTTCCCGGAGCCGATCGGCGCCATCATGCCCGGAGTGCTGATCCTTGAGGCTATGGCTCAGACCGCCGCGTTTCTCGTCCCGCCGTCCACGCGGGGCGGGAAGCGCGCGGGGTACTACGCCGGGGTCGACAAGGCGCGCTTCCGTCGCCAGGTGGTGCCGGGCGATCAGCTTCGACTGGAGGCCACACTCGTTCGGTATCGACACGGCATCCTCCAAGCCGATGTCACTGCCACCGTCGAAGACGAGACGGCGGCCTCGGCGAGGCTGTCGCTCGCCGTCGCCGAGGCGCCTTCGGACCCCGCAGCGGGCGCGGCGTGATCGAGTGCGTTCCCAACGTCAGTGAAGGAACCCGTCGTTCGACGATCGAGGCGTTGGCCCGAGCGGTTGTCGCGAGCGGCTGTCGCCTGCTCGATCTTCACAGCGACCCGGATCACGATCGGTCCGTCCTGACGTTCGTCGGGGACGAAGCGTCCTTGTTTGACGGCATCGTTTCGATGACACGCGAAGCAGCCGAGCGGATCGACCTGCGGGTACAGCGCGGCGTTCATCCCCGGATGGGAGCGGTCGACGTGATCCCGTTCGTCCCTCTCTCCGGCGCGTCGATGGCTGACTGCGTTCGGCTCGCAGGGCACGTTGGCCGTGCGATCGGAGAGACGCTTGGGATTCCCGTGTTGCTGTACGCGGCGGCCGCCTCGTCCGCGGCGCGGCGCGACCTGGCCTCGGTCCGCCGCGGCCAGTTCGAGGGGCTGGCGGAGAAGCTTGCGCAGGCCGAATGGGCGCCCGACTTCGGGCCGCCCGCGCCACATCCGACGGCCGGCGCCGTTGCGATCGGCGCTCGGGACCTCCTCGTGGCGTACAACGTCGTCCTCGGGACTGACGACCTGTCGATCGCCCGTCGGATCGCCGGAAGAATCCGCGAGGCAAACGGCGGGCTCGACGGGGTCAAGGCGCTCGGCCTGCGACTCGCCAGGCGCGGCCTCGTTCAGGTGTCGATGAACCTGACCGCGATCGAGAGGACCGACATTCCGGAGGCGTATCGACGGGTCGCGGCCGAGGCGGAGACCGCCGGGGTCTCGGTGGTCGACAGCGAGATCGTCGGGCTGGCGCCCCGGGCTGTGTTGGGTACGGCCACGGCGGCGGAACTCCGGCTCGATCGGGATCTCGAGGCCGTCGTGTTGGAGAACCGGTTGGCGGCGACATGAGCATCGACCTCGGCGACAGGCGGGTGGCGCACCTGCTCGTCGTCGGATACGGCATCACCGGCCAGGCGGTCTGCCAGTATGCCGTGAGGCAAGGCGTTCGAGTCACGGTCAGCGACCGGCGTCGCCTGTCGGCTGCGGACCGGGATCGACTCGCCGCCCACGGGGCGTCGGTGGAGGATGGGCGCCACAGCGAGCACTCACTGGATGGCGTCGATGCGGTCGTCCTCTCCCCAAGCGTTCCGATGACGTCACCGCTCGTCGAAGAGGCATGGCGCCGTGGGCTCCCCGTTTGCTCGGAACTCGACCTCGCGGCGCTCGCTTCCGCACCGGTGCCGATCGTTGCGGTGACCGGAACGAACGGGAAGAGTTCGACGGTCGCGATGATCGGGGAGCTGCTCCGGCTTCAGGGGCTGCGTGCGCCGGTGGTCGGGAACGTCGGTGCCCCGTTCATCGACGCGGCCGGCGACACAGAACGGGTCGATGCCTTCGTCGTCGAGGCGAGCAGCTACCAGCTGGAGCAGTCGATCGTTTTCCATCCGCACGTCGGGGCGATGCTCAACCTCGAACCGGACCACCTCGCTCGCCACGGCTCGATGGAGGCGTATCGTGCGGCGAAGGGCCGGCTGTTCCGACTGCAGACGGCGGATGACGTCGCGATCCTGCCGAGCCGATGGGCGGACCGATTCCGCGAGGGTTCGGCGCGGCGTGTTTGGTTCGACCGAGGGGGCGCGATGCCCGCCGGGGCCGAGCGGTTCGCACCGCACCAGCAAGCGAACCTTCGCGCGGCGCTGTGCGCCTGCGAGGCGTTGTGCGCCGGCTTCGATCGAGACGGGATTCCGATCGACCGGATTGCCGAGGTGCTCCGTCTGCCGCACCGGATGGCGGTGGTCGGACGCGTCGGCGGCGTGCGTGTGATCGACGACTCGAAGGCGACGAATCCGGCGTCAACCGTGGCCGCGCTGGCCGCGGTGGACGGGGCGAGTGTGCTCCTCCTTGGTGGGCAGGCGAAGGAGGCCGGATACGACGCGTTGTGCGATGCGATCGACGCGTCGGCGGTCCGACGCGTCATCGTATTCGGAGCGGCCGCCGACCGGCTGCTCGAGCTGCTCGAACGGCGACCGGTCGAACGGGTCGCCGGCGTCGAAGAGGCGATTCGGGCCGGCCTCGCCGCGGCCCGACCGGGGGACACGCTTCTCTTCTCCCCGGCCTGTGCGAGCTTCGACGCGTACCGCAACTTCGAAGAGCGGGGCGAGGCGTTTGCCCGCGCCGTCCGCGCGTTGCCTGCCTTCTCCGCCGACTGCCCCCTCTGCACGGCTCCGAAGGACGCCGCT
>Ga0272441_10011237_pt1 | contig 13330 bp, 9 predicted proteins | sample SSMProp6N_FD_193582 | JGI IMG/M metagenome (GOLD analysis project Ga0272441, IMG submission 193582) | Marine sediment archaeal communities from Little Sippewissett salt marsh, Falmouth, MA, United States - SSM-Prop-6N | ecosystem: Environmental > Aquatic > Marine > Wetlands > Sediment ... | reverse complement strand
GCTTGAATCTCTTCTCGCGAAAGATGTGGCTTAGCTTTTATATATGTCGTCATACTACCTCCTGTAAAATTAATTATGAAAAGCAGTATAACACTTTATATTATAAAACGCTACATAGTATTAGATTGGTGGAATATGTGGAGAAAATTTTAAAACTTGAGGATCAACATGGAAGATGTGATAAATATAATTAAAAGCATAATGAACTTCAGGATCGATAAAATAGGAATATCCATATCGCTCTTACCAATAAAATCCTTCCAGTAAGTAGAGTAATAATAATAATAGCCCGATATGCTGAAGGGTTTGAGCATGAGATAATTCTCGATTTCAACGATGGCATCAAGGTACTTGCTGTTGAAAAATGCAGTCTTGGCTATATCAAGATGAATTCCTGGATCTGATTCCACATTTTCAGGGACTTCTGATTTAAGCTCAAGTTTGTATACACCGTTTCTTAATGCTGAATTAATTTGTAAAAATGGAAAGAAAAGCATCAAATTGATTAAAAGGAGCATTAAAGGTATCGAGTAAAGCAATATTGATGGTCGATTCAAAATCGCTTTGAACATGGATATAATGAAAATAAGTAGAACACAAAGAAGTGTATATCTTGCGAATAAGAAATTTGACATGGTAAAATCGAAAAAATAGGTCATGATAAGCTTTATTAATGCCGGAGTGCATAAAGGATCCTTTTGTAAGATTGAAAAATAATACTCCCGGGCACTTGTCGTTAAGCATCTCTGATATAAGATATTTCCCTGCTTGAATAAAAAAGAAATACTGCCTTCGGAAGATGAATCCCTTGTCGATATTTGATAGTATTTGAACGAACTAAGCATTATAAATAATAAAATAATCGATCCAGTTGTTAATAGTATCAACTTGTTATATGATCTCGGGATTTTCTTCTCTAAGGATATTACTGGATCATCTTTGAGTATAGGCTGAGAAGTTTCAAACTCCGCTTCCCTCTTCCGTTTTGATACTTTCAAAGTCAGATGCTGGATTTCCTGATCTTCGGGTGCTATCTGCTTTAGTTTTTGAATCGCTTCGAGAGCTTCGTTGAACCTTTTCTGGTTCATATTTTCGATTACTTTGTCCTTTAATTGTTTCTTTATCTTCTCTTTCTTGATACAGGTTTCAATATCTTCTATTATCTCTTTACCATTCTTGTACCTGTGTTCAGGTTTCTTCTCCAAGAGCTTGTCCAGAATATCGGAAAACCAGACGGGCACTTTGGGATTTTTCAAGATTATGGAATCGTGCTTTTTTTGGATGTGCTGGATCAATGTGTTTAGTGGTGAATCACTTTTGAATGGTACTGAACTTGATAGCATTTCATATATGACGATACCTAAAGAGTATATATCGCTCCTGTGATCAGATTCCTGGCCATTTGCCTGCTCAGGTGACATGTAATCTGGTGTGCCGATCAAAGTTCCGGTCTTGGTTACGCTTTCCTCGGCTGTTCTGTAGACATTTCTCGCAATACCAAAATCCACTATTTTTATAAAATCTTCTTCATCTACAAGAATATTATGTGGCTTTATATCACGATGAATTATGTTGAGTTCGTGCGCTGCATCGAGCGCCTGACATATCTGCTTGATTATCTTTATAGCCCGGTCAAATTTTAATGTTCCTGCACTTTGAATAAGCTCTTTTAGATTTTTGCTTTCAAAATACTCCATCGAAATGATGCTGGAATTCTGTATCTCATTTATGTCATAAATCCTGACTACGTTAGGATGTGTTATCTTCCGGGCAAGCTTGATTTCTTGCAAAAATCTTTCCTTGATTTCTGAATCCACACTGAATTCTGGATTCAGTATTTTTAGAGCTACATCCTCATCCAGAACATTGTCATGTGCAAAATATACCGTTCCGAATCCTCCGGTTCCTATTTTCCGCTTGATTAAATAACGATCATTTAGGATAGTCCCCTTCTTTACCTTGAGGAATTTGACATTTAATTCTGAAGGGGATTCTTCTGATTCAGGTGACTTTACAAATGTGACGTCTTCATTTATTAATGATTCACCGCAAAAAATGCATACACGGGAGGTTGCTTCATTCTCCTCACCACAAAAAGAGCAACTTATATGAGAGTTCTCATCCATCTATGCTCATTTCAGGAATTCAAAATATATGAAAAATACCTTTACATATGAACCGCTATTGGTGAGAAATTTTGTGTATATATAATTTGTCACCAGGATAAATATATCTTTTATTGGCGATACTATTCCATCGTTTTATATCATTTACGGAACAATTGAATTTTTTGGCTATTTCATACATCGTATCACCCGACTCTATTACATATACGATTACATCTTCTTTGAACTCAGAACTTACACCATCAACTGTTTTAATACTTTTATCAGATTTTGATTCACTTTTAGGATTAGTGGGTATCTTTAAAATTTTGCCTGGGTATATTATATTGTTGTATCGGATATTGTTGAAATGCTTGATGCTACTCACATTAGAATTGAAAGCTATCGCAATGTCGTAAATCGTATCTCCGGGTTTGATCTTGTAATCAATAAAATCAGTGTTTGAATTTTCAATTTTTGATGATAGGGGCTTTTGAGTTTTATATTTATACTCACCAGAATATGACGGTATCCTTAGATAACTGTTAACCTTTATTCGATGGGGATTCTTTATCGAATTCGCCTCTATCAAACTGCTGATAGGTACTTTGTACCTTTGAGCAATACTTGAAAGAGTTTCACCTCTTCTTACATGATGCTTATACTCAGATAGAAGACCCCGGCTCTCAAGCTCTTGATATTTGGCGAGAAAAATATCTTTTTTACCCTCTGGTATCCTTAAAATGTAACTGTCTATATTGGGCGGGGTAGAACTCGTCCTAAGCTCGGGATTTAATGATTTCAATTCTTTTAATGAGGTCTTGCAATGCTTAGCCATCAAGTGAAGCGAAACGGGCTTTTTTACTTCTATAGTATCAAACTGCAAAGGTCTTGATTCCGGTTTTTTGATTCCAAATTTCTCCGGGTTTTTAGCAATTATTAGAGCTGCAAGAAACCTGGGTACAAACTCCCTGGTCTCCCGGGGAATATAGCGTGTCTTGGAAAGTTCCCAGAAATTGGTTATGCCTGTTTTCTTTGAGGCATATAATATCTTGTTTTCACCCAGATTATATGATGCTAAAGCAAGGTACCAATCATTGAACAGTGCATATAGATCTTTTAGATAATTACACGCTGCTACTGTCGATTTAAAAGGATCATACCTCTCGTCAATGAAAGAATTGCGCTTTAGTCCATATTTCCTTCCCGTCCAGGACATGAATTGCCACAATCCTGAAGCCCGTGCCCGAGATAAAGCTTTTACCTTGAACGCACTCTCAATTAATGGTAAATAACTTAAATCAAGAGGAAGCTCTTTTTCCTTGAATATCTCTTTTATGTGAGGAAGATATATTGCTGATCGCTCTATCGCTTTTTGAAAAGAAGATTGAAACTCCATTGAGTAATGGGATAAAAAATATAAAACCGTATGATTGACGTCTACCGGTAAGTCGAAGGAATCATCTATTCCGAGAATATTCGCACTGAACTGGTCTGAATTAAAAATATCCGATCCGTCTTCGTTCTGAGAAAATGTTTGAAAATCATCAGGTTTTACGTCTGTGCTATTTTCCCAGTCTTTGTTCTTGTCAGAGATAATAGTTACTAATTGATTGAAAATATCTTCTATGATCTCGTCTGCAACCTTCTTTTGATCCTCGCTTAGATCGCAACCCTTCAGCATATGTAAAGCAGTATCAAAATCAGTAATTGCTCCTGATAAATCATCATTATCCATCTTGTAAATGGCGTTATGATAAAATTCCTGTGAAAGCTCGATTACTTCATTATTTTTATTGGGTTCGTCAATGAATTCATCAAGTTTCCCGATATTCTTTTCGGAATTAGTAACGGGCTCTTGTGCTTCTTGAGCTGTTTTCGAAGATAATTTTATATATTGACAGGAAAAATTTAAAGATATCAATATAAGGAATAAAATTAAATAAAAATTTCTAAACATTAAATGAATTCTTTTTGTTTGTTAGGGGAAGAGCAAAAGGTTAAAATGTGATTTGGAAGTTTAATATTAACTAAAAAATCTCATCCTTGGCGCATTTTAGTAAAATTAACGTGATGTTGTCTTCTCCTCCTCTGTCTAATGCAACTTGAACCAACTTCTGGGTTGACTTGTGTAAGGAGTAATTAGATTCCTTTATATACTCAAGTATCTCTTCGTCAGAAACATGATTGTTAAGACCGTCTGTGCACATCAGAAAAAAATCATCCTCCCGTATCTCTACTTTTTGGACGTCTATAGCAACTTCTTCTTTGCTTCCAAGAGCACGTGTGATTATATTCTTTAAATAGTGGTTCCGGGCATCATCTTTTGACATCAATCCCGCTTGTACCTGCTCGTTTACCCAGGAATGATCTTCTGTTATCAATTTTATTTCACCATCCCTGATATGATAAGCACGACTATCTCCAACATGAGCTACATTTAAATAATTATTCCGATGATAAAGTACTACGATAGTTGTACCCATCCCCTTATAATTCATGTCTGAACTGGCTTTTTGATAAATTTTCTTGTTTGCAAGTTGTATTGATAGTTTGAGTTGATTCTCATCAGTTGAAAGATTGGCATCTGTTCCAAAAGGAGGGGTTATTTCTGGATCTGCTATAGTTTCATTCATATACTCAATTACCGTTTCTACCGCCATTTTGCTGGCAACATCTCCTGCTGCATGCCCACCCATACCATCTGCTACAATGAACAAACCAAGATTGTCATCACTTAAATAGGAATCTTCATTATGGATTCTTTTTTTACCCAGATCCGTAATGCTACAGCTTAATATTTTCATTATTCCTATCTATGATTATAATGTATCCAATTCAATTTTTTTCACAAAGTTAATTTTAAAACCCCTATCCCTGATTGTCAAGAATAAAATTTCTCAAATCATGGTGTGTCATAAAAAAAATAACATCCTGAATAAATTTTTAATCTTCTGATAAACTTACTGTTTGATAAATTGTCTTTCCAATTTGCATTTCTAATGTCTTTTCAAATGTTCGGAAGCCTGTTTTGGACACCCTTATCCTTGCCGTTTTCGCGTAATATAATAATGTACACCATCCCCAATAATCAGTTTTGAGTGTAACTCGATCATCTATAACAACATCGGCATTTCTCACGTTTTCTAAAGAACTATCAAGCACACGGAGCTTCAGAACGGATGGTAAATATATATCGCCTACATCAAAATAATAAAAATTCGATGCAACCTCTCGTAACTCTTGATCCACTATTTTCATCTGAAGAATATTTAAACCATTTGTATCCTTTGGTATCTTCTGAGAAAAATCATAATTTCCAAAATTTCTCTGCCAATCGATTTCCTCGATATTGATTCGATTACTTACCCATTCTGAATTCGAATCTATTATGGTATATGTGAGATTGGAAAGTGAAACCGCTTCCTTTCTTGAACAATTTATTCTAATTTTCAAATCCAAAACGTCTCCGGGATTATAATAAGTCTTGGTATCAAGTATCAGCAAATAAGGTCTGGATTTGAATAGCCTTTGAACTTGAGATGAATATAGCCTGGGTTTCAGGTTAAAATCATAAAGCCCGGATGTTGCAATCACACCCTGCCCCCGAAAATCAAAAAGCGTCCAGACACATAAACCGGACAGGATATCAATGTTACTCAGTAGATTATTTAAGGATACTGTTATCACCTTGTTGTGATATTCCTCTGAAAACCTGATATCAGAACTGTAAGATGTATTAAAATCAGGTATTGACATGGCTCCGACTTCGGATATGAAAATAGGCTTCTCGACCTTGATCGATGATAAATCAGATATAGCGTTCTTTAAATCATAAGGGGATTCGGAATGGAACCAGCCATAATGAAAGTTCTTGCTGATTACATCTACATACTTAAAGGCTTCACGATCCTCTCCAGATGAGTCCGATGCATAAGTTATTAACCTTGTCGAAGCTTTCTCCTTAGCATAAGGTAACATTATTTCAAGATATTTTATGTCATCCCTTATTTCGTTCGCAACGCCTATGAAACATAGTGAAGGATGATTATAATCCCGGCTTACCATCTCCTCTAGTTGAGGCTTCGCCCAAATTTCTATATATTCGTCCAATTCAGAATCCGGTAAATTATACTGCCAGACGGGGATCTCTTCATAGACTATAAAACCATATTCGTCACAAAGGGAAAGCATGTCCGGATGGTTAGGGTAATGACCAAGCCGGAGCATGTTCACTCCGAGACTTTTTGCATATGCCAGTTCGTCAGCCCTTTTAGAGATATCGAATAAAGGACCAAAATCCTTTGAATCTTCGAATAAAGCAACTCCCAGAAGCTTGATTTCCTCTCCATTTAATAATATCTTTCGACCGGATGTGGTTATCTCCCTGATGCCGAAATTCTCCGACCTTTCATATCGGATATCACCAACAGTATAAAGAGTTTCAAGTTGATAAAGGTTAGCATCATCCGGTGACCAGGGATGCGCATCCTTTAACTTGATGACATTCTTCGACAAATATGAAGTTGAATCGGGTGTAAGGCTTTCTTTGAATTTGGTTACGTTCCGACCTTCGAAATTAACCTTTCGATGGGTTTTAAAAGCTTTCTCAACTAGCTCTGGTTTGACTTTCCATATAGTTTTAAGGGAAATCTCACCCTTTCCTGCTGTATAATTTGTATCAATGAAAATCGACTCTGGAAATATGGATGGATAAATCGCTAAGTTTACTTCACGGATCAATCCGGTGTAAGGAAACCATATGAACATTGCTCCCGGTGCCTGATCAGCTCTTTTCGTGCTGTCACATCTGACAACTATAGTGTTGATCGAGTCTGCAGCTATGTAAGATGTTATCTCAAACTTGAATCCCGTATACCCACCATTGTGCCTTCCAAGATAATTCCCGTTGAACCAAACATCGGTGATTAGATAGGATCCTCTAAACTCCAGATAAACAAATCCGTTCTCGCGGTTCAATGGTATGGAAAGCTTCTTACGATACCAGCAAATCCCTGAATAGTTCTCGTAACCACGATCAAGATTTACCGAATGCGGCACTTCTACATCTTCCCACCTCGAATCATCGAAACCGGGATCTAATATACGAGGATTTCGGGAAAGAAATGAAGATTCAGGATCGATACAAAACTTCCAGCCCGATTCAAGTTTGACTATATCTTGGTATGAAGCAGACTCACATTCAGAAAAGAATATGAGGTTTGATACAAAAATTAGGACAAGAAATATTTTTACTGCAAAATTCATTTTAAATTCAAAAGATTATTTATTGTACAGCCTTGATAAATTAGAATCAACATGTTAAATTCTATTTTTGAACATTATCTCGAATTTTATTGTATAATATTAATCCTGTAACCAATAGACGAAATCGTGGAGGATAAATTTATGATTTCTAAAAATAAATACGATCCATTTAAAGTCCTTCAAACTCTCCAGGATAATATTAACAGACTTTTCGAAAAAAGCTCTTACCGACAGATGAATATGACAGGATACGCTGACGGTGGAAATTGGAAACCTGTCGTCGATGTTTTCGAAAATCAAAAAGAATACATCATCGATGTTGAACTATCAGGTCTTACAGATAAGGATTTTGGAATAAAAGTAGATAACAACATCCTGACCCTTTCAGGTGAAAGAAAATTCCCCATCGAAATAAAAGAAGAATGTTATCACCGGTTCGAAAGAGTTTATGGCTCCTTCAAACGAGACTTTACCCTGTCTAATAATGTGGATGTCGACAAGATTGAAGCAGAATTGAAAGACGGCATACTTACAATTATTGTTCCGAAATCAAAAGATAGCGTCTCGAAAAAAATTTCCATAGTCTCCAGATAACTAAATCTATGAAAATCAATGGGATATCGCTTTCAAATCCTTTGAAAGATCGAAATCAGGATCGTTGGCAAAATTATGACACCTTATGCAATATTTTATATATTCACACCTTTTACAATCCTTCCTGATACCGAATATACTCCCAGCTTCACCTTCCACTACTGATTCGATATGATCCAAAGATGCTCCATGACAAACCTCGCAACCAACGCTTGCTAAATCAGCAGTTTCATCAATATTTCTGAAACCCGTTCGCCTGCTGAAGCCCGTTGTGTGGCACCTCAAACAATCAATGTCATCACTCCTGCCGATGTTAGTTAAGGTCTTGTAACTCCTTGCATGTCTGGTCTTTTGCCATGAATCATACTCACCGGGATGACATTCCCTGCATCTGGAAGGTCCCGCATAGCCACCTCCGTTTTCAACTTTGAATTTATCCTCCTGAAATTCAAATATAATGGTCTCGCTGGAAGGATCGGGTGATACTTTTTCGCGATGACAACTCGCTGTCAAAAGGAAAATCGGTATTAATGACGAAATTATCAGATGTCTAAGGTCAAATATGGAGTACATAACTTGTATTTTATTGTTAAACCTTCGTTTAAAAATACCTTTGAATACAAGACACTATCCGTAATCGTAACGTTGGATTCCACCCTGCAGTAGTTTCCGATAATGACATCGGGTCCAATACTACATCCTGCTTCGACAATCACATTATCGCAAATGATTACTGGTGGATATATCCTGACAGTAGGATCTATTTGTGATTTATCTGAAATATAGATATCCTTATCAACACTAGGATATGGAATATCAATGGGTACCATATCGCTGTGCAACGATTTGAGAACTTTCAAATACTGGGAAAGATCTCCGATAGGCAGCCAGAATTCATCAGATATGTATCCATATATTCTGAAACCCTTTTTTAAAAGATAGGGATATGTATGCCTTGAAAAATCCTGGAAGATATTTTCGGGGATCTCTTTCAATACTCCTGGAGATATGATATGGATGCCTTTGAATATACATGTGTATCTCTCTTTTTCTGATATGGATGTATCAAGGTATCTAACTACCCTGAAATCATCATCTAAACCGATAGTTCCATATCTTTCCTGATTTCCCCTGCTTGTCAGGGATAATGTTATATCTGCTTCGTTAGAATTATGAAAACCAGTTAGCCTGTCAATATCTATATCAAAAAGCATGTCTGAGTTGAGAAGGATGAAATCATCTTCGCTAAAAAAATATTCCGCCCTTTTCACACCCCCGGATGTTCCAAGAAGCTCATTTTCTGAAGAAAACTCTATATGCATATCGTTGAAAGCTGGATTACCCGACAGATGCTCTATTATCTGTTCTCCCCTGTGATGCAGGTTTATGATCACAGCCCTGATACCTTTGGATCTCAATCGATCCAGTGAATAATCTATGATGGGTTTGCCTGAAAGCTCTATCAATGGTTTGGGGATATAATCCGTCAGCGGCTTGAAACGCGTGCCGAGACCGGCAGCTAAAATCATCCCTTTCATTTGTGAGATCTAGTTGATGAGATTTTTGATAAAAAGTTTTATGTTTATCATCACTTGTCCAAGTATGAGATTTATGAGTATTACAAACAAATAAAAAATTATGGATTTAGAAAGCTTCCTGCTCCTATCATAAATATTTTTTATCCCATATGCTGCAAATAAGGCAAAGGCAGGGTCGGCAGGGAACCTGAAACGGTTATGAGCATAGGAAAGCATAATCACAAGAAGAAAATTCAGAATTGTAAAATGCAATATAAGAGTGCGATTCCAATTCCCCTTTGATAAATACATACCGATGATTCCGAAAGTCATGATGAAACTGAACCAGTAACTGTATTTTCCCCTTAAACCTTCAGTTGTTATCAAAGGTATGAAAAACTTGATCCCGTTTTTGAGTATATTAAAGGCTGCCTCTATTGGATTCTTCCTTATATGCTCATAAGCTTTCTCATAATAAAACCTGTTAACATCGAATTCGTTTGTTATCGATTTGTATTCCGGATATTCACGTTTTAATAGATCATAAGTGGCATCAACTCCAAAATTGTTGTCCTCGAATATCCACCTGAAAATTTCTGTGCTCTTGACAGTCGAAAATCCCTTTTCCTCAGCTTTCTTGTATGTATTATCAAAATAATGTCCATAATTGTAAAATGGGATATATTTCTGCCAGACCACCCACCCGCCGTGCGTATCCGTGAATAGAAATTCTCCCTGAACCATGTAATTTCTTATAATCCAGGGACTTGCTGTTAAAATAAAAAATATAAAAACAATTACAATTATATTTATCGGACTGCCACGATTAATTCCAAAAAGAGAGCGGATCTTCTTCCGTCGTGACCCTGGAGCCGAATGATACCTGTGTATGAAAAAAATCAAAGGAATAAAAAAGAAGACAAATGGTACTAAAGCTGTCCTGCACATTGCCCCAAGAGAGGTAACGATTCCTGTTAACATAGGGGATACAACATGATCCCCATGAATTATTCTGATTACGAGATATATACTCAAAACTACCAGGAAGATAAATAATGGCTCACTCAATATCATATTGTTGATATATAGAAAAGGCTTGTAACAGGCAATGTATGATGATGCTATCAATGCGGTTACCCTGTCGAAAATATGACGACCGATAAGATATAAGAGCATAACCATGATGCCGTGAAGAAGCGCTTGAATGTATTTTACCGGGGTATGGTTGTAACCGAATACTTTATACGTTAAATAGAGGAATACTGGATAAACTGGTGTCCGAAATGATGTTGGAATTCCTTTATGATAACAGTAACCGTTTCCCAGATATAAATTATATCCTATCGTATCATAATCTACCGCATCTATGTTTAAAAATTCAGGAGTTGGAGGAAAGGGATGTGCAAAATAAATATATAAGGCTGCAACAGAAAATGCTGCCAGCATCAAACCGAGACTTATGAGTTTATCTGACTTTGCCATAATACGTGTATGAAATAATTCAAATCCTTCTTTCCAATTTAAACCTTCTGGATAATATACCACCGTAAATTAGGGTTACACAAGCTGATGCCCCGAGGTGAAAAGGAAAAACGAAAAGAGCATTGATCCCCACTGATATAATTGAAGCTAAAAGACCAAACTGAAGGTAATCTGGGTGATTACCACTTTTTGAATAATCTTGATTACTTTCCTTTTTTATCGTTTCTATCACTATCTTGGATAGCACGATTAGTAGCCAGATTATCCCTAGAAAAGCTAAAATTCCTGACTCCGCTGTCATATGTAGATAATCGTTATGTGCGTGATCGGCAAGTTCCCATTTCCCCTTGAAAACACCCGACTCCATAGATTTCACCCTGTAATCGATGTATTTTACCTTGAAATTTCCATAACCGATTCCAAAAATCGGTTCGTCATGGATCATGTGTAATGCTGACTTCCATATAACAAGGCGTTCAGATTGTTCGGGATCAAGCTGAACCAGAATTTTTATGACACCCTTATACATATGAGGTTCGATTAACATGAGAACAATCCCGGATAACACTATCAAAACAAGGATTGCAGTTATTGTGTAAAAAAGTTTACGAGATATTCCTTTACCGGTTTTGATTACTAAAAAAATGAATATCCCCATACTGGAAAGAAAACTTATGATCCCGGATATGGAAGACGCCAGAAAAAGCCCGGTTATTGAAAGGAACATTGCAAGAAAAGGAACAATCCTTTCACCAAATTTACTCTTCCTTAAAAAATCTGCCATTGAAACTGCTGGTATAAGTATTAGAAAACTTGAAACAGTATTGGGATTGTCAATAAAACCCCTTACTCGCATATAACCTGTTTCGAATTGATCTGAATAAGACCTGTATTTCAAAATGGGATCAAAACCAAAATACTGGGCAATGCAGTAGAATCCGGTCACAATTCCCGTAAACATGATGACCTGGAATATCCAGTCGGTCCTGTCTGATCCATCAATGAAGTATATAGATAATGAAAAAAGGCAGAACCCAAGGATAAGACTCAACAGATCCCTCGAGTTGAAAAGGAAAACACTGCTCATTTTAAGGGAAATAACTCCTGCAATTATAAGTACTAAAAAAGGCATGAAAAACGGACTGTCTGCGATGTCTCTGAAAACTTTGCTTTTCCCCCCATGATTTAATACATCGAAAATGAAAATTACTAGCATTATTATGATCATGATATTCATAAGGGTCTCTTTGGATAACCTGTATGAATAGCGGGACTCGAGACCAAGGTCGAAATAAAAAGGAGTGATAAGAAGAGTTAAGAGGATTAATAAATATATTGATTTGGAGGTCAGGCTTCTATTTCCCGTCAACAGGGTGCCTCTATTTTGTTTTATAAGATGTTAGCTTTTCGATACAATAATCCCAGGATAAATCCTTTATTGATGAATAGCCCGATTCACCCAGGGAACGAGCTTGCTTTTTGTTTAATTGGTTCATTCTATCTGCAAGAACCTTAGAATCAGGTGAGATTATGAAACCATTTTCCTCATTAGAAACGAACTCGAGAACACCACCGGAATCATCGGCTGCTATAACGGGTTTCTTTGATGCGAATGCTTCTAATGTGATATATCCGTAATCCTCGTCCTGGGGGATATAAATAACACCAAGACTGTTGGAATAAAGCTCGAGAAGCTCCTCTTCGTCAACCCAGCCTGTGAAAGAAACCCGGTCCGATAATCCTAACTCCCCTGCTAGTTTAGAAAGATTACCTCTCTGTGGTCCATCTCCGACAATTATCAACCTCTTCTTTTTTGATACTGCTTTCATCGATTTTATTATAAGCTCTACTCTTTTGTTGAGTTCCAGCCTCCCGACAGAAAGGAAATAATCTCCAAAATCTTTACACGAAAATCGATTGAATAGACGGGGGGGATGGTAAAGAACTTCGCTTTCAATACCACAATATTTCATCAAACGCCCGGAAACATTCCTCGAACAGGAAAAAATCTTTTTCGCCTCTTTTAATACCTTATGATCCAGACGAACAAGACTAAACCTCAAATCATGATCCTCGCTGGATTCGGTAAATGAGGTGAAATCTGTGTTATAAAAATCATATATCTCTCTGTGCTGGTGAAAAAGCCAGATAACTTTGTTAGGATGCTTGACAACATACCCGGGAAACTTGAACGGGATTACGATGTCAATTTTCGCTGTGTAGCTTTCTGTCAAATCAAGCATCCTCGCTGCAAAACAACTGCGGAGGATCATGTCCTTGGGATGCCATTTGAAAGGTATGTTTATCGTGTCGGTCCTGAATCCGCGACTTTTAAGCTCTAAGCTCAGACTTTCAGTAAGGATC
>Ga0272441_10011236_pt1 | contig 13332 bp, 14 predicted proteins | sample SSMProp6N_FD_193582 | JGI IMG/M metagenome (GOLD analysis project Ga0272441, IMG submission 193582) | Marine sediment archaeal communities from Little Sippewissett salt marsh, Falmouth, MA, United States - SSM-Prop-6N | ecosystem: Environmental > Aquatic > Marine > Wetlands > Sediment ... | reverse complement strand
TCACTTAAAAAGGCGAAGGGTGAATTCAGATTGATGTGCTTTGGTTGGAACCTCAAGAAAATGCATAAACTGATGGCGTATGGATAAGCTTTTTTTACAAGGATAAGTATTGAAATTTCATAATTAGAATAGCAAATTATTTTTTACTGATTATAGTTTACATAATGAGAATTTATGATAAATTCTCGGTCAGCCTGTCAACTGATGAAATATACAATATATTGCCAGATAATTTTATTTACAATAATTTAAATACTGGAGCTATTTTGACGACTTTTTCCTTTCTGGTATTCATTACTTCAGGTTTATATTAATTTGCTAATTTCTCCAACTCCTCATTTTTAATTAAATTCAACAGTCGTAAAGCATGCAAGACACCTTGATCTAGTGTCCGTGAATTACCTCTTCTATTTTAACGGCAATGCCGATTCCTCTTTTAATGCCACCAACCAAATAGACTGTTTTTGCCCACGCTTTCTCAAAAAGTCTTCCATTGGTGACATCCATAAAGTCTGTATATAAACGGTCAGTTTCACCGACCATTTCCAGATAATTCATCATTGCATGAGCGATTCTATCACAGATCATAGCCTTTTTTCTCCTAAATCTAGCGGGTTAGCCATTCTGGCAAACGCATAAGCTAATCTTTCGAGTGGAAGAGCATATACAGGTACACCGCATCCATCAATTCCGAAGATTATGCTGTTTATCTTATATCCGAATATCTCAGAGAGCGTATCTAATATTCTTTGTTGGACTGGATGAGTTAATTGATAATATTCTCCAATGGTTCTTCCAGGTATTTTGCAATTATTAACATTCCTGCATGTTTTCCGGAACAATTATGATAAACGGAAGTTAATGGTTTTCCTTCCAAGATCAAAGATTTATAGATATTTTTCGCAATAGGAGTGTGCATCCCGCATTTCAATGCTTCAAGTCTGATTTCTGCTTTTTTGAGGATGGTTTTGATTCTTTGAGCATGCTGCTTTTCTCCGCTGTGTGATGAACAAATCAACGCAATGTCTTTTTCACTTAGATTGTAATGGTCTGCCGCTCCGATCTCTATCACCGATAATCCTTGCAAGGGTTTTATCGAAGAGAGTGAAAAGATCATTCTCTTTGGATTCCCGGCATATGCTACTAATTTACCTGTTGAATCGACGTTAGTGAAATGTCCGGAATGGATGCTTTCCAATAAATCTCCCCGATATGCTTCAACCGGTTATGTCATACAAAACCCCTTTTACGGCAACAAGTCATTATCGCTCTCGGATAAATAATTCATCCATAATCAATCATAGCTTATTGATAATTCTATTTAGTTATGCATTTTTTTGGATTCTTTGAGTAGGAATAAAAATTGAGGGAATAAAACAATTTTGCCTAATTATTATCGTATGTTGATATCTTTGTTGCATTTCTGGTCGGGGCGAGAGGATTTGAACCTCCGACCCCCTGAACCCCATTCAGGTGCGCTTCCAAACTGCGCTACGCCCCGACTTTGTTATTATACTAAAACAATCAATTTAAAACAATAATTATTATTAGTTAAAATTAATTATCATGGTAGTTTTTTTAATCCAAAATTTTAAATTTTAATATAATTCTTACCTTCAAGTTCTTTAATTAAATCTTTCAACTCTAAACTTAACATCACGGTATTTACTCTACCCGGTGGTAAATTGGCTTTGCTGGAAATCTCATCAATTTGAATTGGTTGGTGTCTTGATAACATTTGATAAATTAACAAATCGTCACCGGATAATCCTTCTAACTGCATGCATTCTTTTTCATCTTCAATTTTTCCGGATTTCTCATATTGTATTTCCGCTAATATATCTTCATGATCATGAACCAGTTTCGCGCCTTCCTTGATTAAATTATGTGGACCCGCTGATAATGACGAATTGATACTACCTGGAATCGCAAAGATTTCTCTTCCCTGGTCAAGCGCATAATTAGAAGTAATCAAAGCACCACTTTTCACGGCTGCCTCTACAACCAGTACTCCCAGGCTTAATCCACTGATAATTCGATTTCTTCTTGGAAAATTCTGTCTTTCTGGAGGTGTAGTTAGGGCAAATTCGGTAATAACAGCACCGCTTTCTTCAATCTCTAAGGCCAATCTTCTGTTTTCCGGTGGATAGATAATGTCTATTCCAGAACCTAAAACTGCTAAAGTCCTACCCCCTACCGATAATGTTCCCTTATGGGCAATCGTATCGATACCCCTCGCCAATCCGCTAACAATTGTCAATCCGGAAAGAGATAATTTTTTACTAAAAGTTTCGGCAATCATTTTACCGTAATATGTAGCCTTTCTCGAACCTACTATAGAGATGGCATTTTTATCATTCTCGCATAAATTTCCTTTATAATATAATATTGGTGGTGGAAGATAAATATTCTTTAAATTATTGGGATACATGGCATCTTTAACAGTAATTGCTTTTACTTTCTTTTTGACAAGTAATTCATATTTTCTGTCCGGATTTATTTCTCTTTTCTGTTCAGCAAACCTTTGGGTAATAGATTGGTTAAGTTTAAGAAATCCGGCAATTTTTTCCGATTTTTCCAGCCAAGCGTTTTCTGCAGAATTATATTCTCTGATAATTTTATAAAACCTTTTTGGCCCAATATCAACAATATTGTTCCAGGCAACCCAATATTTTAATTCCTGATCTTTCAATTGAAATATCTCCTTATATTTCAGGTTTTTTGCTAATTACATGTTCAATATAATGTTTTTTCTTGACATTTTTTTTAATCTCTATTTTTTTACTTACATACCTTTCCAATGGACATTTATCCATATTGTATCAATGATTCACTTTAATATTTTCCGCTGCTAACCAGTAGATTTATTGTTTTATTTTCCAATAATTTCTCACCAGGCGCTGGAACCTGGGCTATCACATGATCTTTTTGAATTGAAAAATGATGAGCATGTGTTACCCGACCCAAAACCAGGTCATATTCTTCAATTAAAGAAACTGCTTCTTCAAATTCTTTATTTTGCAAATTGGGAATTTCAACCGATTCATATTTCAGTCCCCGGCTTAATAAAACTTCCACCTCTCTATTTTCTTTTATGGTTGAACCGGGTATTGGTTTCTGCTTTATGATGCGATTTTCAGAAACTTGACTATTGTATTCTTCTCCTGCTACCGCAATTTTTAAGCCTGCAGAATTTATTTTTTCCTGGGCAATTTTTAAATCGTCATTCATTACAGAAGGTACAGTCGTATCGGGAACAGCAAAGATATTTTGAAAAGCATAAAGTGCCGTCAGTCCACCAATTGCCAGAATTACCAGGGTCAATATCATATAAAAGATTGAACGAAAAATAAAATAGATTAATTTCTTCAACATTTAATTATTCCTTTCTAATCATTCTGGCCATAAAAAAACCATCTAATTTTGAATTAGAAATCCCCGGATATATCTTAATAAAATCATCCTCTCCGGATAAATTATCTGTAAGATGACGCCTTTTATTAAATTTATTTAGTTTTTCTAATTTGAAATTAACCTTATTCTGTAAAAAATAGTGGATGACATCCTCGTTTTCTTCGATTTCAGTGCTACAGGTTGTGTAAACAAGAATCCCTCCTACTTTTAAATAATTTGACGAAGTTAATAATATTTGCTTCTGCATGTTTGAAAGTTGAAGTATTCTTTTCTTATTAAATTCCCTTAATTTTATATCAGGTTTTCTTCTTAATATACCCAGGCATGAACACGGAGCATCCACCAGCAATTTATCGGCAGCACCTAAAAATTCTTTTTTTATTCTTATTGCGTCATGTTGTATAGCTTTTACGATGTTAATTCCTAACCTTTGACAATTTTTTTGAATGGTTTTTATTTTTGTCTTATTGATATCCACTGAAACAACCACTCCTTCATTATTCATCAATTGAGCAAGATGCGTTGTTTTCCCTCCGGGCGCACTGCATATATCCATAACATATTCCCCGGGTAGTGGACCCAGTAAATGCGAAACTAAAATAGATGATTCGTCCTGAATCTGAAATAAACCTTTTTTAAAATCATCATGTTCTGTAACATTTGGCATTCCGTGAATGTATAGCGCTTCTTCGGAATATTTCCCCCGTTCTACTTCATAGCCTTTCTCTTCTAAATGTTTTTTCAAGGTAGAACGATTAATTTTTAAAGTATTCGTCCGGATAGTTAAAGGAGGTATTGTGTTATTCGTCTTGCAGATTTTTAAAGTATCCGTATAACCATGTTTTTTTAGCCATCGCTGAATAATCCAGAGTGGATGCGAATAGAGGACAGAGAGATATACAGCCCGATTTTTTGCAACATCTGGCCATGCTATTTCTGATTTTTTACGGATGATGTTTCTCAATATGGCATTTACAAAATTTGCCGAATTTTCATTTCCATATTTTTTCGCTAGCTGTACTGCTTCATTACATACTGCATAATCGGGTATTTTGTGTAATTCTATCATTTGGTAGATGCTCATTCTGATAATATTTCTAATGATAATCTGCATTTTTTTTATTTTCTTTGATGCAAATAAGGATATCACCCAATCCATCTTTATTTGATTCCGTGCTACTCCATAGGTAATTTCCTGGATGAATGCTGCATCCCTTTTCCGGATATCCTTTTTTTTAAGAGTATCATTCAAAAGAATATTGATATATCCATGGTCTGATTCCATCTTTACCAAAATATCTAATATGATTTCTCTTATTGGGTCAACTTTTATTTTTCGCATATTTTTTTATATTTTTAGCCTCTTCTATTTCTTAGTACGACCAGTCTTAGCAATTGTAATAACGCCACAGCAGTCGCTGCAATATAAGTTAATGCTGCCGCATTCAGTACTTTTTTCACATAGATTATTTCATTTTTTGAAATTATATGCTCAGTGTTCAATAAAATTATAGCTTTGTTGCTTGCATTGAATTCTACCGGCAAAGTAATGATATGAAAAAAAACTGCTATAGAAAATACAATAATACCTATTTCCATTAACATTGGAATGGTAAATATGAAACCGATTAAAAATAAGGGAATAGCCATTCTGGAGCCAATGTTACTAAGTGGCACGAGATTATTGCGCATTAACAGGGGAAAATATTCTTGTGAATCCTGCATTGCATGCCCAATTTCATGCGCCACGATGCCCTGTGCTGCAATTGATTGACCATAATAAACCTCACGTGATAGACCTAATTTTTTATTTTTAGAATCATAGTGGTCGGTAAGTATTCCCTGAACCAGTTCAACTTTTATATCGTTCAAATTTATTTTATTTAATAAAAAAAAGGCTATTTCTTTTCCGGTTAATCCATTCCCGGATGGTATTTTTAAATACCTGGCATAGGTAGATTTTACTTTATATTGCGCATATAATGTTAAAGCAATCGCCGGAAGTAGTAAAAATATGGTATTATCGAAAAAAAACAATTGATTTCTCCTTTGAAGAATAATCTCATGAAAATCTTAATGTATTTTGGTGAGATCAATGAATTTATTTATTGGTTAATATATCACCAATCTTAATTTTATTTCCGTTAATAAATTGCCCAGCGGTCATTTCTTTGGCACCGGCCGGAATTAATTTTTCTACTCTTATTCTTCCACAATCACCGGTTGCAACATATAGACCTTCTTTGTCAACAGCGACAATGGTTCCGGGAACATCTCTTGTTGATACATGACTTTCATCTTCTAATATCAGTTTTGCCCGAATTATCTTTAATTTTCTTTCCTTATAATAGGTGTACGCTCCCGGATAAGGTGTTGTCCCCCTGATAGAGTCATATATTTTCCCTGAGCTATTATTCCAGTTGACTTCTCCGTCTTTTTTAGTCATCTTTCTAGTGAAACTAACTTCAGTTTTATTCTGTGTAATCCTGTGTAATTGACACATTTTTAAACTATCTAATACGTGATCAACGGTTTCAGCGCTTAATTTAGAAAGTCTGTTACTTAATTCACCAAAGGATTCATCCGGAAGTATATCAATTTTAAATTGTGCGATCATGTCTCCTGCATCTACCTTTCTTTTCATGTAAATATAAGTTATACCGGTTTCCTTTTCACCGTTTATAATCGCCCAGTTGATAGGTGCAGCTCCTCTGTATGCCGGAAGCAATGAACCGTGAATATTGATACAACCGATTTTTGGAATATCCAAAACTTTTTCTGAAAGAATTTGTCCATAAGCAACTACCAAAATAATGTCTGGTTTTAAATCTATTATTTTTTTTACAATTTCTGGTTCATTAATATTTTCCGGTTGCATAATTTCAATATTATAAAGCATTGCAACTTTTTTTACTGGAGGAGGTAAGATCTTATTTCCCCTTCCTCCTATTCTATCAGGCTGTGTAATGACTTGTATATTATTTTCCTTATTTTTTATGATAGCTTTTAAAACCGGTACTCCAAATTCCGCAGTACCGATAAATATTATCCTTGTTTGCATAGATACCTCTCCTAAATTCTACGAGTTTTTTCTTCCCATGAATGACATTTTCCATGAGAAATGTATTTCCATTTGATTATATTACCCTTTTAAAATTCGTATTTGATTAAAAAGGCTACCATCCATGATGATATGTTGGCCATTTATAATATTTTAAAATGTTTTTAGGGATATATGATTTAAAAGATAATGCCTAATTAATTTTTGGTAAATGGCGTAAATCATTTGTTTTAGTGTATACTTTTACAACTACATTTCCAAGCATATCATTCTAACACATACAATTGACGGAGCCTCACATGTCAAATTCCTTCTTAATGGTTCTTTTTCTTGTATTCATCCAATAATATTTTTCTTTTTATCTTGCTCACCCTGTCAACAAATAGAAAGCCTTCCAGATGGTCAATTTCATGTTGCAAGGCTTTTCCCATTAAACCGTTTTTTGTGACTTTTACTTTTTCACCACTCAAATTCATTCCTTCAACTGTTACGGTCTCGTAACGATTTACTTTTCCATAGATCCCGGGAACACTCAAACAGCCTTCTTCTTCGTATACCTTGCCTTCTTTTTTTAAAAGAACAGGATTAATCAACACTAATAATTCATTCTCTTCTCCGTCAATAATAATAATCCTTTTTGAAATGCCTATTTGCGGTGCTGCCAGTCCGGCACCCATGGTAGCATACATCGTCTCAATCATGTCCTTCACTAATTCTTTAATGTCAGGAGTGATTTCATCGACTTCCAATGCTCTTTCCCTTAATACCGGATCACCATATTTTCTAATTTCTAAAACCGCCATTATACACTCCCCTCCTCTTTATAATTTATTCATTCTATATTTTCTGCTAAAAATACATTATAATTATACAGAATATTTTTTATTATAACATATGCTCCTTCTTTTATTATCCCTATTATGACTTACTGGAATGATTTTTTCTTTAAAAATGCTATGTCATTTTTACCGGATCTACATCTATGAGCAATTGGTTGTTTTTATTGAATCGTCCAATTATTTTTTTATCAAAACTTTTTAGAAATAATCTGTTAAACTTCTCAATATTCTTTATCTTGATGATCAATTGAACCTTTAAATAGCCCTTAGTTTTCCATATAACCATATTTTTTGCACCTAAAATTTCATAATTAGAGATATCTTTTCTTATTTTTATTTCTTCCAGACATTGTGCAAAATATTGTGCATCTCTTAGTACGTCCTTTTTCTTCTCACCTTTTATCTCCATTTTAATAATATGGGTATAGGGCGGATATTCCAACTCCTTTCTTAAGCTTAGCTCGGTCTTGTAAAACAGATTATCCTTTCTCTTTTTTAGAGCACTAAAACAATGATGATTTGGATTAAAAGTCTGGATGATAACCTCTTTGGTAGAATCATCTTTCCTAAAAGAAGAATTTATTACTTTTATCATTTGGAATGTTTTTTCTCCGGAACGAAAATCCGGTAGATTTAAGATTGTATCTGCAGAAACAAAACCTAATAATTTTACATTCTCATAGGATACCCCTTTTACTGCCATTTGGGTTCCGATTAATATATCTATTTCTCCCTTGTTAAAGCTATCAACAATATTTACATAATCATCATTATTTTTGATGATATCTCTGTCTAAACGTTTTATATGGCTTCTGGTAAACATCTTTTTTATTTCATCTTCGAGTTGTTGTGTTCCTATGCCAAGTGTTCTTATTTCCTTACTACCGCATTTCGGACAAACATGCAACATACCAATTTTTTTACCACAGGCATGACAGACCAGTATAGTAGTGTGATTCTCTGTGTAATGGCAGGTAAAGCTGTTTTGACAATGTGGACAGGTCGGAATATAACCGCAGGAATTGCATAAGAGAAAATTTGAAAATCCCCGTCTATTAAGAAAAAGAATGACTTTTTTATTGTTTTTTAAAGTTTTTACAATGCTTTGTTGTAGCTGATAACTGATGACTTTCTTTTTTGATTTTTCTAAAGTCATATCTATAATTTTGTTCTCAACTTGATTTCCTTCAACTATTTTTTTATTTGGGCATACTTTGATAAAGTGTTTATTCTTGATTTCACGAAATGTTTCAAGTGTGGGTGAATGACTGTGTAAAATAATTGGAAATAATTCAATTTCTGCTCTTTTTATGGCAATTTTCCCGGCATGATACCTGGGAGATCTTTCTTCTTTGAAGAGAGCATCCTGTTCTTGGTCTATAATAATTAAACCTAATTTCTTAACAGGAAGAAAAACTGCAGACCTTTTTCCGATAATAATATCGTATCTTGAATCTTTTATTTGCATCCACTGAATAAAATTGTTCTTCATATCCTTTTTTTCAACATGCACCAATATTCTATCTTTAAATTCTTTTATCAGCGGATTGGCTAATTTCATTAAATCTGTTTCGGAAGGTATAAGTATTATGATTTGTTTTCCTAAGGATAAAGCAGATCTGATAGATCTTATGTAAAAATCAATTTTATTTGAAAAATAGCATTCACCTAGAAAAAATACTTTGGGTAATTCTTCTTTTATGGCATGAGAAATTTCTTCGATATGACTATTGTTCATTATTTTGCCATAAGGTACATTATCTTCTATTGATTCAGATATATTTTTTCTAATTTTCAACCGTAAATCAATCTCTTTACTTTTCCAGTTCTTCATCCATAATTTTCGGTATTTGGGAAGGATATAATTGAAGACTTTACTCCATGAACAAAGATAATAATCTGCCATCCATTTTGTTAATTTTACCATGGATTCACTTAGAAATGATTCTTCATCTAATAATTGTAAAATATCCCTACAGTTTTTTATTTTTGTTTCAGATAAGAAACCGACGATGCAACCTCGTTTCTCGGCTTTTTTAAAGGGTACAATGACTCTGCTTCCATAAGATATGTTTTCTTGTAGATTTTTCGGTATGGCATAGTGAAAGGTTTTATTCAGAAATAGATCTAATATTGCTACTTTAGCGTATTTTTTTTCATTTTGTCCTTTTATCAGATTTATCAATCCCCTTATATAATATTTTCAATATTTCATCCAAAACATATTTTGCCATTTCACTTTTATACATTACTGGAATTTCTTTTATAACTCCATCCTTATTGATTATTTTTGCACTATTCATATCAGAAGCAAATCCGGTCTCTGCATTTAATATATCGTTTGCAACGATAAGATCCAGATTTTTATTTTTTAGTTTCTCGGTGGCATTTTCAACCAGTTTGTCTGATTCTGCAGCAAATCCAATAAGAATTTTCTCTCTTTTATTTTTTCCCACTTCAGCGAGGATATCAGTAGTTTTTTCCATTTCTATTTGCATTTTTTTTAAATTATCTTTTTTAATCTTCCCATACACGAATTTTTTCGGACGAAAATCTGCAATCGCAGCAGCAGAAATAACTATATCCGCTTGCGGTAGATAATTAAACACCTCTTTTTTCATTTCTTCAGCAGTTTCTACATTTATTATTTTTTCTACTTTAACAGGTGGAAGTTGATTTGGGCCACTTATCAGAATAACTCTTGCACCGCGTTCTTCAGCATTTTTTGCCAGGGCAAATCCCATTTTACCGGTTGAGTAATTTGAAATAAATCTTACTTTATCAATTGGTTCGCGTGTACACGATGCAGTAATTAAAATTGTTTTATTTTTAAAATCATCATTTTCGTTAAAAAAGTTACTTAACCTTGAAATAATTGTATTTGTATTTGCAAGCCTTCCCATTCCCGTATCACCACAAGCCAATATACCGTATTCTGATTCGATAAAATCAAATCCAATTGATTTTAGTTTTTTACAATTTTCAAGATACATCTGATTAGAAATCATATTCTTATTCATCGCCGGAGCAATCATTATTTTCGCTCTGGATGCAATAACAATTGAGGTTAAAAGATCATCAGCAATACCATGGGCAATTTTCCCTATAATATTAGCAGTTGCCGGTGCAATTAAGATTAAATCAGCCCATTTTGCCAGAGAAATATGTCGGACATCCGGTGTATTTTCCTCCGGAAACATATCTTTCATCACTGGTCGTTCTGAAAGTGTAGCAAATGTTAATGGCTGAATAAACCGAGTTGCTGATTCAGTCATTACTACTGAAACATCTGCTCCCTTTTTTTTAATAAGGCTCAGTATTTCCGCGCTTTTATATGCTGAAATACTGCCTGTAATTCCCAAAATGATTTTCTTATCCTTCAACATTGATTATAAACCTCTGTTTAACATCGAGTCCACTAAATAGAGTAGAAATATTTTCTGTTTTTGTTAATAATCTACCATTAAGCCAGAATGAACTTCTACTGCCCCTACAATTAAATTATATCATCCGGTATATAAAAAAATGTTTGGTAAATATATTACAAATCCAGTTGTATTTTTATGTTTTACTTATTATTCGTCTATTTCAAATTCGTTAAAAATTGCTTCATTTTCTAAATCATCAATTGAGTTTTCTTTTTTTACAAAGACTTTTCCTTCTTTGATTTCTTCAAGTGCAATTGTTAACGATCGAGAGTTCTTAGTTTTTATAAGAGGTTTTTCCCCGTGTCGCAATTGTTTTGCCCGTTTTGCAATCATCATTGCTAATAAAAATCTGTTTTCAATCATATTAGATATATTTCCTCCAATTATATATTTTTTACATTAATCCTGCATCGTTCAGCAGTTACAATTGATTTCAATTGATACATTGCTACTTCAATATTATCATTAATGATTAAATAGTCGTAATGCTCAATTTGCTTCAATTCTGTTTTTGCATCTGTCAATCTTTTCTCAACAGCTTCCTTATTTTCTGTTTTTCTGTTTCTTAACCGATGTTCTAAATCTTTCCAGGATGGGGGTGCAATAAAAATATAGATACCCTCCGGCATATTTTTCTTTACCTGCGCAGCTCCCTGAACATCTATTTCCAGTAAAGTATCCATACCCTGATTTAATTTTTTCCTTAAAAACTCACGTGGCGTACCCTTGTAATCACCATGTACAATTGCCCATTCGATGAAACTATTATCCTTTATCATCTGTTCAAATACATATTTCGATACAAAATAATAATCTATTCCATTTTTTTCACCTATTCTGGGCGCCCTTGTCGTCATAGAAACTGAGTATACCATATCTTGAAAACATTTAAATAATTTTTCTCTTAAAGTTCCCTTCCCGACTCCCGAAGGCCCAGAAACAACAAAAAGAAGTCCTTTTCGCCCTTTCTTCCCGTTCATTAGATTTTGCATGGTATTTTGTTGCTGTGCAGCATGATTATCATTTTGATTTATTTTTTTCATGTCTTCGAACCTTTTATCATTTTTCACTAATAGAATTATTCACTTCTGTCATATTGGAAAATCGATTGGCTATTGTCTCGGACTGAATAGATGATAATATCACATGATCACTGTCAGTGATAATGATTGCCCTCGTTCTTCTCCCATGTGTCGCATCAATCAATTTTTTATTTACCTTTGCTTCCTCTTTGATTCTTTTCAGGGGAGCAGAATCTGGTGTTAAAATTGTAATGACTCGACTAGAGTTAAGAAAATTACCAAATCCTATGTTGACCAATCCATTTATCATAGCTTTATTCTCCTACTATTCGATATTCCTTACTTGTTCGCGTACTTTTTCCAATTCACTTTTTATAGTGATCACAAGAGAAGATATTTTTATATCGTTCACTTTTGATCCGATCGTATTCACTTCCCGATTGATTTCCTGAATGATAAAATCCATTTTTCTACCAACTGGCTCACTATTTTCGGAATCTAAAAGCATCACAAATTGTTTAATATGACTTTTTGTCCGGATAATCTCTTCATTTACATCTTTCTTTTCAGCAAATATTGCAGCCTCCATTTCAATCCTTCCCTTATCTATATTGATACTTTCTGTAAGCTCTTTTATTTTTTCAAGAAATTCATCCTTGTATTTTGCTAAGGGTTTACTTGCATATTTTTTAATAAGTATTATTTGATTTTCAATATTCTTTATCTTACTTTTAATATCCTTTACCAGATTCCTTCCTTCTTTCTTTCTCATTACTTGCAATGAATTTAATGCTTTTTGTAATGGTTTTTCAATAACTTTCCATAGCTCTGCAGTTTTTTCTGCTTTCTCAATCTGGAATACATCTTTTATTCGAAGCATTGAACTTAAAGTTATTTCCTCGGTTATGCCTAATTTTTCTTTCATTTTTTTCAGAGCAAGAAAATAAGAGCTTGCCAAATTTTCATTAAAGACTACTTTTTCTTCTTCTGCTAAATGAGAATCCACTTTAATAAAAACAGATATTTTACCTCTAAAAATATTATCTTTGATGGCTTTTTCGATTTTTTGTTCAATTTCCAAAGAAGAAAAGTTGTTTTTAATGTATACATCACAAAAACGGTTATTTAGAGATTTTATCTCCACCAGGCAGGCATGTGTTGGTTTTTTTATTTCGGCAACGCCGTAACCGGTCATACTATTGATCAATTTACTGTCTCCTTCAAGTAATTATTTCAATACTTTAGTGACTTTTTTAATTTTAGGGTATTATACAATGCTTGTCAAATATTGGTAGTGCTTTACTTTAGCATTGACCTTGACCTCCGGGAAATTAATTGCAATCATATCCACGGGGGTAGCTTACCTTCTTTTTGTAAAGGATTTTTTGTTATATAGGTAAGTCTACACCTTTTTTTATTATTTCTTAAAGTTTTTTAAAATGCTCTAAGCCCCCACTAAAGTTTATACTAATTAATGCTTTGGTAATATTTCTAAATGGATCATAGACCGAGATTTAACTTTTTTGCGATATAATACTAGAAGAGATATTTTTGTCAAAAAAACCTTT
>Ga0272441_10011235_pt1 | contig 13334 bp, 13 predicted proteins | sample SSMProp6N_FD_193582 | JGI IMG/M metagenome (GOLD analysis project Ga0272441, IMG submission 193582) | Marine sediment archaeal communities from Little Sippewissett salt marsh, Falmouth, MA, United States - SSM-Prop-6N | ecosystem: Environmental > Aquatic > Marine > Wetlands > Sediment ... | reverse complement strand
CACCAGTGCCCGTAGAGCTCGGCGTCGTAGGGCGCAACGATCATGGGTTTGCGGTCCATCTGGCAGGAGAGGTGGTCCACCTGGCGCTGGCGGTTGAACATGAAATTCCCGGCGTGCTGCGCGGCCTTCTCCCTCGCCCAGTCCGGACGGTAGGCCTCCTTGTACCCGCTCTTACCGGTGATGCGCCAGTACTTCAACCCCGTGTTCACCCTCAGCCCCGACGGGTGAATGTAGGGCCTGATGTAATCGTACTCCAGCTCATGCCCGATATCGCGGTAATATTCGCGGTAATCCACATCCCCCGGATATCCTTCTTCCGCGCTCCAGACCTGTTTGGACGACTCCCAGTCCCGCGCAAAGGCCGCCACGCCCGACGGGCAGTAAACCGGAGCGTACACGCTGTAGCGCGGCCTGGGGTCGGCGTTGATCATCCCGTGCGAATCAATAAAAAAGTACCGCAGGCCCGCCTCTTTCACGATCTCGTCGATCCCGGGGCTGTACCCGCATTCCGGAAGCCAGATCCCGCGCGGCGCCCGTCCAAAGACTTTCGTGTAATGGTCAACCGCCACCCGGACCTGCGCCTCGGCGACCTTGCGGTTCACACCCAGAATCGGCAGAAACCCGTGCGTCGCGCAGCAGGTGATGATCTCCAGACACCCGATATCCTGAAAATGTCTAAACGCCGAGACAATATCTTTTTTATACTGTTCCACAAACAGCCGGCGGAAATTCCGAAACCGCTGGTTGTACATCAGCGCCAGCCCGTGGTAATGCGGCTCATACCCTGTACGGTGGATCTCTTTTTCGGAAAGCTCGATCAGTTTGTCGAGATGCCTAAGGTAACGCTCCTGCAGGAGCGGGTCCATCAGCATGTTGACCAAGGGAGGAGTCAGCGACATGGTCACGCGGAAATTCACCCCGTCGCGCACCAGACCCTCAAAGACATCCAAAAGCGGCAAGTAGGTCTCATTGATCGCTTCATACAGCCAGTTCTCTTCAAGAAAATAGTCCTCTTCAGGATGCCGCACAAAAGGAAGATGGGCGTGAAGAACTAATGCAAGATATCCTTTGGGCATGATGTATAAATTCTTTTAACGCAGCTCGTCGTTCGTCGTTCGCAGCTCGTACAACACCTTACGAACTGCGAACTGCGAGCTGCGAGCTACGAGTTATAATCCGTCTTATCCCTGGTTGCAGACGTGGTGATCGAACGCTGTTCATTCTTACTGTAAGATATCGTCTTAAAATCCAGCGGGATGTGCGTGTCCGTCGGCAGGGCCATGCGCAGGGTGAAGCTCCCGTCTTCCCTGAGCGGAATCATCCGGTCCCCCCAGAACACGACCGCGTCGGGTTCCGTCCTGCCGTAGACGACAAGCTCCGTTCCCAATTCAAAAAAGAAATCCTGTTTGACCGGCTTCTTCTCGGAGGCGCCCCAGGAGGAGACCAGCATCTCGCTGGCGCCGCCGCCCAGGATCTCCTTGAGCTGAGGCCCGCGCAGCCATGTCTCTTCCGATCCACCGAGCAGGATCCGTTTAAAATAATCATACCCGAGCAGATCCATCTCCTCCAGAGACTCGAGCATCAGATCTCCCTCAGCTCCCGACGGAAACCCCTTGCCTTTTTTCCGCCGCCCGGCCAGGACCCGGCTCAACAACGGGAACAGCCGCGAATAATACGCGCGGATGTCGTCCTCCGTCAGATAAACCCGGAAACGCCGCGGCTCAGACCCGTCCGCCCTCCGGCGGGCCGGCTCCGGCTTGTGCCCCATGTACACATACGACGTGGCATCTTCCTCGCCCGGCTGAATATCCATCCAGATAATCTCGTTGCGCGGAGAAAAATGTTCGCGCGGCGTGGTCACACAATTGGACCGCGCCAGGGTATGAAAAAATCCGTTGGGTTCGCGCAGACCAATATCCGCACAGCAGGTGATATGATCGCTCCACAGATTGATGTACCAGTTGCTGGCATCATGCCCCACATCGATATCAAACCAGTGATGCGCGTTCTGCCCGTTAAATTCGATCAGCGAGACATCGTACACCCGCAGGACCCGGGCGCACTGATCCACCACATCCCCGATTCTTTGGCGCAGGTCCTCCACGGACGACAAGGCCACCTCCCAATAGGCATGGACCCAGTGCGGGTCGCGCGCCAGCAGGGTGATGCTTGTCGACCCGTAATCCGACGGCATGACCTCACTGTCCACAAAGACCTGCTTCCTGGCCTTGGAGGCGAAACTCAGATTGTCCTCAATCATCCCGCGGATCTTTTTATTGGTCACCGTTTTTTTACGGGCAGGCTTTTTCGCCACTGTTTTTGTGACAGCAGTCTTTTTGACAGCCGGTTTCCTAACCGCTTTCTTTTGTGTTGTCTTTTTTATATTAGGCATATGCGCGTTCCTTACTAAATTGAATTGTACACCGCCAGGACCTCATCGGCGATGATATCCCAGGAGAAAACCGCCTCCGCGGCAACGCGGCCGTTGCGCCCCATCCAGCGGGAATCCTCAAAATCCTCGAACAGCGTCCCGATCCCCCAGGCGACCGATTCCGGATGCGGATCGATCTTTAACCCATTGATCTCCTGCCAGACAATCTCCGACGGTCCGCCGATACTCGTCGCCACAACAGGTTTTCCCGCGCTCCAGGCCTCCAAAATCACGATCCCGAAAGGTTCGTTGCGGCTCGGCACACAGACGCAGTCCGCGGCCTTGAACAGATCTTTCAGCCGCCATCCGTTGACATGCCCCAGAAACCGGCACGCATGGCCGACCCCCATATGGACCGCCTGCTCCTCCACCTGCCAGCGCATCTCTACGTCGCCGGCAAAAATAAATTTCGCGTTTGGATAATAATGAAGAATATAGGGGATCGCATTGACCAGGATGTCCGGCCCCTTCTGGTAGACCATGCGCCCCACAAATAGGACCGACGGGTCCATCGGGCCGATCCCGCACATCCGCTTCACCGCTGATGGCTCTACCCACCCGTCGAATTGCTGATAATCGATCCCGTTATAAATTACGCCGATCTTCCAGTCCGGCACACTGTACACGCGCTGAACTTCGCCTTTGAGCGTATGCGAAACACTGATCACGGCGTCGGACTCATAACACCCCCACCATTCCAGGTGACGGATACGCTCGGAGTTCCCGCCGTAATGATTATTCCCGCAGCGGCCGTATTCCGTGGAATGGATCGTGAAGACCGCCTTGTGCCCGCGCCCCTGGCGGATCCATCCCATGGCCGGGGCCGCCAGCCAGTCATGGGCATGCACGATATCAAAACGCCCGACGAGATCTTCTGTGGCAAAAAAGGCATCGCAGAACGCACGGCACATATTCCGGATCTCTTCCACAAAATCCGGATGAGAGGCAAAGGGACAACGGTGATAATGGACGCCGTGAATATTCTCATACTGAGGATGATGCGGGTGGCCCATCCGCGTAAAGACATGGACCTCATGCCCCTTGCGCTGCAAGGCGCAGGCCAGCTCCGTAACATGAAAGGCCACGCCCCCGACGCAGATCGAATGAACAGCCTCCCATGAAAACAACGCGATACGCATTTCAGATCTCCTTAACGGAATTCAATGTCCCCACTGAATTGTAGACCCTGTGTTCGTTATCCGGATCAACGCGCCACTCCCCATCCACGTAAAACTTATATTCATAGCGTCCGGGCTTCAAAGCGATCTTCTTACGCCAGATGCCGGACGAAAGACGCCGCAGACGGATCATCTTTTCCCAATTGGTAAAATCTCCGGTCACATAAACCTCGTTCGCGGAAGGATCCCCGAATCTGAACTCCGCTTCCGCAGCAGCATCACCAGGGATACGGATCAGTTCGTTGACATTTACTTTCAAGATATTGGCGATCTTCTTAAGAATAGTGGTCTTCACTTCCCGCTTATCAGCTTCCCATAAACAGATCGCCTGACGGGAAACTCCCAGGCGCTCCGCCAAACTCTGCTGTGTAAATCGTTTTTTCTGGCGAATACGTTTTAAATTCACTCCGATCATAACTTATCCCTCCGTTGCTTATGCTACGCTGTGTTAACATTTTTTGTAACCAAAAAGGGCTCAGCCAGTTATGAGCCCTCAGACAAGAATTCATTGTATACATTCCGTTGATTTTGTCAAGAAAAAAAGGGGGCGAAAGCCCCCTTTTTTGTAAACTGTAACCTGTGAACTGTAAACTGTAAACAGCAAAAAATATCCTATTATCCGTTACTGTTCACCGTTCACCATCTACTGCAAACTGCAGGCGGTTGTGTAACAGGCGTTTATGACATCCCTGCGGCCGATGACCCCCACGATCTTATCCTCCCGCACAACCGGAAAGGTGTAGATGCTCTCCCGGCCCATCAGCTTGATCAGATCATACAAGGTCATCTCCTCCGTGACCGATATCACTGTCCGGGTCATGATCTCCTTGATCGAAGCGGCACACGCGCTGACAGGATCCTCCCCTTTATCCAGCCCGTCCATGATCTTCTGCATATGATGGAACAGGTCGGTCGCGGTTACAATGCCGACAATATTCTCAGTTTCATTGACGACCGGAACACCGCTGATCTTAAACCGCAGAAAGAGGTTAGCCATGTCCGTAATCGTGTCGTCTTCGGATGCCGTAATCGCGAACTTTGTCATCATATCCTTGGCCTGAATGGATTTCAACCTGGCTTCGATGGTCATACCACACCTCTCTGTTAAAAATTAAATGAACAGAGTTATTTTCATATATTTAGAGAGAACTTGCAAGAAAAATATTGTGGAAATACGATAAAAAAGGTAAAAAGATGTCGCCTTTTTCCCTAAAAGAACTGCTTGAATTTGATCGAATCCTTGAAGGCCTCAAAGACAGTGCGGTATTTCTTGAAGTGCTCTGGTCTGGTCAAAAACTGGATCTTGGTCAGCCGGTTGAATTCATCAATAATAAAAAAAGACCAGATAATCCAGTCCGGATCGTAACTACGGAACAGAACCCACTTGGAGATCTGGGTATCGATCTTGATCTCCCCCTGGTTGAGGATCTTCCCGTTCTGCTGGGCCAGATTCCCCAGGACATCCGGAAAAAACAGGTCCATAAACAACGCGCCCCGGGACTTGAAGCCGTAGATCGAAAAAATGGCCTCGGAATTCCCGAGATAATCCTTCTGTGGGCTGTAAAAAAAGACCTCGTCCTCCCTGGCCTCTTTCTTCCACCCTTCCGGGACCTTGACCTTGTACCACGCGCCGCGGTGAATGGATGGATCATAAATATGGCTTGTGATCAGCCGCACGACAAAAATGATCACAGCCAAAATTATAATTTTTGAACGCAGACTTTCATCCATAATGGCACTATTTCTTTTTAAAACGGCGCACCCTGGGGTCGCGCCCTACACCAATATTCTCTATTCTAACGGTAAAAGTTTTACCCCAGTCTCCGGATCGATCTCCATATCCGCGCTGTACCGTTTGCCGGTCGCCGGAGAATATTTCAGTTTAATATCTTTTGTGTCAAAAGAACGCGTAACGGCCTCGACCGCGCTCTGCGCCTGGGGATTATCCTTCAAAGCCCCGGCCGCCTGAGACAACGCCTCTCCCGTCATCGGTTGACCGCTGACGGCCCCGGTCACCGCCGTCAGGGCCGAGACCGCATCGTGTGTAGATTCCGTATCGCTTGTCTTCACCATTTGCCGGGACGTAGACGCGCAAGCGGATACGAGAAAACATAAAGAAATAGATATGATAAAAATCTTTGGCATGAAGATATTATAACAAAAGAACAAACAACAGAGAACAAATTCCAGGCAAAAAACAAATTACAGATTACAAATTCAGCTTATTCTTTATTCTTTGCCCTCTTTTTGGAGCTTGTTCTCTATCATTTGTTTTTTGCCTGGGGTTTATTCTCTGTAATTTATTGTTTTAAAGCACCATCCTGTCCCCCGGCTCATCCTTGTCCAGCCCTTTGAGACGCCAGACAACCGGCATGGGTTTGCTGATCAAGCGCGTCACCGGCGCGTCAAACGGTGTGTCGCCCGGCGCGATACCGGCACGCTCACAGACCTCTCCCCACGTCTTCAGCCGTTTGGATATGGTATGACTGACCTCGACTGTCAATTGGTTCTGTTGGCAATAATACTGGTAGAATGGCATAATAATAAAGGTGACGGACACCTTTTTCAAAAAAGAAAAAAGGTGTCCGTCACCTTTTTCCTAACTCAACGACAATCTCAACCGGATTTTTCGCCTTCTCGATCAAAGACCTCGTCAAACGCAGCGTGCGGCTTCCCGTTCCCTGAACGTCAATATCTTTCCCGTTCATGCTGGCCGCGCGGATCACATAGCTGCCCGCATCCAGCAGACCCGGATTTTTATAGACTACCTGAATCTCCCTGCCAGCAAAGACGCTCCGGACAGCGGCCCGGCCGTCTTCTGAAAACTGCTCGCGAACAAGTTTTGGCTCCAAAATCAGATCGCCGTTCTTTCCGCGCACGCCGAAGGCCTGCGTTAAGACCGTCAAAACCATCCAGCTGGCCGATCCGGTCAGATATCCGTACATGCCCTGACCGGCACTGTCAAAATATTCCGGGATGTTCGGATAGATCTTGCTGACCTCAAAACGCGCAGACATGCGGTACAACGCCTCAATCGCCTCAAAGCCCTCACGGACAAAACCGGCCGCATAAAGCGCATAGGCATACATGACCGCCATATGGCTGAAGACCGCGCCGTTCTCTTTGGTCCCGTAGGCAAAACTGAAGGCCCGGCCCAAATCCAGATCATTCCGCACACCGAAATCCGTGTTCAGCCGGTGTCCGCCGTGAACCGGGTCCTTTAAAAAGGCGTCCGCGCTCCTGATAACCGCACGGATCTCATCCTGATCGGCCAGACCGCTCATCACCGCAAAGACCTGGCCGGTCAAGGTCATCCGGATCGTGTTGTCCTTCCGGCCTTCCACCCGCCTGCCCTGGTTATCGTAATATCCGTTAAACCACTGATAAACCTCACCCTGGTGTTTCACCACAACCTTTTCCTGCTCTTTGATCTTCTGAAAAAGCCACTGCGCCTTGCGACGAAGATCCTGTTCCAAAAGTCCGCATTCCATCTCCACCGTGTCTCCGGAGATCTCCGGCTCCACAGCAGAACAATAATCCTCAAAAAGAAGCCGTCTTTTCGCCTCAGCATTATCATATTCGCACTCAGCACCATTAACCGTATCCAAAAGCGCCAGCATTTCCTTGAACACCCTGACTGACCGGACGCCCCGTTCTTCTCTTATATAAGCAATCGTGTCGGCCAGGCGGACAAGATTGCCGGCATAAAAGGCGCTGAAGGCCACGCTCTCTCCCCGCTGTGAAGCCATATCCAGACCGTCATTCCAGTCCGCTCCCTCCAGACGGATCATGTTGTGCTCACCAACGTTGAAAAAGGACGTCAATGTCTGCACCAGCATATGCTCCAGCACGCTGCCCTGATAGTCTTTTCCGGACGCCGTTTTTAATCTGCTGCCGTATGCCGGCGACCAGGCCGAATCCTTTTTGCGCGTCCGCGAGAACTGAGGATCACGGAAATACGGCCGCTCCTCGAACAGGATGTCTGTATCCCCTGTCTGGTCCATGTACAAAAGGACCGTCAGGACCGGCCAGGCCCCGTGGTCCATCCAGACGCGCGTGATCGCGTTGCGGTCAGCGATAAATTCCCCGTCCTGGGAACCGATAATTGTGGCATTGGTCCCGTCGATCCTCACCCCGCCGAAATTCCCCACCAGAGAGGAACGGACGCTCTGCGGCTCGATCAGGATCAGGGACAACTGGTCCTGCCACAGGTCGCGCCAACCCTTGTCGCCCTTCCCGTAATCATGATCGGGTAAAAACGAACATCCGAAGATACGGCGCAGGACCGGCTGAAGGGTCACCCAGCGCAGCCAGGAGTCAAAGGCCGCCTCTGCTGTCTGAACCTGTATGGTCCTGGATTTTTCCATCCAGAAGGAACGGCAGGCCTCAAAGGCCTGACTGACCTTTTTTCCGGAATTAAAATGTTTATAGATATGCAGCGCATCCCGCGCGTTCTCACTGACGCCGATAAGGATCACAAAGGTCTTTTCCCCGCCGGCAGGGATCATCGTCTCCTCAAAACATAACGCACCGGCCGCCTCTTTTCCATTCAGATCAGACGGTGACATGCGCATGGGCTCTGCCCCGGATACGACCGCCTCAGGCCAATCCCATGTCCCGGAATCCCCTAAAAAGGACGGCACGGTCGGAAAAGACCCTTTCGGCAGGCCTCCATTCTCTTCAGCGCCAAAGACAAAATACTGCATATGGATTTCATGATGGCCCTCTTCATTAAACGCCATAGTCGGGGCGACAATGATCCCTTCACGACACTGCTGAATGCGGTGCAAAAGAGACGTCACCTGTTCATGATCATGTTTGTTGAGCAGAGAGCGGCCGAAGACAGGAATACAACCCACAGGTGTCAACGTAATATCCTTCCCTGAGTCATTGCGGATCGTCACGCGCATAATCTCGATCTTTTCTCCGGAGACCGGGACAAAATTCAGGGACTCCAGAGTCAGTCCCAGGCGTTCGGAACGGTTCGTCAATTTCTGCCATAACTGTCCAATAGTAACGTAAGCTGCATCATCGCCTTCCCGGTCCAATAACGAAAAAATGTCTCCTTCCGATGTGCGGACAAAAAAATTACGGAGAGGATTCCTCAGGTCCTGACGGGAAACCGGTTTGGTCAAATAGCGTGCCTTATCGACTTTGATATCACCGCTCAAAAACGGTGTGATCGCAGACTTAATCCCCCGCGCGTCTATGCCGCATAAAGGCAGATAAAGCTCGCGCAGAGACGCGGCACTGACCGAAGAAAAACTCACGCCGTCTGTGTCGTACTGAAAAAATTCCTGTTTGTGATCCATTCAAAACCGCCTCGATGTGAAATGTCTATCCGGATGCGAAATTTCGCCTATTTTATCGTAAAAATCCTCTGAAAACAATAAAAAAGGGGCAAACCAAAGGTTTGCCCCAAAATTCGACAGACTGCACATTATTCGTCCGCAGAATCACGGCTGATATTGCTTTCGATCTTCCCCACAAGGTCATCGACTTCAAACGGCTTCGTCACAAAGTCACTCACCCCAACCGCGCGAAAACTCTCCTCCAGCTTATCCTTAACCGTCATAACAATAATCGGAATCTTACGTGTCTCCGTGTTGCTCTGCAACTCCTGAAAAAAATCCACGCCGTCCATCACCGGCATCATAACATCCGTTACAATCACATCCGGACGCTTGAGCTTCATCTTTTCCAGCGCGTCTCTCCCGTGATGCGCGCATACCACATCATACCCGCCCTTGGATAAACGCATACGGACAACCGACAAAAAATCCGGTTCATCATCCACCAAAAGAACCCTGTGTCCCATTATCACCCTCTCTTTCTGTTTTCAATCAAAAAGAGGTGTCGATTCATAAGATGCCGTTCGCTTTTTTGATTCACATGCAACACTACTATAGTTGAGTTTTCCTGACTTCGTCAACGGAAAAAATACTCTTTTCGAGTCTGTCCCGTCACCGAAAAAGATTGGCGATTGGTGTGCCTGAATGTCAGATTTTTCTGCGGCGGCGGAATCCTGCCAATCCGAACAACCCTCCGCCAAGAAGCAAGACAGTAGCCGGCTCAGGCGTGCTGACAGTTCCCTGAAGATTCAAATAATCATTCCCGCATCTCATGGTCCAGTGAAGCCAGACATTGTCCACAGCACCGATCGCTTCCAAAGAGATCCTGCCCTCGATCACATAATGGTCGTTCAGAGGCGTAGTGGTGTAAGCAAGAAGGATATTACTATTCTCAACGAACTCATTCACCTCTGTATCCACTTTGCCTTCGGAATCACGCGTCAGGCGCCACGGGGTGGAGACCCTGAATGAAGGATAATCATCATAATTAGAGATATCTTCCATTCCGCCTTCTCCCACCTCATACAGCTTCTTTGAAAAGACATCAATGGCAAAGGCATAGTCCAGTGTCGTAAACGGGTCAGAGCCGACAGAAAGAAAAATGTCTCCGGCAGGATATCCCAAGTCGGGCTCTTTGGGTGACAGACCTGTAACAATCGCAAAATAGGCATATTTATCATCATTATCGAAATACATCGCCTCCGCGTCATAATGGTTCCCGTAATCCGTGAGCCCCGGACCTACATAATCATAATAGGAATCTTTATCCGCGTTATCGTCTGTGGTAACATCAATCCCCCATCCTCCGGACGGCAAATTGTTGTCCAGATAATGTATCTCATCCGCTCCCGCAGCATCATAAATGTTAACGCCCCAGTCAGCAAGACTCCCGTCAATGTCATAGGCCTGAGCGCTCGAAAGGCCTACCAGGCTGAAAACCACAAGGCTGAAAATCACTTTTTTCATTATATCCTCCATAATATATGATCATTAAATCTTTGCAAATCGTTTAAAATATAGCAAAATTCGTACCATATATTAAGAAATAATAAAAATAGGGAATTTTTTCAAAAATCCCCCTTAAATATAGACTAAATATAGAAAACTTTACGCTGAAACCCTCTGAAATCCTAAACATGTTGCCTGTAAGTTAATAAAAATAAACACGCCCCGGGAGCCGGATCAGGCCGCACAATAACAGACCCTGGCGCTTATCAGCGCTCATCCCCATCCCCTTTGATCTTTCCCTCTTTCATCCGTTTTGCCAGTTTTTCAATGTTATGCGCCCCAATTTCATCCAGATCAAGACCCAATTCATGCGCGCAGACCGCCAGATAATACATTGTATCCCCGATTTCCTTAAAGGCCCGGCGTTTCACCTCCTCCAGGTCAAAATCTCCGCGCAGATGTTTCTTGATACACTCCATCATCTCACCGGCCTCACCGGCCACGCCCAAAAAAGACCGAACGAGCTTCTGCTCGCCGCCCCAGGTGTCCAGACATTTGGATTGATACTCGCTCAGATTCATGACATCTCCTCTCATTTCAAAATGACAAACGGCCCATACCTTTTGATAGTTGATCATTTGTCATATGTCATCAATTCATGATGTATTACGGGCCGGATGACCTCTGCCAGATTCCGCGCAATCAGTTCATTCCCTTTGCGTCTGCAGTGTCCGAAATCCCCGGCAAAGGCATCCGAAAAAAGCTCGGTGTACGCATGCGTCCGCAGGGCCTCCTCAAAATTCTTTTTATTCTCGACAAAGAGAATCGGATAATCCGTCCAAAAAATTTTCTTGAGCGATTCAATACTGCGCAGCGGATACTGCATACAAACCACCCTGATGCGCCGCATAGCCAGCAGATCAATGATCTCGTTGTAATTATGGATCGTCACAGGAAGGTAATCCTCCGCCTGATACCGCACGGTATCGCCCTGCTGCAACAGCAGACGGGACATCTTGTCATTCCCGATGCGTTTATAAAACGCCGCGGCTTTATAATACAAAAAGTAATCAAACGGATTTTCACGGATGGCCTCGCGAAAGGCCCAGTCCGCCTTCTCATCATCACCATGTTCGGAAAACCAATCCGCAATACTGGCATCCAGAAGCGATGTATCTGATGTCCGGGTGTTCAGCACCCGCTCATAAAAAAGCGCGGCCTGATCTTTCTCCCCAAGTGCGTCGTAACACTCTGCCAGACCCATCAATGCCAGGACCGATTTCGGACTCAAATCCGCCGCCTTTTGAAATACCTCAATCGCCTTCTCATACTCCTTGTTCTCCTGATAGGTCCTGCCCAGTTCAGTATAAGCCCCATAATTCTCTTGATCATAAACAACGGCCTGATAAAGATGTTTTACGGCCTGTTCCATCCTTCCATCCATGTTTGCCTGCCTGGCCATTTCCACCAGGATCCAGCTCTGCCGATTTCTGACTTTTTTGATAAGCTTGCTGATTTTGGCGGCCTTCTCTTCAGGGATCTCCGGTATCAGCATTCTGTCATTCAGCTTCTTTAAGACCTGTTCTCCGGAAGCGAACATCTTGACCGCCTGAAGATAGCGGTCCTCACGGTCCGCCGGCTGATGAAGCATGGCCTGGGTTTCCCGGTCATCCGCGTCCCCCTTTATCCGGGCGCGGATATGCATCCCCAATACTTCAAAAAACTGATAGACCCGAAAATGTTCCAAAAAAGATTCCAGACCCAAAAACCATGCCAGGCCATGCCGCTGTTGTTCTCTGTCATTAATTCCGATCATGGCCACCACCAGGTCAGGACGGTATTGGTCGAGAATCTCCGGCAGAACGCGCAGGATCTCGGTTGAGGTCTTGCCCACCAGGCCCTTGTTGATGACTTTAACCTTCACACCGGAAGGATTGTCATTCAGCATACCCTCAAGCTGTGCGGGGAAAGAATTCTCGCCTCCCAGCACTGTCGTGGATTCCCCGATGCACACAACACGGAATTCATCCGGTGAAAAACTGGCCCTGTTGCGCTGGTCCTGCAAAAGAAAAAATAATGCCCCGCCGGCGCGCAGGATGATCTCCAGGCACACGAATGAAAGAACAATACCGAGAAGAATCAAGACGAATTTTTGTTTCCGGGATGTCTTTTTCATGATCCCTTTTTCATTCTAGATAAATCTGCGCCGCGATCCGAAGGATGTCCTCCTGGGTCACAATGCCCTGGACCTGCATATCCTTATTGACCACCGGAATACATCCGCACTTGCGCTCCACAATCCTGACCGTTGCCTCGCCCATGCAATCGTCCTCATACATAAAAAACGGCTCCTGCACCATAACATGCCTCAGGATAATGCCCTCCAGGGCATGGTCGTCATAAACATATTCCCCTTCCTCGTTTCTGTGCGGCGGACACATCCGAAACAAATCACGCTGGGAAATCAGCCCGACCAGACGGCCGGGTCCTCCCACAACAGGAAGATGGCGGATATTATGCTGCTGAAACAAACGTGGGACTTCTTTGAAATGCGCCTCAACAGGAACAGTTACGGCAGGAGCGGTCATCACATCTTTGAGTTTCGTTTCACGCAGAACCACCTTAATATAATAATCTTCACTGCGTTTTAGAGGAATCTTGCGTTCCATCATGCAATAAACCGCCTTTTCTACAAATGGTTCTATATGCAAAAATTATATCACAGGAAACAGAAAAGGATTAAAAAGAAATGAACGGTTCTTTAACTGCAGTCTTGCAACGTCGGGCATTTGCCTGCATAACAGCACGGATTCGGTTCGGCCTCCCAGACAGACGCGCCCGCATATGCCTCTGATATCAAGGATTGGGAAATAAAGGTCCGGGCATATTCGGTATAATCCTCCCAGGAAGGCGTCATCAGGATTA
>Ga0272441_10011234_pt1 | contig 13334 bp, 10 predicted proteins | sample SSMProp6N_FD_193582 | JGI IMG/M metagenome (GOLD analysis project Ga0272441, IMG submission 193582) | Marine sediment archaeal communities from Little Sippewissett salt marsh, Falmouth, MA, United States - SSM-Prop-6N | ecosystem: Environmental > Aquatic > Marine > Wetlands > Sediment ... | reverse complement strand
CCCCGGAACAGCGAAAATGGCCCTATATGCGACAACTGGATATTATTTTACATACTTTTAAAACAAAAGCGGATTTAAATAAACAGGAGTAACGTCATGCCAAAAATTGCAATTGTCATGGGCAGCACCTCGGACGCGGAGGTAATGGCCGTTTCTAAAAAATACCTGCAATTTTTTAATATCGACAGTGAGGTTTTTACCCTTTCGGCCCATCGTACACCGGAACAGACCGCCGCATTTGCGAAATCGGCTGAAGAAAAAGGGTTTTCAGCCATCATTGCGGGCGCGGGAATGGCCGCGCATTTGCCGGGTGTCATTGCCAGTTTCACATCCCTGCCGGTAATTGGCGTACCTTTGAGCGGTTCCGCCCTGAATGGCGTTGACGCTCTTTACGCCATCGTGCAGATGCCGGCGGGCGTGCCGGTAGCAACAATGGCTATCGGAAAAGCCGGCGCGGCAAATGCCGCTGTTTTTTGCGCCAGAATACTGTCAGCCCAGCATGACAACATCAAAGAAAAATTAACACAATTTACAGACCGGGGCTGTAAATTATAACACCACTGAATAATTGACCAGGGTATTTATTAGATAAAATGAAGGTATTGATAACAGGTTGTAACGGCTTATTGGGACAAAAATTGTGTGAACTTTTCATGGGCTCTCATTCCGTTTACGGAATAGATGTTCAGGAAAAAGCTTTGGTTTTACCTGCTGAAAAGTATTATTCTCTTGATTTGACCGATCGTAAAAGATCTTTACAATTATTACTGGATTTAAAACCGGATTATATCATCAACGCCGCCGCGTATACCGATGTGGATGGAGCGGAAACTGAACGTGAATTATGCTGGAAAATTAATGTCGAACTGGTTGAAAACCTGATATATGCCGCCCGTAAGATCAAAGCCACGATCGGTCACATTTCCACGGATTATATCTTTGACGGCAAAGATGGTCCCTATGCCGAGGACGCGCGTCCCAATCCGATTGGCTATTACGGACGGTCCAAACTTGCGGCCGAGAACGCCCTGCTTGACTCATCTGTTGATTTTTTTATCGCCCGTACTATGGTGCTTTACGGGATGTCAAAAAACGGCAAACCCAATTTTGTTACCTGGCTTATCGGACAACTCGCAAATCAAAAGCCGGTAAGGATTGTAAATGATCAATATGGGAATACCACCCTGGTGGATGAACTGGCGGCAGGCATCCTGACATTGATCGAAAAAGAATATCTGGGAATTATAAATATTGCCGGCCGCGAGATTATCAACCGGTATGAATTTGCCACCAGAGTTGCGGATATTTTCGGTTTCGATAATGAATTAATTACTCCCATTACTACTGAGGAGTTAAACCAGCCCGCGCCAAGGCCTTTAAATTCAGGATTAATTGTTGACAAGGCAGTAAAAGAATTGTATATTGAACTTAGCGATGTTGTTGAGGGGTTAAATAAATTTAAATTAATGTATTACTCCGATTAATATAATTTTTTTATCTACCTCGTTCCGGATAGATACAAAAAACCTGTATAAATAAAAATAGCGGAGTCGCCTTTGAAAACTTTAGTTATTGTCCCGACCTATGATGAGAGCCAAAATATTGAAAAATTACTGGAAAAGATAATCAGTCAAAATATTAACGATCTGGATATCCTTGTTGTGGATGATAACTCTCCGGATGGCACAGGTAAAATTGTGAAAAGATTTTCTGCAAAACAACCTGCTGTGCAATTATTGGAGAGAAGTGGAAAATTAGGACTGGGCACGGCTTATGTAACCGGTTTTAAATACGCCCTAAAAGAAAATTATGATCTGATCATTGAAATGGACGCTGATTTTTCACATGACCCGAACGAATTGAAAAATTTAATTCAGGCCACAGACCGGTACGATCTTGTCATGGGATCAAGGTATGTAAAAGGAGTTAACGTTATCAATTGGCCACTGAGCCGGTTACTGCTCAGTATGGGCGCCAGTTTATATACCCGTTTGATAACGGGTTTGCCCCTGCGTGATTGCACCAGCGGGTTTAAATGCTTTAAACGAAAAGTATTGGAAAGCATAGACCTGGATAGAGTCCAATCTGACGGTTATTCCTTTCAGATCGAAATGAGTTATAAAGCATGGAAGAAAGGGTTTTCTCTCGGAGAAATTCCAATCATATTTATGGACCGTTCCGCGGGAACTTCCAAAATGTCAAAAAAAATTGTCAGAGAAGCAATTTGGATGGTTTGGAGTTTAAAGTTTCAGAGTTTATTCGGCAAACTTTAGTTATTTATCTCTTGTTTCTCTTACCGGCGCTTTATATATTATTTAAATCATATCCTGTAAAATAATCAATCTGAATTCTATTCCCATGGCAAATAAACAACTGATAAAAAGATGTCAAAAGATTTGCGGTAAAAAGAATGTTTTATACCGGTCGATAGATCTTTTATTGTATGAATATGACGCCAGCATGGAAAGGGGACGCCCGGATGTCATTGTGGTACCCGAAAACGCCGAACAGATTCAGGAGATCGTTCGTTTAGCGTCCGGATTAGGTGTGCCGGTCATTGCCCGGGGGTCGGCAACGAATTTATGCGGTGGCACGGTCGCTTTTTCCGGCGGCATCATTATCGAATGTTCCCGCATGAATAATATTTTAGAGATAAACATCGAAGACCAGGTTGCCGTTGTTGAACCGGGAATCTACAATCTCGATCTGCAAAATGAACTGGCCAAACACGGATATGCTTTTGCCCCGGATCCCGCCAGCCAGAAAGTATCGACCCTGGCTGGAAACGCGGCCATGAACGCGGGCGGCCCTCATTGTTTAAAATACGGCGTTACGGTTAACCATGTGCTGGGACTGGAAATGGTTCTGCCGAATGGCGACTTGTTGAATATCGGTGGGCGCGTTCCCGCCACACCAGGTTACGACCTGACCGGGATCATGAACGGCTCCGAAGGTACATTCGGCATTATGACCAAATTATATTTAAAAATTATTCCCATCCCGGAAAGCCTCAAAACCATGCTGGTCTCGTTTACCGACATAGAACAGGCCGCCGCCGCAGTGTCCGCAATTATCGCGCATGGGATCATCCCCTCCACGCTTGAGTATATGGATAATCTGTGCATCAGAACAGTGGTCAAATCTTTAAATGTGGATTATCCCGTTGATGCCGCCGCCGTGCTCATCATTGAAGTTGACGGCCCGGCGTTTTCCCTTGACGCGCAGGTTCGTGATATAGAAGCAATTTGCATCGAGAACGGGGCGACTGAAATCCGTGGGGCAAAAGATGAAAATGAGCGAGATACGTTATGGGCCGGGAGACGAGGCGCTCTGGGCGCTATGACGCGACTGAAACCGTCTATCGTGGTTTTTGACGGCACCGTGCCACGCAATAAACTGCCGGAGGCGCTGAAAAAGATCGATGAAATAAGCAAAAAGTATGATCTACAATACGGTACACTTTTACATGCCGGTGACGGTAATATTCATCCCATCATTGTTTACGATGAACGCGATAAAGAAGAAACTGAACGCGTCAACACCGGTTGCCGGGAGATCATGAAATTATGCGTTGACCTGGGCGGAACCATAACCGGTGAACATGGTATCGGCCTGGAAAAGATACCGGCCATGAACTACCTGTTTTCTTCTGAAGACATGATTGCTATGAAAAAATTAAAAACTGTTTTCGATCCCGAAAATATTTGTAATCCCGGCAAAATTTTTCCCTAATTATTAAATTCCGCTAAACCTTGTTTAATTGTTAATATTATGGATACGACATTTACGAAACTGATCGACAAATTAAAAACCCGGCATATTTATCTGGATAAAGAAACGCTGTCCCGTTACACAACCGGCCCTGTTAGACCTTACGCGGTTATTGAGCCGGAATCGCCTCAGGTCATGAGTGAATTGATCCGGGAATGTTTCTCAAATAAAACCGTGACCAATATCTGGGGCAGCGGTTCGCACCAGAATTTTGGCGGGCTTATTCAACCTTATGACATAACGCTTTCAACCCGGTATTTGAACGGGATCATCGACTATGAACCGGATAATCTGACCGTTACTGTTCAAAGCGGTATCTCTCTTGAAAATATTCAGAGCAGGGTCATAACGGACAACCTGTTTCTGCCCATTAATCCGCCGAATTCCGCGACCGCGACGATCGGTGGCCTTTTAGCCGCCAATATGTTCGGTTCGTTCATCCATTCTTACGGCACATTCCGGGATTTTGTCCTGGGCGGTAGTGCAATTCTCGCGGACGGACAGCAAATAAAGTTCGGCGGCAAAACCGTCAAAAATGTCGCGGGTTATGATATGGCCAAATTGTTTACCGGCTCCATGGGCACCATCGGACTGTTAACGGAACTGACATTTAAACTGTCGCCGGTACCGGAAAAAATATTATCCCTTCATGTAAGGGCTGAGAATCACGCCAACCTTGAACCTGTAGTGGACAAAATTAAACATACCTCGTTGCCGGTTTTGTCCTCCGTATTGTCTTTGGAGTTTAAAGAGGGCGCTGCCCTGCATCCGGCCCTGAGTATCGTTTTTCAGGTTCGGGCAAATGAGGTGAAAAATGTAGAGCTCGAGATCAACAAGAGCTTTGCGCAAGATGTGTCTGTAATCGAATATGATTTTGAGTTTTATTCAAAAAAGAGTAAAGAATATGACGCTTTTTTTGATGTTGAAGAATCCGGGGTGTTGTGTGAATGGATCGCGCCGAAATCACAAATTTTCGGGATTATGTCATTTTTACAAAAGGAATCGGAAGTTAAAAATCGGCATATTAAAATATTAAGCTATCCCGCCCAGGGAATTATATATTGTAAATTTACGGCAGATGAAAAAAGTGATTTGCCTGCTACTGCCGCACAACTTGCAGCCTGGCGGCAAAACACAAAATTCACGGGTGGGTTCCTAAATATAAAACGCTGTCCGGACCGGTTGAAAGAACATTTTGACGTCTGGGATATGGACAAGGACCAGCTCAAATGGCACAAAAAAATTAAAAACGAATTCGATCCCATCGGTGTTTTTACCGGCGGTCGGTTTGTCGGTGGACTTTAAGATTAATTAGAAATACGGGAATAGTGGAAAAAGATAATGGAATTGGATAATGTATTTGATAAAGTGATCTCCTGCAGCAAGTGCGGTTTTTGCCAGCCGACGTGCCCCACCTACCTGGTATCCGGTCTTGAGCACGAAGTCGCGCGGGGCCGCCACCAGCTCATCAGGAGTGTGATTGAGGAAAAGCTGCCCATAACAAAGGACATCAAAGACACGATATTTCAATGCCTCATGTGCAACGCCTGTTACACCAATTGTTTCCCCGGCATCAAGACGGATGAGGTGATCGCACGGGCCCGCTATGAGTATATTAACCGTTTCGGCCAGCCGCAACTACAGAGATATATTTTTAAATACCTGCTGCGGCATCCGGATACGCTGGGACGTTTACTGAAAATGGCTTCCGTCGGCAAGAGGAGCGGGATTTCCGGGCTGGCGCAGGTTTTGCGGATTTTGGGGTGGTTCGGTAAAAATGTTGCCCACGCCGAACAGTTATTGGAAAAAATACCGTTTAAATCTTTAAGAGAACGTGCCGGGGAAATTTCACCGGAACCGGAGACAAAACGGGGTAAAATCGCTTATTTTGCCGGTTGCGGTATAAATTTTGCAAATCCTGAAATAGGACTGGCAACTTTACAGATTCTGAAACAAAGAGGCTTCCAGGTCGAGATATTGCCTAATTACTGCTGCGGATTGCCAGCTTATGCTTATGGCGACCTGGATTCGGTCAAATGGTTTGTCGAACAAAATTTCGCCGTCCTGGAGCAAACCGACGCCGATTTTATAGTTACCGACTGCGGCAGTTGCACCTCTTTTTTGAAAGAATATCACCGGTTTATTGATGATCCTGAAAATAGCGGAAGAGTAAACCGGGTGTTAAATAAGGTCATCGATTTTACAAAATGGCTGGCGGAAACGGAGGAATTCGCGGAATATAATACCAACGGTAGCAATGAAAAAATTACATATCACGATCCATGTCACCTGGCGCATTATTTGAATGAAAAACAGTCGTCGCGCACGGTACTGCGGAACATGCCGGGCCTGGATTTTGTTGAAATGAACGAATCCGATATGTGCTGCGGCGGTGCAGGTTCATACAACATCGCCCATTCCGAGATTTCCCGTAAGATACTGGACCGGAAATTAAGCAATGTGGACGCGGCGGGCGCGGATATTCTGGCAACGGCCTGCCCGGCCTGTATTATTCAACTGGCCTGGGGTGTGCGAAACACCAAACTGCCCGTTACCGTAAAACATATTAGCCAGGTCGTTTTGGATAAGACAATAGCAGAATAATTACCAAAGGAATATTATGAGTAAAAAAGCAGTAATAACCGAACAACCGGTTACATTTACCAGTAAGGGGAGTCAGCTCGTTGGACAATTGCATTCATGTTCAAGTGACAAGATCATTATTATGTGTCACGGTTTTAAGGGGGATAAAACCGAGAGCAAACGGTTGTTCGTCGAAGCCGCGCGGGCTTTTACCCGGGAAAATTACGATGTGTTACGGTTTGATTTTTACGGCTCGGGTGACAGTGAAGGCGAATTTGAAGATACGTTGATAACCACCAATATCGCCAATTTGACGGATGCCGTTCAATATGTAAAACAAAAGGGATATAAACATATAGCCGTACTGGGGATCAGTATGGGCGCGGCCGCGGTCATTCTCACAGTGAATGATCTTGATGTTGAGGCGGTGGTCTTGTGGTCGTCCGTACCGGATATGAATAAAGTCTTGGCAGCGAATACAAAAAGTATGGATGAATTGATTCCCGATAAAATCGTATACGAGTTTGAAGGGTGGGCGATCAAACGCTACTTTTGGGAGGACGCCGTTCAATACGATATCAAGGAACAACTGGCCAAAATAACATTGCCGAAATTTATCGTTCAGGGCACGGCGGATGATCCTGTTTTTGTGCAGGGATTTCATGAATTTCGTGAGATCGTATTGCCCCCGGCCGATTTTATGGAAATCCCGGACGCGGGACATACATATCAAACACCGGATCACCGGCATAAAGTTATTCGGCAAACGCTGATCTGGTTAAAACGACATTTTTAATTTGTATAGGTGAATAAAATGGAACACGATGAATCAATCAACAATCATAAATATTTAAAAGATGACGATGAAAATCTTCAGGACCTGGAACCGGAGGATGGGGCGGTAAAAGCGTACCGGAATGTCAAATTTTTGAACAGCAGCGATGCCCGGACGATCAGGATCATGGCGGAATATCTGGAGCCGGAAAGCCGCCTGGGTTTTTATGATATTAAAGATACCGTTGTTTTTTACGGCTCCGCCAGAATACAACCGGCCAATGAATCCGGTGAGGCACTGGAACGATTGAACGAACAACTCATAACGGCGGATAAAAAAGACGTCCTGAAAATCAAACAAAAGATAAAACTGGCCGACCGCGATGTTCAAATGTCAAGATATTATGAGGAAGCCAGACAGCTTGCCTATCAGATAACCAAATGGTCGCTGGACCTGGATGAAAACGAGCGGTTTATCGTTTGTTCCGGCGGCGGACCGGGTATCATGGAGGCTGCCAACAGGGGAGCGGCTGAAGCCGGCGGCAAGACGATCGGATTTAATATCAGCCTGCCCATGGAGCAGCACCCCAATCCGTATATCTCAAAGAACCTCTCTTTTGATTTTCATTACTTTTTTATGCGCAAATTCTGGTTTGTGTATACGGCCAAAGCGCTGGTCGTGTTTCCCGGCGGTTTCGGCACTTTTGATGAGCTTTTCGAACTGCTGACCCTGCGGCAGACCAAAAAAGTGGTCAAACCGCTCAGTGTGATCGTTTACGGCAGGCAATACTGGGAGAGTATTATTGATTTCGACAAAATGGTGGAATGGGGTGTTATCCATGAAGAGGACTTGAAACTGTTTCACTTTGTCGATGACGTTGAAGACGCGTTTATCACTATTCGCAAACATTTTGAAAAAGAGTTTGTCGGCAAACGCAAGTACTGGCACTGGTAGAAATAATAAGCCACCACCTCCGTCATTTTTTTCTGATCGCACCGGGTTTCCCAACCCGGTGCGGTAAATGAAACAGGGATTCACATCCCGACTGCGGTATTTTTAATAATTCAACCGCGGATAAACGCAGATATGTAAAAGCAAGACACCTCTATCATTTCGATCTCCGAAGAAATCTTTGTCTGTTTTACATGAACCGATGCCTTTTAAAGGCCCAAGATTTCTCATCGCTTCGCTCATCGAAATGACAGACATGCGTCAACGACGCCCCGGGGTGTTTTTTTCCCTCGCTCCAGGTCTCCGGCCTGGAGCGAAAGTGCTCAGGCTCCGCCTGAGAATCACAGGCAAAAGAGTCTTACTGTTATTTGTGATCGTTTGTTAGTTACGGTTCCCCGGCAGAGACGGGCTACCGGGTGCCGGGCCGGAGACCCGGCACCAGTTGGTGATCTTCGAAATGACAGACTACGTCGACGCCCCGGTTCGCGAGTTCCCGACAAATAAAGAACAGATCCTTGTTCCGTGTCTTTCTGTGTGTTCAGCGGTAAAAAAATTAAACCACCTGATTTATTTATTCCCAGAACTTTATTACTATTGTTACGTTTTATTTCCCAAATAGTATATTCCATTTATGAGATGAAACTTGTATGAAAAGTCATCGTATTTTTGTATTATATAATCATATTATTTTCTTGCCATTTATTAAACAGTTCCTTATGAGTAAAAAAATTTTTTCAATCATTAAAAGTATCAGAGGATAAATGCAAATTTCTATCAAAGAATTAACGCAGGTATACAAAAACGGCAACCGGGCCCTGCAAAACATCAACCTGGAAATAAGCAGCGGCATGTTCGGCCTGCTGGGCCCGAACGGCGCCGGCAAAACCACACTGATGCGAATTCTGGTCACATTGATGAAACCCACAAACGGCGCCGTCAATGTGAACGGCTATGATCTGCAGCAAAACCGGCGCGAGATCCGCTCCATGCTCGGCTATTTACCCCAGGACTTTCAGGTCCTGTCCAGATTAAGGACCTGGGAATTTCTGGATTATGTCGCCAGACTTGCCGGCCTGAAAAGAAAAAATGAACGCGCAGCGGCCGTGGACGAAATGCTGGAAAGCGTGGGCCTTTTTGACGCGCGCGACCGCAAAGCGACAAAACTGTCCGGCGGTATGAAAAGACGGCTGGGTATTTCACAGGCGCTCATCGGCAACCCGCAAATTGTCATTGTCGACGAACCGACAACCGGACTTGACCCGGAAGAACGTATCCGCTTCCGCAATCTGCTGGCCGAACTGAGCCGCAAAGACATTGTTATCATCCTGTCCACGCACATCGTCGGCGATATTTCCAGCACCTGTATGGACATGGCGCTGTTGAACAAGGGCGAGGTCATTTTTAACGACGCCCCGGAAAAACTGGTGCAGGAATGCAAAGGCCATGTCTGGCAGATCAACGCGCTGGACAGTGAACTGGAAAGCATCAAGGAAAAATATCCCGTTATTTCAACCATTCCGTCCGAAAACGGCTGGGAAGTGCAGATCGTTGCCGACGAACTGCAGGGATTCAAAGGTGTGCAGATCGAACCCAACCTGGAACACGCCTATGTATACCGGATGGAATTTGGTTTGAATAATAATTGAAAAAAACATATTGTTTTGAAAGGTATTATACATGATATCGTTATATAACATTTGGGTTGTCGCCCGTTACGAAACCAAAATATTATTCAGAAGCTGGTTTTTCAGGGTATTGGCGTTGAGCGCCATTGGTATTCTGACTTTTATGGATATCATATTTTTTTCCGGCGCCGTTAAAGAGGTCCCCTGGTTTTTAAGGGGGATACCATCATCCATTCCCTATTTTAATTTGATGATGTTAAATACCGTGCAGGCCATATTGACCGTATTCCTGGCTTCGGATTTTCTGAAACGGGACGTGAAAACCAATACCACAGAAGTGATATATATGCGGTCCATGTCCAACGCCGAATATGTGCTGGGCAAAACGGCCGGGATCTTGAATATATTTATTCTGTTAAATGCGATCATACTGTTGATCGGGGCGGTCATCAATGTCATCTTTGCCGATATCGGATTCCATTTCCTCAATTATATTATATATTTTTGTCTTATCAGTTTGCCGACGATTATTTTTGTCATCGGTTTGACTTATTTTTTAATGATCCTGATCCGTAATCAGCCGGTGACGCTGGTTTTAATGATCGGTTTTATTTCAATGGCGTTAATATTTTTGCAGCATAAAACACATTATATTTATGATATCGTAACCTTTTACCTGCCGTTGTCTTATTCCGATTTTGTCGGATTTGATCATATTTCTTTTATACTTTTACAGCGGGGCATGTACCTGTTTATTGGCCTGGCGTTTATATTTTTAACGATTTTGCTGTTGAAAAGACTGCCGCAGTCAAAAATTATGCGCAGGCTGGCGCCTGTTCTGTCGATCGTCTTTATGGGCGCGGCCATACTTTTTTGTATAACCTATCTCAGTGACTACAAGTCCGGTTTAACGCTTCGTAACAATATGATCGCCTTAAATGACAAGTACGGCACAGAACCGGCGGTCTCGGTGACCGATTGTACACTTGAATTCGATCATCTTGGTGATACCTTTACCGGCACAGTGGAGATGAAATTTACCAACCGGGATTCCGTACCCATAAATTCGTATGTTTTCAGTCTCAATCCCGGAATAAAAGTGGACAAGGTGCTGTCTAATCAGCAGGAAAAAGAATATGAGCGACAATACCATGTCATTAAGATCAAACCGGAAAAACCGTTAAATCCCGGAACATCCGATTCTCTGATTTTTGTCTATCAGGGCGCGCCGGATGACAAAGCCTGTTATCTGGATATCGATGAACAAACGCGAAACAAATTAAATAATATTGTGATGTACAGGGCCGGGAAAAAGTTCAGTTATGTAACCCCGCGATATGTGCTTTTGACCAGGGAAAATTTATGGTATCCGGTCCCCGGAGTGACGCATGGCACAAAGCTGTTCACCAATATCAAAAAGGATTTCATCCGTTTTAAATTAAATGTCAAATTAAAAAGCGATTTACAACCGATATCACAGGGTGTAATGAATAAAATAAGTGAACGGGAATACCAATTTGTACCGGAAACTCCGTTGCCGCAAATATCATTGGTTATCGGACAATATAAAAATATGTCCACTCGTGTTGACAGCGTGGAATATAATCTTTATACCCTGCCGGAACATGACATTTATAAAACCTATTTCACGCAAATCGGTGATACGTTGAAATCAATTATCACTGATGCCAAAAGAGAGTACGAAACGAAAATCAATATCGATTATCCCTTCAAACGGTTATCCATCGTTGAAGTGCCCGTACATTATGTTGCATATGACCGTCTTGTCTCGTACCACCAGGAAAACGTCCAGCCCGGGCAGGTACTATTTCCGGAAAATGGAGTTACAGTTCAGCAGGTCGATTTCAGAGGACAAATGCGCCGGTTTGAAAGAATGGAACGGCGCAGCAACCAGACCCTTGGTGAAAAGGAGATGCAGGCCCGGATGTTCAATATGTTTGTCAGCGTTTTTACGGGCGGGCAGCCGATGTTTGGTATGGACAGAAATTTTCAAAATAATTGTAATATATTCCCCAATTATTACACCTACAAAAACGGTGTGTATTCACAAAACTGGCCCATTTTAGACGCGTCCCTGGAAGCCTATCTCAATAGTAAATTATCGGAAGACCAACCCTTTTTCAGACGCAACTGGCAGGGTATACTTGAGGATGAAAAAGCAAACCTGGCTTTAAAGACCCATAGTCTGAATGAAATACTGGAAAATCCGGAAAATAGGGATATTGTTAATGATGTTCTGGAAAACAAAAGCGAAATGTTGTACAAGTTACTGACCTATGAATTGGGTGAGGAGCAATTCAATACCTATCTAACAGAATATCTCAATCGGAATCAATTCAAATCGGTGGATTTCCGGGATTTTATAGCCGGTATGAAAAATAAATTGAATTTCGACCTCGATGATTATATGCAATTTTGGTACGGTCAGGTTCAAATGCCGGGGTATTATATATCCAATATCCGTTCATATAAGGTACTTGATGGTAATAAAACCAGATACCAGGTACGGTTTGATGTTTCAAATACTGAAGATATAGATGGATTAATTGCTGTTAATTTTCGAATCAGGGGCGCCGGCTTTAGGCGCCGGTTTATGGGTGGCGGAGGGCCATCCGGTGAAGATGAGCCTGAGAGAATATATTCAATTAAAGGGGGACAGTCAAAACAAATCGGTATCCTTTTGGACATACAGCCTGGGGCTATTATGATAAATTCCCTGGTTTCCCTGAACCTGCCATCCGTAATTGACAAAAGATTTGAAGACTTTGAATTAATTGAAAAGGCCGTTCCCTTTGAGGGGGAAAGGATACTCGACAAACCCGTTGAGCTGTCGCTGCCCGATGAAATTATCATTGACAATGAAGATAAAGGTTTTACGGTGCATGCGCAGGAAGAAAAAAGTTTTTTGAAAAAAATATTTAATATGGGAACCGGAGAAAAGGATGAATATGTCGGTTTGAATATGTGGCGCCAGCCGAATAACTGGAGCAATACAATTCATTCCAATTTTTACGGGCGTTATGTTCATTCCGCGCATTATGTAAAAGCCGGAAGCGGCGCCAAGGTCGTGTCATGGACCGCCAATATTCCTGAAAGCGGACAATATGATGTTTATTGTTATTCAAATCCGGTGCAGCTTCGGGGGATGAGAGGACGGGGAAGAGGACGGGAAAGACAATCTATGGTGGGTGAAATGTTTTATACCGTCTTTCATGATGACGGTAAGGAGGACGTTACCCTTGATATTCAATCGGCGGAGGAGGGATGGAACTTTTTAGGAACGTTCTATTTATCGGCGGGATCCGCCACAGTCGAATTGTCAGATAAATCAAACGCGCGCATGGTCGTTGCGGATGCTGTAAAATGGATCAAGCATTAAATATATGAGTGAATATTATGAAAGTGACAAAAATTTTATTAATATTTTTTATCGTTGGGATATTGGGTAGAACATCTTTTGCGCAGCAAACTTTAACTCTTGATGACGCGTTACGGATCGCCATGGAAAACAGCCCGGATATAAAAAGGTCCATGTTGAACCTGGAACGGAGCCGGCAATCCTTAAAGGCCCAACAGGCCGCGTTGAAATCGAGATTCAGCCTGTCCAT
>Ga0272441_10011233_pt1 | contig 13334 bp, 12 predicted proteins | sample SSMProp6N_FD_193582 | JGI IMG/M metagenome (GOLD analysis project Ga0272441, IMG submission 193582) | Marine sediment archaeal communities from Little Sippewissett salt marsh, Falmouth, MA, United States - SSM-Prop-6N | ecosystem: Environmental > Aquatic > Marine > Wetlands > Sediment ... | reverse complement strand
TGAGTTTCAACTCAGGAATTGGCGGGTGGACATTTTTGTTCCGCCATAATTGGACAATTTTAGACCGCCATTGACAACCTGTCCGGACAAAAGAGCTACTTTGTACTGATTGATGAGCCGGAGTTATCGCTCTCCGTTCCATGGCAGCACCGTTTTCTCGAAGACATTCACAAGGGAGGATTCTGTGCAGGCTTGATAGCTGCGACGCACTCACCATTCATCTATGACAACGACCTACAACAATATGCACATTCGTTGGGCGAATTCACCAAAATTTGACTCTTGGAGCTATCTATATGGACATGAAAGAGATCCACAAAGCAGCGCTGAAGAGTCCCACCGTCGCTTACCATTTATTCCTTCAATGCTACAGGACTGGTGAGAAAATTGTTTACGGATTCGTTGAAGGAAAAGACGATCCCTCATTTTATCGTGGGCTCATCGAGAACAATCTTTCGGATGGTTGGGACGTGAAGCTCATCAGATCAGGCAACAAGGCCGGAGTCCTTGAGACGTTTGACAAAATGGACTGGTCACGCTTTCCGAAGAAGCGTGTGTGCTTCTTTGTCGACAGAGATCTTTCGGAATTTCTAGGAGAGGATACTTGCTCTAACGAAAATCTTTACGTAACGGATAACTACTCGATTGAAAACGAGGTCGTGAACTTCAAGACAATGGAGCGCGTTCTGGATGAAGTCCTCGGTGTGACTGATCTCAATCCCACTGAATTTGAGTTAATACGGGATCTGTTTGAATCTAACCAGGAGGCGTTCAGTGAGGCTATGGCACCAGTGATGGCCCAGATACTCCTGTGGAAGCGAGCGGGTGCGAACGTTAGCCTAAACAACATCAAGCCGAAAGATTTTTTCATATTCGAAAAAGGCGAGATAGGACTGAAGCCGAGTTTTAATTCACCTGAAAAACGTGTCCTGCATGCAGCATCGCGTGTGGGTGCCCCACAGGACGGGGATAAAGAAATCGCTGATGCCGAAGCTGAGTTTCGAGGCAAGCAAGGGCTTGAAAAGTATATTCGTGGAAAATATCTTCTGTGGTTCTTCGTCCAGTGCGCAAAAGAAATTCACAAGGTAACTCCCGCTCTTTGCTGCGAGACACACAAAGTTGTGCCAAAGGTCCATATCGAGCTGGGCGTCAAGAACGCCATAGTGGTGATTGCACCGCGTGTAAGATGCCCTACCTCGTTAAAAACATTCTTAGAATATAATTATGGATCATACATAAAGGGGGTGGCATTAGCAGTGTGACCCTGTGCGAAATATGAACGGACCAGGATCAACCCAGGACAATGAGAGCCGCGTGCTTCCGCGCTCGTCGCGCCGGTCACCGGGATGAGGTGGTTGCCTTAGAATGAAACTTAGGATGATGCGCCGGAAAATATTTGAGTTAGTAAGGGGGCGCCTGGAATAGACCCGAGATCGAAGGCCGAAAGGCGCATCCCAAAACGAGCGTTGCGCTGCCCCCGCAGCAGAACCTGAGTGCACCTCTCCCCGGCCAGGATCTTGGTGCCATCAGGTCCATCCTCATCTTCTCCCAGGCGACATAACCTCAGGCGCCCACAATCCGACCAGATCGCGCCGCCGGGCGCCTTCGCGTCGGGCGGGCTGCCTTGGGATGGTGTACAGAAAGAGAGATGCTTTGCCGCTTCTGTGAACCCGTTGATCTAGCAGTTTGTCGATTGAAAAATCGAGATGGCGAACTTGGTTAGACCACTCGATTCTGTAACGCTCCTAAGCTTTCGATCTCGACTTCCACCACGTCACCTGATTTCAGTGATCCCACGCCCGGAGGCGTTCCCGTCGCTATGACGTCACCTGGAAGAAGCGTCATGATCTCGCTGATGAACTCTACGAGCTTTGGCACTGAAAATATCAGGTCTGACGTGTTGGAGTCCTGTTTTATTTTGCCGTTTACTCTCGTCTGGATGTTCAGATCGGCCGGATCAGCTTGTTCGATGTAGGGACCCATCGGCGCAAAGGTGTCAAAGCTCTTGGCACGAGTCCACTGAACATCTTTTCCCTGAAGATCTCGGGCAGTTACGTCGTTGAAGCACGTATAACCCAAAATGTAGTCTTCGGCCTTCAAAGCGGGAACGTCTTTGCACCTATTCCCGATAACCACGCCCAATTCGCCCTCGTAATCCACCTGGATGCTTGAAGGTGGCATAATTATGTCTGCGCCAGGGCCGATCACTGCAGTTGGCGGTTTGAGAAATATTATGGGGTTTTCGGGCAGATTCATCTCGAGCTCTTTTGCGTGTTCAACGTAGTTTAGGCCTACACATATCACCTTGCTTGGCACCGCTGGCGCGAGAAGTTTCACATCATCGAGGCCAAAATCGCAATTATTGGCCTTGATTCGCTCACCAATGACTTCGCCTTCCATGGTTTTGCCCTCGTAAAGATATCTGGCTATCAACCCAAATCATCTCCTGTAGTTATAGTCGAGAACCGATCAGATGAGTCTAATTGGTTCTCGAAAGATTAGTGCTTAACGATACTTTTTAGAACCGCTAGGACCTCTCTTGTAACGACCAAACTCAGTATTGAGAAGCCGATCTGCCCTGATTACTGGCCCTTCGACGCAAACCCTTGTCCCATCCGGATCAAGACAGCAAGAGCCGCAAACGCCCATGCCGCATTTCATGTAACGCTCGATGCTGGCTTGGATCTTATCTTCAAAGCCTTTGCACCTTTGAATTATGTCGGCCATCATGACCTCAGGACCACAAAGGTAGATCTGGTCGTAATCTTCGAGATCCAGACAGGATAGGCCTGAAGATGCACGACCACAAGTCCCAAGAGAACCATCGTCGGTGGTTATTACAAGATCGCCCATCTTCCTGAAACGTTCTTCGAAAAGAACGTCATCGCAACACCGATAGCCCACGAGAGTGGTGACCTCGACTCCCTTATCCTTTGCTACATCACCTAAAAATGCAAGTGGTGCAGCCCCAACGCCACCGCCCACAAGAAGGATCTGTTCCCCTTCCAGAGTGAAACCGTTGCCCAAAGGGCCGCGAACTCCGATGCTGCTCCCAGGGCCAAGATCGAAAAGAGCACTTGTAGCGTCCCCAACACGCTGAACCGTCATTCCGTTGGGGTAAGAAAAGCTCATTGGAATCTCATCTATACCCCTAACCCAAAGCATCATGTACTGGCCTGGTTTTGGGTACAGGGACGCATCGAAAAAGAACGTCTTGACCAAGGGGGTCTCTTCCCTGATCTCTTCGATCACGCTATTTATGGGCCTCATCTAAAACCTCCTGGCCATGCCCCTAATCTCCGAAAGGGTGAGGCTTTTCCTCTCAAGGTAAGACGCGATCCCGCTATAGATCAAACCGAACAGGTCGTAACCGTCTTTCAGGGCCGTCCCGATCTGAACCCCTTGGGCTCCGGCCAGAATCATCTCGATCGCATCTTCCCAGGTTGAGATCCCGCCAACGCCGATCACCGGTATCTCCAGGACCGACGCCAGATCATAGACGCATCTTACGGCCACGGGCTTGATGGCAGGACCCGAAAGCCCTCCGAACCGATTGCCAAGAATCGGCATTCCAGTCTCCACGTCTATTGCCATTGCTTTTAGCGTGTTTATGGCCACCACCGCATCTGCCCCGCCCCTTTGAGCTGCCACGCCCAAAACCCTTATGTCTGTCACGTTGGGCGTGAGCTTGACCCAAACCGGGACCTGAACGCTTTTCTTTACGGCTCTTGTGATCTCTTCGACGTTAACGCCCTCACATCCGATCTCAGCGCCGTACCTTTCGGCATGAGGACAGCTCAAGTTTAGCTCAAAGCAGTCGACATCTAGTCCTTTTGCCACTTCAACGAACTCTTCTGCACACGATCCAAATATGCTGGCGACAACTGGAACGCCGCCTTCTCTGGCTACATTGATCTCTTCTTGGAAATTTCGATACGAGGGGTTGGGCAGGCCCATTGCGTTGAGAAGCCCGCCTTCCACCTGGACCACGGTGGGCCCCTTGTGACCTGCTTTTGGCTCGGGTCCCAGAGACTTTGTCACAACGCAACCCGCGCCAAAACGAGCTGCTCTTCTTAGGGACGCGCCCGTGGTGCCCAATATTCCCGCCGCCAGCATGATGGGATTGGGCATGAAAAGGCCGCCCACCTCTCCCGAAAGGGATGCCATGGTGTAATAGTCGGAAGAGAAGGATAAAAAGTCTTCTCGAACGAGGTCACAACTTCTTTGGGATGAAGAGAAATGTGTTCCATTCGGTCAATTTGGCCCATAATATTTATCTTTAAATCGTCCACTATTTTTCCCTGAGGAAATCGACACATGAATTGATGTTGATGCAATGATCGAGTATGGTGATGATGTCATGAGGATAACCTGGCCAGTCTGGGTCGCAATATTCTTGGGAATTTTTGTGGTAATTGCTGGAATGTCTCTTGAGAAGATCGCACAAGAAGAGTACGAAAAATCCGGCATCACGTATCAGGAGGGCCACCCAACCACCTCAGGAGGAGTCGAGGGCTGGAGTCCTCTAAAATCTTTAAAAATAATAGGAAGAATTGCGTACAGGTACATTAAAGAGAATCTATAAAGGACCGTCGAAGTTCTGGTTATGATCCCTCAAATAGGTTAGAGCTTTTCAGAACGATCCAGAAATTCATTCAGATCTGATCAATGGCTTTTTTTGCGAGCCTGGAGTTTAGCACCCCAAGCCCGTGAAATTTTTGGGCCAATTTTTGGGGCGCTAAGTGATCACAACCGCTTTGAGATCATAGGATCGATGGGATCGTTCGGTTGAGGTTACATGGAAAAACCACCCAATGCGATCTCGTCGAACCGGAACGATCCGTTGAGGGCTTTTGCCTCAATTGTGTATTCTCCAGCAGGAAATCCTGTGGTGTTGATCCCGAGGTCGAACCTGCCGTCCACGATGATCTTTTTGACCATAGTCATCGTCAGATTAACTTGTGTCGCGTTTTCTGCCGCATCTCCAAATATCTTTGCATGGTAAGGGCCCGGCGAGATGAGATCGCTTTCCGTTATTGCAGTCCCATTTTCAGACGCCTCTATCTGAGTTGTGAACCATATCCGCGTTCGTTCTCCTTGCAGTTTCTTAAGACCAATGTTGAGGTTTTTGACTTTCTCGGCTCCGACAGAAAAGTTGTTGGGTTTTGCAGTCATGGTGACGTTTGGAAGATCGTATATACGACCTCCAAGGCTAGGTAAGCAGATTACCTTAAAGGGCGTGGAGATCGGCGGTATGTTGATATCCACAACGTCGTAGCTGTACCTTCCATCAAGAACTGGAATTGTGTCTTTGATCTGGAACGTGAGGAGCAGCTCGCCAGATCCGTTCCCTGATATGACCTTCTCGTTTCCATTGCCGGTTTTTTCTAGGGTGGAGGCACCGTTCAAATCGTTGGGATACAGTCCTAGCTGAAATCCTCGCCCATCTTCTGAAGAGTCGGCCACAGAGCTTGCGAAGTCGGAAGCGTTGTACGATGAGGTGATATGGGGCTCGGAGGCATAATCGCACATTTCCATGCCTGTGTCAGAATCGCCCGAAGCCAGGACCAATTTTTTGAGCTTATAAGGGCCAATCCATCCGTTTTCTGCTATGCTTCCCGCCTCGAATTCGAGGCGCATGGTGTGATTTCCTGGAGACAAACGTCTGTGGTCTCCTGCCCAAGTCACTTCTCTTCCTTCTGGATCGAAGAGGAAAGCCATAATGCTATACTCGTCTTGATTGCGGACGGAAACGCCGACTTCCACAGTCAAGAAGTCGTAAAAGCCGTCTCCATCGATGTCAGTTCCAAAGTCTGTGTACTCTCCTGTAAGCGCTGTCGTCTTGGTTTCGGCAGAGGCAAGGCCGCATGAGACGCATAAAAGGATAGTGAGGGCTGAAACGATGTAAATGGTCTTGAACGTCATTTTGTGCTTCATGATGATCACTCCTTGTATCCAAAGACGCGATTGACAACTCAGCTGAACGTCCTGAAATCTGCACCAGGGATCCTGAATGGCCTGCGTTGCAAGTGAATATTTAGGTAGGTGTGATGCAGTTAAAGTATATAAAATTATATCCATGTAAGCAATAGGGGTGGCAGGATACGTCGTATGCACGTCAAAAACACCCAACAGAAGTCGGGAGCTTGTCCCAGGACGAATTGATGTTCCGAGACAAATAGGCTGATTGACATCAGCCCTATAGACGCTAAATCGGTCATTGGTTAAGACAAAATAGTTATAGTCGAGAACCAATTAGATGGAACTAATTGGTTCCCGCCAGAATAGTGCTTAACGATAACGAATAGGTCAAATCTTAAACTCTTGTGAGTTTGATATTTGTCCTAAAGATCATCTCAAAACGTATTTGTACATGGAGATCGTTGATTGGCTATTTGCCCATCATAATTATGGTGGGCCACAAGTTAAATCTATGATGTATATTTAATTATATTTAATTGCAATTCACCAAATTTGAACCTGAACTCATCATTGTGGAGAATCGAAAATGTCCAAAGAACATCACGATCACCCAAAGGCGAGAGACTCAGCCTTTTTCCTCGCCTCGGCATCAATTGCATCGATTCTGATCCTTGTTATGGCGGCCAGCCAAGCTCAGGCCATAGATTACACCGGATACACAGAGTACGACGGAAGACCTGCTCACTTAGAGCTTAATTTCGGGGGCGCTGCCACAGCACCAGTTGTAAACGGCAAGTTGAGCGTGGATCGGGTCTGTGACCCTGGGGTGCATCTGACAGGCGTTTCCCTCACGCTGACAGGTACTGCAACTGGTCCCTGGGAGAATCCTGCAACGTCCATTAGCGGAACCTGGACCGGCGGCGACATCGATCCGTGCACGGGCACATTTATCACAAACGATCCGAGCTATCCCGTGGCAGGAGTTTTCATCATCGGGATGGCAAAGACCTCTGAGGGGAAAGGTGCCATTAGTCTCGTCAGAATGCCTACCGGTTATGGATACCTCTTTGATGCCAAGGGATTTGTTTATGCGCCCATCGGAAATACCGCATCAGATACTGATGCTGATGCTGATGATGATAGCGAAACCGATGGCACATCCTCTGACAGCGAAACAAGCGAGACAAACAAAACATATACAGATAGCGGCACGGCAGACCTGAATATATTGGATCTCTTTGTCCCAACCGGGATCAGACCGGGAATGTCGGCAAAAGTAGAGGTGACTTTCACAAATCAAGGCACCGGCAATGCTGGCCCCTTTGAGGTATATGCATATTCATTCCCCAAAGAAGATTATCAAGAATCGGTAATTGCAGATCCCGTCCAGATCTTGGGCCTTGCGGCAGGCAAGACAAAGACCACAACCCTGATCTTGTCAATCCCATCTGATGCGCCGTCGGGTCTTTGGGACGTTAAGGTGGCAGTTGACAATTCCAACTATGCAGGTTCAGGATCAGTCACGGAGACAAACGAGAACAACAACGAGAAATGGAAACGAGACGTTTTCGGACCTGAGGCAGGACTCGTCAAGGATTCTGGTCCCGACGAAGAGGGGGATAAAATAAAGACCGAGGGTGAACCGATCCTGATATTCGAGCGTAACACCTTGGGCGCAGTCGAGAACAAACCTTCCAACCCCACGAAGTTTACTCTCGACCGAACGTACTTGATCACAGAAATTCGTACGTACCACTGGAATCACGGCAAGGGTCAAGCTCCCGGAACGATCGGGATACAGGATGAAACTGGCTCTGTTTTGAAGACGATGCTTGCTAGCGGCGAGCCTGGAATGTGGGACGTATCTGACGCATACTGGAAGGTGGCGCCTAATTTGGTGCTCCCCAAAGGAGAGTATACCATTCTTGACTCCGATCCATCCACCTGGTCACAGAACCAAGAGACTGCAAGTCAGGGGATTGCGTGGGTTTATGGCCAGATGGTCTTGGAATCTGGAACTTCCAGCGATACAGATGCAGACGAAAAGGGAAAAGACGCCTCTTTGGATAATGCAGGATCTGAGCTGGTCTCGACCACCGATGGAGCGATCGAGGTTATGGATTGGATAGAGCTTGGAGACATGGCTTTCCTGGATGGCCGATACGAGGCGGCGCTTAGGTATTACGAACAGGCTCTCGATATCGATCCCTTGAACTTCGATGCTTTGATCGCAAAGGGTGATGCACTCTTGCTTTTAGACAGGTACCAAGAAGCTTACTATTGTGCACTCGAAGCCCAGGAGATCGACCAGACGAGTTGGGAGACTTGGGTGCTCAAAGGGGATGCGCTCTACGGGCTTGGAAGATACGAAGAAGCGTTGCAAGCTTATGACCAGGCAGATTCGTTATGGGACCTCGATCCAGCTGGTGGCGAGACTATCATTGACGGTGCTTTTGGCGGCTGGGAAGGCGTGATACCAGGGGGAGCGATATAGCCAGCACCTTCTGATTTTTATATTTTGGAGGCGCGAAGGAATATGGATTGACTGACCACAACCGGACATTTGCGAGAACTACTCACATTTCCTTATCACAAAACACCAACCAATTGATGGGGGACTATCAAAACGTGTGATATTGGCTTTGAAAAGAATCGAGGTGATGAACCTAATGCAAGTCTAAAATTGGTGGGACAGCGCGGATTTGAACCGCAGTCCAAGCGTCCCAAACGCTCGAGGATCGACCAGGCTACCCTACTGTCCCTTCCTTACGGTTGGGCAGAATACGCGCCCCTATTTAAAAGCTTTTTGTTGCCGCTGGCTTTTCGTGATTGTTGTTGTGATTGACCTGCCTTAAGAGATGGATGGTGGCAATGCCGCCCAAAGCCGTGATGAAACAGAGCTGGACCAGCCTTATCAGGATGGTCACCGCTGCTGCATCGTGAATCGATACGCCGACTGCGCCAAATAGCGAGGTCATGATTATGTCGACGAGCCCAACGCCCCCCGGCAGGATTATGGGCAGAGTCTGGAAGACTATGATCACGGCGTATACTGCAAATATGGCAAAAACGGTTATCTTGACGTCCAGGGCTTTGAAGGCGGCAAAGGCCACCATGTTCATGGAAAACCAGCCTGTTGTGGCCCAGATAACACTTATGAAGAGGGCAGAATTGTTGGCGGTGAGAATGTCCATGCTCTTATGGAACTGACAGACCGCTCCGTTGCAGATCTCTCGATCTATCTTTTGGTCTGAGAGCCGTTCGACGAGCGAGATCGTGAAGTCAATGATCCTCAGGAGCCAGCCGTCTGTGAAACATATGACAACGAAGATGACGGCTACAGAGACCGCAAAGAGCATCATCAGGATGCAGATGGCAAGAGCCCAGGCTGGAATCTCGTAGAACAATGTGATGTATACTAATCCTATGCCCATTCCAAGGATGAAGGGGATCGCGGCGATTATTCTGGTGGCGGCGACCGTGGCTGAGGTGGCATCTAGCCTTGAGTTTTCGGCGATATTGTTCAGGAAATAGATGCGAGCAGTCTCTCCCGAGAAGCTTCCTGACGGGATCAGGTTGTTTAGGAAAAAGCCTGAGAGGTACATGAGAAACATGTCCTTTAAGGAGACTCTGTAATCGAGCTGTTCTGCCACTTTCTTCCAGGATAAGGTGTTGAAGAAGATGGCTATCACCGAAAGAGAGAAGACGGCTGCTAATATGCTCAGATTCACGTTGGAGAGGATTTCTGCTACTTCTTGGTGGCCCACGTGATAGATGTAAGTGAGGTATATTGCCAAGCCCACGGCTATGAGGGCTGCGGACTTTCCTGGATGAATCGATGGAAGTTCGATTTCGTGGGTCACGGCTCATTCCATAGGTCTTCCTGGTTATCTTTATTTCGTCCCGCCTTTGGTTTTTGCCCACTTCACACATTTCGTCGTTCTTTTCGGGTTGGTGGATCTGTTTTGAATCTGCCCCCCATCCACGAAAGCTATTTAACATCTCCATGAATAGTGCCGTGCTTATGGGAAAGACAGGTACCGTTACATGGGTCAAGATCAAAGGGAGAAAAGGTCAGATCAGGCAAGTTGCTCAATCCGAAACCCGATATAAGAGACCCGGACCCCTGCAGAAGTACACCTCAGCTGGTGCGAAGAGAAGGCGGATAAGAAGATCAGATAAAGTTCTGGCAGCCAGGTAATTCCGGCGATTTTCGCGGTTTCCGCGTTTTTCCGTAATTTACCTCCCTTCTTTGGGGGCTCAATTTTAATGGCCTCAAAGCCCTCTTTTGATTCAGTTCTGGTGCGATACGGCGAGATCGCACTCAAGGACGCTTGGACCAGGAACAGTTGGGAGCGGATCCTGGCGTCCAACATAGCCTTTGTGCTGCGAGAGGCAGGGGTAGATCATCAGATGTCAAGAGAGAGGGGCAGGATCTTCGTTCAAACGAGTGATTCGCGGGCATCAGAGTTGGTTGCAGACGTTTTTGGTGTGGTCTCGGCAAGTCCGGTTCACACCGCAAAGCCCGATCTCGATGAGATTTCAGAGCTTGCAGCAGAGCTTGCGGCTGCGAGATCTCCGCCGCCAGACTCTTTTGCGATCAGGCCGCGCCGGGGTGGCGGCAAGATATCCAGCACTGAACTGGGCGTGGTGGTGGGCAGTGCCGTTCAGGAAAGGATCGGCGCGAGAGTGGACCTTACCAACCCTGAGATGGAGATATTCGTTGAGGCAAGGCGAGACAAGGCGCTTGTCTTCACAGGAACAGTTCCTGGAGTTGGCGGCCTTCCTTTGGGGTCGCAACCCAAGATGTTGGCGCTCATATCCGGTGGGATCGATTCACCGGTTGCAGCCTGGATGATGATGCGGCGTGGTTGCCCGATATCGCTGCTCTATTTTGATGTGCGGCCTTATGTCGATGCAAGCGTTCAGGCCCTGAAATCGGCCGAGGCGCTGAAAGGATGGACCTCGGGCCGGAGGGTCAATTTCATAACGGTCCCGATAGGCCCGGGCCTCGAAAAGATCGCAGATCTTGGGACCCGGGCCACCTGTCTTCTTTGTAGACGGTTGATGTACCGGATCGCAGGGCTCGTGATGGAAGAGGAAGGTGCCTACGGGATCGTGACCGGCTATTCTTTGGGCCAGGTTGCGTCTCAGACGCCCATGAACATAATGGCCGAACAGTCCGGGATTGACTTTCCCATATACCACCCCCTGATCGCGATGGACAAGAGCGAAATCATGGAATTTGCAAGAAAGATTGGGTCCTACCGCGCAACTGAGAATACGGACTCCTGCCAGGCCGCGCCCAAAAAGCCGATGACCCGCGCAAAGGCCGAGGAGATCCGGGCGCTAGACGAGGAGCTGGGCCTCGATGCGCTCGCGCGCGAGCTGTTCGCGCAAAGGGAAAGGCAGCGAGTGTAAGGTGAGAGTGGTTTATTACTTCGGGTGTGGGGATGAAGTGAACTCTCGCGTGTTTTTTGTGCTCTTTTAAATTGATAAAACTTTGGAGACTGTTCAGAGGAAACCAAAAGCAGAGTTTCAATTGTGCAGATCAAAGAGATCTGGGCGACGAAGACTCGACTATTTTCAAAAATCGCTATCATGATACTTATTTCGGATCAAAGCTCGACCATATCAGAGCTTCGCCAAAGAGCCCTCCTCCCTTTTTTTCGTCTGCGCTGATAACCCACGGGCCCGCACCTCGCTTGCCGAAGGATTGCCAGCGCCACCCGGGCTTGCGATCGGCGCGGGGGCCTTTGGGCGCCACTGTTTCGTCATCGATTCCGGCCAGTTTCGCAGGGCTCGATTATACTGGCGGCGGGGGTTTCGCGCATGGTGAAGAGGGCGCAGAGGTTGGGCGAGGCGGCGCGGATTCGTGGCCGGTGACGGTGAGGTTTGATGAGTTCCCGCGCTAACCAAAAGTGAGATCATCGCACAGCCCCCATTTATCGTCATGAAGATTGGACGCAAACTCACTCCAGAGTCGCCCGAGGAGATGCATCTGGTCCATCTCGCCCTCGAAAATCCAACCAGGAGAAAGATGCTCATCTTGGCGGTTGACGGGCCAATTTCAGTCGGGGAGATGGAAGGGGCGTTCGGGCCAAATATGCTGAAGTATCAACTGCACAGGCTCGAACTGGCTGGCCTGATCGATATCAAGGACGGGACCATAACCCCCACAGAGTCCGGAAAGGCCTACGGCGATCTTGTGAAGTCCCAGGCCGAAAAGGGCGGCGCAGGCAAAGTGTAGGTTCGGGCCTCGCGACGAGCCGGACTTCGGCGGCAATTCTCGCGATCGGATTCGGGGCACCCCCAGGCGGCGGAGGAATTGGGACTGCCAGGGAATGGGTGACAAAATCGAGAAATCGCAGGGGCACGAAATTTGCAGAGTGTCCCAGTAGTATCAATTTCAATTTTATATTGGTACTCTAAATGTGATTAGTTCTTCAACAGTCCATTCTGAAAATGTTTTTCCACATGTATTACACTTAAAGATGTTTTGGGTTGCACTCACTCCGTATTTTCGTACGAAGACTATGTTTCCCTTTTCGGTTTTGCCAAGATCACAACATTCTTCAAAAGGACAGTAGAGCGTAGCTGATCGATCTGTCATAACCTTCTTGTATTCTTCGTTATCCTCAATCTGGTGGACCATAAGCAGAATTATGGTTAGCAAAGAATTTAATATTTATGTTACTTGATAAATAACAGTGAAGAGCTAAAAAATAGAAGAGGTGAGAACTTTCGTTCTCAGATACAAGGCAGCCAGTCGACTGAGATTTCATCACAGGTCTCGTTGCCCCAGAGCTGGATGAACTTCTCGATTGAGAATACACCAGTTAGGTCCTCAACACTGCGACCGTACTCGTCATGCCTACCCTTGGAGTTCGTGGTGACGTCCTTGGACAGCCAGCCGATGTGGGCGACACCGATCACGTTGGAGTTGAAGTTGGCCTCAAGTGCGCCATCGCAACATCCACAATTTGGCACTACATCACAGCAATCTTTCCTGGTCTTGACCTCAGTATTCTTCTGGAGGTGCTCTGCGTGAGTGTACATCTCGACCACGACAGCTCCGATGTAGTAGTTCTGGACACAGAGCTTCTCGATCCACTTCTGGTCGTAGGTGCCGGTCTGGTAGCTCACAGGCATGTACTCAAACTCGGCTTCCTTGGTGAAATTGATGTAGTCAGGACAGCAGGCATCTTCGTTATATTCTCTCTCGGTTACTTCCATAAATTTCCAGAGGCCCTCGTCCTCAGGGTGCCAATTAGTACTGCCATCTGGATTTATAGTCATAAACCGAAAGATTGATACAATATCGCGCTAATATATTGTCATGCCTAAATCAGAACAGATCCACATTCAAAAACACATTAGTCTCGGGGAACTTAATAAGAAAATAAAATATG
>Ga0272441_10011232_pt1 | contig 13335 bp, 10 predicted proteins | sample SSMProp6N_FD_193582 | JGI IMG/M metagenome (GOLD analysis project Ga0272441, IMG submission 193582) | Marine sediment archaeal communities from Little Sippewissett salt marsh, Falmouth, MA, United States - SSM-Prop-6N | ecosystem: Environmental > Aquatic > Marine > Wetlands > Sediment ... | reverse complement strand
CAACGCATGACGAGCTACGCCATTTACCGCATCGCCGAGACGATCCGAGTACTGTTGTTCATGACTCTATCCATTTTGATCTTCAACTTTTACCCGGTGACGGCCGTAATGATCGTGCTGCTGGCCCTGCTCAACGATGGCGCCATCCTGTCCATCGCCTACGATCGCGTCCGTTACTCGGACGAGCCCGAAGCCTGGAACATGCGCGTCGTCTTGGGCATCGCTACCGTCCTCGGCATTGCGGGCGTGATCGCGTCGTTCGGGCTCTTCTACCTAAGCGAGCGCGTTTTCCATCTCAGTCAGGAGATGATACAGTCGCTGATGTACCTGAAACTGTCGGTCGCCGGACACCTGACCATATTCGTCACGCGAACGCGGAAGCCGTTCTGGTCCATTCGACCTGCACCGATTTTACTCGGCGCGGTACTGGGCACGCAGGCGCTGGCCACGCTGATCGCCGCGCTGGGTCTGTTCATGGCACCTATCGGCTGGGGTTGGGCGCTCGTTGTGTGGGTCTATGCGGTGGTCTGTTTCCTAATCAACGACCGGATCAAGGTGCTGGCCTACCGCGTCTTCGACCCCGGTCAGCCGGGCTTGCTGGGCCAAAAAGAAGAAAGCCGTGCCCGTCGCGAGCCGAAGGCGTGAGAGGTAATCTGCCATGACACGCCACACGATACGCCTTGGAAGCATCGCCGGCATACCCGTCGGTTTGGACTACTCCTGGTTCCTCATCTTTGCACTCCTGACCTGGGTGCTGGCGGTGAGTTACTACCCCACCGAGTTCGCGGGCTGGCCTCAAAGCCAGTACTGGATCATGGGTGCGCTCACGGCGATTCTGCTCTTTGTCAGCGTGCTGCTCCATGAGTTGGGGCACTCGGTCTTGGCTCGGCATTACGGGATCTCCGTACGCAATATCACGCTGTTCATCTTCGGCGGCGTCGCGCATATCGACGGCGAGCCGCCCAGCCCGGCTGCCGAGTTCTGGATCGCGGTCGCCGGGCCCGTCGTCAGCCTCGCCCTGGCCGTGCTGTGCAGCCTGCTCGAACCCGTGTTCGTGGCGGCCGCGCCCTTGTTGGCCGTGGTGAAGTACCTGGCCTTCATTAACTTTGCCCTCGTCTTGTTCAATCTGATTCCAGGTTTTCCCTTGGACGGCGGTCGTGTCTTTCGCGCGATCGTCTGGGCCGTCACACACAATCTGCATCGGGCAACCGTCACGGCAAGCAATGCTGGACGCCTGTTCGCGTACGCCTTCATCGCTTTTGGAGTCTGGCAGGTGTTCGCCGGTAATCTCATCGGCGGCCTGTGGATCGCATTCATCGGATGGTTCCTGGAAACCGCAGCCGTCGCACAGGTACAACAGGATTCGATACAACATCTCTTGGCTGGCCACAAGGTATCCGAAGCCATGCACGCCTGCGACCCGCCCGTCGCGCCCGAGACCACCCTACAGGAAGTTGTCGATCATCACGTACTGGGTGCCGGACGCCGCAATTTCCTGGTCGGGCAGCCGGACCACGTGGATGGGTTGCTTACGCTTCATCGCATCAAGGAGGTCGCGCGTAATGAATGGACAACAACCACCGCGGCGCAGGCGATGATCCCAAGAGCACGAATGAAATCGGTCGGTCCGGATACCGCGCTGCTGACAGCGCTGCAAAATATGGACCGTAATGGGTTCAACCAACTTCCGGTCATGGTCGATGGCCGGGCTGAGGGAGTACTCAGCCGCGAGGATGCGATAAGTTATTTGCGGGTCCTGCAGGATCTTGCGATCCAGTCTTGAGGCTGTCTTCAGCCCGGACGAAAGGCGTTTGTGTTGTTACATGACCGTTCGTTCCGCCCGGGCTTGCGAGGGTGATCGATGAACCACATCGGCATCGCGGCAGATCACGCGGGCTTCATTCTCAAAGCGCAACTGATTGCGGCGCTCGATAGATCGGGCTACAGAGTTACCGACTTTGGGGCCCGGCACCTGACCCCCGGCGATGACTATCCCGACTTCGTGGAGCATCTGGCCAGAGCAGTCGCCTCGGGCCAGGTGGATCGGGGAGTCGCGATATGCGGCACCGGTGTCGGGGCCTGCGTCGCTGCCAATAAGGTGCCGGGCGTGCGAGCCGGCGTGTGTTGCGACCATTACACAGTGCACCAGGCCGTGGAAGACGTTCATATGAACGTGCTCTGCATCGGGGCCAGAGTAACCGGGCTCCCGCTCGCCTGGGAGTTGACCAGGGCCTTCCTGACCAGCAGGTACTCCGATGCGCAACGGCACCAGCGCCGTCTAGGCAAGCTGGCCGGCCTTGAGAGCGGCCGGCAAGTGTCTGCCATTCAAACCGCGGTCCCTAAGGATGAATCTGTTCGGCTGCACGCATCATCCGACACCGCAGCAGGCTTGGACCAGCCCGATCGTTCCGGCCAGGTACAGCAAGAGCGATGACGAGGCTGATCATGTAGATGGCAAAGCGTGTCTTTGGCGCTCGCACCAGCACGTAACACCAGCATGAGAGGAGAGAACGATGACAGCGCAGTTGGACCAAGGTAACGCCGCGGGACGTGGCAAGAGCCAGCAGGACGTCGACTCACTGATGTCCGAGTTGGCAAGTGCGGATCCCGTCACACGCGAACGTGCCAGACTCGCCCTGATCGAAAAAGGCGACGAGGCCGTTCCTGCCCTGATAGACGCGCTGACGCATCCGAGGACGCAGACGCGATGGGAGGCCGCCAAGGCGCTGGTGGAGAACAGCAATCCCGCGTCGGCATCCTCTCTCGTTCGTGCATTGGAGGACACCGACGCTGGAGTCCGGTGGCTGGCGGCGGAGGCGCTGATCGCGCTGCAAGGCGACGCTTTAACGCCTCTCTTGCACGCACTCATCGATCGGCCGGATTCGCCGTGGCTTCGCGAGGGTGCGCACCACGTGCTGCACGAATTGATGGGCGGGGGTTGCGGCAAGTGGCTCGCGCCCGTTCTCGCAGCACTTGAAGATGCGACACCCGAGGAAGTGGTCTCCCTTGCGGCGGAATCGGCTTTGAACGCCTTGGCCGACTAGGTGCCCTGGCGTTCCCGCATGCGCTTGATCTTGGCGGCGGCCCCGCTGCGCAGCAGCAATGCGCCTGCCTCGTTCCTGTTCGGCAGCGCCGATACGAAGGTATGGCTCCGTGGGTCAAGTTGACCGAAGCCGAATTCAATGCGGTTCGGCCATTGCACCGAAAGGAGAGAAAATGCGACTCAACGTCCGAAGCTTTGCCATGGCGGGCGGCATTTTCTGGGGTGTCGGGCTGTTTCTAATCACATGGTGGCTCATAGCGCTGCACGGCTGTACCGTGGATGCCGGCCTTCTCGGGCGCCTCTATCCCGGATATGCTGTGAGCGCGCGGGGCAGCCTAATGGGTCTAGTCTGGGGTCTGGCCGATGGAGCTGTCTCTGCCGCGATCTTCGCCGCCATCTACAACCTCGCTCTGACCTGGCGCGTGGGTCAGGATCGAGGCAGAAACGAGCGGGCGAACTGATCGCAATATCGTCCGGAGGCACAGAAAGAGTGATGCCTGGAATGCGGCCCGTCCACGTGATCACACCTCTGCTTCTCGATGTTGGATACGGCGTTGCGATCGAGGTGGTCGCTGGATGCCGAAACACGACGGCGAGGCCCGGTCGACACAGGAGCGGTCGGCATCCGGCGGAGACAGGCCCAGGAGCGATGGAACGGCCTCATGACTGAAACCGACGGCCGGCAGCTCGGATACTGGGAGGTAACCGCCATCGGTGTCGGGGGAATGGTCGGCGGCGGGATATTCGCTGTTCTCGGCCTCGCTGTGCAGTGGGCTCACGGGGGCACACCGCTGGCATTTACTGTCGCCGGGGGTGTGGCGATTCTCACAGCTTATTCCTACGTGAAGTTGTCGGCCGCTTATCCCAGTCGAGGGGGAACGGTGGCGTTCCTCGATCGGGCCTTCGGTCCTGGGCTGCTGACGGGAAGCCTGAACATACTACTCTGGCTGAGTTACATTGTGATGCTCTCCCTCTATGCATATGCCTTCGGTAGCTATGGCGCCGCCTTCGTGCCGGAATCGTTCCAGCCACTGGGCAAACACGTTCTAACCAGTGCCAGTATCATCGCTATCACGGCATTGAACATGCTCAGCGCCAAAGCGATTGGCAGGGCTGAGAGTTGGATCGTCGCGCTCAAGCTTCTCATCCTGCTTCTTTTCGTAGCCGTCGGGTTGCACGGCGTGAGTGTACAGCGCCTGGCTCCTTCGGCTTGGAGTCCGTCATCCTATATCATTGCCGGCGGTATGATTATCTTCCTGGCCTACGAGGGGTTTGAGCTGATCGCCAACGCGGCGGAGGATGTAAGGAATCCTACGGTCACCTTGCCTCGCGCGTACTATTCTGCCGTGAGCTTTGTCATCCTCTTGTACGTGCTTATCGCCCTCGTCAGTGTCGGCAATTTGCCCGTGGCAGACATTGTGGCCGCCAAGGACTATGCGCTGGCCGAGGCAGCCAAACCGTTCATGGGTAGGAGCGGGTTTGCTCTCATCGCGATAGCCGCCTTGTTGTCGACCGCCTCCGCCATCAATGCAACGCTCTACGGTACAGCACGGGTGAGCTACATCATTGCCAAAGACGGGGAGCTACCGGCCCAACTTGAAGAGAAGGTCTGGAACGAACCCATCGAAGGATTGCTGATCACCTCCGGCGCGACGCTCTTTGTGGCCAATGTGTTCGATCTTTCCAGCATTTCGATCATGGGGAGTGCAGGATTCCTGCTGGTCTTCGGCGCCGTCAACACCGCCAACGCGCTTCATGCCGTCCGAACCAGGAGCTATCGCTGGGTATCCGCTGCCGGCGTCGCGGCGTGCCTGGGGGCACTGGCGGCTCTGGTTTGGCAGACGGCCCATACGTCGCCTCAACATCTGTGGACCCTCGTGGTCATGGTGCTGCTCGCCGTGGGTATCGAGGCTGCCTACCGGGGCATTACACGGCGACGAATCCACGTGTCACACTCGCACAGCCGGAGCGCAGCGCACGCCGACGGCCCTTACCAGCAGTGACCGGCCAATCACGGTTTGTGCAGAGAACTCAAGCTGCCTTCCTCAAGACTGCTATCCCAACATTTCTTCTAGACTCGTTCTTGGCGGAGGCAGGTCACGGCGGTGATCATGTCGGCACCGACTACACGGCCCGTCGATTCCGCGAGTGCCTGCTCCAGCCTCGGACATGGTCGTCCGGTTTGCTGAACCAGTGGGAGCGATCCGGGCACGTGGCAGTGCCTGCCAGCGCGATTCAGCCGCCTTTATCTCCACCTATCTGCGGCGAAACGAAGGCGTCCGAGGATCCAATTCTCGCGACCAATTTGCGACCACAGACGCGGCCAGTTCGTCTCGATTTGTACCGCAATGGCCTTGACGTACCGCGTTGTCCGCGCTATGAGGGAGGAAACGCCGGTTTCAGGCCGTCCTGCAGGGTCTTGGGTCCCACTGGGGGTCAAGAGGTCGCTGGTTCAAATCCAGTCGCCCCGAGTTGAGTGGACGGCCGGCGTTTTCGGCGACGATCGAGAACGGTAAACGGTAGTCACCGAAAAGACTTGCGCCATCGAGGCGTAAGTTCAAAAACACAGCATCGACAATCTCACGCCTTTGGGGGGCCTGGAAGCGTAACCAGTTTCTCAGCAAGACGTTGTGCGAGTTCTGAAATCCTGAGCGGGTTGTGCCCTTTGCCGACTTGTTCGAGTCTACCTGCCTAATGCTCTTGCCGATCACGTCCGGCGTTTGCCGCTACACCACGCGGGCGGGGGGGGGGGCAGATTCCGAGGCAGTAGGGGGATAAGTGACCAGAACTCGGGGTATTCACTACTGTACCCCGTATTGAGCAAGATGGCCCAGCATCGCTGGCTGCTGTGATGGATATGCCGGGTTTCTCAAGCTCCTGTGACCGGTGGTTCACACACGCGGTCGCACTTCCCTTTCTCCTCGGTTCGATGCAAGACACGCCTATTTCTTCGCCTCTAGTACTGTGAGCCACCGAAAGTCAGTGGCATTCAACTGCCTCTGATCGCAGATGTCGTACCCAATGCTGCGACATGGTCGGTGCTGCGGACGATTCATTCGATGGTAACACCGCTCGCTAGTGAGCCTTGTCCGGAGTGCGGGGCGCCTACGCGTCATAAACCAAGCTGTGTCATCTGCCCAGGATGTGGATATGGAAAGAGCGGTCAGGACGCTTGGGTACGATGATCGACATTTCCCTAGAAACGCTGATTGCCGTTCGTGATGTCACACGGCGACTGCCCCAACGGGCAAGTGCGTCCACATGAGTGCCGTCTATCGCTGGATCACGCGTGGCGTGCGCGGTGTTTCGCTCGATTCGATCAAGATCGGAGGAACCACATACACCAATCTGGAAGCCTTGCAGCGCTTCGCGGATGAACTAAGCGAGACGATTAACACGGGTGCCAACTGCCCCGGGACTACGGTCACACGGCAACGGCAGATCGACCGAGCGGAGCGGGAAGTTGCAGGTCTCCTGGGCGAGTTGCGCCAGCCGAAGAGCGCGAGACAACAAAAGATGCCCAGTAGAAGTCGTCATCACGATGGCAGCGGCTCCGCGAAATCCCAATAGAATCGTGGAACCGCGTCCCCGTCAGCCCCTATCTGGCGCAAGTCCTTGGCAATCTGGCGTGAAACTCAGCACGGCGTCGTCAGGTCGGCAGTCGTTCAGCCGCGTTTTGTGGCGACTTCTCGGGCGACCGCCACATTGAGCTCAGCGTAGATTTCGGTAGTCCTGGCCTGTTGATGGCCGAGCCAAACCTGGGCAGCTTCCAGACCGAACGTACGGCGCACTCTGGTCGCGGAGTTGTGCCTCAGTTGATTGGGCGACCACTCGGGCACACCGGCCCGACAGCAGGCCCGTCGGATCGCCGTCGCATACGCATCCTTCGAGTAGTAGAGGCGGTAACGTCTACGCCTGCGTCGGTGCGTCGCCTTGTGTGCTCTAGTCTTGGTCTTGCGCTTCTTACGCTTCTCGAGGGCCAGAGCCAACACGGTCTCCTCCGGTGAGAACAGGTAGGGCTCTCGATCGGCCTTGAGAAACGGGCGAATCACCCCTTGGGCGCCTGGACCCAGCAACACGGTCCGAGCGATGCCGTGGTGTTCGGTCTTGTGGCTCTGGGGCCGGCACTCCCAGATTCGGCCTGACATATCCAGACCCCGCCTCTGCATCGTTCGCACTTCACCGGGGCGCATGCCCGTCAGCAGTTGCATCTGTATCATGGCCCATACCGCTGAGGAACAATGGGGGCGGATTGCCTCGACGTGCTCGTCCGGCACCGGTGTGACAGGCTCAGTCTCCCGTGCTTCCGATCGGCCCTTCGGCAGTCCTCTGACCGCCTGCAAGCCGTGGTAGACCGACGGCGGGACGAGCTCGTTCTCCACGCCCCACCGGAAGATCCGTTTGAGCCGACTGATATGGTGATTCACAACGCCGCGAGACAGGCCTGAGTCAATCATTTCCTGCCGCACCGCCTTGAGCTTCAGCGGGCTGAAGTCCGCGACCGACAGCCGACTGTAGAGTTTCTGAAGAGGTCGAATGGCCAATCTGATGCACGCCAGTTCACTAGTCGGGCTGCCGTTCTTGATGTAGTATCCCTCTGCAAACCCGAGATAGGAAAGCAGTAGCTCGATCACAGTCAGATGCGACGGACCGTCTGATTCCCCGGCAAGCTGTCGACCGTTGGCGATCCACTCCATGATCACCCGATCGTACTCTTGCCGGCTTTCCTCGGTGCCGCACTTACCGAGGTAAACGCAGCGACCGTCCAGAACGACACGTGCCTGACCGGTTGCTTTATGCAGACCGTAACCGGGGACATTGTGGGATTTCGCAGGCATTGTGCGGTCCTCCAGTCCGTTCTTTGGTAGACTACCAAAGTTCTGAGACTTTCGAGCCGCACTGTCCTACGCAGACCGGTACGCTAAGTCGTGCCTTCGGCGTGCGTTACATCTACTGGTTACTGGGCGATACTGGACTTGAACCAGTGACCTCCTGCATGTCGAGCAGGCGCTCTAGCCAACTGAGCTAATCGCCCTGTCGCCCATTAATAGTCGGCCGGCAGAGCGTGTCAATAGACACTTCTGTCGCGCCGAGGCGGCTGGGCTGGCGTCTCCCGTCCGGCGCGAGTCGGGACGGTTCGCCGGCCGGGCGCGGTCGGTTGATACACTCCGACCGGCGTGTTGGTGTCGGTGGCAGCCGTCTGTGCGAGGCGGCTGATCTGCATAAGTGTTTTCATAGCAAAGCATTACAACTGATCGCGGAGCTGCCCGAAGCCCAGTATGGTCGCCGCCGGGACGGGGCGGGTATACTCTCGCAAGGCGCCGCCTGCCGCGACGACCGGCGGCGGAGCGGCGCGTCGGGCCAGGGCATGAAGCAATCGATCGACCCAAGCTACGAGGTGCTGGCCGCGCGGAACATCCGTAAGCAGGCCAAGGCGCTCTCGCGTCAGATCGACGGTACGCGAACTGCCGAAGACGTGGAATATCTTCATCAGGCGCGGGTGGCGTCGCGACGCCTCCGGGCCGCCCTGAGCACCTTTCGTGATTGCTGGCCGGGCAGGACTTTCAGGAAGTGGCGGAAGCAGATTCGACAGCTGACCACCGCGCTCGGGCCGGCTCGCGACATGGACGTGCAGGTGCAATACGTCGAGCGGATCCTCGCGGAGTTGCCTGAGGACAAACGGCCCTGCCGGGCGGGCGTGGCGCGCCTTCTGCTTCGGCTGCGGCAACGGCGCGAGGCACTTCAGCCGCGCGTGGTCCGGGCGCTGGACCGCCTGGAAGGCAGCGGCGTGCTTAAGGAGATGCGATCGGCTACCGATCAGGTCTTAACCGGACAGGAAGACAGTCCGACGCTTGCCGCCAGTGCGTTTGTCTTCGAGCAGGCTCGCGAGCACATCGTTCGTCGGCTGTATAAGCTGATGGGGTACCAGGGCAGCCTGGCCGACCCCGGCGACCAGCAGCGACACCACCGAATGCGGGTAGCGGCCAAACGCCTGCGATACACGATGGAGTTGTTCAAGCCCGTATATCAGGACACGGTGGACGAGACCATCGCAGCCGTCAAGCAGATGCAGACACTCCTGGGCGCCGTTCACGACAGCGACATCTGGACCGAGGATTTCCAAAGGTTTCGCGACGAGGAACAGGAGCGTACGCGGCAATACTTCGGTCACAGTCGGCCCTTCAAACGCCTCGCACCGGGAATCGACTACCTTGTGGAACACCAGAGAGAGGTACGCGAGCAAGCATTCGCAGAACTCAAGCGGCGCTGGGGTGAGCTTCAGGACGCACAGGTCTGGGAGCGGCTGATCCAGACACTTGATTCTCATATCGACAGAACCGAACCGGGCGACGAGCCTCGCGGCGAGGCCCATGAGGATAGTGCGGGTGAGCAGGCCGCTTCCTGAACAGAGAGCAAGTCGGCACGCTGCCGAGCCCACCGGCGCAAACGACGAACGCGCCGTGCTGGAAGCGGTACTGGCCTTTGCCGAGGACTGTGGATATGAACGGGGGCACTCGCATCAGGTAACACGGCTAGCGCTTTCGTTGTTCGACGGACTGCGAGATTTGCACGGGATGGACCGTCTGGAGCGGTTCCTGTTGCATTGTGGGGGGCTGTTGCACGATATTGGATGGGCACACGGCAAAGCGGGGCACCACAAATCGGCGCTGCGGATGATTCTCCAGGACCAGTCGCTGCCGCTGACCGACCGCGAGCGGCTGCTTGTGGCACTGATCGCGCGTTATCATCGCAAAGCGCTGCCACGAGACGATCATGAGGACTTTGCCCGTATGGACGACGAGGACCGGCGGCGGGTGCGGGCGCTGGGCGGAATTCTGCGGGTGGCTGACGGTCTCGATCGCACCCACGTGAACGCCGTGCGTGAGGTGCGGTGCGAGGTGTCGGCGGAGCGCGTGGTGATACGTTGTGAGGTCGATGGATCGGCCGATGCGGAGATGTGGGCGGCGAGCGAGAAAGCTGACTTGCTTGAATCGGTCTTTGACCGGAAAATCATTATCGAGCCTCTTGCGGCGCGACGTTGATCGCGAGGAGCACAATTCGTGGGAGCATCCAAGACCGATCAGGGCGAACGGGGCGGACGTGGCGATGTCCGAGGCGACGGTCAAGCCGCCGAGCCATCAAGAGAACAGCCGGTGAGTATCGTTGCAGCCATTGACATCGGCTCGAACGCCATCCGCATGGCGATCGCACAGGTCCTGCCGGACGGCGAACTCGAGATTCTGGAGCATTTGCAGCGAGCGGTTCGCCTGGGACAGGATACGTTCCGGCGTGGGCGTCTTGGGGGGCAGACGGTGCGTGCGGCCGTCGCGATCCTGCGGGATTATCAGCGGGTCTTGCGGACGTACGGTGCCCAGCACGTGCGTGCGGTAGCCACTACCGCCGTGCGCGAAGCGGCGAATGTGGACACGTTTCTTGACCGCGTGTTGATGGCCACGGGCCTGGACGTCGCGGTGATTGACACGTCGGAAGAAAGCCGTCTGACGGTGACGGCCGTGCGGCATGATTTGGGCAGGGCCTTTGGACTGGCTCGCAGGAGCGCACTCATTTGCGAGGTGGGCGGCGGGAGCACGGTGCTGACGGTACTGCGCAAAGGCGAAATCGCCGCGTCGCAGAATCTGAACCTGGGTTCGATCCGTTTGCAGGAGGTGCTTTCGACCACCGACGACTCGCCCGATCGTTCTGCCGAACTCTTACGCGATCAGATTGCCAACATCGTTGTAAGTCTTCAGAGCGAATTGCATCTTAAAAGGATTCGAACGTTTGTTGCAGTAGGTGGCGACGCCCGGTTTGCCGCTCGCCAGGTGGGCAAGAGCACCCAGTCGGGCGACCTCTCGGCCATCGCCCGATCGGACTTCGACAAGCTTGTGGCGAAGTGCCAGCGCCATACGACGGAGGAGTTGGCCAGGGTGTATGGCCTGGCCTTTGCCGACGCCGAGACGCTTGACCCCGCCCTGGTGGTGTATCAGTCGCTGCTGCATGCAACCGGGGCCGAGCAGATCATCGTCTCACACGTATCGATGCGCGACGGCCTGCTGCTCGATCTGGTGCGAAGCGTGACGGGGCAGGAGGATGAATCGGTTTCGAAGGGAGCGATTCACTCGGCGATGGCGATTGCGGAGAAATACCGCGTCGATCTGAAGCACGCGCGGCACGTGGCCGACATGTCCGTTCATCTCTTTGACGAATTGCAGAGCGAGCACGGATTGGGTGCCCGGCATCGCCTCCTTTTGCGAGCGGCGGGTCTGCTGCACGAGGTGGGTGGGTTCGTCAGCAGCCGAGCCCACCACAAGCACAGCCACTATCTGATTGCGAATTCGGAAGTTTTCGGCCTCACACGCGACGAACTGCTGGTCGTCGCTCACGTGGCTCGGTATCACCGGCGGGCCTGCCCGAAGCCGACGCACGTTGACTACATGGCCATGCCTCGCGAGACGCGCATGGTCGTGAGCAAACTGGCGGCCTTGCTGCGTGTGGCCGACGCGCTCGACCGGGGTCATGGCCAGCAGGTTCGGGACATCCAGTGCGAGCGACGCGACGAGAATCTGATTCTGGCGGTGGCAGGAGTGGCCGATCTGACGCTCGAGCGAAGGCAGGTCGCAGCCAAGGGCGATCTCTTCGAGGACATCTACGGCTTGAAGGTGCATGTGGAAGAAGCGCAGCCGGCACGAGCCCGCTCGGCCAAGTAGGAGAAGTGGCTGGAGCCCGTCGATGCGCCATGGCGACGCGCCCCGATCGGGCCGGTGGGCGAACGGCTTGCGGAACCCATGAGTCGGTGTAGAGTCGGTGGCCATATGGCTCGCGAAGACTTCAACTCGCCCGAACTATTCATCAACCGGGAACTGAGCTGGCTGGAGTTTAACGATCGAGTCCTGAGGGAAGGCCTGTCGGACGAACTGCCGCTGCTCGAACGACTCAAGTTTCTGGCGATCGTCAGTTCGAACCTGGACGAGTTTTTTCTGATTCGTGTTGCCGGCCTCATGCAGCAACGTGCTGCGGGCGTACGAAGGCGCGACCCGAGCGGGCTGACGGCCGGTCAGCGACTCACGCGCATTGCCGAGCGTGTTCGTCGTATGGCGGATGAGCAGACGGCGGGCATTCGAGAGGTGCTGACCAAGCTGCGGAAGCATGGGCTTCGAGTGTTGCACCCACACGACTGGTCGGCGGCGCAGAGGCGGTTCCTGCAATCGCACTTCTCGTCAGAGATCGCCGCTGTGCTGACGCCGCTGGCCGTGGAGGAGTTGGACCGCGCCTCGCTGCTGCCGAGCCTGCAACTGAACGTGGCGGCGGTGATCAGGTTTGGACGTGGCGAATCGGCGTCAGAGAAGATCGTGGCCGTCCCGGTGCCCGGCCTGCTTCCGCGATTCATCACCATCCCCGCCGAAGAGGGCGTCAATCTCGTTCCGCTGGAGGACGTCATTGCCGAGAACGTGGGGCTGCTGTGCCCGGAGGGCCGCGTGCTGGCGACGACCGTGTTCCGCGTGACGCGCGACGCCGACGTGGCCATCCAGGAGGACGAGGCGGCCGACCTGCTTCACGCGGTCGAAGAGGCGGTCCTGGCACGCCGGCGCCGTGCAGCGGTCCGACTGAAGATCTCGACGAGTCCCGACGGCCGGCTGAGGAACTGGCTGGTTCGATCCCTCGAGCTTCGGCCTGAAGACGTATACGAGGTTGACGGGCTGCTGGATGCAAGCGGCCTGATGGAGATCGCCAATCGCTCGGGGTTCGAATCACTGAAGATCCCGGAATGGGCACCCCAGCCGCCGCGAGACCTGATCGGCAGCGAAGACCTGTGGGAGACGATTCAGGACCACGATGTGATGCTGTTTCATCCCTACGAGAGCTTCGAGCCGGTGGTGCAGATGGTGAGTCAGGCGGCCGACGATCCCAACGTGCTGGCGATCAAACAGACGTTGTATCGCACCAGCGGCGACTCGCCGATCGTCCGCGCGCTGGAAACGGCGGCCGAGAACGGCAAGGAAGTAACGGTACTGATCGAGCTGAAGGCCCGGTTCGATGAGGCCCGCAACGTCGAATGGGCACGCCGACTCGAGGATGCGGGATGCCACGTGATATACGGCGTCGCCGGACTGAAGACCCACGCCAAGGCGTTGTTGATCGTGCGCCGAGAGGGTCCTCGCATTCGCCGGTACGTGCACCTGTCGACCGGCAACTATAACGACGGCACGGCAAGGATTTATTCGGACATCGGCTTGATGACCAGTGACCGCGACCTGGCGGGCGAGGTGGCGGCCTTCTTCAATGTGCTGACG
>Ga0272441_10011231_pt1 | contig 13335 bp, 10 predicted proteins | sample SSMProp6N_FD_193582 | JGI IMG/M metagenome (GOLD analysis project Ga0272441, IMG submission 193582) | Marine sediment archaeal communities from Little Sippewissett salt marsh, Falmouth, MA, United States - SSM-Prop-6N | ecosystem: Environmental > Aquatic > Marine > Wetlands > Sediment ... | reverse complement strand
TCTTGGGGCAGCTTCTAGGGGGTGGCCAGCGGGCTGCCCAACAGGATCTAACACCTCCTTGACCCACTGTGACCGGGCAATATGATACGGAACGACGATTGAGGTTGGCTCTGGATATGATTGTTTTGCAGGCATGTGTTCAGGTGTAAGACACGGGGAGTCCACACATATGGTAGGCACAAACACCAGCGCTTCACAGAGGGAAGACGCAGTAGCCAGGTTTCGCCAACGGTTCACTCGCGGAGGGCAGGAGTTTCCGCGACGGATACGACGTTGCTTTATGACCGGGAAGCAATGCATCTTCGGCGGACACCACGGGGATGCGGGGCAGGACAAAGCACAGGGACGGGCCCAGGATGCGGCCCGGGGCGAAGATCAGGCGCCGTTCTCGATCTTCGTCATCATGCCGTTCCGACCGAACTTGGACACGTTCTACGAGTGGTCCCTCAAACGGTACTTGAGGGACAGCTTCGGGATGGAGGAGCCGGAGAAGAACATCCGAAGGGCTGATGAGTTCCGTGACATTGGTTACGTGATGTGTGAGAAAATCTGTCGTCGCATACAAGAAGCAGAACTGGTTGTCGTGGACCTATCCACAGACAATCCGAACGTAATGTACGAAATGGGCCTGGCGATCGGGCTCCACAAGCCCTTGCTGCCGATATGCAACGAAGCCGACAAAGACAGGATGACGCCCGCCTTTGGGGCGGCCATCGGGCTGAAACCGGATGATGTCCTACCCTACCCCAATGTGGGATATCTTGACCCGGAGGCCAACAATCCCGATCGTGTGGTAACGCGCGTTGACCTCGCACCCCGTCAAGCAACCATGCGGATCCGGCCACTTGTGGTGGCCGACAGGCAACCACGGTCTGTGACCCCTTCCCATCCGGGAGGCCTCGGCGAAGGTCTCGGAGACATCAAGTTACGTTTCAGAGAAACACTTCGAGCAGCTGTCGGCGTCGCAGTGGCTGATATTGGAGGATCTCTCCCGGACAAGCCCGCAGACCTACAGGAAGCCTGGCGTATCCTGCAAGATGGCAACAAAATAGCTGAGTTGCGGACGCTGACCGAGGAGGGTGATGTTGAGTTGGTCGACAAAGAGGGCAAACCGGCGGCATTTAGGGAGGTCGCTACCGAGGTCGATTCGGCCTTCACCTGTATGATCGATCTGGCTGGAGAGAACCCCCACTCTTATTTCTGGCTTGGCTACTGCCACGCGCGTGGGATCAACGCCATACCAATCTACCGGGATGTTGGTAACACGCTGGTCAACGACGGAGGCTTGAGGACCGACGTTCCGTCATGGGACGGGAGCGATGGCTCCCCACAGCAACATGTCATCGCGTTCGACATACGGGCTCTGTGGTACATTCACTTCAAGGCGCAGGAAGCCAGGGAACTGGCCGATAGAATTCGTTCGGCCCTTGAGGAACTCATAGCCAAGGACATCCCTCGGCAGCAACGCAACATTTTCTGGGAACGCCTTACCAGGCATCCGATGGTTCATATCTACACAGGCGCAGTGCACCACGATCGTCTGCAGCGAGAGGTGGTTGGTGATTGGGATCAGAGAACGGTTTCGGAACTCGTAAGGTACCTGTCTTCGGCCGAGGAGGCCGTAGTTCCTGAATTGGAGAGACCGATTTACTCCCCGGGTACCATCAAGGAGAAGCTGAAAGGTGGCTGGGAGGATTCAGCTTCGCTGCACGAGTATGTAAGCCTTGTGGAACGGGAATTGCGGGACAGGAACTGTGTCATTGTAGCTTCCGCCGACGTGAACCCGCTCACCGAGATTGTCCTGGCCCGGGCCTACCAGTTGGAGTCGAGGATGTTCTCCGACGCAGCTAAGACCAATCTTGAGCCGGCCGATGAACAGAAGATTGTCGTTGCCCTGAAGGGCTGGCGAAGCGACGCGGCAGATACGGCTGGAGGACCCAGCAAACCGAGTCAGGGAAAAGCCCAATCGATACCGACTTTCTTCTCGCGGAGCGGCAAGGCCGAGGGAGTGGCGGAGAACAACAGGGGTTTTCTCGTGGAGAAGAGGATCATTCAACAACCATATAAGTCGCAAGACGAAGTGGAAGAGGATGAGTTCCGACTGCTCTCCCATTTCGTCGTCATGAGGAACCCGTTTTCTAGCGTCAATAAGGACACGTTGATCGTATTGCTGAACGGAGTGAGTGGCCCGGGCACGTTCGCACTCGCCGAAGTCCTGACCGGAGGAAGAAGTACGAAGACGGCTGTAAACTCAGAGAAACTTCTGGCAGAGATCAATAGGGTGTGGATGGATGCGGAAGCAGAAGGTAAGCGCCTCAAAAAGTCGTGTGGAGTGGAAGGCATCATCGAGGTGAGAATTCAACCGAGAAAGCCGTCAACGGACGAAAGTCCAGAGGACGATGGAACACCAGATGCTGAAAGGAACTACGATGCGCCCAGGCGGCGCCAAAGCGTGGACGACAAGTTTTTCGACAAGAGAGACGTCGTCGAATGGGAAAGTCTGCAGCAGGAGGGAACCAACCGGCTGGCGAGCGGGAATCCGCGGAAGTTCTTCTTCCCCCATGCACCGGGGGAGCGAAGTGGCGCCCCTTAACGCGGTGGACTGTCACCCCTGGGATGATCAGAGCGAGATCGGCCCGGGTTTGCCCCTTCCGCCTGTGGGACGCGAATGGCGCCCGGCGAGACATCCCGTGCCGTCGCCGGGACTCGGAGGTTCAGGGCTAGTCTTCCCGTACCCATCCAAGGTCCGTCCTGTCGAACAGGTTAGGCACTGCGAGCAAGTCACTGGTCCCTGTAAGGTCTACGGTCGCTCACGCCCCCGGCGGTGAAACGACAGACCAGGTTCTGGCTTTCGGTTCTTCCCTGAGTTGTCCCGTTGATTTCCTAAGATCGACAATGCCTCGGGACGGGCAGCGAATTCGGCGAACCTTCGCACAACATATACTCGGACCCGCCGTCGCCGATCCGGCTTTCGCCCGACGCGTCGTGACGGATTTGCGCGAACACCGGCCGCGCAGGAAAAAACCTCCAACACGGAACACCTCTGGTAGACAACGCTCGGCGACCTTATCGGCCCCGGCGGCACGTCGGCTTCGCATCTGCGCATTACGTAAATTCACAAGGCGACTGCTTCGATACTCAAGGTTGGCTGCGCCCGTTGTCTGTCCGTTGCGTAGGCGGTCGAGAGGGGCGGGGCGGAACACGAGACCGGCAAGGCCGGTCGGCACAGGTGTTGCAGAGATGCTGAGCGGTGTTGTGTTTTCGGACGTGGGCCTGGCCGTGGTGGCGGCGGTGGCGGGCGGTGGCGCGGGTTATCTGATCGCTCGAACCATCCATGCGCGCCGATCACCTTTCGCTCAAATCCGCAGCAATCTTACGACCGTCGCCTGCGACGTGGAGAGCGACCTGACCAGGCTTCAGTTGGACGATTGCTACGGCCTGATTTCGCAAGGCTGGAACCGCCTGCTCGAGGAGCTCGCCGAGGCCCGGCGCGAGTTGGAGGGCGCTCAGCTAAGCGAACAAGTGCACCAGACGCTGGAGCGTTACCAGCTCAACTGGGTGCGGCACCTGCTCCACGAGATGCCCTACGGTCTGCTGATCCTGGGCGACGACCTTCGTGTGGAATTCGCCAACAAGGCGGCCCGTCAGCTGTTGGGCAAGGAGGAAGACGAGCTGGCTGGCCAGCGGGTCAGCGATTTGATTGACGAGTCCCTGGCGTGCCTGGCGTCGAGCGGCGCGGCCATGATCGATCGGACGTTCGAGTTAAGTAGTCCGGCCGTCTCGCTGCGTGTGACATCTCTGCGGCATGACGATGCGCAGGGCGGCGACCAGATTGCGGTCTTCCTGCGAGACGTCAGCCAGGAAATGCAGAGCGAGCAGGCGCGCAATCAGTTTCTGTATCACATCACGCACGAGCTGCGCACGCCGCTGACGAACATACGCGCGTACGCCGAGACGCTCTCCGGCGGCGTGTTGGACGACCCGGACGCCCTTCGTGACTGCTACAACGTCATCGTGGGCGAGACGCAGCGTTTGTCGCGCCTGGTGGAGGATTTGCTCAGCGTATCGCAGTTGGAGGTCGGCTCGGCACGCCTCGATATGAACGAGGTCAACATTGCCCGACTGCTGCGACAGGTCGTGGAGGACATGCAGGCGTCGGCGGACGAGAAGAACATCGAGTTGATGCTGGCCCTGCCGTCGAAGGTGGCCACCGTTCTGGGCGACAAGGATCGGCTTGCCGTGGTGCTGACCAACCTGGTCGGCAACGCCGTCAAGTACACGCCGTCAGGCGGACGCGTGGAAGTGAATTGTGCGGAAGACGGCGCCCGAGTGCAGATCCGGGTAGCCGACACCGGCCACGGCGTGGCGGCGGAAGAGCAGGAGCTGATATTCGAAAAGTTCTACCGCAGCGCCGACGAACGGGTCGCGCAGTTGCCGGGCACCGGCTTGGGCCTGGCCATTGCTCGTCAGACGGTCCAGGCTCACGGCGGGGCCATCGAGCTGGAAAGTGAACCCGGGAAGGGATCGGTCTTCATCGTATGGCTGAACGCGGGGAAGGCTTCGGCCGTCACGCGATAAGGAGTCGAACATGGGGCAGATCGTCGTAGCGGAAGATGATGTTCACCTTTTACGTGTCGTGTGCCTGTGGCTTCGGCGGAACGCGCACGTGGTGCACGAAGCGCGAAACGGGCGGGAAGCGCTGGAAGCGGTGCGCCGCCATCGGGCAGACGTACTCGTGTGCGACGTAAACATGCCCGGCATGGACGGCCTGGAGCTCGTTGCGGCCTGCGCCGCCGAGGGCCTGCCGCGCCTGGGCACGTTGGTGCTGACCTCTCGGTGTGATCAGTCGCAGATCCTCGACCGTCTGGCCGAACACGACGTGCGCCTGCACCCCAAGCCGTTCAGTCCGTCCAAGCTCATCGCCGAGGTCGAGTCCATTCTCTCAGGCAGCAGCACGACCCGGTCAACCGTTGACCACGCAGTGAGGGTACCCGATGACTCGCGCGGATGACACAGCGCAGACGTCTGAGGCGCCGACAGTCTGTATGGCGGCACAGACCGGGCTCTCCGGAGTCGAGGCAGGCCTGGTCGGCGTCGAGCCGCCAGTCCTACCCGCTACCTGTCTGCGGGAGTGCGTGGAGGCGACGGGCAAGCCGTGCCCGCAGCTCCGCGCCCTGATCGAGGGGGACGTCTCGCAGGGCACCAGCCATGTCGCGACATGCGCCCGCGGACACATCCTGGCGGTCTGCCCGGAGCCCGAGGGCGGCCGGACCCTGGTCTTGCTGCAACCGTCGACCTTCGACGAGGACCAGCCCGAGCACGACCTGATGGAACGGCGTGTGCAGGGGATCCGCGCTTTGCGCGAACACTTTGATCGCTTGATCCAGGAAGGGCACGGGCTTGCGCTCGAACTCATCCGCTGCTATGAGCAACTCAATATCATCTTCGACATCACCAAGCACCTCGTCGGGATCCAGGACGTCGCCTCCGTAAAGCTTCAATTGATCACCGAGTTGGCCAAGGCCCTGCTGTGCGACTGGGCGTGCTGCCTGATGAAAAACCAGGAGCCCCTGTGGTGGTGCGCCGACGCCGGGCACGACAAGGCGGCGATCCTCTCGATCGTGAGTCGGTATCACACCGACAAGATCGACACAGTCGTCCGCGACCGGTGCGTCGTGGGTCAGCGCGCCAGCGATGGCGGCCCGAAAGGCCCGTCGCTGATGTTCGGTCCGTTGACCGGCGACGGCGGCAACATCGACGTGGTCGTGCTGGGTCGGAACGAAGGGCGTCCGGAGTTCGATTCGGGCGACATGAGGATGTTGGACTCGATCCTCGGTCACGGCGGCCACGCCATTGCCAACCTCCATCTGACCGACCGCCTGCGATCCATGGCGCTGGAGGCCATTCGCGCTCTCGTCAGTGCGATCGAAAAAAAGGACCCCTACACCAGCGGCCACTCCGAGCGTGTTGGATTCCTGTCGCGTCTGATCGGCCAGCAGATGGACCTCTCGCCTGCCGAACTGAACGATCTGGAGTGGGCCGGCCTGTTACACGACGTGGGCAAAATCGGTATCAGCGACGAGATCCTGGGCAAGCCCGGCTCGCTCACCAAAGAGGAGTTCGACGTCGTCCGGCAGCATCCGCGCATGAGTTTCGACGTGATCCGGCCGGTGCAAAGCTTTGCGAATGTATGCCAGATCGTACTGCACCACCACGAAGTACCCGACGGCACGGGGTATCCGGACGGGTTGACGGGCGACGAGATTCCGTTGCTCGCCCGTATCCTGCATGTGGCCGACACCTTCGACGCATTGACGTCGACGCGTCCGTATCGCTGCGGCTACCCGCTCGAGAAGGCACTTCAAATCATGCGTGACGAGACCGGCCCGAAGCTCGACGTAGACATCATGAAGGCTTTCGAGGCCGCGCTGCACGACTTCGCCGCGCAGCAGCCTCAGCGTTTCGCTGCAATCTTTCAGAACGTGACGGAAACGGAGATGAAGGTGTGAGTGAGAACCGACTCCCAATACTCCGACAACCGTTTCTGATGGGCGTGGCCGGTGCGTTGGGCGCGGTCACCGCCGTGTGGCTGGGCTACTCCATACCGACGCTGCTGCTGCTCGGCACGATTCTGTTGACCGTCTCGCTCGTGCCGCTCGCGGCGGGCTTCGGCGCCTGGGGCGGCGGGCTGCTGGGTGTACTGTTCGGCGTTCTGTGGTTGGCGCCGCGGGTCGGCCTGGCCCAGGCCCTGGTATGGCAGGAACTGGCCACGGCGAGTCACATTGTGCCCGTTCTGGCGATGATGGCCATCGGGATGCTGGCCGGAGCCGTCTTCGGGCAGCCGGTGCGCGAAGCTTCGTCGGGCGCCACCGCCCCGCCACCCACCGGCCAGGCGACCGAGGCGCTTGTCGCGGCCAACCCGCCTCCGCTCCAGAGCGAGGGCGAACTGCTCCGTTGTGCGCTTCAGCAGCATCACGAATGGATGAACGACTGGAACCGCACGCAACATCCCTGGACCTCGTTCGACACGCACGTGCGAGGGCTGCTGCGCCAATTGACCGGGGCCAGACGGATTCGTTGCTATCGCGTCGATCGTTCGGGCGATCTGTCGCCGCTTCACAGCACCGGTCTGCCCGAGTCCAACTCGCTGGATTCGCTCAGCCGTCTGCTGCAACACGTGGTCACCCTCGGGCGGCGTTTCGTCGCCTGCTCTCCGGCCACGGGCGAGATGATTCGCGCCCTGGCCGACGACAGCACCGAGAGCTACGCCTGGATCGTCCCCATTCGGGGACCCGACCGGGTGCTGGGGCTGATCACGGTGGAGCAGTTCGAGGGCGGATTGGCCGCCGAAGATCGACTGCAACTTGCCGCCGACCTGATCGAGCAACTCTGGCAGCACGTCCACGATACATACGAGTTGAACCTGGCGCGCCTGACCGATCACGCGACCGGCGTGCTCAACCGCGTCGAGTTTCTGTCGGTCATCGGCGAAACGGTCGAGCGCTGCTATGCCGACCATGAACCGGTCGTCGTACTGGCTCTGGGCATGGAGGGCATTCGCGCGCTCGATGACGCCGGACGCTGGCAGGCGAGGAACCAAGTGATCGAAACGGTCGGCCACACCATCCGCACCAAACTGAGGCACGACGATCTGGTGGGGCGCTTCAGCGACGACCGATTCGTGGCACTCTTACGGCGGCTCGACATCGCGCTGGCCGAAATGATCAGCCGCAAGCTCCTGGAGGCAGCCCAGCAGCGTCTCGACGATCTTGCGTTCGAACATGCCCTGACGATTCGCGGAGGCCTGGCGGCCAGCGGTCCGCAGAAGGTTCCCGCCGACAGCCTGCTTCAGCAGGCGTTCGCCATGCTTGCCGAGGCGCGCAAGCAGGGCCAGTCGCTGCTTGCCGAGGGACCGAAGTCGCTTGCGGAGGTGGGAACATGAAAATTGGCTCGTACCAGGTCGGGCGCGCTACCGTCGTGGTGCCCCGCGAGGCGATCGTACAGGCCGAAGTCGACGACCTCCGACACGCCCTCGAACAGGCGGCCACGCCGGGTTCGGGCTGGGTTGTCCTGGACCTGAGCGAGGTGCCGTTCATCGACAGCGCCGGGCTGGAACTGCTGTGCGAAGTTCAGCAGCTCTGCATCGACAGCCGGGGGCGGCTGAAACTGGCCGTCGCGAGCGACATCTGTAGCGAGATTCTGCGTCTGACCGACCTGGCCGGGCGGTTCGAAGCATACGGCTCGGTCGAGGAGGCCGCCAGGAGCGTAAACTGACGATGATCAAGAGCCCCGAACAGATCGGCGCCCTTCTGCTGCGAGACGGGCTGATCAGCGAGCAGGACCTGACGGCTGCGCTCGAGTTGCAGCAGTCCAGCGGCTCGCGTTTGGGCGAAATCTTCATCCAGATGGGAGTGCTCACGCCGGCGCAGTTGCTCGACGTGCTGGGTAAACGTCTGAACGTCAAGAGCTGCATCCTCCGCCACGGCCTGATCGACCCGGCCGTCAGCGGGTTGATCGAACCGGACGAGGCCAAGAGGATGAAGGTGCTGCCGATGTTCAAGATCGGCAGGCGCCTGACGATCGCGATGGTCGAGCCCCAGCGACTGCCTCTGATCGATCGGCTGGCCGCCCTGACCGGCTGCGAGATCAACCCCATTCTGGTTCTCGAGTCGAATCTCAGTGAGTTTGCCGACCGCTATCTGGTCGAGCAAATGTCGGTCGACTCGTTCCTGGTTTCACTGACCGAACAGAATGTCGAGGTGGTCGAGCACGACACACGCGAAGAAGAGGGGCTGACCGATTTGAGCCGCATGGACGGCAGCCCGGTAGTAAACCTGCTGAACCTGTCGATCATGTCGGCCATTCGGGACGGCGCCAGCGATATCCACATCGAGCCGGATCGCCGCCACGTACGGGTGCGTTACCGTATCGACGGCGTCCTGCACGAGTTGCTGACCGCGCCCCGGCCGATGCAGTCCGGCGTGATCTCGCGCGTAAAGGTTCTGGGCAAGATGGATATTGCCGAGAAACGTCTTCCGCAAGAGGGTCGGGTGGCGGTGGCTGCCGAGGGTTCCGAGGTGGATTTGCGAATTTCCACCATGCCCACCATCCTCGGCGAAAAGGCGGTTATTCGTGTGCTCGACCGCGCCGCCCTGCACCTGGAGATGGATCGCCTCGGGTTCCGCGCCGAGGCGCTGGCCGCCTTTCACAGAATGCTGTCGCGCCCGCACGGGCTCGTGCTGGTGACCGGTCCGACCGGCAGCGGCAAGACCACCACGCTCTACTCGGCGCTCGACCTGCTGCGCTCGACTCGACTCAATATCGTCACCGTGGAAGACCCGGTGGAATACCAGCTCGACATGATCAACCAGATTCACGTACAGGAGCATGTGGGCCTGACGTTCCCTCGCGCCCTGCGATCGATCCTGCGCCAAGACCCCGACGTCATCATGGTGGGTGAGATCCGCGACAGCGATACGGCCCGGGTGGCCATCCAGGCGGCGTTGACCGGGCACCTGGTGCTTACGACCGTGCACACCAAGGACTGCGTGGGCGCCCTGGCCCGGCTGACCGATATGGGCATCGAGCCGTACCTGCTGGCCTCGGCGCTCAACGGCGTGGTGGCGCAGCGTCTGGCGCGAACCGTTTGCGCCGCTTGCCGCACCACGTATATGCCCGACCGCGCGCTGCTGACCCAGGTGGGATGGGACGGACAGGGCCCGCGGGTCTTCTACCGCGGAGGGGGGTGCAAGAAATGTCACGACTCGGGGTTCCAGGGGCGGACCGGGATCTACGAGGTCGTGGAAATGACCGACGACCTATACAAGCTGATCCACGACGTGGCAAACGAATCCGAGATCAAGAGGTATCTGCTCTCACAGGGGTTCGTGCCGTTGCGCGAGCAGGGCCTGACGCTGGTCGAATCCGGCAAATCCACCCTCGAGGAAGTCCTGCGCGTCACCCACATGGAGTCACACGAGACCGTCCGCGCGGAGAGGAAGCACGCCGCAGTAACGGCCGGCGCGTAACGGGCCGAGGTATCCTGACATGCCGTTCGAGTGCCAAGCCATCGATGGACAGGGACGCGAGGTCACCAGCGTCATCGATGCGCCCAACGCCGAAGATGCAAGCGAACAGCTTCACGCCCAGAAGCTCTTTGTGACCCATGTCCGCAAAGTCGCCGAATCCAGGCCCATCGTGGCGTCGGGCAAGGCACATCTGCTGCGCCGCCGCAGACCCGGAAGCCGACGCGATCGCATGCTTTTCACTCAGCAGATGGCCATGATGCTCCGATCGGGCAGCCGCGTGGTGCCGGCCCTGACGGCCGTCGGCTCGCAGGTTGAGAAACCGCGGTGGCGCCAGGTCATCGAGGACGTGAGCCACAAGGTTGAAGGTGGCGCCTCGCTCAGCGAAGCAATGGCCGACCATCCAACCAGTTTTGACCGCACGTTTCGCGCGATCATCGCCGCGGGCGAAAGCACGGGCGCCGCCGCCGATGCCTTTACGCGCCTGGCACAAATGACGCGGCGGCAGCAGGAGATCAGCCTGCGGGTGATCGGGGCGTTGATCTATCCGGGGCTGCTGATGCTGTTGTCGATTGGCGTGCTGTGTCTGATGGTCTTCTACGTTCTCCCGAAGTTCGATCGCCTGTACCAGTTGCTGGGAATCGAACTGCCGCTGATGACGCGCATGATGCTGAGTGGCTCGCAAACCATCGTCAACAACGGAATTATCTTCGGTGTGCCCCTGGCGGGCATCGTGGCAGCCCCGATTCTTCTCTGGCGACGGCCGGCGTTCAAGCGCTGGCGCGACCGCGCCCTGCTACGGACCCCACTGGTCAGTCACGTCATCAAACACCTTGTGCTGGCGAAGATCTTTCGCGTGCTGGGCGTGCTGGTCCAGAGTAATGTGCCGTTGCTGGAGGGGCTGCGTCTTTCGCAGGCGCTGACCGCCAACTGCATGTTCCTGGCCGTTCTGGATCAAGTGGCCGATGCCGTGGAGGGCGGACAATCCGTCGGTGAATCGCTTGCGAAGCATCCGCTGGTACCGGCCACCATGTCGTCCGCCGTCGCCACAGGCGAGCGGAGCGGCCGCTTGGCCGACTCCCTGCTGTTCCTGGCCGACTATCTGGACGAGGAGAATTCGCAGATGCTCGCCGCGCTGACCAGGCTCATCGAGCCGCTCATCCTGATTTTCATGGGCGTCATCGTCGGCGCCATGGCGATCTCGCTGTTCCTGCCGCTGTTCGACGTAACGTCGGCGGCCTCGGGTTACTAGGAGAACGGCCCACGTGTGGCCTCTACCGAAAAAACGCTCCGCCATCGCCGTCGATCTCGGCGCCGTCTCTCTGCGCGCGGTCCAGTTGGAGCGGCGAGGCGGCCGAGTCGCAATACGGCATTGGGTCAACCAGGGCATGCCCCCCGAGCAGCCGTCTCAGACCGACGCGAGCGAGGACGGCGCAATGGCGAGACTGGCAGGCGCCCAACTGCCCAGTCGCGAACTGTTCCGTGGACGCGACGTAGTCACGACGCTCGCGCCGCCCGATATCGAGGTCCGCTCGCTTCAGGTACCCGTCAAACTCCTCCAACACGACGGCCAGCATCTTGCCCAGGCGGTTCGCCACGAGGTCGCGCGCCACGTCGACTTCGATCTGAAGGCCGCCGAAGTGGGCGCCTGGGCGTTGCCTTCGGGGCACACCGACGGCCCGAACGTGTTGGTCGCGGTCGCCCCGCGGTCGTCGCTCGACCCGGTGCTGGCGTGGGTCCAGCGCCAGGGCTGCTATTGCAGCCGAATCGACGTGGCCCCGACGGCGGTGCTTCGAGGCTGCGCCCGCATGACCCAATCGGCAACGGCGGATCATCTTTGGGCGGTCCTCGACATCGGCTTCCGCGCCAGCAGGCTCTATGTCGGGCTCGGCGAGACCCCGGTGTATGTCAGGCACCTCGCCGACGGGGGCGACAGCATGACGCGTCGCATCGCCGCCGAACTCGACGTCGATCCCACCATGGCCGAACGATACAAGCGACATTACGGCGTCTGCGGCGAGGCCGAGGGTTATCGGCCACTGTTGCGGGCAGGCGAACCGGTCGACGAGAAGCGCATGGCGAGCATCCTGCACGGCGTGCTGGCTCCCATCCTTCGACGGATGACCTCCGAAATCGAAAGGTCATTCCGCTATGCGATGGATCTCTATCCGCGTACGCCGGTCAGCGGCCTTGTGCTGGCAGGCGGCGGCGCGAACCTGAAAGGTCTCGGCCCGATACTCGGCGACAAACTCGGGATCCCGGTGCGCTGTCCGTCGCCCGACGGGCTCGCCGACAAACATGCCGAACATCCGGCGCTGGCTGAGAACATACTGCCGGGAATGGTTACCTGCATCGGAACCGGGTACGGAGGGCTCTCGCCATGACCGTGCAGGTCAACCTGCTCCCGCCCGAATATCACTGGCGCGCCCGGCGAGGGCGTCGTCTGAGGATGTGGCTGACGTTGTGCGCGGCGGCCACCGTGAGCCAGGCCGTCCTGACCGTTACGGTGCATTATCTTGCGGGCGACACGAGGGCCCAGCTTGCCGGAATCGTCGATATGCGAGGCGAGGAGCGGGCGCTGATCAAACAGTTGGCTGCGCTCAAGGCCGATCATCAGGCGATGCGGCGGCGCGTGATCCTCGCCGAGCAGCTTCGGCGCAAGCATCGATGGAGTCGTACGTTGGGCGACCTCGTCGAGGCCGTACCCCAGACGGCCATGTTGACCCGCCTGCAGACGATCCCGCCGCGCGCCGAGGTGCCCAAGGCACCTAAAGCGCAATCAGCCAAATCGGCCTTGCCCGCCGGTCGCCGGCAGAAGCCTCCTGGCGAAGACGTGGCCCGGGGGTTCGTGATTGATGGGCTGGCCACAGACCACGAGTCGGTCGCCGGCTTGCTCAAACAGCTTAACGATACGCGACGACTGGGAGTGTGTGAGCTGCTGTCGACGCACCAGAAGCCGTTTAGGGATGGGCATGCGGTTGCCCTCTCGATCCGTTCGGAATGGCCATGAAACGCTCGACCTGGCAACAGTATGGTGCCGACGCAGCGGGGGTCGCCGTGCTGGCTCTCATCGTATTGGGGGGGTACGCCCTGCTCGTCCATACTTCGTTGGGCCATCTGCTGCGAGCCGAACCGGTCCGGCGGCAGCACAGGGGGATGCAGGCCACGGTGGCCGCACTGCGCAAGCAATGCCAGACAACGCGGGCCTCGCTGGACGAAGAGCGACACCGCCTGACCCGAGCGGCTGCGCAGATTCCCGGCGTGCAGGCGACGGACCAGGTTCTGGTGCGGCTGAACGAGATATCGGCCC
>Ga0272441_10011229_pt1 | contig 13336 bp, 8 predicted proteins | sample SSMProp6N_FD_193582 | JGI IMG/M metagenome (GOLD analysis project Ga0272441, IMG submission 193582) | Marine sediment archaeal communities from Little Sippewissett salt marsh, Falmouth, MA, United States - SSM-Prop-6N | ecosystem: Environmental > Aquatic > Marine > Wetlands > Sediment ... | reverse complement strand
GCCCAGGAGGGCTAGAAGGGGTGAAACGAGGGCGTGGCGCGGCCTCCTTTATGCGGTGCCGGCGCCGGATACTGTATCCGGCGCCGACCCCACGAAAGGCCGCACCGCCCGAAGGCGGGCACGCGCTGGGTAGCGCGTTCAGCCTGGGTTATCAATGGTCGGGGCGAGAGGATTCGAACCTCCGACCTCCTGAACCCCATTCAGGCGCCCTAGCCAAACTGGGCCACGCCCCGACGCGAAACAGCCTATCCCTTCGGCGCCCCATGTCAAGCGCCTACCCAGCACCAAAGGGCGCAAGACACCGAGTCCTTCAGGGGGATGGACATGGCATACGACCAACGTCCCTCTGGGGGATTCATGCCCGCGGCCCGGGCTCGTCGCTCCGAGGGGCCCCTTTCGGCCCATACCTTTTCGTCATGACAGCCGGCCCTCGGCGGGGACGCGTCAACCGTGGGCTTGCCGACGGCGCGCCACTCCCCTCGCCTCGGCGACCGCCGCAGGAACAGACGGTAGTGGCTGGTCTCCCGCTCTCCCGGTGAATTCTGGGCATGCCGGGGGACCGGCAACTCGGAAGCCATCCAGGGAGAGGGCTTCGCACCGTGAACGATCGGGTCCGCGCTTGACGACCGCGACCGCGCGTGCAATACTCGGGCTTAGGTGAGTCTCGGGCACAACATCCTGTGCATGAGCCGTTCGCAAATGCCATAACATGCGGCCCGGACGCGAACACCGGAAAACTGGTGACACGCGTACGGTGGGTGTTGTTCTGCCTCGGAGAGCCGATCGGCCACATCGGGGCTCCCGGGATGCGAGAGGCTTGGTCTTGCCAAGATCGTATTCCCAACCGACGCCGCCCGCACGCGCGGCGTTAGACGCGGACCCGAGCGGGTCCGCCTGGAAGAGCCGGCGGTCTTCAGTGGAGGTACTCGAGTGACCATGGATACCGGTCGCCCCCCGCAGGTGTCGGAGGGCATCACGTTCGACGACGTGCTGCTGCTGCCCGCCTACTCCGAGGTGCTGCCCGGCGACATCGACGTGCGCACGCGGTTCTCTCGGAACGTCCCGCTCAACGTCCCCCTCTCCTCGGCGGCGATGGACACGGTGACGGAGTCCCGCCTCGCCATCGCCATCGCGCAGGAGGGCGGCATCGGCGTCATCCACCGGAACCTCTCGCCGGAGCTCCAGGCGAACGAGGTCACCAAGGTCAAGCGCTCGGAGTCGGGCGTCATCACCGACCCCGTCACCCTCGCGCCCGACCACACCATCGCCGAGGCGCGCGACGAGATGGACACGCACAACATCTCCGGCATCCCCATCGTCCTCGAGGGCGGCAAGCTTGTGGGCATCCTCACGAGGCGTGACCTGCGTTTCGAGGAGACCGGCCTCAAGAGGATATCCGAGGTCATGACCAAGGACCGCCTCGTGACCGCGCCCGTTGGCACGACCCTCGAGGAGGCCGAGGCCATCCTCAACGCCAACAAGGTCGAGAAGCTCCTCCTCGTCGACGACGACTACATTCTCAAGGGGCTGATCACGATCAAGGACATCGACAAGCAGGCCAGATTCCCGCGGGCATCTAAGGACGAGCGCGGGCGCCTGAGGACGGGCGCGGCCATCGGCGTCACCGACGACGACCGCGCGGCCGCCCTCGTCGAGGCGGGCGTCGACGTCCTCGTGATCGACACCGCGCACGGGCACTCCAGGCGCGTCATCGAGGCGGTGAAGCGCGCGAAGAAGAAACTCTCCGTCGACATCGTCGCGGGTAACGTGGCGACCACGGAGGGCGCGAAGGCCCTCGTCGACGCGGGGGCCGACGGCGTCAAGGTCGGGATCGGCCCGGGCTCGATCTGCACGACCCGCATCATCGCCGGGATAGGCGTCCCGCAGGTGACCGCGATCATGAACTGCCGGGCAGCGACCGGGCCGGCGGGCGTGCCTCTGATAGCCGACGGAGGTGTCAAGTTCTCCGGCGACGTGATGAAGGCGCTCGCGTCGGGCGCGCAGTGCGCGATGATCGGCAACCTCTTCGCCGGCACCGAGGAGTCGCCGGGCGAGCTCATCATCTACAAGGGCAGGAACTTCAAGACCTACCGCGGCATGGGCAGCTTGGGCGCGATGGTCGAGGGCTCGGCCGAGCGCTACGGGCAGTCCTCGCGCGCGAAGAAGCTCGTGCCCGAGGGCATCGAGGGGCGCGTCCCCTACAAGGGCCCCATCGGCGACTTCGTCTACCAGCTCGTAGGCGGCGTGCGCGCGGGGATGGGCTACTGCGGAGCGCCGGACATCCCGACCTTGCAGAAGACCGCGAAGTTCCTGAAGATCTCGGGGGCGTCCCTGGCCGAGGGCCACCCGCACGACGTAACGATCACGCGCGAGGCGCCGAACTACCGCCTCGAGCCGCCAGAGGGGGAGTAGCGTCGACGGCGTTTCTCATCACCGAGGCACGGAGAACACGGAGTACGTCCTTACTGGAGCCGGGCTTCTCATGAACTTCAACCTTCAATTACTCAAGAACCGGCTCGACACGAGAGTATTATAGCTGGTCGCGGGGGTGTCGTGCTGGATTCGCCGTTGTCGGTGCCCTCCGTGCCTCCGTGGTGAAATGAGGTTTTGTGTCCGATGGCCGACTTCGTCCACCTCCACCAGCACACGCACTACTCGACGCTCGACGGCGCCTGCCGGTTCGAGGACCTGATCGAGAAGGCCAAGGCCAACGGCATGCCGGCGCTGGCCATCACCGATCACGGTAACCTCTTCGGGGCGATCCCCTTCTACTCTAAGGTCAAGGAAGCGGGCCTGAAGCCCATCATCGGCTACGAGGCCTACGTCGCGCCGGGCTCGCGGACGGAGAAGACGGGGGGGGCCAGGGAGTCCAACTTCCACCTCACGCTGCTGTGCCGGAACGCGACCGGCTACGCCAACCTGATGAAGCTCGCCTCGAAAGCATACCTCGAGGGCTTCCACTACAAACCGAGGATCGACAAGGAACTCCTGGCCGACCACGCCGAGGGGCTCATCGCGCTCTCCGGATGCCTGGGGGGCGAGGCGGCGCAGGCGATCGTGAGGGGGGATAACGACGTCGAGCGCGAGGTGCTCGAGGAATACCGCGATATCTTCGCCCCGGGCGACTTCTACGTCGAAATCCAGGAGAACGGGATCGAGGAGCAGGCCAGGGCGAACGCGGGCCTCGTCCCCCTCGCGAAGGAACTGGGGCTCAAGCTCGTCGCCACGAACGACGTCCACTACACCAACCGCGAGGACTCGGCCGCGCACGACGTCCTCCTCTGCATCGGGACCGGCAAGCGCCGGAGCGACGAAGGCCGCATGCGCTTCCAGACGGACGCCTTCTACTTCCGCACCCCCGAGGAGATGGCGGAGCTCTTCTCGGAGGTGCCGCAGTCGCTCGCGACGACGATGGAGATCGCCGAGAAATGCGAGCTCGAATTGTCCTTCGGCAAGTTCCGCTACCCGAAGTTCGAGGTGCCCGAGGGCGAGACCGAGGCCACGCTCCTCCGCAAGCTCACTGAGGCCGGTGCGCGCGAGCGCTATGGAGCGCTCGAGGGCGCAGTGAAGGAACGGGTCGACTCGGAGCTCGGCATCATCGAGCGCATGGGCTTCCCCGGCTACATGCTGATCGTGGCAGACCTCGTTCGCTTCGCCCGCGAGAACAACATACCCGTCGGCCCGGGCCGCGGCAGCGCGACGGGCTCGATCATAAGCTACTGCATAGGCATAACGAAGCTCGACCCCCTCAAGTACGACCTCATCTTCGAGCGCTTCATGAACGAGGGCAGAAACGAGATGCCGGACATCGACCTCGACTTCTGCCAGTCGCGGCGCGAGGAGGTCATCGAATACACGACGGAGAAGTACGGCCAGGACCGCGTCGCGCAGATCATCACTTTCGGCACGATGGCGGCGCGCGCGGCGATCCGCGACGTGGGGAGGGTGCTCGATGTTCCGCTGAACGTCATCGACCAGGTGGCGAAGCTCGTCCCCGCGACACCGGGCATCACGCTCGAAAAGGCCCTGAAGGCCGAGCCCGAACTCGCGCGTCGCGCCGCGGAGGATCCCGTCATCGGCGAGGTGATCGATATCGCGAAACGCCTCGAAGGCCTTACCCGCAACCCCGGCAAGCACGCGGCGGGCGTCGTCATCGCCGACCGGCCGCTCTCCGACTACTGCCCGCTCTACTTCCAGAGCAAGTCGATGGAAGTCATGACCCAGTACGACATGAAAGCCGTGACGAAGATCGGACTACTCAAGGTCGACTTCCTCGGCCTCCAGACGCTGACGATGCTGCACCTGGCCTCGAAGCTTGTTGAGGAGCGGACGGGCGAGCGCATCGAGCCCGACGATCTCCCCCTTGACGACGAGAAGACCTATGCGCTCTTCCAGCACGCCGAGACCAAGGGCGTCTTCCAGTTCGAGTCCGGCGGCATGCGCGGCCTCCTGCGCGGCGCGGTGCCCGACAGGCTTGAAGACCTCATCGCGCTCAACGCGCTGTACCGCCCGGGGGCGATGGACGACATCCCGATATTCGTCGACTGCAAACATGGTCGCACCCAGCCGCCCAAGGTCGACCCCAGGGTCGACCCCATACTCGAGCCGACATACGGAGTCATCGCCTACCAGGAACAGGTCATGCGTATCGCGCGCGTCATGGCCGGCTTCTCGCTCTCCGAGGCCGACAGGCTGCGCAAGGCCATGGGGAAGAAGGATGCCGACCTCATGGCAATGTTCCGCGAGAAGTTCATGGCCGGCGCGGGCGAGCGCGACTACGCCCCGAAGACCGCCGAGGACATCTGGGAGCGGATGGCGAAGTTCTCCGGGTACGGCTTCAACAAGTCACACGCGGCGGCCTACGCGCTCGTCGCCTATCAGACGGCCTACTTCAAGGCGAATTACCCTACCGAGTTCATGACGGCCCTCCTGACGCTCGACATGGGCAAGACCGACAAGGTCGCCGAGTATGCTGACGAGGCGCACCGGATGGGAATCGAGATCCTCGGACCCGACGTGAACGAGCCCGGCGTCGGCTTCAAAGTCTCGGGCGACAGGACCATCCGGTTCGGCCTAGCGGCGGTCAAGGGCGTCGGCGAGAAGGCCGTCGAGAGCATAGTCGCCGCGCGCGCCGAGGACGGCGAGTTCGGGTCGCTTGTCGATTTCTGCGAGCGCGTGGACCTTAGGCTCGTGAACAAGAGCGTGGTCCAGTGCCTCGTGAAGGCGGGGGCGTTCGACTCGCTCGGCGCGGGACGGGCGAGGCTCTTCGATGGGGTGTCGGCGGCGCTGGGGATCGGTGGCCGCGCCCAGGCCGACCGGGAGGCGGGGCAGACCAGCCTTTTCGGGATGATCGAAGACGCCGGCCCCTCCCAGGCCGAGCGCAAGCCCGACGAGGGGCTTCCCGAGGCCGAGGAATGGCCCGAACGAGAGCGCCTCGCGAACGAGAAGGCGGTGCTGGGGCTCTACGTTTCCGGGCACCCCCTTCGCCGGCAGGAGAAGTGGCTCAAGCACTACTCCAAGGCCGACAGCTTTACGATAGGCGAGCTGAAGGACGGCACGGATGTGATCGTGGCCGGGATGCTCGCGACGGTGCAGTTCCGGACGTCGCAGAAGTCGGGCAAGCCCTGGGCGAAGCTGGTCCTCGAGGACCTGAAGGGCACCGTCGAGGCGCGAGTGTTCAGCACGGTACTTGACGAAGTGCGGCCCGAACTCGCCACCGATCGCGTCGTGGTCCTGGCGGGACGCGTCGACGGGGCGGGAAAATCGCCAACCGTGCTCGTGGACGCGGTCATACCCTACGCGCAGGCACCGTCGCGGCTCCTGGGGAGCGCGAAGGTCCGCGTCCCCTACCACGACCTCGACGACGAACTGATCGACGACATCCTAACCGTGCTCAAGGCGAGCCCCGGCAAGACGGAGGTCTACTTCCATGTGAAGCGCGCGTCCGAACCCGATGTCCTCGTCCGCGCGGGCGACGGCGTCCGCACCGGGCCGGGGGAGCAGCTCGAGTCCGACCTGGAGGCGCTTCTGGGGACGGGGTGCCTGGAGGTGTTCCCCGCGCGCGAGCCGTTCAAGATCGAGCGGAAGAAGCGCCGCTGGCAGGGAGGCAACGGCCGGGGCGGTCGCTGAGCTCACGGCCCGACGGAGGAAGACACCATGACCCGCGAAGAGGCGCTGACGCTGGTTGAAGAGAACCTTTCCGAGGAGAACCTCAGGAAGCACGTCATCGCCACAGAGGCCGTGATGCGCGCGCTCGCCCGGCGCCTCGGGGGCGACGAGGACTCGTGGGGCCTCGCCGGGCTCCTCCATGACATCGACTACGAGGAGACCAAGGGCGACCCCGACCGCCACGCGGTCGTGGGGGCCGAGAAGCTGCGGGCGCTCGGCGTCGAGGAGGACATCGTCGAGGCGGTCCTCGCCCACAACGACAAGGCCCCGCGAGCCAAGCCCATCGCGAGCGCCCTCACGTGCGCCGACCCCGTGACGGGGTTCATCGTGGCGGTCGCGCTCGTCCGCCCCGACAAGAAGCTCGCCTCGGTGAAGCTCAAGTCCGTGAAGAAACGCTGGAAGGAGAAGCGCTTCGCCGCCGGCGCCTCGCGGGAGGGGATGGCGCTCTGTTCGGAACTGGGGATCGAGCGCGACGAGTTTCTCAGCCTTGCGCTCGAGGCGATGCAGGGGATCGCCGCGGAGCTGGGGCTCTGAAGCGGTTTGCGAGAGACGACGCCTTCCGCCACTTGGACATGCAGGTCGCCTTCACACCGCGCACCCGCGCCGTTTGACACCGTATCAGACAGCGGGGTAACATGCACCGGCCATCCGTGAAGGGGATTCGTCTGGGGCGTTACGGGCTTTCGCCGTTCCGGCAGGGCGGGTCCGGGGCGCTGTCCACGAACAGGAGGAATACCGTGCCGCTGGTCGTCTACAATACGCTGAATCGTCGCAAGGAGCCCTTCGAGCCCATCGAACCCGGCAAGGTCCGCATGTACGTCTGCGGGCCGACGGTGTACGACTCATGCCATCTGGGGCACGCGCGGCACGGCGTGGTGTGGGACACCATCCGGCGGTATCTCGAGTATTCCGGCCTGGAGGTCGACTACGTCGTCAACCTGACCGACATCGACGACAAGATCATCGACCGCGCGAACGAGGAGGGCGTCGAGTGGCGCGAGATCACCTCGCGCTACATCCCCGAATACTTCGAGGACATGGCGTCGCTTCGGGTCCAGCGGCCGACGTACCAGCCCCGCGCGACCGAGCACATCCCGGAGATGATCGCGGCCGTGCGCGAGCTCGTCGACAAGGGCAACGCCTACGTGGTGGACGGGAGCGTCTACTTCTCGGTCGCCACGTTCGAGCAGTACGGCAAGCTTTCCGGGCGCACCCCCGACGACGAGGGGGTCGCGCGCGTCGGGTCCGACCCCAACAAGCGCGCACCCGCCGACTTCGCCCTCTGGAAGGCGTCAAAGCCGGGCGAGCCCGCGTGGGAGTCTCCCTGGGGCCCGGGCCGCCCGGGCTGGCACATCGAGTGCTCGGTCATGAGCGCGAAATACCTGGGGACGCCGTTCGACATCCACGGCGGCGGCGAGGACCTCAAGTTCCCGCACCACGAGAACGAGATCGCCCAGGCCGAGGCGCTCTCCGGCGGGCAGTTCGTGCGCTACTGGCTCCACAACGGGTTCATCACGGTGGCGAACGAGAAGATGTCGAAGTCGCTTGGCAACTTCGAGACCTTGCGCGACGCGCTCCGGCGTTGCATGCCCTCGACGCTCAGGTTCTTCTTTCTTAACGCGCGGTACCGCAGCCCGATAGAGTATACGCCTATCGCCTCGTGGAGGCCTCGCATGGGATCGACCGAATATACAACTGCCTCGAGGCCGTCGACCGGCGCCTCGGCGCGCCGGAGGGAGAGGTGGACCTCCAGGCTGTCGGGGAGACAGGCTCCGTCGCCGTCGCGGCCGAGAAGGCGAGGGACGCCTTCGAGGAGGCCATGGACGATGACTTCAACACGGCCGGGGCGCTCGGCGCGATCTTCGACCTGGTAAGCCAGATGAACTCGGCGCTCGAGCGGGGCAACGGCGGGGCCGCCCTCGGCGAGGCGGCGACCGTGCTCAGGGAGCTGCTCTACACCCTCGGGCTCCCGCACGAGCGCGAGAGACCCGCCGCGGGCGAACTCGAGGAGAAGCTCATGGACCTCCTCGTCGCGACGCGGGCCGATGCGCGCAAGGCGAAGCAGTTCGAACTCGCCGACCGAATCCGCGAGGAGATGAAGGCGCTCGGCCTGGATATCGAGGACGAGCCCGGTGGCGGGTCCCGCATCGTCCGGCGATGAGCCGCCGGAGGAGGACTGAGACGTCCCGGCTGATCGCCGCCTCGCACCGCGTGCCGCTCATCCACGAACGACCGCGGGAGTGACGGCACCTATCGAGGCCATCGCGAGGGGCCGCCCTCGGTCGCACGGACGTCCATGGCTTGCCGGACTGCGGCCGTTCTGACGGTGGGCCGTCCGCGACGGCCCGGCAACATCTCATGTCGCGCATGGGGGCCTGGAATATCGCTCCCGCCACGAGTCTTACCACGGGAGGTCGAGTTCCTCGGAGTCGTCGCCGGCGGGATCGGCCTTGTCCTCGGGGGCGTCACCGTCGGCGGATTCGCCTTCGGACGTATCGGACTCGTCCTCATCGAAGCTGGCGTGCTTCGACGAGGGCTTCTTGGGCGCGGGCCTGCGGGCGCTGGCGGCCCTCGCGAAGACGCCCGAGAGCCCGGTCATGTCGAGAACCTTCCTCACGGCGGTCGAGGGCGCGATCTTCATCCGCCTGCCCATTGGACGAAGGTCGACCCAGAACGCCACGAGCGACCCCACGCAGACGCTCGAGATGAAGTCGACCTTGGAGAGGTCTATCGTGACGATCTCCGACTCGCCGTTGAGCAGGACCTGCAGATGCCTGCGGAGCTTGCTCTCGGAGTCGCCGTCGAGGCTACCCGTCACGACAAGCCCGTCGTCGCCCCTGTCGAACTCAGCCATGCCGTTCCCTCGGACCAAAACCTAGCGCCCGCCGATCTTCTCGCGCAGTTCGGCGATCTTCTCGGCTCGCTTCAGCAGCTTCGCTTCCGCCTTCTCGAGCTTCGCTTCTAGTTCCTTGACCCTGGCGTCGGCGTCAGGGGACGCCCCGTCCCCGCCGCCCCCCGAGGTCTGCTCGGACTTGAGTTGCTCGACAAGCTGCTCCTTCGCGGCGAGTTGCTTCTTCGCCTCTTCGAGCTTGGCCTCCAACTCCTTGACCTTCGCCTCGAGTTCGGCGGACGCGTTCCCTTCGGAGCGCCCGCCAGGCTGCTCCGACTGGAGCTGTTCGACGAGTTGGGCCTTGAGGGCGAGTTCCGCCCTGACCTTCTCGAGTTCCTCGCGGAGCTCGGCAACCGCCCCGTCGCCGCCGGACGCCCCGCCGGCCTCGCGGGCCTCCTCAAGTTCGGCCTGGAGATCGTTGACTTTCTCGAGGAGCGCCATGTTCGAATCGTCGGCCGGCATGGTCTTCGCCTCCTCGAGCTCGGTCTCGAGTTCCTGGACCCTGGCCTGCAGTTCGGCCACGGCCTCTCCGGAGGACGAATCGTCTCCCTCGCCGGCGTCGCGCTTCGCCTCGCGGAGGGCCTTGGCGTGCTCCCACTCAAGCTCCTTGATCTCTTCGTTCTTCCCGTCGAGTTCCGCCTGGAGCGCTTTCACGCGCGCGTCGGGGGCCTGGTCCGACGCGCCGGGGCCGCCCTCCGGCGCGTGTACAGCCCTCATCTGCTCGATCAACTGGGTCTTGAGCGCGAGGGCTGACTTGAGGCCCTCGAGTTCGGACTCAAGCTCCGCCGTCCTTGAGTCGTCAGCGGGCGCGGGCGCGGCGGCCCCGGAGGGCTTCTCGGCCTTCAACTTCTCCACGAGTTGCGTCTTCACGGCGAGGCGCGACTTGAGGTCGCTCACCTCGGACTCGAGCGCGTCCGCGCGCTGCCTTGTCTTCTGGATCTCCTGATCGGAAGCCTCGTCGCCCTCGTCGGCCTTGGCGCGGAGTTTCGCAATCTTGTCGTTGGCCTCGTCCAGATCCGCCTGGAGTTCCTCCCGGATCTCAACCTTCGTGTCACGAAGCTCCTTGGCGTGGTCCCACTCTATCTCCTTGAGCTTCTCCGTCTTCTCCGCGAGAGCGTCCCGTGACGTCGAGAGCTCGTCTTCACGCGAGGCCAGGGCCTCTTCGAGTTCGGCGATGCGCTCGTTTGCCGAGTCGTTGGAGTCGAGCGCGTCGCGGAGTTCCTGCTTCGCCCGTGATTTCTCCTCGGCGACGGCGTCCGTCTCCTCCTGCAACTCGCGCAGGGCGCTGTCGTCGCCGTCCGACAGGCTGCTGGCCCACATCTGGGCCTCGCTCTCGCCGAGACCGAGGTCCAACTCGACGGACGCCACGGAGGAGTTCAGCCTCCGGCCAAGCGACCGTGGTATGTCCTCGGCGGGCCTGCCGCGGTCATAGATTATGGTTCCGGCCATGCGCACGGTGGCGCGCGACTCGACGACGCGCGCGCCCGAGCGCCCCGCCGCGGCGAGCACGCGTTCCCAGCTCGGCTTGCCGGCGTGGACCGCGGTCCTGACAAGCGTCGACTCGGCGATGGCCCGGGCGACCTCCTCGGCGTCTGCCTCGTTGGTGGCCCCCGTGACCTGCACGTCGACCAGGCGCGTCGCGCCTTCCTCTTCGAAGGCGAGATCGACCGCGAGCTGCTTCGCGACCGCGAGGATGGCATCGACGAAGACGCTCCCCGAGAGAAGGTCCTCCAGCTGTTCGTTCCCCGCCCTGCCCGAACACATGACACAGAAGGTGTCGTTGGTGCCCGCCTCCCTGTCGACGACCAGACGGGCGAAGGCTCCGTCGAATACGGACGACATCACCTCTGCCAGGAATTCGGGCGCGATGGCTATGTCAGTAACGATGAACGCGAACATATTGGCCATGCCGGTGGAGAAGAGGCTGACGCCCTTGGTGACCCCGGCGATCCGGAAGGGATTGCCGTCTATGACCCCCGATGCGGAGGCCGTCCTGCGGGCAGCGCCGGTCGGCACGACGACGCTCGCCAAATCGCCGTTGCCGTCCCCCAAGGCATAGGCGCAAGCGGCTTCTATCCCGCCGGCCACATCTTTCATCGGCAGGGGTTCGCCCGCCACGCCGGTGGAGGCGACGAGCAGTTGCTCTTCCGGAACGCCGAGCCCCGAGGCCGCGAGCGCCACCATCTCCCGCGCATCCTGCAGGCCCTGCTCGCCGGTGAAGCAGTTGGCGTTCCCCGAGTTGACGACAACCCCCCGAAGCCTCCCAGCCAGGGCACGGGGGCGGCTCACCAGGACGGGCGCCGCGCGGGAGGCGTTCCGGGTGAAGAGGGCCGCGCCGCAGCCCTCCTCCTCGCAGAGGATGACCCCGACGTCGGGGCCCTCGGACTTGAGGCCGCATGCTGCGGCCCCCACCCGGAAGCCGTCGACATCCGCCAGTCCGAGCGGCTCGGAATCGACCGAGAATCTGTCAGCCATGGCCCGAACGCTTCCCCTCCACCGGGGAAGATGTTATACGAAGCCCCGGCATCCCGCAACCCGCGCTGCCACGGGAAGCGGCGCGGGGAGCGCCTCCCGTCGGGCGCGGCAGCGTGGGAATCCTGCGATCGACCGGAGCGCCGCAGGTGGCGTTGCAATCGGAAGGGGCGGCGCTATCATGAAGGGCATTCGGGATGCGCGGGCCTTCCGGGATGACCGGGGGGCCGCTTTTTTTGTTGGGGCGGGGAGCGATGGACGCCGCACGGACTCGGACGCACTCGCCGGGAGGCATCCCGGAACTCTTGGTCATAGCGCTACCGATGGTCGCATCGCACGCATGCGAGACGACGATGATGTTCGTCGACCGTCTGTTCCTTTCGCGGCTCGGGCCGCAGTACATGAGCGCGGCGATGGGCGGCGGCATGACATGCTTCATGTTTATGACGTTCTTCATGGGCCTCACCGGCTACTCGAACGCTCTGGTGGCGCAGAACCTCGGCGCGGGGCGCAGGGGTCGCTGCGCGGTAGCGGCGACGCAGGCGTTCATTGTCGCGATCCTCGCCTACCCCGTGGTGCTCGCATGCATGCCGCTTGGCGAGTTCATGTTCCGCGCGTCGGACTTGGCCCCCGAGCAGTTGGGACCGCAACTGGAGTACTTCCGCATCCTCATTCTGGGCTCCGGGCTCGGACTCCTGCGGAACGCCGCAAGTGCGTATTTTAGCGGCATCGGCAGGACGCGCCCCGTCATGGTCTCCGCGGCGGCCGCCACGGTCGTGAACATCTTCGCGAACTACGTCCTGGTTTTCGGGAAGCTCGGCCTCCCGGCGCTGGGCATGGCGGGGGCGGCGATAGGCACGCTCCTGGGGAGCTTCGCGGCGCTCGCGGTCCTGGCGGCATTCTACCTCGGGCGGACGAACCGCGAGGCCTATGGCGTCCTGGGGGCGTTGCGATTCGACGGCGAACTAATGAGGAAGCTCTGGAGGTTCGGCAGCCCTTCCGGCGCGGAGTTCCTCCTAAACATGCTCGCGTTCACGCTCGTGGTCCTGAGCTTCCACTCCTACGGGGTGTCCGTCGCCGCGGCCGTGACGATCGCCTTCAACTGGGACATGGTGTCCTTCATCCCGCTGATCGGCGTCGGGATCGGCGTGACGAGCCTGGTCGGGCGATACATGGGGGCGGGCAGGCCCGAGGTAGCGCACCGCGTGACGATGTCCGGGATCAAGCTGGCGGCGCTCTACTCGGCCGTCGGTTTCACCGCCTTCTGCCTGGTCCCGGAGCGGCTCGTATCGGTCTTCCGTCCGAGCGAGGGCGGCGAGGGCTTCGCGGATGTGATTCCCCTCGCGGTCTTCATGGTGAGGCTGGTGGCGGTCTACGTCTTCGCCGACGCCGTGGCGAACGTGTTCGGGAGCGCGCTCCGCGGCGCGGGGGACACGTTCTGGACGATGGTGATCTCGGTCAGCGGCCACTGGGCGCTGGCGCTGGGGGCGATGGTCCTGATCCGCGTCGTCCGGGTGGGGCCGCGGCCGGCGTGGGGGACGATCGTGGTCCTCGTCATCGGCCTGGGGCTGGCCTTCTACGCGCGGTACCGCTCGGGGAGATGGCGCAACATGCGCGTCGTCGGCCCCCCGACGCCGATGCACGACGAGGCCGAACTCAACCTTTGACGTCATCCGCCGCGAAGACGCCAAGCAAGGCAAGACGTCCTCAAAGCCGTCAGTCTTCCTTGGTTTTTCTTGGCGATCTTGGCGTCTTGGCGGTGAAGGTCGTTGCCGGTGGAAAGAATCGGCGGCCCGCGCGGGATGC
>Ga0272441_10011228_pt1 | contig 13336 bp, 12 predicted proteins | sample SSMProp6N_FD_193582 | JGI IMG/M metagenome (GOLD analysis project Ga0272441, IMG submission 193582) | Marine sediment archaeal communities from Little Sippewissett salt marsh, Falmouth, MA, United States - SSM-Prop-6N | ecosystem: Environmental > Aquatic > Marine > Wetlands > Sediment ... | reverse complement strand
TCGAAAATCCTAGTGCTTTGCTCAACAGCTCAGCCGATTCTTCAAAGGGCCGAGTGGATCCAAACAGCACCTGCAAGAATGTGAGAAACGGACTGAACTTCCCACACTTCTCTACCCCTAACCTCTCATCCAGCGGATAGTAGCCTCCTTTTCGATGAAGGTACTTGTAACACCGGCGCTTGCGCTCCGTCACCCCTCCAAAGCGATTCCCGAATCGCAAGGTCCGTACCTGATCAAACACCGCTTCCTCCCCCTCGACCCAGACACGATTCTCGGTGAACGGTTCGCTGATCCCCTCCAGCACCTCCTGCATCATCAGATCCCCAATTCGATTGATGAATTGTAGAATCCTCTCCTCCACTTCCTTCAGCCCCATCTGCCGATTCTCAATTGCCCTGGAAAGCTCATTGACAATTTCGCTACTCTGGGCTACGAATTCCTGTAGTTCCATAGTCTATTCCCCTCCCTCTTTATGAGTGTTTGTCTACTGAGGGGAATAGACTTTTTTCTTGCCCCAGTCAATGCCTGTAGCCTGACAAAAAACCGGTTCTGGCATTCGCACCCGTTGGACAGCAGTGACTCTGACCATGTTCCTATTTACAATATCCATGGAATCCTATAATTTCTTATTTATGAGAAATTTTTCATTGAAACCATATTCTTCGGAAATTCAAGCAATAGCGGAGATCATAACCAGTATTCTCGGGCTTTCGGTTACGGTAGTGGATGAATCCCTAAACAGGATTGCGGGAACAGGACTATATCTGAATCAAATAGGAGACAAGCTGCCGGATAACTGCGTGTTTGCTAAATGTCTCGCCGGCGGAGAATCTTTTTTTATTGAGGATGCCGGACAACATACTCTCTGTCTGGAATGCTCGACGCGAGCCAAATGCCGTGAAACGGCTGAAGTCTGCACGCCGATTCACTTGGACGGCGACGTGGTCGGAGTGATGGGCATATTTGCCGAGAACGAGCACCAGCGTTCGGAGCTGATTGCTCGGTCGGAAGCCGTCAGAGGTTTTCTCGACAGAATGTCTTCGTTGATTTCCCACGAGGTTTCCTATCGAATCCTCTTTGCCGAATTAAAAAAAGAGAAGAGGCGCCTTCAAACCACGTTTGATTCCATTTCTGACGGCATCATCATGATCGATCGTGAGGGTCACATAGCGGAGTACAACCGGAAAGCAAAAGAGTATCTCAACCACATACGGCTAGATAAAGGGATGGCCATCGAACAGGTTTTCCCGATCCAGAGAGCCGGTCTACGGGAGTTGCTGGCGGGAAAGCTGAAACAGGTGAACCTCTCCTACTATCGCAATCGAAATTATAATCAGTACTTTTGCATTCCCAATCTAGTGGAATATGAAAATCGGGTGGAAAACATCGTATTCACGATCTATCCGCTAAATCGGGTCCATCGCGCTATCAATCGAGTGATTTACGACTATGACACCGTGCGCTTGGAGGATATCATTGGATCCTCGCAGCAAATCCGGGATTTACAAGACAAAATTAAACGAGCCGCCAAAACCGACTCGGCGGTGCTATTGACTGGAGAAAGCGGCACGGGTAAAGAGCTGTGCGCCCGTGTGCTGCACAACGAGAGCGCACGGCGAGAAGAGATATTCCTGGCAGTAAACTGTGCCGCCCTTCCGGAGTCACTTATCGAGAGTGAGCTGTTCGGATACGAGGAAGGGGCATTCTCAGGGGCGAAGAAAGGCGGAAAACCAGGCAAATTCGAGCTAGCAGCAAGGGGAACGGTATTACTGGATGAAATCAGTGAAATCCCCCTGCATATACAAGGAAAACTGCTAAGGGTTCTTCAGGAAAAGGAAATCACCCGAGTCGGAGGCTTGCGATCGACGAAAATTGACGTTCGCGTCGTAGCATCAAGTAACCGAGACTTGTACATGCTGGTCAAAGAGGGGAAGTTTAGGAAGGATCTGTTCTATCGCTTAGAAGTGATTCCCATCCATATTCCCCCTTTGCGGGAGCGCATTGATGATATCCCGGTATTGATTGAGTATTTTCTCCGTCGAGTCAACCATATTATGGGAAAGGAGATACACACTGTGGAGCCTAAGCTGATGGACGCGTTCAAGAACTACACCTGGCCGGGCAACGTACGGGAGATGGAAAACATGGTGGAATACGGCGTTAGTTTCATCGACGGGCCGGTTTTGGACTACAAAACCCTAGAGCCGAGGTTGAAACGTAAGCAGGGCTCTTCGGCAGGCGGTGAGGTGGGCACTCCGAAGTACGCGGATCTCTCCTGCACTATTACGGAAAACGTTCATGAGGTTCAAGCTCTTCGGCCTACCGAGGAGTACGAAAAAAAATTGATCCGTGGCATGCTGGACAGCCACGGAAAATCGCTTGATGCGAAAAGGCGAATTGCTGCGAAATTAGGCTGCTCTCAGGCCACACTCTACCGCAAGATACGCAAATACCAAATCCGCTGATTCTTGAAGTTGTTTGTTTTTTTCTCAATAACGATAAATAAACAGAACAAACATATCCTCTGCACCAATTTGGTTTGTACGAAAAAATTTGTAATTCACTTCTTTACAGAGACTTGCGACAATTGATGCCCGAGGATCCACAACATGGTATGAAATTTGCTATTTTGCATGTACGTGGTTGATAGCGACTTCCACGCCGCAATCTACTCCACTGATTTAGAGCGAATGATATACAGGGATTTTTGGAGCTTCGTAAGAAGCCAGATCATCGGTAATTACACCATCTGTCACACCCCCTTTGGAGAGCGCCTCCTTACCTATGTCGACTATACTGCTTCGGGTCGGGGAGTGTTGTTCATCGAGGAGTATCTCAAACAATGTCTTGAGACGTACGGTAATACCCACACCGAAGATGACCTTACCGGATCCGTCACCACCGCACGCATGCACCTCGCCGAGCAGACAATCAAACAACTGGTTAACGCGGACGAGAACTACCGGATCATCTTCAACGGCTGCGGCACTACAGGCGCGGTGAATAAGCTCCAGGAGATTCTGGGCATCTATTTGCCCCCGGCCGGCCGGGCGATGTATGCGAAGGCCGTTGGGGAGATTCTCCCTTCCCGTCAGCAGCGCCGATTTACTACTTTTTTAGAGCGGAAACATCCACTCGTTTTCGTTGGACCCTACGAACATCATTCGAACGAAATCTCTTGGCGCGAATGCTTTGCCGAGGTGATCGAGATCGAGCTTGACAAAGACGGGCAGCTCGATCTGCAGGATCTTGTGCGGCAACTGTCCCGCCAGGAGTATCGGGATCGATGGAAAATCGGGGCATTTTCAGCCGCATCCAATGTAACAGGCTTCAAAACTCCGGTGTACGACGTGGCTAGGATTCTCCACGAGCACGATGCCCTGGCGTTTTTCGACTATGCGGCGATTGCGCCGTATACTAAAATCGATGTTCGCACAGGACCCAAGAGTTATTTCGACGGCGTGTATTTCTCTCCTCACAAGTTCCTGGGCGGGCCGGGGAGCGCCGGCGTATTGATTATTCACAAGAAGATATACCACGAGGAGCTCCCGCCCACGCGGCCCAGCGGGGGAACTGTGGAATATGTCAGCACCGACGATCAAGAGTACGCCCGTGATATAGAGGAGCGTGAAAAGCCCGGCACTCCCGGGGTCCTGCAGATACTAAAAGCGGCCCTGGCGATGGAATTGGCCGAGCGCCTGGATTTTACCAAGATTGAAAGGAGAGAAAATGAGCTGATACGCCGGGCCCTCGGCAGGTTCGCGGAATGCCCGGCGATAGAGGTATTGGGAAATCCCGATCCCCTCAAGCGAGCCGCGATCTGCTCGTTCAATATCCGCGCCCCCGAAGGATATCTCCACCACCGTTTTGTGGTGATGCTTCTCAACGACCTCTTCGGTATCCAGAGCAGAGCCGGTTGTTCGTGCGCCGGGCCATACGGTCACCGACTACTGTCCATCGATCGCGAAAAATCACGGATATACAGACAACGGATACTAGCTGGGGAGGTGGGCATCAAACCCGGTTGGGTCAGGGTGGGTTTTCACTTCCTGATGACCGACGAGGAACTAGAGTTTGTGTGTGACGCTGTCTGCTTCATTGCCGAGTTCGGGAGGTACTTTCTGCAAGCGTACTCCTTCGACCTCAAGACGGGCCAATGGTGTCACAAGAAATGGAACGCCACTTCGGTGATCTTCGGCGTGGATTCGGCGATAAGCGCGCCGGAATCAAGCAAACTTAAACGAATAAAGTCCAAAGTGGCGACCTTTCGTTCGTATGCGGAGGCAGCCCGCTGTGAAGCCGAACGGCTCAAGAACTCGTTCATGCAAACCCGCCTTCGTACCACGGATAAAAAGCTCATCCCGTTCCTGTACTACTATTGAGTCGGGAGCACGAAAGCCGGTGAATCGGAGCGTTCGCCGGTTTAGCGCTTTTAAGAAAAATATAATGCCGGACAGATTGTCTTATCATTTCCTGTAAGATATTCTCACTTTTAAGAAAACGACGTTCTGCAGTTACTCTACAATTGATCCACCTCGATTCGGGGACTGCTCAAAAATACTTTAATAGAAAGGTTTTATCAAATATCTGGGAAACGTGTCGCACAAGGATTGTGGAATGGCCTAATAATTGCAGTAAATTTAAAACAAAAAAATGTGCTGTAAGGAGGAAAATATGCACAAAGGTTTTGTTTTGGTAGCAGTGCTCCTGCTGATCGCCGGACTCATGTTCGCCGGCGGTCAGGGGGAAACGGGGTCTAAAGAGGAATCTGTTCAGATAACACTCTGGAACATGATGGAGCCCGGTCCGACGCAGGTTCTAATGAAAAATCTCGGCAAGGAATTCGAGGAAAAGCATCCAAATGTTCAGGTAATCATTGAATTCAACGTACAGGCGGACTACGAGCCGAAACTAGCCACCGCAATCGCTTCCGGAACGGCTCCGGATATCTGGGCACAATCGTACAGGCAGGTCGAGCAGTACGTAAACAACTTGGATCCAATAGACGACGATGATCTGAAAGCAATGGGTTACGCCTCCATGCAGGCTCTAGAGGATTCCTGGGATCCTGGTGCCCTTGACCACTATACGTACAAAGGCAAGGTCTACGGTTTCAATTGGAAGCTAAACATCTTCGCGATGGCTGTCAATCGAGAGCATTTTCGTGAAGCGGGTCTCGATGCAGAAAAGGACTATCCGAAATACTGGGACGAGGTGATAAGCGTTGGGAAAAAGCTGGTAAAAACAGAAGGTGGTAGGATCGTACGTCAGGCTATGACCTTTCCGTACAACTACTCTGCGATCTGGTACTTCATGGAGCTCCAGCCGGTAATGCGCAGTATGGGTGGTGAAGTGATGAACGCCGATGGAACAGAGTGTCTTATCAACAGCGAGGCGGGCATCCAGGCGATGGAGCACATAAAGAGAAGATTCACGGAAGGTTTGATTGACAAAAACATCTCGACAACCATGATTTACCTGGACGGGTTTCCGAATGGTGAGTTTTCGATGGCCATCAGCAATCATGAATTTCCCATCCGTTGGGAGCTTGCCAATCCCGACAAGATGAAAGGCAACGTCTACGTTATTATGAATCCGACCACTCCTGGGCATGATCCGGCTATCGGGGTTTCCTCCTGGGGGCATTCGGTGAACAACAAGTCCAAGCACAAGGATTGGGCCTGGCGCCTGGTCGACTGGCTAACTAAGGATTCGGACAGATATTTGATAGAAACTGGGGGAATTGTCCCAAGAAGGGGTTGGGCGGAGACTGAAGCTGCTGCCGACATCGTTCCTCAGCAGGAGCTGTTCGCGAAGATGACGAAGTATTATGCAGTTTCAGGTCTGACCAAAGACTGGACCACGGTGTCCGAACCTATAAAGAAAGCGATGCAGGAGATCCTATATCTGGACAAGGATATTCGCTCTACACTGAACGCAGTCAAAAAGGAAGTGGACAACGCTATAAAATAAAATAGGATCTTTACTCTACAGAAGAAGCTCTTCTGTTTGAAAAGAGAGTTTATCAAGCGGAGCTTTTGGGGGGTGATAATACTCCCCCCAAAACCGCTTTTATACAAGGTACCTGCATAGCATTTCCTCTCAATGTTCGTTTCAGGTTCTCAAGGGTTGCGCTACACTTTGACAGAAAAAGTATGAGGCACGTGGTGGAAGTTCCTAAATATATCAGTGCAAAAAAAACTGCGGGAGTACTTTTTTTTCTACCGGCTTTGGTTTTATTGCTGATCTTTCTCATTGCACCGATGGTCGTGGCTGTCGGCTTCAGCTTCACCAAATACACGGTTCTCGATCCACCGCGCTTCATCGGTTTTGCCAACTATTCCCGGTTATTTTCACAAGCGACTTTCTGGGCATCCCTGCGAGTGACCCTGGTGTACGTCTTTGTACGAGTGGTGATAATACTATTCATCGCGCTGCTTCTTAGCCTGGTGTTGAATCAGCAATTTCCGTTCCGCGGTTTTTTTCAAACTGTGTCTTTCTTACCCTTCGTTTTCCCACTGGCAGTCACCTCCGTGGTATGGAAAGTCATTTACAGACCTTTCGGCCTCATGGAGAATCTTACTTCCCTTATCGGCGTGGGGCCGCTCCCCTGGCTGAGTTCTGGTGAATACGCTCTTGCGGCTGTCACCATTTCTACAATATGGTCCGGCGTAGGCTACTACGCGGTCATCTTTCTGGCTGGGTTGCAGACCATTCCGAAGGACATTCTGGAGGCAGCCGTGATCGATGGCGCCGGCAATGTCCAACGTTTTTCGAAGGTCATTTTACCGCTGCTGAAACCGACGATGTTCTATGTCACCGTAGTCGCTGTAATCGGCACTCTGCAGCAATTCCCGCCGTTTATGATTATGACCGGCGGCGGCCCGGGGCAGGCTACTCGTGTATTGGGTCTGTTCATCTATGAGTATGCGTTTGCACATCTGAACATGGGTTTCGCCTGTACGGCTTCCCTCGTGATGTTCGTCCTGATAATGGGTTTCACTCTCGTCCAACGACGTCTCCAACGCTATGAGGTGTACTGATGAAATCCATTTCTCATGGCATTCTATTCCGAATCAAACCGACAAAGCTCCTGACCTACGTTTTCGTACTCGCAATGACTTTGTTCTTCGTCACCCCAATGCTTTATACGTTCATCTCGTCTCTCAAACCAATTGATGAGATTTTCGAGTTTCCGGTTCGCTGGATTCCGAGGCATATCCGTCTGCGTAATTTTATAGATCCGTTTGTTCACCACAACTTCGGTATTTATTTATTTAACAGCACTTTCGTGGCTGTATCAACTACTATTTCTTCCCTGTTTTTAAGCTCTCTTGCCGGATACAGCCTGGCCAAGTTCAACTATAGAGGACGTGGATTGCTGTTCATTTTAGTCTTGATGACAATGATGCTCCCGATACAAGTTACCATGGTTCCTCTTGCCATCATCGTTCGCTATCTGGGTATGATGAACACATATTGGGGACTCATTGTGCCGCTAATGATAACCCCGTTCGCTATTTTTTGGATGCGTCAGTTCATTCTGACGATTCCCAATGACTATGGGGACGCAGCTAGAATCGATGGGCTTGGAGAGTTTGGGATCTTTGTCCGGATCATTATTCCGCTGTGTGGACCTGCTCTTGGAGCCCTAGCCATTATCTCATTTATGAGTAACTGGAACAGCCTGGTTTGGCCGATGATCGTTGCCTCTCGGGACTCGCTACGAACAATCCCTCTGGGGATCGTGATGTTCCAGGGAGAATTCAAGGTGATTTGGAATGAAATGTTCGCGATGGCTATTGCCAGCACTGTACCGGCTTTGTTTTTTTTCCTTGTGCTGAAAAACCGTCTCATACAGGGACTGGCGATGGTAGGAATCAAACAATGAGCATAACTATCAAAAACAACCGGAGTAATCAGATGAATAAGAAAGATCGTGTGCTAGCCGCACTAGGTGGAGAAGAAGTAGACCGAGTTCCGGTGGCCGCCTGGCGGCACTTCCCGGGGGAGGACTACACAGCTGAAGACCAGATCCAATCATTCGTTTCTTTCCAGAAGAAATACGATTGGGATTTTATGAAACTGATGTTTCGTAACTCATTCCTGCTTGAAGATTGGGGCTGTACGGTAAAAGAGCCGCAGGTTCCTTACGGTTACTACCTCCCAGAAAAATACGCGGTCAACCAAACTGAGGATTGGAAGAAATTATCCCCCCTTGATCCTTTCCAGGGCACCCTCGGTGAGATGATCACAGTTGTCCGCGGCGTAAGAGACATCAAGGGAGAAGAAATCCTCAAACTTGGCACCGTATTTGTACCCTTAATGGTTGCCAGACAGTTGGCGGGTGATAAGAAAATGCTTCAGGATCTGCGTGATAATCCGTCAGTGCTTCACGAAGCTCTCAATGTGATCACTCAAACCTTGATAGAATTTTCTATAGCCCTTCTAGATAACGGTGCCGACGGTATTTTCATAGCTACACAATCCAACAACCCGGGTTTCATGTCTCAGCAGGAATATGCCGAATTTGGTCATCCTTATAATTTGAAAGTGCTGCGACAAATCGAAGACAGGTCGCTTTTCACCATGCTTCATGTTTGCCAGGTTAAGCCGCGTTTCGACGAGTTCGTCGATTATCCGGTGCACGCAATCAATTGGGACGATCGTATCACCTCGCCATCCCTCGTTGAGGCGAGAAAAAAGACGGATAAGTGCTTAATCGGAGGCGTTGACAAAGAAAGAGTTCTGAGAAATGGAACGCCGGATCAGGTGAACCAACAGGTTCACGATGCCATCCAATCGGCTGGTAGAAAAAAGATGATTGTCGGGGTTGGTTGCGGCATTCCGGTCGATTGTCCCGATGAAAATCTGTTTGCTATGCGCAAGGCGGTCGAATAGTAGCGGTTTCATATGATGTGTGTTGGTATGATACCCGTCGAGCCCCCCGGCTTCGTAACATGGGGAGTGATGTGAAGGAGATCTTTGGCATGTACTTTCCACCACAAAGCCCGAACCCTGATTTTGAGCAACTGCTGAAGGTCCTGAAAGGAGAGACCGCTTCGGTGAAGGTGCACTTCGCCGAGGTCGCATTTGACAGGGAGATAGTCGAGACTATCGACCAAAAGACTACTAATGGTAAGTTCCTCGATGTGGAGGCTGAAGAGGCGCAGAGGGAAAACCTATTGCGTTTCAAGAACGGTGAAACAATCGTTCCTCTTGCTGACGAACGGGAGCGAACCTACTACCGCATGGGATACGACTACTTCCCCGACACCTGGCCATTTCGCTACTTCCGGGCTATGATCATGCCAAAAGTCTGGGTTACCCGGGATACAGCGGCGCTTCCCAAAAGTGCAGCCCACACGGATGTCTCGATGAAAGCCGGTAATCGGGAGTGGGTCGAAGAAGGTTGGGGGGTGATCACCTCCTGGGAAGAGTTCGAGCAGTTCCCTTGGCACCGAATGAGACTGGATCTGGGGAAACATTGCAGAAATCTCGTAGAGACGATTCCTCAAGGTATAAAAACTATGGTTTTTAGATCGGTTTTCGAGTAGGTGTTGTAAAGATTGCTAGGTTTCGAGGGGCTGTTCTACCTGCTTCATGACGACTCACCTCTGGTCAAGTCGGTAACGAATCGGTGGGCAGCCGTCGTGCACGATTACTACAGCGAGGTCCTACAGCATGAAGTGGTTGGCGTCATCTTTCATGGAGACGGCCTGGGTTACGTTACCGGCACAATGGTTAGTCCTTCGAGCTTGCGGGAGTTCCTCTTTCCCCATATCGCAGAGTGTGCTCCGCTATCTCATAAGCACGGCAAGGTTTTTTGGCTGCATTTCTGTGGTATCCCCCTTGAGATCACTGAGGATCTGAGCGGAGATGTGAAGATCGACGCCTTCCATTCGTTTCAGAACAACATTATACCGGTGACTGAATTCAAGAAGCGTTATGGAGCACAGATTGCGACTCTTGGCGGGGTCGATAAGGGCGCAGCGTACCATATCGAGGGCGGGATTTACCTGTCCGGAAGACACTCCGACACTTCGGTTGATGCCTTCCGGCGATCTTGTCGGTGGTCCAGGCCCAAGGGAGAGGAACATTATACGATCGAACAGCACGCTATCCCAGAGGGAGTGGATAGCGAATCAAACCTGGGTACCGACCAGCAAGCAAACCGTCCGATCGGGGCATTCCTGAATTGCCTCACCCTACTGTTCGCTCAAATCCTCAAGGCGTTCTCTACTGGATAGGTCCCGCCGATGGATGAGTTAGTCTTCAGGGATCCGGAGGATATAGAACCTTTCTTCAAAGAACCTCTCAGCCCGAGCTGGAAATCAAAGTATAGACTGCCCTACTTCGAAGCAGTTGAGAAGCTATCAGTGCTACCACAGATAACAAGGAGGAATAAGAATGAAAGACAAAATAAATATAGCGGTCATCGGCGCCGGCCGGGTCGGCTGGTACCACGCCGAACACCTTGCCCATAGAATCGAAGAAGCCCGGCTTTTAGCGATCACCGATGTGCGCAAGGACGCAGCTGAGAAGTGTGCCTCGGCCCTTGGTGTATCCAAAGTCTTTCAGGATCATCGAAATGCCTTCGATGATCCTGAGGTGCAAGCTGTCGTAATCTGCTCGACCAGTGACACCCATGCGTTGCTCGTAGCAGAAGCCGCGGCGGCGGGAAAGCACATCTTCTGCGAAAAACCTCTAGCGTTGGATTTGAAACAGATCGACGACGTCCTCGAAAAAGTGACAACCGCTGGAGTGAAACTGCAGGTTGGTTTCCACCGCCGTTTCAATAAAAAATTTCGTCGGATCTGGGAGTTGGTACAGGAAGGAAAAGTCGGCGAACCTCATCTGCTGCGGATTGCCAGCCGTGATGCTGCTCCTCCACGGATAGAGTATGTCAAGGTGTCCGGTGGGATCTTTCTGGACATGATGAGTCACGATTTCGATATGGCTCGATATCTTGTGAACGATGAAGTGGAGGAGCTCTACGCCGTTGGGGGTGTGCGGATCGATCCGGAGATAGGCAAGGCTGGTGACGTCGATACTGCGGTTGTCACCTTGAAGTTCACTGACGGCTGTTTTGGCACCATCGATAATAGTAGGCAAGCCGTCTACGGATATGATCAGAGAGTGGAGGTGTTTGGGTCCAAGGGTATGGTGAGCACGGAAAAAAACACACCAAACAGCCCGAGATTGAGAAAAAGCGAAACGGTTCAGGAAGATCGTCCCTCGAGCCACTTCATGGAAAGCACTGTCAACGCTTATCTGGATGAGATGAACGCTTTTATTAAGTGCATCAAAGAAGATAAAGATCCTCCTGTGACAGGAAGGGATGGTCGGAAAGCTGTGGCGATGGGAATGGCGGCTAGGTTGTCGTACGAACAAAACAGACCAGTACCTTTGTCGGAAATATCGTGAGAAGTGTAGCAAGGATATCTTGTGTAAAAAAATATGTGTTATCCGTTTGACCGGAGTAATCCATTAACCCGATGAGTCTTGGTTGAGGGATAATATTTCCTCTAAATTTTTTGTGAGTAAGTTCATAGAAGATTAATATTTATATTAGTATTGAGTATAAAACAAAACTTATATATTGGAAATTATGATAATAAATTGTGGTTAAGGACAGAATGAAAGCATTAAGACTGAACTCTGTATGGTCTCCAAGAGAAGATTACAACTTAACAGAATTTGAGGCCTCCACAAAAAAGACCTTTAACTCCAGCAAAGTTTGGAAAGATCCCAAAATTTCTTTACAAGAGGTGAAAAAACCGCGTATAGAATCAAACGAAGTCTTGATCCGGGTTAGATCTGTAGGAATATGTGGATCTGATATTGGTTTTGCAACTACCAATGCAGGTAATTATATGAATTTTTCTGGATATGGCAGGTTTGAATCAATTATCCTTGGACATGAATTTTCTGGTATAGTCGCTGAAAAAGAAAATGAAGTAAAGGATTTTGATATCGGGGATTATGTTGTTGGTGAAGAATCTATTAATTGCGGGACCTGTATAAATTGTAGAAAAGGCTTCTCCAGCTTTTGCATAAAGCTCGAACAGATCGGTGTAACAATAGACGGAGCTATGGCATAATATGTAAAAGTACCTGATAAATTTTGTTGGAAGATCAACAGTCTTAAGCAGATCTATGAAGATGAGGATCTATTATTTGATGTCGGGGCAACAATACAACCTAATTCTGTGGTATACGATTCTTTATTTATAAAAGCAGAAGGAATAAAACCTGGTCAAAAAACTGTAGTATTCGGTTGCGGCCCTATTGGATTATTCGGAATCTCACAATTAAAGGCTGCAGGTGCTTCCAGAGTGATAGCCTTTGAATTAAATAAGACAAGAAGAGAAATAGCTTTAAAGATGGGAGCTGATGCAGTTTTTGATCCTTCTGAATTATCAAGGAACAATACAAAAATTGAAGAAGTGATTTTGGAACAAACTAAAGGTCACGGTGCAGATCTCTTTCTTGAAAGCTCTGGAGCTACATAAATAATTCTCCCGAGAATATTAAATTCTCTAAATATTAATTCAAAAATTGTAATAATTGCCTGGCCTCCTGATCCAATATCGACAGATTATAAAAAAATGTTCCCGAAAGCTCCAAAGATTTATTGTTCAATGGGGCATTCAGGAGGTTTTACATTTTCGAATGTGATAAATTTAGTGGAAGAAAATATTATTGAACCAGAAATTGCAATCTCAGACAGTATTCCAATTGATAAATGGTAGGAAGGTTTTAATAAAGCGAAAACAGGGAACTCTATGAAAGTCATACTCAAACCGTAGTATTGAAAAAAATTACTACATATTACGAATAGAGAGGTGTCATGCCAGGATGAAAATACCAAAAAAAATGAAAGCGGCTATATTACTTGGCCCGGATGATTTAAAAGTTGTTGAGACTGACACACCGAAACCAGAAATGCTGGAAGTTTTAATAGAGGTAAAAGCCTGTAATATCTGCGGTACCGATCCTTCTTTGATTGCCGAAGGGAAACCATATGGGCCGCCACTTGATATTTTCATACCAGGGCATGAATATTCAGGACAAGTAGTTGCGCTAGGAGTGTTTTCTGCAAGATAGAATTCCCCAAAAGGGCATGCGGACAAAAACTTGGACTACTTTAGGAGGTAGTCCATGTATGTATACGAAGATAGAATGAAGGCGATCGCACTCTACATTCAGTACGATCGCGCGGCAACAACTACGATTCGCGAGCTTGGGTATCCGTCACGGAAAGCGCTTTACAGGTGGTACCAAGAGTATATGGGATCTGGAGAGCTTCATCGCGAGTATCGACAGAACTCCA
>Ga0272441_10011227_pt1 | contig 13337 bp, 14 predicted proteins | sample SSMProp6N_FD_193582 | JGI IMG/M metagenome (GOLD analysis project Ga0272441, IMG submission 193582) | Marine sediment archaeal communities from Little Sippewissett salt marsh, Falmouth, MA, United States - SSM-Prop-6N | ecosystem: Environmental > Aquatic > Marine > Wetlands > Sediment ... | reverse complement strand
GAATCTCGCAGGCGACATAGGCCTGACCCCTGGGAATCTTGGGGCCACGCGTCACATTGATAAAATGGTGGATCAGGCTTTCGATATCCGTGAGCATATTCTTGCGAGCCGGGACCACGTAGCGGTAGTCGCCGGTGACGGTGCGTCCCGGCGGCATCTGCTCGGCCGCCTGGCGGATGATGCGCAGGCTCTGGCGCATCTCTTCGATGCGCACCAGGTAGCGGGCGAAGCAGTCGCCGCCCTCGGCCGTGGGGATGTCGAAATCGAACTGGCCGTAGCCGCTGTAGGGGAACGCCTTGCGCAGATCCCAGGCCAGGCCGCAGGCACGCAGGTTGGGGCCGCTGATTCCCCAGTCCATGGCCTCGTCCAACCCGATCGCCCCTACGCCCAGGGTTCGTGCCCGAAAAATGGGATTGTGTGTGATCAGCGCCTCGTATTCATTCATGCATTTTTCGAAGACGCCCGTAAAGGCGTCCACGGCGCCTTTCCAGCCTTCGGGCAGATCGGCGGCCACACCGCCGATGCGGAACCAGGAGGGGTGCAGCCGGCCGCCGGTGATCAGCTCGACGATGTCCAGGATCATCTCGCGTTCCCGGAAGGTGTAAAACGTCGGGGTCATGGCGCCCACGTCATGGGCATAGGTGCCCAGCCAGACCAGATGGTTGCTCAGGCGGAACAGCTCGCTGAGCAGCACGCGGATGCACTGAGCGCGCGACGGCACGTCGATGCCGGTCAGCTTCTCCACGGCCATGACATAGGGCAGGTTGTTGGCCGCCCCGGCCAGATAGTCCACCCGGTCGGTGTAGGGGATGAACTGGTGCCAGGTCTGCCGCTCCCCGATCTTCTCCACCGACCGATGGTGGTATCCGATCTCGATATCCATGTCGGTGATGGTTTCCCCGTCCAGGCCCAGTATGTATCGGATCAGTCCGTGGGTGCTCACATGGTGGGGGCCCACGTTAACGATAAGGTCCTGCTGCCCCTCGCGGCCCTCGAAAAAGAGGCCGCCATCGCGTGGTTGCAGCCGGCGGGCGTCGCTTTGCGTATACGGATCCATTTCCGTGGACCGCCCGGGGTGGGACTTGCGCAGCGGGTGGCCCTGCCAGTGGTCCGGCATCAGGATACGCCTCAGGTCCGGGTGCCCGTCAAAGCCGATGCCGAACATGTCGTAGACTTCGCGCTCGTACCAGGCGGCGGACGGCCAGATACCGGTGACGCTGGGGGCGGAGGGGGATTTGCCGGCCAGGTTCACGGTCAAGCGCAGCCGGGTGGGCGCTTCAAAGGCCAGCAGATGGTAAACCAGGGTAAAATCGTGATCCGGTTTGCGATTCCGACGGTCCGATTCGTCGATGGCGGTCAGGTCGTCCAGCCTCCGGAATCGAGGCACCGCATCATTCTTCAAATAGGCCAGCACCTCCCGGATGGCCCGGGGGGCGACCGCAAAGGTGGCCATGTCGCTGGAGGGCGATACGTCGCGAACGGCATCGCCAAAGCGCTGCTGCAGTTTTTCGGCAAGCTGCCGGTCCGTTTCGGTGGCCGGGCGTTCGGCCGGCGGCGGGGTCCACATCCCGTCGCTGCGACTGCTGGTAAAGCCCGGCGGGATTACCGACGTGCCCCGAATGGCGGTGCCGGCCATGCCCGGGCCACGCGGGTCGCGGCTTTTGGAAACCCCGTCAACCAGCACCGGTTGCTGCGTGCCCTGCGTGCCGCCGGCCAGGTGAAAAATGGGTCGGGCCGGTTTTTCCTGGACGATCTTCTCCTGCAGTCTGACCAGGCCGGCCAGGACCGCCTCGGGCCGCGGCGGGCATCCGGGGATGTAAAGGTCCACCGGCAGGATCTGGTTGACGCCCTGGACCACGCTGTAGGCGTCGTACATGCCGCCGGTGTTGGAACACGAGCCCATGGAGATCACCCACTTGGGTTCGGCCATCTGTTCGTAGAGCCGCAGGACCACCGGGGCGATCTTTTTGAAAACCGTCCCGGAAATAATCAGCAGGTCCGCCTGGCGCGGCGAGGGCCGCAGTACCTCGGCGCCGAAACGGGCCATGTCATAGCGGGCGGTGAATACGGTGGCCTCTTCCACGAAACAGCAGGAGAGGCCGAAAAACATGGGCCACAGGCTGTACTTACGGGCCCAGTTAACCACCACGTCCACACTGGCCAGGGCGATGTCGGGATTCAATCGCGATGCGGACCCCACTCGAGGCCTCCTTTCACCCAGATATAGACCAGACCGGCAATCAGAACGGCAATAAAAAATTGGATCTGGAACCAGCCTGCCCATCCCAGCGGACGGCTGGCCACCGCCCAGGAGAAGATGTAGGCCCCCTCCACATCGAAAATCAAAAAAAAGATGGCCACCATGAAAAAAGGCACCGGGTAGCGCAGCCTCGCCTGACCGGTGGGGATGATGCCGCTTTCGTACACGCGCAGTTTTTCGTTGTTGGGAAGCTGTTGTCCCAGCCAGCGGGAGAGAAAGAGAAGGGCAATCGTAAGCGCGATGACGACGACAGCGTAGAGGGTCAGAGTAAACATACCAGGCTGCCAGGGAGATAACAGGGCGTGGGCGTCAATCGGCTGCACGTTTCACCTTTTCTCTTCAAGGGTTGAACGAACGAGGACCATCAAATTGTGGAGAGCGAACGACTAAGAATCGCATAAAGGTGCTGTTTAGAACGAATAATAAGCCGGCCTCCCGTGCATTGTCAAGGAAGACCCTGCGCATTGTTTTTTTAATCCTGTAGTAGCTTAGCCTTTATACCCATTTGTCCCGTTTCGATTGGTGAGTTCAACAGCCAATTGATCTGAGCGGCTTGAACCGATCAAAAACATCGTGGAGCACCGCATGGTTGCATTGCCCATCAATCCGCCGGAAGCCCTTCACCTTTTAAAGGAGAGGTGCAGGAATCTGGAAAGCCAGTGCGCCGCGTACATCCGTTCGTTGGAGGCGGCCAGGACAATATGCCGGACGCAATCCATTAAGGAGGAAAACCGATGATGAACGCATTTAACTCAAAGGCCAAACGATGCTGCACAAAAGCCTATGAACGATTGACTCCCCGGCTTGTTTCCTGTGAGGTGGAATCCAACACGCCAGAAGAAAGGCATGCCTGCTATCGCCGGGCAGCAAAAATCAGTGGCCGCCAGGCCAAAGCATGCATCGCCGAAGGGTGAGAACCAACCACACCTAAATCAGGGCGACCGGTTGGAAGCGCTAAAACCGACACTATCCCCAAACGGTATCCGTCGACGCCGCGTGCAACGGTCACACTCAATTTGAAACCTTCCTTTAATTCTGGTATGATGCAACATGGGTTGTCACACATCATCCATCCACGACTCGGGCGGGATGATGGGCTAAAAACCGGTTCTCAGCCAGGAACATGCCATGGCCCACAGCGTCTCCCAATCTGCATACCAGCGTTTGACCGAACGCCTCAACCGCTTCCCCCAGGGCGCTCCCCCAACTGAACTGCTCACCAAGATATTGAAGGTTCTTTTCGATCAACGGGAAGCCGAACTGGTGTCACGGCTGCCGATCAGACCGTTCACGGTGGAGCGGGCTGCCGGCGTCTGGCGCATGTCCGAGAGAGAAGCGCACAAGATCCTGGATGGTCTGGCTGAAAAGGCCCTGCTGGTGGATTTTTATGTGGACGGCGAGATGCACTACGTGCTGCCGCCGCCCATGGCCGGGTTTTTTGAATTCTCCATGATGCGCATCCGGGAGGACATCGATCAAAAGCTGCTGGCCGAGCTGTTTTATCAATACCTGAACGTCGAGGAAGACTTTGTCCGGGCCCTGTTCACCGAAGGGCAGACCCAGCTCGGGCGGGCCTTTGTCCATGAGCCGGCCCTGTCGGCGGCCAATGCCCTGCATGTGCTGGATTACGAGCGGGCCAGTGAAGTGGTCGCCAGTGCCACCCACCGGGGCATCAGCATGTGCTACTGCCGGCACAAGATGGCCCACATGAATCGGGCCTGCACGGCGCCCATGGACATCTGCATGACTTTCAACACCTCGGCCGAATCGTTGATCCGTCATGGTCACGCGCGGGCAGTGGGTGTTTCAGAATGTCTGGAGCTGCTGGCAAAGGCCCGTGAGAACAACCTGGTCCAGTTCGGCGAGAATGTGCGGCAGGGCGTCAACTTCATCTGCAACTGTTGCGGCTGCTGCTGCGAAGCGATGATCGCCGCGCGACGATTTGCCGTGAAGCATCCGATCCACACCACCAATTTTTTGCCCCGGGTGGATCAGACCACCTGCAATGGCTGCGGTGGGTGTGTGCGCCTGTGCCCGGTCGAAGCCATGACGCTTGATTCGGCCAACGATCCCAGGCATCCTAAAAGAAAAGTGGCCCGGGTGGACCACAATCGCTGCCTGGGATGCGGCGTGTGCATCCGGGCCTGCACCAAGACCGGCAGTCTTTCCCTCGAGCGCAGGCCGCAGCGCGTGCTTACCCCGCTCAACGCCGCCCACCGGGCGGTGGTGATGGCCGTCGAGCGCGGTAAACTGCAGCATCTGATTTTCGACAACCAGATCCTGTGGCATCATCGGGCCCTGGCTGCCGTGCTGGGTGTTATCCTGCGTCTGCCGCCGGTGGCACGGGCCATGGCCACGGACCAAGTTAAATCCCGCTATTTGGAGGCGCTGGCGCTGCGGTATTCTTGAACGTGGCTGTGTTCCGTTTTCATTATTTACAATGCGCCGGTGATCACCTCTATCGCCTGTTCGACCAGTGCCCGGTCCGCCTGGGCGCCCATGTGGCCCAACCGGAAGACTTTTTCAGCCAGCGGCCCGTAACTGCCGGCCACCACCAGGCCCTGCTCCCGCAGTCGGCGATCCCATGCATCCCAGGTGAAGCCATCAGGGACCACGGCCGCCGTGACCGTGGGGGAGGGGATGGCGCCGGCGGCCGGGAACAGCTCGATACCCATCTCAACCAGCCGTTGGCGGCACAACCGGGCCACTGCATCATGACGGTTAAAGCTGTGTTCCAGACCTTCATCCAGCAGCAGTCCGGCGGCCGTAAAAAGGGCGGCCACCCCCTGCCAGTTGGGCGTGTAGGGGAAAAAGCGTTTTTTGACGGCATGCTGAAACGGCTTCAGCGCATCATAGCCCACATAGCCCACGGCATCGATAATCTCCCACGCTCGGGGACTCACCGACAAAAAGGACATGTCGGGCGGCGCGGAAAGGCATTTCTGGGATCCCCCCAGGCACAAATCGATATGCCAGTCATCGGCCAGAACCGGAACACCCCCGGCTCCGGCAACCGTATCCACATAAAACAGGGGAACCCGATAGGCATGTTTCAGCCTGCCCAGCTCTTCCAGGGGGTTGAGGGTGCCCGATGGCGTCTCACAGTGAACGGCCGTGATCATACGCGGTTTGAATTCGGCGATGGCGGCTTCGATGCGGGCCATGTCGTTGATGGTCTCGTCATAGCTGAAACCCACGATTTTTACATCGGCGCCGATGGATTGGGCCATTTCGCCGATACCGTAGCCGAACACACCGGTGGCCACCGCCAGCACCCGGTCACTAGGCACCAGGCAGCTTTTCAGAGCGCTCCACAGGGCCAGCATCCCCTCTCCGGATTGGATCACGATATCGTCCCGGGTGCCGAAAATCGCTTTCAGCCGCCGCTGCGTGCGCGTGTAAAGTTCGACAAATTCGGTTTCCTGGTCACCGGAGCCATAGGGTTCCAGGTAGACCCGACGGATGGCTTCGGGCACCATCACCGGGCCGGGGACCATGGGGATGGGATAGGTTTTCATGGCGGACCCTCCTTGGGGGCATAAACTGGCTATACGTGGATGCTGCGAATCTGCATCAGCACGGGTTGAATTCGTTCCCGGTGCTCCGGCGGTATCATGAGCACGAAAACGGGCTGGTTGGCGACCAGACCGTCCGGCGCCGCGCCGAGGCGGCCGGCAGCATAGTTCTGACGATTTTCATCGGATTCTATAAACTGCATGACATCGGCAAAATTGCCCGTGTATCCCTGGGCGTCGATATGCTCCAGGTATTGAAGAAACACGTCATTGACCGTCAGGATGAACGGGTCCATATCGGCAAATCCCGTTTCGCCGCAATTTCTGGTGGACACCATGCAGCGGCAGCCAACGGGGCGCACCGGATAGAGGGTGCAGGCATGGTCCATCAGCGCCGGGCAGGGGCCGGCGTCGGGGTTCAGGTGCTCCTCGGGCGGATCGCTGTCCCGGGCACAGATATCGGCTAGGCGATTGATGGATACCCGGGGTATAAACCGGTCGGGATGGCACTGCCGGGCAATGGTTTCCAGATGGCGAATTTCACCGGTTTCTTCAAGATGGGCATGTATCCGGTAGCCTTCCAGCGTGGTCATGGTGACGTTGGCTGTACAACAGTGGGCGCAGTATTTTTCGCATGCCAGGTCAAAGTCACCCACAAACTGATCGTAGATGTCGACCATGCGTTCCAGTATGCTCAGTTTGGCGTTCAGATCCATTTAACAGACTTTCCAGGAGATAAAGGTGCACGTTGTTCGAATCTCTCTTATACGCCAATCGATTGCTTTTTTCCAGCGGTTCCGGGTCGGGCTAAGATCTTGACAACGATTGGACGGGTCGGTAGACCTGTGTCACGCGACAGACGTCTGCCGACCGGAAGGCCAGCTGTGTGCTCAGCCTATGAAAAACGGATCAGGCCCACTTTTTTATGGATACGAATGGAGGATGCCATGACCAGCAAGGTCTATTTCATCGATATGCGCGCCACGATCAAAGAGAATTTTCTGGCTAAAATCGGACGGCTCATGGAAACTGCCGGCATATCGACAGTCCTCGAAAACCGGGATCTGACGGCGGTGAAAATCCATTTCGGAGAGAGGGGCAATGCGGCGTTCATACGCCCGGTGTACATCCGAAAAGTGGTCGAAATGGTCAAACAGACCGGCGCGGTTCCTTTTCTTACCGATGCCAATACCCTGTACGCCGGCACCCGAAGCGACGCTCCCCATCACTTGACCACTGGCATCGCCAACGGATTCGCCTATGCCGTGGTGGGCGCGCCGCTGATTATCGCCGACGGCCTACGGGGTAAAAATGAAACGATGGTTCCGATCAATCAGAAGCGCTTCGCGTCGGTGTACATCGGCACGGACATTGTGGAAGCGGATGCCCTGGTCTCGGTGGCTCACTTCAAAGGGCATGAATTGTCCGGCTTCGGTGGCACCATCAAGAATGTGGGCATGGGCTGTGCCTCCCGCAAAGGCAAGCTGGCCCAGCACTCCGGTTTGTCGCCCAGAATATCAGGCGAGCAGTGCATCGGTTGCGGCGAGTGCCAGGAACATTGCTCCCAGCATGCCATCTCGATGCCGGACGAAAAAGCGCAGATCGACGTCGAGGCCTGCATCGGTTGTGGTGAGTGTATCCTCATCTGCCCCAACGAAGCCATTTCAGTGCAGTGGAGCCGGTCCATCCCGGTCTTTCTGGAAAACATGGTAGAATATACCATGGGGGTACTCAAGGGAAAAGAGAACAAAACCCTTTTCATCAATTTTATCACCGATGTCTCCCCGGCATGCGACTGCTACCCGGCCAACGACGCCCCCATTGTGAAAAATATCGGCGTCGTGGCATCCACCGATCCCGTTGCCATCGACCAGGCCTCGGTGGACCTGGTGAACGCGGAACCGGCCCTGGCCGGCACGCGGTTGTCCACGAACACCGCTCCCGGTGAAGACAAGTTCAAAGGCATCTATCCCAAGGTGGACTGGGAGATTCAGCTGGACTACGCTGAACGGCTGGGTTTAGGCACGCGGGCTTACGAGCTGGTAGAGTTATAGAAAGACAACCATGCTGCGCACCGCTGTTCACATGGCCCTTCACCTTCTGGCGCCGGCCGCCGTTGCCCGCCTTGCATTCCCCGATCGCTGGAAATGGGCATGGATCGTAATGGTCTCCACCATGGCCGTTGACCTGGACCACCTACTGGCCACACCCGTCTTCGACCCCAGCCGTTGCAGTATCGGATTCCACCCTTTGCACACCTGGCCCGCCATGGCGGTGATCTTGGTGCTGGCGGCGCTTCCCAAAACCCGGTTGGTGGGTGTGGGCCTGGCCATTCATTTGGTGCTGGACGGACTGGATTGTTTATGGATGGGGTGGGTAAGGGGCGTGTAATGGAAAGCAAGGGCAAAAGAAAGGCAAGCCGCCCTTTTCCCTTTTTCCTGCCCGTGTTTTTACCAGATTTTGATGCTGCGGCCCTTCAGCTCCAGCAGTTCTTCCGTGGTGACTCTGAGCCGATCGGCCAAAATGCTTGAAAAAACACGATAAATAACATATCCAAAGGCCAGTTTGTCTGTGCCGGTCAGCTGTTCGATGTAGTAGATATCCGTGGCCAGGCAGACCGTTTCGCCAAAGGCGACTGCCGATGCACTGCGGGGCGCACACTCGATGGCGCCCATTTCACCGAAGATATCGCCCCTTCGTTGAAGCTGGACCACCGGCTTGTTGTCCTTCATCAGCCGGACTTTCCCATAGACCAGGAAATAGAGCCACGTATCGGCGCTGCCCTGCTCGAAAATGGTTTCACCCGGACTGTACTTCCTGATTTTACTCATGGACATCAGGTGATGGAGTTCATCATCCTGAAACGGCTCGAAAATTTCAAACTTCTTGATGTCGTTCAGGACTCTCTGGTTTCCCTTTAAGAAATCGGTTTCCTGCATGGTATTCCTCGCTGGCCCGGCCGTTCAATGAAAATAGTGAAGTGGTGGCGCCTGTTTAAATACTGATGAATATGATCTCATCTTAATACAAGCACGCCTGAAGGCAACACGTTTTTTTAATTGGCCTTATGGGTTGTCGGACCGTTGTTCAATCCTTGCGAACCAGGCCTTGATGACGGCGTTGGTCAAGGTGGCCAGCGGAATGGCGAAGAACAGGCCCCAGAGTCCCCACAAGCCGCCGAACAGGAGCACCGCCACGACAATCGCCACCGGATGAAGGTTCACCACGCCGGACAGCAGCAGCGGCGCCAGCAGGTTGCCATCAAGGATCTGGATGATCGCATAGGCGACCATGGCCGAGGCAAACTGACTGCTCCATCCCCACTGGATGAAGGCGGCCAGCGCCATGACAAACCCCATGACCGTCACACCGATATAGGGAATGATCACAGACAGGCCCACGAACAGCGAGAACAACAGGGCAAACTGCAGCCCCAAGGCTTTGAACACGGCATAACTGACCCCCCAGATGATCAGCAGCTCCCACCCTTTACCCCGGATGTAATTGGTGACCTGGACGTTGGCCTCCTGCCACACCGTTTCGGTAAGATCCATGTTGTCGGGCAGGAAACGCCGACCCCAGCCCAGGATCACATCCTTGTCCTTGAGCAGAAAAAAAACCATGAAGGGCACCAGCACCAGATATACCACCAGGTGGAGGAGCCCCACGACTGAGGCCAGTGACAGGGTCAGGACCCGCTTGCCCAGTGTGGATATGCCGGTGTTGAGAAAATCGATTACCTGCCTGACCTGGGTTTCAGAGATAACCTCCGGGTAGCTGGTGGGAAGTTGAAGCAGTCGGTATTGAACCGTGGCCAGCATGCCGGGCAACTGCTGGACCAGCTGGCTGATCTGCTTGACGGTCAGGGGGATCAGCCACAGGGTCATGACGATCATAGCGACCATGAAGACCGAGAAGACAATGGATACGGCAGCCAGGCGCGGAAGGCGGGAACGCTTAAGCAGGCTGACCATGCCATCGAGCAGATAGGCGATGATGATGCTGATAAAGACAGGCGCCAGGAGACTGCCCAGAAAATAGACCAGTCCCGCGCCTACCAGCAGCATGACTCCGAGAATCACCCGCTGCGGATCGGAGAAATGTCGTTCCTTCCACGTTCTGAACAGCTCAAACATGGGTCGATTCCCCCTGCTGCGTTCAAAATAAAGTCGGCCGGTGTCGAAAAAAGACCATCGACTCCGTTAATATCGGTATTCGTATACCAATCCTAAAGTGTCCATGCCCTCATTGGGCGAGGCCAGACCCGCATTGGAGACATGGTCGAAGGCAAGAATAATCCGATGGTGATGGTTGACGGTATAGCCGATCTCAATGGGAATCCTGAACAGCACCCGTGATCCCAGCGCCTTCTGGTTGGCCGAATTCGTATCCAGCTGGCCGTTGTGCAGGGCCAGGCCCAATCCCGTTGAAAAAAAGAAAACCGATTCCGGCTCCCACTGGAGCAGGAAGCCCCCATACACCTTGCTGGTGTCACCCCGTGTGTTTATGCTGACCCCTGCGTTGGGATATGCCGTGGCGGAAAACAGGAGGAACAGCGAGCGGTTGAAGATCACTTCCGCGCAAAGGTCCGGCCCTTTCTCCTTGGATTCACCACTCCACAGCCCGTCTACATCGTGGGCCAACGTCCCGACACGCAACGCCCTGACCGGTCCGGCCGGCGAGGGACGCTCAAAGGCGTATCCGCCAGCGGCCATCATCGAAAAAATGCCCAACGTCCAAAGCCCTGTGCACAGAAGACGGCGCCGGTTGCGGCGGTACCGGTGGGACGCATTTGAAACTGTCATTCATCCGCATCCGGAGGCAGCTCACAGGTGTCCCCCTGCACCGATTTTTTTGCCTCCACAAAATAGGCGGCGGCCAGGGCGGCCGTACAGCCGTCAGCCGCCGAGAGGACAATCTGGCGGGCGAACTTTTCTCGCAGATCCCCGATTACATAGACACCGGGGCTGTTGGTTTCACACTTTTCGTTGGTCACCACCATGCCGTCGGCATTCATGCGGGTGCCGGCGGGAACCAGTTGGTTGTTGGGGTTGAAGCCGATGAAGATGAACACTCCATCCACATCCAGTTCCCGGGTATCCGCCGTCACCGTGTCTTTCAATTCTACGCGCTCCACGCCATCGCTGCCGGCTCTGATATCCGTGACCACCGTGTTCCACAGCATTTCGATGTTGCAGTCGTCGAAAATCCGCTGCTGGAGAATCTTGCTGGCCCGCAGTTCATCCCGGCGATGGGCGATGTAGACCTTTTTGCACAGCTTGGCCAGATAGAGGGCCTCTTCCGCGGCGCTGTCGCCGCCACCGACCACCACCACCGTTTTGCCCCTGAAAAAGAATCCGTAGCAGGTGGCACAATAGGAAACACCTTTGCCATAAAATTCCCGCTCTCCGGGTACATCGAGCTTTTTGGGGCTGCCCCCGGTGGCCAGTATCACCGCGTGGGCGTTCAGCGATTCACCGTTGGCCAGCTTCACCGTATGGTGGTCCAGCCCCGGGTCCAGCGCCGTCACCTCCTGTGAAATCATTTCCAATTCATAGGACTGGGCGTGCTGGGTGAATTTCATGGAAAGCTCGGCCCCGCTGATGTGGGTGAAACCCGGGTAATTCTCCACTTCGTCGCTCATGGTCACCTGGCCGCCGGTGATACCCTTTTCCACCAGCACGGTCTTCATCGCGGCGCGCATGGCATATATGGCGGCGGACAGCCCGCCCGGGCCACCGCCGATGATTATCAGGTCATAAAGATCGCTCTGTGCCATGATCAACCTCCCTTTTTCTGTTGGGACAGGGCTTTTTTCAACTGGTCTCCCAGCGACCCCATGGTGTCAGCCGTCCCTCCGGCAAATTCCTGCCATCCCTGGTCTTCGGCCACATCGCCGGTGCCCAGGGAGATTTTCCGTTCCCTGGCATTGACCCCATCGATGGAAACGGTGATGGCGGCCCCGGGCTTGAGGGCGTCGATCTGGGCCGCTTTTTCCGAGGCAGCCATCTTGGATTTGGGGAGCAGACCGGTGATGCCGGGCGCCAGGTTTACGAAGATCCCGAAGCCCTCCTTTTTTTCCACTCGCCCCTGCACCGTTTTGCCCGGCTTGAATTTTTCTTCGATGTCGGCCCACGGATCGCCTTCGGCATCCTTGATGCTCAGGGAGATTCGTTTGCGGTCAAGGTCGAATTCCTTGACCATGACCATGATTTCGTCACCGGGAACGACTACTTCTTCCGGGCGCATCACCCGGCGTGTATAGCTCATTTCACTGATGTGAACCAGCCCTTCGATGCCGGGAAAAAGCTCGATGAACGCGCCGAAGTTGGCACATCGGGTGACCTTGCCCATCATTTTGTCCCCCACGCGGACGAGGTTCGGGGCATCGGTCCAGGGGTCACCCATGGCCTGCTTTACCGAAAGTGAGATTTTTTTGGTTCCGGGCTTGTCGCCGTCTTTGATGCCCAATAGCTTCACCTGGAGTCGATCCCCCACCTTGACGGCCTGTTCGGGGGTGTCCAACCGGGACCAGCTCAATTCGCTGATATGCACCAGCCCCTCCACCCCGGGTGCCACGGCCACAAAGGCACCGAAGGGCATGATGCGGACCACCGTCCCTTCGAAGACTGCCTCCTCGTCCAACTGCGCCATGAACGCCTCGCGGCTGGCTTCCATCTCCTTTTGAAGAATGTCTCGCCGCGAGATGACAATGTTGCGGCCCCGTTCTTCGAATCGTTTGATAATAAAAGGAAATGTCTGCCCCACGTAGACTTCCGGATCTTCCACATAGGTCAGGTCCATTTGGCTGATGGGACAGAAGGCGCGCTGCTTGATGACCTCCACCTGGAATCCGCCCTTGATGACGGCCATCACTTTGCCCTCCACCGGAATACGCTGTTCCCAGGCCTCCCTGAGCATGGTCGCGCCACCGATACCGGAAATGGCCTTGGACAAGCGGATTTCACTTTCGTCGGCGGCGACGACGTAAAGGTCCAGTTCGTCTCCTTCCACCAGCGACAGTCCACCATCCTCATCCAGCAGCTCGGATTTTTCCACCACCCCGTCCGCTTTGGTGCCCGTATCCACGAATACGCTGTTGGTGCCGATGGAGATGATTCGTCCCCGGATTCTGTCACCCACCCGTATATTGTCATTCATGCCGGCGCTGTATGATTCGAACAGATCGGCAAAGCTCTCTTCTTCAGGGGATTCGTTTTCAACATCGTCGTTCATGGTTGTTCTCCCAGTCGATTAAAAGGTGCGGCAACTTCACCAGATATTGAATGCTTTTGCAAGCCTATTGTCTGTTTCAGAACATTTCATGGATCCCGGGCCAAGGCCCGATTTACCGGCAGGGACACATGCCTGTAAAAGCCGTTGCCGGGGTTGACAACGGCACGGAGATGGATAAGCTTAATCCAACTCATTAAGGAGGACATGTCATGGCCATTATCAAGTGGGATCCGCTGGGAAACATCGCCACCTTGCAGGACCGCATCAATAAGCTCTTCGATGACTCGTTTCCCCATCAGGCGCATGATAACGAAGAGGTTCCCCTG
>Ga0272441_10011226_pt1 | contig 13340 bp, 13 predicted proteins | sample SSMProp6N_FD_193582 | JGI IMG/M metagenome (GOLD analysis project Ga0272441, IMG submission 193582) | Marine sediment archaeal communities from Little Sippewissett salt marsh, Falmouth, MA, United States - SSM-Prop-6N | ecosystem: Environmental > Aquatic > Marine > Wetlands > Sediment ... | reverse complement strand
GTGCCTGCTTGGTCGCGGCCACCAGCCCGTCGACATCCAGTCCGTAGTGCGCGAGCAGCGCGTCAGCGGTTCCCGATTGACCGAACCGGTCGTCGATCCCCACGCGAACGACGCGCGTTGGCTGCTACTCGGAGAGCAGTTCGCAAACCGCGCTTCCGAGACCGTTGACAATCTGATGTTCCTCGGCGGTCACGACGACGCCGGTCTTCCGCGCGGAACCCAACAGCGTGTCTCGATCCAGCGGTTTGATCGTGGAGACATTGATGACCTCGGCCGAAATCCCATCCTCCGCCAGTGCATCCCGCGCCTCGAGAGCGACGGAGACCATCAATCCACAAGCGGCCAACGTGACGTCGGTGCCTTGTGCGAGCACTTCCGCCTTTCCGAACTCGAACCGGTGTCCTTCGTCGTGGATCACGGGAAAGGGTGCTCGTGCCAACCGCACGTAAACCGGTCCGTCGTCGTACGAGGCGACGAAGCGAATCGCGCCTTCAGCCTCGACGGCGTCCGCGGGCACGATGACGCTCATGTTGGGTAGGACGCGCATGTTGCCGATGTCTTCGAGCATCTGGTGACTGGCGCCGTCCTCCCCGACCGTGAGACCGGCATGCGTTGCGACAATGCGGACGGGCGTCTTGGGGTACGCCACCACTTGACGGATCTGCTCCCAGACCTTCCCGGTCGCGAACACGGCGAACGTCGAGACGAACGGTCGAAATCCGGAAAGAGCCAGACCCGCCGCGGTCCCGACCATGTTCGCCTCGGCGACGCCCATGTTGAAGAAACGATCGGGGTGCTCGGCCGCGAACGTACTCGTCTTGGTGGACCCGGCCAGATCAGCCGTGAGCACGACAATTTTCGGATCTTCACTTCCCAGTTTCGCCAGTGTCTCGCCGTACGCGTCCCGCGTGCCTCGCTTGGCTTCAAACGTCATCGGGGAACTCCTTCCCAATCGCTCAAGAACCGCTCGATCCCCAGATCGGTCAACGGATGGTGGAACAGCTTCTTCAACACGGCGTACGGGACGGTCGCCACGTCCGCTCCTAGGAGCGCCGCGTCGAGCACGTGGCGCGGATGCCGGATGCTGGCCGCTAGGATCTCAGTTGTGAACGAATACTTCTCGAAGCACGTTCGGATCTCGGCGATCAGCCCCATGCCGTCTCCGCCGATGTCGTCGATGCGGCCGACGAACGGAGAGACGAACGTCGCGCCACACTTGGCCGCCAGCAGTGCCTGGTTGGCCGAAAACACGAGCGTCACGTTCGTTCGGATCGTCTCGGACGTCAGTCTCCGGACCGCCTTCATCCCGTCCTCGGTCATCGGAATCTTAACGACGACGTTCTCATGAATCGCGGCCAACTCACGCGCCTCGCTCACCATCGCGTCCGCTTCGAGCCCGATCACTTCCGCGCTGACCGGCCCATCGACCCATTGGCAGATCTCGGCAATGATCTCGCGAAACGGGCGCTTCTCCCTGGCCACGAGAGACGGGTTGGTCGTGACGCCGTCCACCAGCCACGCCATGTCTTGGATCTCCGACACGTTCGCCGTATCGATGAAGAGCTTCACGATGCCTCCTTTGCTCCATCTCGTGTGCTCGGAGGTAGTGTACTCGTCTCGGCGGGAGAGCACCATCGGACACTCGCCTCGGTTGCGCCGCGGGATGCCCCCGGCTACCGTATCCCCGATCATGAAGACACAGACGGCAATCATTGGCGGTGGACCTGGAGGTTACGTGTGCGCGCTGCGCGCCGCGCAATTGGGGCTGAAGACCACGTTGGTCGAGGAGGCGAAGGTCGGGGGAACCTGTCTGAATTGGGGATGCATCCCCACCAAGGCGTTGTACTCCGCGACGAGGCTGCTCGCGCAAGCCGTAGACGCCGAAGACATGGGACTATCGTTCGCGCCGCCGTCGATCGATCTCGTGCAACTGGCGTCATGGAAGGACGGCGTGGTGGACACGCTCGTGCGCGGCATCGATACCCTACTCGAGAAGAACGGCGTTACCGTGCTCCGTACGCGCGGCCGTCTCAGCGCGCCCGGTCGCGTGGCTCTTGCCACCGGGGACGCGCTGGAAGCGGAGCGCATCGTGCTGGCTACCGGGTCGGAAGCGGTCGAGATTCCACCGTTCCCGTTCGATCATCCGGCAGTCTGGTCGTCAGACGATGCACTGGCAATGCGCGAGATTCCCAAGCGCCTCGCCGTGATCGGAGGCGGTGTCATCGGGCTTGAACTGGCGACGATCTACCGTCGCTTGGGATCCGAGGTGACCGTGTTGGAGCTGCTTCCCGAAATCCTCTCCACCGTCGATCTGGATCGGCGCGTCGTGTCCACCCTCAAGCGCGCGCTGAAATCTCAGGGAATCACTGTGTTGACGGCGACCGCCGCGGCCGGGGTCGAGTCCACGGACGCCGGAACGTTCCTCAAGGCCGGGGACGACGAACGCATTCCGGTCGACCGCATTCTCGTCGCCGTCGGACGCCGTCCACGAACGCGCGACCTCGGCCTGGAAGCGTGCGGCGTTGACCTCGATGAGCGAGGATTCGTCGCCGTGGACGAGGGATGGGGAACCAGTGTTGCCGGCGTCTACGCGATCGGCGATCTGATCGGCGGCGCGATGCTGGCACACAAGGCGTCCGCGGAAGGCGTCTGCCTGGCCGAGTCGTGGGTTGGCGAACCGCATTCCATCGACCTTGACGGAATCCCCCAAGCCATCTTCACCGATCCGGAGATCGCGTCGGTCGGATGGTCCGAGGCCCGAGCCAAGGCCGCCGGCCGTGCCGTTCTCGTCGGACGGTTCCCCTACGCCGCTCTTGGCAAGGCGCTCGGTATGCGCGAACCGCACGGATTCTTCCAGGTGGTTGCCGACGCGAACGATCACCGGATCCTCGGCGCTCAGATCGTCGGCGCGGAGGCCTCGGACTTGATCTCCGAGGCGGCCGTCGCCGTGCAGGCGTCGCTACCGATCGAGGCTGTCGCCGATGCCGTTCATCCTCATCCGACGTTGCCCGAAGGACTCAAAGAAGCGGCGGAGAACGCGTTGGGGCGCGCCATTCACACGGTTAATCGCTAGGTGTCACCCCTTGCGCATGGACCTGGGCCGCCGGCGTGCTGCCGGCGAACCGGTGGTCCTCGATCCCACGGAACGCGGGGATGAACACGCTGATGGCGGCGACCGCCAGACAGAGCACCCCGCCGAGCCGGAACCAGAAGCTGACCTCGACGGCATTCCCCACCAGTGCCACCAGGCCGAGGCCGACCGGCGTGGTCAACGAGAACAGGCTCCCGAGCAACCCGAAGACGCGTCCCTGCATCTCGGGCGGAACAGTCGCCTGCATGATCGCCGAGATCGGTGCATCGGTGAACGAGATCATGAATCCGATCGCGAACACGCTGACCACCGCCAGCCAGAAGCCGTTGGCCGGGGTCAGTCCCAAGACGAGTGAGCCGACGCCGACGCCGACGAGGCCGATGAGGACCGTGTAGATCTTCTTGCGGAACCCGCCCCACACGCTCAGTACCAACCCTCCCAGCAGCATGCCCAGCCCGACGGCCGCCTCGATCACGCCCAATTGGGTCGCTCCGCCGCCGAAGTGATCTTTGATCAACAGCGGCGCCAGGTTGAAGGCCGGCATCAGGATGATCTTGAATACGGAGGCGCCGGCAAGCAACACCAGCATCCCGGGCCAGTGAAGGACGAATCGAAGGCCGATTCTTGCATTGGTGAGAAACGACTGCTTCTTGATCTCGTCGATGTGCTGCTTTTCGGGCTGAGGCACGATCACGAACAGAAGCGGAGCCACGGCGAACGCCGCGGTGGCGACGTCGACCAGCATGATTCCGTGCAGCGGCATGATGGACAGCAGCAATGCGCCCAACGGCGCTCCGACGAGGTTGAGAAACCCGTGGATGGTTTGATTGAGTCCGCTGACACGCGTGTAGTGCCTCTCAGGCACCATCAGCGTCGTCGATGCCGCCATCGCCGGACCGTGGAACGTCTCGCCGAAGGAGCGGGCGAGCATCACCACGTAGACGTGCCAGATCTGCATGGATCCGGACCAGAACAGATACGCCAACCACAGACCGACCAGCGCAATGAAGGAATCCGCGACGATCATGACGATGCGCCGGTCCCAGCGGTCCACCAGGGTCCCGACGAGCGGGCCCAGCAAGATGTGCGGTGCCATCGCCACCAGCGTCGCGGTCGCCAGCACGGTGGCCGATCCTGTTTCGAGCGTCAGCCACCACACCAACGCGAATTGTGCCGCGCGGCTGCCTACAATTGACAACTGCTGGCCGGTCCAGATCGTGAAGAACGGCGCCATCCATCGTCGTTTCGACTCCATCAGATCCCTCGCATTCCTTCCTCGAGTCGCAGCGCGTCGCTTCGCAACGCGCCGACTAGCCCTTCGACGCGATCTTGACGTCTCCCAAAACGATCGACGGCGTTCGAACGCGCCCGTACACCCAGGCGGCGTCGCTGCCAACGCCAAGCAGATGTTCCCGCAGCAACTCGTAGCTGTTTCCGGCAATCATCGCGTTCTTGACCCGGCCGACGATGCGCCCGTTCTCGACCAGGAACGCGGCGGATACGTTGTTCGAGAAATCGCCGGCGTAGAGGTTGCCCTGCCCCAGTCCGAGAACGCTGTCCACGAGTAGTCCCCGTTGAATCCCGCGGATGAGGTCTTCCTGCGACGCATCCCCGCTCTCGACGACGACGTGACTGAGCGACGCGCCGGTCGCCGGGCGGAAGTTCCGCTCGCCGATCAAGCTCCCCTTGTACCCGTTTCCGGTCGAAGGGACGCCGGCCAGCTGTCCGGTTCTCACGTCGTAGTAGAAGCCAGCCAACGTGCCCCGTTCGATCAACGGCGTCCGACGGCTCGGCGTCCCTTCGTCGTCGAACGACGCCGTCCGCGCGCCCCCCCGTGCCTGCCCGTCGTCGGACAGGGTAAACCGCGGATCGCAGATCGCGGTGCCCAGCTTGTCGGCCAACGGGGACATGCCGAGAAGCGCGGCCTTCCCGCTCAATCCGATCATCAGGGGGAGCAAGATCGCCAACGCGCCCGATGGCGTGAACACGACCGGCAATCGACCGTGCGGCGCCGGAACGACGGTCTTGCCGAGTTCGAGGAGGCGCGTCACTCGGCGGGTCACAGCTTCAGGAGAAACCGTGGCAGGATCGCCGGCGATCACGTGATCGCCGACCAGGTAGATGTCGTCGTCCCGTGTTCTTCCCGCCTCGATGCCGATGACCAGCTGTGATGTGATTTCCTCGGCGTCCAGGCCGTTGCTGTTGGCAATCCGCACCCGATCGATCACGGACTGAATCGAGACTTCGACATCCACGTCGTCCCCGGCAGCTGCGACCGCGGTCCGAATGGCCTCGCCCAGGTCGACCAATCGATCGGCGGACAGCGATTGAATGGACGGCTCGAACAGTCCGGGAAGCCGAGTCGGCGTCTCTCGGGGGAATTCGAACGCGGACGGATCGCCGAAGGCCGCCGTCTCCACCGCCGCGTTCACCACGTCCGTCGGATGCGCCAAATCGGTCGTGGTCGCGTACCCAAGACGTCCTTGATGGATCACGCGCACTGCCGCGCCCGCGGTTTGCCTCGTCTTGATCGTGCTGAGTCCTTGCGCGTCGAACTTCACCGGGAGTGTCGTTCGTTCGAGGGTATAGACCTCGGCGTGATCCGCCTGGCGGACCGCTTCATCGAGCAGCGCGTGCATCATTCGCCTCCTATGTTCACGTTGCGAATTCGGATGTGGGGCGATCCCACGGTCACCGGAAGCGCCATCTGTCCTCCCTTGCCGCATCCCCCGACCCCGCCGTGCATTCTGCGATCGTTCCCGATGGCGTCGATCGAGCGGAGCGTTTCGAACAGGTTCCCGCTCAGCACGACGTTACGCACCAGTTCCCCCACTTCGCCGTTCACGATCTCGCGTCCGTAGGCCGCCGAAAACGAGAACAACTCGAACTCGGTTTGCCCGCCGTACGCGTCCACGGCGTAGATCCCGTGATCAACATCCTTGATCATCTCATCAAACGAGGACGCGCCGTTGTCGATGTACGTGTTGGTCATGCGGACGATTGGCTCAAACTCGCCGCTGGTGGCGCGCGCGTTCCCGGTCGGCGCAGCATCCATACGCGACGCCGTCTCACGGGAGTGCAGCAGGCTGCTCAGACGCCCATCCTTGATGAGAGCCGTCGCCGTGCGGCGGACGCCTTCATCGTCGTAGGGCACGTTGCCGCGCTCTCCTGGGAGGTACCCGTCGTCGACCACGTTCAAGTCGGGCGCACCAAAGGTCGTACCCAACGTCATGATCTTCGCGAGCCGCGGGTTCTTCGCCAGGAAGTCGGCCTCGCAGAAGTGACCGAACGCCTCGTGAATGAACACACCCGCCAGGATCGGATCGAGGATCACCGTGTGTCGCCCCCCGGAGACCGGTTTCGCTTTCAACATCGCAACGGCTCGCTCCGCGGCCTCTTTGGCCTGTTCGTGACGGTCTCTGACAACCTCGAATCCGGCGGCGTATCCGACCGCTTCCATCCCCTGTTGGATGTCTCCCTTGCCGTCGCCTGCGGCGGCGCCCAGCAACAACGTAATGTCCGGGAGTTCCTGAACAATGTACGACCCGTCGGAGTTGGCGAACGTCGTCTCGACGAATCGATCGACGTACTGCACTTGGGACGCGACAATCTGCTTCGACGTCCCGAGGATGATCTTGTTGTACTCCTCGATCAATTCGACCTTCGTCTGAAGCGGAACGTGGCGGAAGTCCTCCTCCAGATCCACGCGGATCTCATCCTCAATCGCGGGAACCTCGGCCAACGTAATCCGATCGTCCGTTCGAGCGGCGACCACCGCCGCCATATCCGCCGCCGTCTGGATCTGCCGGTCCAGCGAATCCAGATCGTTGAAGACGGCGATTCCCCAGCCTCCGTCCTTCAAACAGCGAACCACGCCTCCCAGCTCATGGGCCGACTCGAGGGTCTCCAGTTTCTCCCGCTGGAAGGCCACGCGATGGAGCGCCCGCCGCTCGATCCGCACCTCGGTGTAATCCGCCGGGCTGCTCGCGATCGCGGCTGTAATGAGTTCCTTCATGCTTCCTTAGCCTCCTTCGCCGGCCTCCGTCGGGAGGCCGGACGCTTTCCTTCGCAGCTACGTTCCACGCTCTCGCGGCCGCGTCGTTGGGTGAGTGATCGATCGGAGCCGGGGGGTTCACTTCCGGTCACGTCTTGGCCTGTTCCCCGACTTCCGAACTGTCGTGGACGGTCAGAGATTCCGAGTACTCCACCCGCCCGATCTTGCAGTCGGGGCCGATCTGGATCGCCTTGCCGCGAACGATGTCGGCATGCGTGTTCTCCAAGTAGATTTCGTCTCCTTCGATCAACTTGGCCTCCACCTCGCCCCGCCACGCATTGCCCAGCGTTCTCAGCAGCGAGTCGAGCAGGGTCACGTGATCCTTCGACCCATACCGACGGACTTCGATGTGTTCGCCGCCGATTTCCTCGGCGCGACATCGCCCGCCCGGGTGAATCTCGATGCGATCGGCCGACAACAGACCGCGGATGGTGAACCCCCCGCTGGCGCGGAAGATCTCCGCTTCAACGTCTCCATCGACGTTCAGCATACCGCTGACCTTGATGTACTCGGACGAGATGCTGTCCCCGGCCCGGAACGTTCCCGAGCACTTCAGTTCCTTGGCCGCGACGCGTCCATCGACTTTGTCCACACCGCTGACCTTCATCTCGTCCGCGATCACCTGTTGGCTGAACTTGCCCGTGCCCGAGACGGTGAGACGGACGACCTCACATCGGCCGTTGACACTGCCCGCACCGGACATCGACATCTCTTCCGCGTAGATATCCCCGTTTACCTTGCCGGCACCGGAGATGGAAACACGTGTGTACGATCCTCCCGCAATGGTCCCGGCACCCGACACGCTCACAGGCCGTCGTTCGTCACTCATGATCATTCCTCCCGTTGGCAGCCGCGTCCTCGGAGCCGGAAACCCCTTCGGCCCCACATCGGGCGAGGTCCAGTTTCACTTGTTGAAGTGTCGCGGATAGGTCGATAGTCCCCGCACGTCGCATCTCCGGATCCACGATCAGATCCTCCTCTCCGATCACAATCACGCTGATCTCCGCGGAGATCCCTGAACCGGAGAGCTGTTTGCGCAACAGATGGAGCGTCTTTCCTTCCATCTTCTCGAGATCGACACCGTCGCTCTGTACCGCTGCATCCAGCGTTCGCCGCGCCAGCTCGATCTCCTCTTCGCGGCCCCAGCGCCGCAGCTTGTCCACCATCGCCATTCGCAGCGCGTCCCGAAGAGAGATCGTCCCGCCGGGTGACCCGGATTCGTCCTTTGACAGCGCGACTTCCGCGTCGAACCATCCCACGTCGGCCAGCTTCTCCCAGGCGATCTTCAGCTTCGCGTTCACGTGCTCCGAGATCACTTCCGCCAAGTCATCGAGCGCATGCTCTCCCTTCATGTCCTTGATCCGGCCGATCCGCTCGATGATCTTGTCCCTCGGAAAGAACGTCTCCTGGCCCGTGAACGTCGATCGACGGACGAACCACGATTCAGGAATCAGTCCCTTCCGTTTCCAGCGATACAGCTGCCCGTAGGAAATCCCCATCTGATCGAGCACGTCTTTCTTCGATATCAGATGCTCATCCCCCATTGCGACCTCCTTCTTTAGAACAACACATTGTTCTTCGCCACAGGTGCCACCGGCTGCGGTCGCGCGACGTGTGCCCACGTGTTTCCGCGATGCGCTTGCGCCGCTTCACGAGCGCATCGAGCTTTGAATCTTTCTTCTGACGCCTTAATTCGATCGCGCTGATGCATCTTCGCCAGCGCCATCAGTTCCATGTTGGATCTCATCGTACGGCACCTCCTGTCGTTCTGACATGCATCATAACATCACACTGTTCTGTTGTCAAGCCGAACGTGCGTCGTGTTTTCCTAAAACCGCTTCCTGTCTGCGCTTTCTTCCTCTCGTCTGTACGTCCCCGAGTGTCGTCGGTCACGTCTTCCTCCCTCCGTCGTGGCGTTCCATCGCCTCTAAGGAACTTAGGGGGCACCATACTATCGCATTTGGTGGATAATAGCAACCTTATTCTCTCCGACGCGAAAACTTGCGCAAATTTGTATCCTGATTGCCTTTTCCTCTATAATGGTCTGTGCGGAATCGAACTTAGGAGACAATTATGGCACTAAAGGCACGACTCAAATTGACGCTTATGGCGGACGACGTCGTGGTTGCGGAGTGTGAAGACGCGGCCATCTGGCAAGCGGCGTTCCGAGCCATCCAGGGAAACGATCCGCAGGACCTTGCGCCCGGAGGGGCACCAGCGGACGGGGGGGACGTCGCTTGGGTTCCCGAGGAAGAACGCGCAGCGATCCTGTCGCTTTCGGAGGAATTGGGCATCGAGCCGCAGGATCTGCTGTCCGCGTGCCATCCCCGGATGATTGCGCCGTACATCTTCTTGAACAAACGGTATTGGGAGTCGTTCAAGCGGCAAACCGCGGAGCGCGGGCGAACCGCCGTCAGCAACGCGGTGCTGGCGATGACGTTGTTGCTGTTGTGGGGGGAGAAGATCCACTTGGAGCGTGTAACTCTCCGCGATGGGATGGCGGTGCTACGCGCCATCGCCGCCCGTGACGAACACGCCAGCCGGGCGGTGGAGAACTGTCCTTGGCTGCAGCGAACGTCCGGGCGCGTCGTGCTCAACCCCGAGAAGATCTCACGCGCCATCGCGATCGCCCGTGCATTCTGTCTTCAAACAGCGCCGGACTGGAACGATGAGGACACGTAGGCTCGGCGACGTCGATCGGATGAGGAGATGACGTTCCTCTGGATTGTTCGCGCCGTCCTGTTGTTGCTCCTGCTACCGATCGTGATCCCGTTTCGCGCGTTGGGTCGTACGTTCCGGCTCTCGGCGATTCCCGTGGTGCTTCTCGCGCTCTCGCTCGCCCTCGATGCACTCGCCATCGTCGTGGCACTAATCCTTGGCGTGCTCGGCCCGTTTTTCGATGTCCTCATCGTTTTGGGCATCGTTCTCTTGCTTTGGAAGTGGCCGCGAGGTGTCCGGGCGTCGCGATTCGAGAAGATCCTCCTCGCGTACCGCGGTGTTCAGAACGAGGCGTGTGAGCAGTTCCGACACACCTCGTGCGTCGATCTCTCGTTCTGTATAGCCATTCTTGCCTTGGCCGTCGTCCTCAGCCTGTCGTCCGGGTTGTTTGCGTTCGTTGCGACAGTCGTCATCGTTCTCAGCATTATCGGCGTCATCTGGCGTTGGCCGCACTCCGGCCACTTGCCGTTTCTCCAGAAGCTGAGGTTCGCGGCCCGAGATCTCTGGCGACAGCTGCGGAACAAGTTCCGCTAACCGAGAAGGCTCTCGACGACGACTCTACTTCCCGGGACACTGAGCAGCGACTGCGGGGTCGATTCCCTTGTCGCCGTACGCCTTGTCGAAGTGTGCCGAGAACTCGGCCGCCAGCTTGTCCGCCCGCGCATCGTAGGCGGCGGGATCCTGCCACGACGATCTCGGATCGAGCATGCCCGCAGGGACGCCCGGACATTCGATCGGCACCGACACGTGGAAGCGCTTGTCGTCGACGGTCTCGACATCGCGAAGATCGCCGGACAGCGCCGCGTGAACCATCGAACGCGTTAGATCAATGTCCACCCGATCGGCCGCCCCATACGGCCCTCCGACCCATCCTGTGTTGACGAGATAGACGTCCGTGCCGTGGGCGGCAAGGCGCTCGCCCAGCATGCGCGCGTAGACGTCCGGGTTCCGCGGCATGAACGGCTCTCCGAAGAAACGGGAAAACGTCGTCTTCGGCTCGACGATTCCGGTTTCGGTGCCGGCCAGCTTGCTCGTGTATCCCATCAGGAACCAAAGCATCGCTTGCTCCTTGTTCAGACGGGAAACCGGCGGCAAAACTCCGTTGGCGTCCGCGGTGAGGAACAGGATCGTCGACGGATGATCGCCAACCGAACTCACCTTGATGTTCGAGAGATACGTCAGCGGGTACGATCCTCTCGAGTTCGGCGTCAATCGTTCGTCTGCGAGATCGAACGTCCCATCCGGATACATCATCGCATTCTCGACGATGGCGCCGTGCGCTTCCCAGGCGTCTTCATGCATGATGGCGTGGTGGATCTCCGGCTCTTTGGCTGCGTCGAGGCCGATGAGCTTGGCGTAGCATCCGTACTCGAAGTTGGCAATGCCGTTGTCCGACCAGCCGTGCTCGTCATCGCCAAGCAGTGCCCGTCGGGGATCTGCGGACAGTGTCGTCTTGCCGGTTCCGGATAGGCCCAGCAGCAATGCAGTATCACCTTCGGGCCCTTCGTTGGCCGAGCAGTGCAGCGGGAGGATGCCCTCTCCGGGTAGGTAGTAGTTCATCACCGAGAACATCAGTTTCTTGACGGAACCGCAGTACGCGGAACAGTAAACGATGCCGACCCGGCGGTCCAAGTCCATGGCGATGATCATCGTCGACGTGCCGCCCAAACGCGGGTCCATGCGAAGCCGACCGGCGTACTTCGCCGGATCGAGCTTGTCATACGGAAGAGACAGCAGCGTGAACGGTCGCTCGCCGAACACCGAACGCTTCACGTCCTCCGGAATCGGGCGAAACATGTTGTCGACAAACAGGGCGGACAGTGCGTGATCGGAGACGAATCGGACCGGCAGCGCATATGACGCGTCCGCTCCGATGACCCGATCAAGCACGTACAGTTGCGGTTTCTCGCGCATGACCGCGAGCGCGTCCCTCACCGCATCGTCAAACGTCGCTTCGTCAATTGGGATATTGTTCGGGGAATCCCAGTCGATCGACGCCTCGCTTTCCGCTCTCCGAACGGTGAGGGTGTCGAGCGGACTGCGCCCGGTGGATTCCACCGGTGTCCACGTGGCCAGGGCGCCGTGTGCACTCACCAGGGATTCGCCGTGCGCGACCGACGCGCGGATGAGGTCGTTGCGATTCGGATTGATCCTGACGGACGAACGATCCAGAAGCTCTGCCAAGCTGCTGTGGAAATCCATCATCATCTCCCGGTTCTGGCGGCGAACACGTGGTTCGCCGAGATGGCGGGATCATAACCAACGCGGACGAGGAACGAAAGGGAAACGCGCGGTGCGGAACCGGCCGCCGGCGTCCGGAACCGTTCAAGAAGGAGGAGGAGACCTCTGTCGTGCGGAGCATCCATCCACCACATGCTCTGCCAGAGGTCTCCTAATGATACCCGACTGATCGCTGGCACCGGAGGCTCGCTTCTTGTTGACCGGTTTGGTAGATTTTACCGGTCACTACCTTCAGGGGTCAAACGCTGCACCCGCTCGCAGCGTAGACCGCGCAGAAGCTGCAAGGTATACTGCCCTCGTGAGGGAGGACGGGTTGTATGGCGCGTTTTGGAGACCGAATTCGTGAGTTACGGCGGGCGGCCGGCCTCACGCAATGGCAGGTGGCCGAGCAGACCGGCGTGTCGAACACGTACATCTCCGCCATCGAAAGCGGACGGAAGCCTGCTCCGCCACACGTCATCGTATCCGCACTTGCGGCGTGCCTGCAGACGGACGAGGATGCGTTGTGGCGCGTAGCGCGCGCCGAACGTGAGGAGCGCCTCCGACGGCGAATCGACGGCGTGCCGACATCGCAACGCATTCAACGATCCTCCGGTTTGTCCGTCGATCGCGACGCTTCACCTTCGGGCGACCCGTTGGCTGACGTGCTTCGCCTGTTGAACGAGACCGCGAAGGATCCTCGACAACGCCGGTCGCTTGCCGAAGCGCTTCATGCCCTCGCGGACAGTCTGCGCGGGAATCGCTAGGAGCCGAATGGTTGGAACATCGAAGGCAACGGGGGGCCGTGCCGTGGTCCGTCTTGCCTTGCGTGCGTCGGATTGTGAAGACATCGGCGCCGGTATCGTCGTGTCCCGACGTCCGCTCACGTTGCTGGTTCCCCGTCATCTCATCGAGTTGATCGACGAAGGACGCGCTGACGCAATCCTCGTCGATGGCACGTCCTGCGAAGGCGTGGACGTTCTTCCGTCTCCCGCGTTGCAGGACGACGACCTGGCGTTGCTGCGGGTACGATCGTGTCGAATCCGGAAGCTTTCTTCGATTCCGTTGCCGAATCGGCTTCGCTCCCCGCGAATCGGCGAGAGCGTTCGGTTCGTTCGTCCGCAGTCGTCGGTCCCGTCCGATGGAACGATCCAATCGGTGCGTACGGAAGGCGGTGGCGTCAGTATCGCGACGGACGTTCCCGTTACGGCCGGGGACAGCGGATGCGCGGTGATGGTCGACGGTGCGCTGAGCGCT
>Ga0272441_10011225_pt1 | contig 13340 bp, 11 predicted proteins | sample SSMProp6N_FD_193582 | JGI IMG/M metagenome (GOLD analysis project Ga0272441, IMG submission 193582) | Marine sediment archaeal communities from Little Sippewissett salt marsh, Falmouth, MA, United States - SSM-Prop-6N | ecosystem: Environmental > Aquatic > Marine > Wetlands > Sediment ... | reverse complement strand
ATGGAGGCACCTGTATGGAGGAAAGAGATATTAAAGTAAAGGGAATGAAATGTGAACACTGCACCATGACCGTAAAGGAAGCTGTATCATCACTTAACGGGGTGGAAGATGTCCAGGTAAGCCTGAAGGACAAGAGGGTTCACGTGAGGTTCGACCTGGACATACTCCCTGTAGAGACCATAGTCAGGGCCATAGAGAACAGCGGATACAAGGCAAAGGTTATTAAAAAATAATTACCGCACAGAAGCAGTAACCTGCAAAGTCTGTGCCCGCCTGAACTGAATCCGGCCGGATACATCCCCTGCCGGATTCCATCATTTATTCTTATATCCCGGTAATCACCTGTACCAGATTTTGTGCGGTTTGCTGAAAGCCCGCTTTCCACTGAGGATCCTGTACGCCACGAGCACGAATATCATGTATCCGGAATAGACCGCGAATATTATCCAGTAGTAGAGGCTGTCCCCTGTTGTAAAGCCGTATGATACCAGGTTCATTGTCAGTATCATGGGTATGGCCAGGAGAAATGTAATCCCCACTGAATACATGTAGTCCCTTGACGCGGGTGTTTCAAAATCCGGGTCAATGACCCGGAGCAGGGCCAGGCCGGTGGGGAGGGTCCCGGTTGCAGTGCCGTAGATCAATATTGTACGGTGAAACACATGATCGTCAAAAAGGCGTGATGAGATCCAGAGTGTTAAAACTGTTGTTACTATCCCCCCAATGGTTGATACCAGGAGTATAGGCATCCAGTACTGCCTGACAACAACCAGTGAAATTGCGCCTATGGAGGCAGCCACCATAAGGTCAACGGAGAGTCCGGAAATCCTGTTAAGACTGCCGTTATCAGTCAGGTAATCAATACCGGCGAGTGAAATTATCTTTTTCATTACTGAAGCAGTGAGAGCCGCGAAGATAAAGGATATTCCCCACAGGTTCCACGCGAATTCATTACCGGCGTTTCCGGCAAATGAGAGCAGCCATGTAATCAGCTTCAGGAAGAGAAAGGAGAGCAGGTATGCCACGAACACAAAAGCAACATTAAACGTAAGGGGATCAATGGCCTCAGGCTCTGTTTTTACTTCCGAGCCCACCATATGCCTGTCAGGGTCATAAATTCCGGTTCGCACATCATCCCTTTCAATAGAAGAGAGCTCCCCTTTCTTTATCCAGCCCCTGCGCACGGCCAGGTTCAGTATGGTCATCCCCCCGAAACACGCCCAGATAAATCCTATTGCTCCGAAGGTAAGTCCCACGGTTCCTGCTCCGTCAAATCCGTACTTTTCCCATCCTGTGCCCATTGCAAAGGCCTGCCCCGGCCCGAGTGAAAATCCCATTGTGAGGAAAAGCCCGAAACCGGGAAATATTTTCGGAAGCATGGTCAACATGAGAAGAATTCCGAGACCGAACCCCAGTAGACACTGCACAGAATACTGGGACAGTATTGAAAGCGAGGTAGACAATACCATCTTCCCCTTTGCGCCCCCGTTCTCGCTTTTCCTCAGTGTCATTGCGATAAATGAGATACTGAGAAGATGGTAGACCAGGTTTCTCAGGCCGGATATATCAAGCCCGAGACCGGGTGCGATGAAGTTATAAAAGGGGAGCGCGATAAAACCGGCAGTGAGAGCGTTTGGTATCAGGTACTTCTGAAAAAAGGGTACCCGGGCGCGCACCAGGGTCGCAAGCAGAAGAGCTGCGGAAAGTATTCCGAGATCTATGAAAATTGACCAGTCGAACGTCATAGGTTTACTCCACTAATAAAATGAATACCCGGAAATCTCCAGTTCAGTTCAGGAAAAAACATCAGAAAAAGGTGAACATGGGCGCTTCAGCGGGTAAGCTCAACCTCAAATCTTCTGAGAAGTTCAGGCACACCATCCTCTTCCCTTACAAGCGCGAATTCACGTGCCACAATCCCCATGAGGCGTTCACGGTCGGATTCATCAGCCTCCATGAATATGAACCTGCCCCCCGGCAGCTCTTTCGCGATTTTCGGATAATCCCTCTGGTCATGGATGGTATCGTTAGTGCCGTTAAAGACAATTATTTCCCTTTTAATATTTGTGAGGTTGCCGAAAAGTTCAAAATTACGCACATGGTACGCGGCCCTTTTCCACTTCCACATCACGGCATTCTTAATAAAGGCTTCAACGCGCTTACGCTGTGCCGGTTCATGCATGTTTCTCAGCTGGATTGTCTTGAGTACCGGCTTAAGCGCCCTGAGCAGGAATACCGGAAGGAGCGGGGCAACGTAATTTAACATCCACTGGGGATACCATAGCCTGTGCATGGGGTCTATTGTCACGATCGTGGGCGCGTCCACTGTTTCGTCCATCACCCCCTGCAGTATCATTGCGGAGCCCCAGCATGATCCCATGAGCACAAAGTCCCTCAGGTCCAGTCCGAGGTAACGAATGGCCTCGCCGATGTCTTCGGCTTTCCGGTGCATGGTAAAGTCAGCCCTGAACCGGTCCATCCGGCTGCTTTTCTTTTCCCGGGTCTCGATCATGTACATCTCTACCCGGCCGTACAGCACCTCATAGAGGTCCTGGAATCCTTCCAGAAGCGTGCCCCATCCGGGCACGAATACAAGGGGACGCCTTGATACAGGGTTTTCCGGCATAAAATGCAATACCCTGATAGCACCGTGCTTAACAGGCACATAAATTGTTCTTTTTGTAAGTCCTTCACGGATGTCAGGAACCCCGTGATTCCGGGTCGCGTCAAGAAGTTCACGCACGTCTTCAGCGGTTGCGGTTGAAACAGTCGTTTTTTCCATAGTGTTTTAATTTGTATCAGAGGTGTAAAATATTAAAATGTAAATACGTAACTTTGTCCATATTTCATTGCTTATAAAATATGTCAATGGAAAACAGAACGGGAGGGTCGATTAAACTTTCATTTGCTCTATTAAAAAGCTACGGGCAGTCGCTCAGCTCTTTTGGGGTCATTACATTGTGGAGGTGATCAGTGGGCCTCTTCCCAGTTCTGTCCCCAGCCGATGTCCACAATAACAGGCACCGATAGTTCCAACGCCTGTTCCATGCGTTCACGCACGAGTTTTTCAACCACCTCTTTTTCATCCAGGGCGACCTGGAATACAAGCTCATCATGGACCTGCATGATCATTTCACTCTTCAGGCCCCTGTCTTTGAAGTCCCTGTATATATTAATCATGGCGATCTTTATCATGTCCGCGCAGGTCCCCTGTATGGGTGTGTTTATGGCCACGCGTTCAGCTCCCTCGCGCCTGAATGAGGTCTCGGAATTTATTTCAGGGACCGCGCGTATCCTTCCGAGCAGGGTCCGGACATGACCGTTCTTCCGTGCGAAATCAACAGTACGGTCAATATAGTCACGGAATCCCGGATACGTCTCGAAGTAACGGTCAATGAATGCGGCTGCGTCCTTTACATTGATGTCCGCCTGCTGTGAAAGGCCGAACGGAGAGACTCCGTATATTGTGGCGAAATTTATTATTTTTGCCTGTCTCCGCATTTCCTGTGTGACGCTGTCAAGTGACACTCCGAACACGGATGATGCGGTCAGGGCATGAATGTCAGTTCCGTCACGGAATGCCCCTGCCATGTTCGCGTCATCAGAGAGGTGCGCGGCCAGCCTGAGTTCAATCTGAGAATAATCAGCTGACATAAGTATAAAGCCCTTTTGAGCAACAAAGCCCCTGCGCACCTTTTTCCCGAACTCGTCCCTGGCCGGGATATTCTGAAGATTCGGGTCGGAAGAGGAGAGCCTGCCAGTGGCAACAACTGTCTGGTTATAGGATGTGTGGATCCTGCCGGTCCTGGCTGACACCAGCCTGGGCAGTGAATCAATGTAGGTGTTCATCAGCTTGCTCAGGGTACGGTATGATATCAGGTGATCAATTATTGGATGGCTCCCCTTCAGGGCCTCCAGCACTGTAATATCAGTGGAATAACCTGTCTTGGTCTTTTTTTGCGGTTTCAGCCCCAGGCTGTCAAAGAGGATTGCAGCAAGCTCGCGCGTGGAATTAATATTAAATGCCTGCCCCGCTTCAGCGTATATTTTTTTTTCAACACTGCTGAGCATCTTCCTGTTCTCCTGTCCCAGCAATTCGAAATATCCGGGATCTATGGTAACCCCGGTATACTCCATGTCCGCCAGCACTTCCACAAGTGGCATCTCAATATCATGGAAAAGTTTGTCCAGGTCCTGCTCTTTCAGCCTGTCCCTGAATATAAGATACAGGCGCCAGGTGATATCCGCGTCCTCTATCGCGTATTCCGAAAGCCGCTCCAGTGGAACATCAGTGATGGGTATTGCCTTTTTCCCTGTACCTGTAAGGTCCTTGTATGTTATTGTTGTATAATCCAGGTAACGCAGGGCCATATCATCCAGGTTGTGGCGCCTCAGGGTCGGATCAAGCAGGTAGGACGCGACCATTGTGTCAAAATAAACACCCGCCACTTCAACACCCGCGCCCCTGAGCACAATAATGTCATATTTAATATTCTGCCCGATTTTCCTTATACCCGGATCCTCGAGTATCGGCCTGAGCATGTTCATTGCCCGTTCCCTTTCAATAACAGCCTCGCTGAAAAGTCCGCCGCTGACCATCGGAATATACCAGCCTGATGACTCCTCAATAGAAAAGGACATTCCTATGAGGTCAGCGTCAACAGGAGAAACAGAGGTGGTTTCAGTGTCCATGGATACCTCCCCCATGCTTCTGATAAGGGCAATCATATCTTCCAGTACATCTTCTGAGAGGACAGTAGTGTATTTTTTTTCTTTGGGTTCATTGCCGGACAGGGCCCCTGCTTCAGGAGGAAAATGGTCACGCAGGACGCTTCCCATGTCATGGTGGGTGAAAAATGCACGTGCCTCTTCAGAGGTAATGTCCGGTTTCCTGAGCTGATCAAGGTCAAAATCGAGAGGCACATCAGTCCTGATGGTTACAAGGTCACGGCTTATAAAGGCCATCTCCTTTTCCTCGATAAGAAGCTCCTTCTGCCTTCCGCTTATCTTCTCCACATTTTCATATATACCCTCAAGGGAGCCGTAACTCAGTATAAGCTTCAGGGCGGTCTTCTCCCCGATACCCTTTACACCCGGAATATTGTCAGAAGAATCCCCCATGAGTGCCATATAATCAATAACCCGGTCAGGCGTGATGCCCAGTTTATTCTCGACACCCTCAGTATCATATATCTCGTATTCTGATATCCCCTTTTTATTGGCGTATATGCGTACGTGTTCATCAACGAGCTGGTAGGCGTCCTTGTCCCCGGTAACGAGCACTACATCGCATTCTTCTGATGCGAATTTTTTCGCCATGGTCCCGAGTACATCATCCGCCTCGTAATTGTTGTCCTCTATCCTTGTGATCCCGAGTATGTCAACCATCCTCTTGATCTCCTCTATCTGTGAGCGCAGCTCGCCGGGCATCTTCTGTCTGTTGGCCTTGTATTCAGAGTAGAGGTCAAACCTGAAGGACTTCACAGGCGGGTCAAATGCAACAGCAAGATAGTCCGGGTCCTGTTCCTCGATCAGCCTGTACAGCATGCGTGCAAAACCGAAAATGGCTGACACGTCCTGATTTTCCGGATTTTTCAGCTGGCTTTTGATAAAGGCGTAATAGGCCCGGTAGCAGAGTGCGTGACCGTCTATGACAAAGAGTGTTTTCTTCACAATGGATCTCCGGATATTTACTTGTTACTGTAATATTAAGGGCGCGCACAGCCCAGCGGTGCCCGTAGTCCGGTACCGCGGGTATCCCCTGCCCGCGCCTGATACATTATTCCCCCGCATGAGAGGCTTCAACAACAATTTGGGCGGGCATGGAAAAAAGCTCGTTACAGGACAAATCTACCTGCTGCATTCGAGTATGGTGGCTACACCCATGGTTTTTCTGTGAATACTGACATCAGACCAGCCCTGCGAAAGGAACATACCTGAGAGGCCTTCAGGTCCCGGAAAAGAGGATATGGTTCCGGAGAGGTAGCGGTATGCAAAACCTTTACCTGAAATAATTCCTCCCACAAAGGGGATAAGGCGTTCAAGGTAAATACGGTAGAAAAAGGCAGCAGGCCTGTTTACGGGACGCGTGAGTTCAAGCACAAGCAGTCGTCCGCCAGGCACAAGTACACGCCGTGCCTCACTTATAAACCTGTCCAGGTCCGGAATGTTTCTGATACCGAACGCGACAGTCATAAGGTCAAAGCTGTTATTCTTAAAAGGAAGTTCACTTGCGTCCGCGGCAACAGACAGATGATTCAGCCAGCCCCTCTGCCTGCCTTTCTTCAGCATGTTAAGGGAGAAATCGAGAGACACGGTAGAGGCACCTGCACGGCGCAGGGCCCTGCTCTGGTCGCCGGTCCCGCAGCAGAGATCAAGCACTGACCTGCCTCGGAGGTCCCCGCCCATTTTTACCAGAGATTTCCGCCATCCCCTGTCAATCCCGCAGGAGAGTACCCTGTTCAGAAGGTCATATGTTGGCACTATATCATCAAAAAGATCCCGTATGAATTTTTTCCTCTGCCCGGGCCTTTCTTCATTCTGTTCATACGCAAGGGTCTGTTTCACATGCTGCTCCATCAAAGATATTTAACATTCCTGACTATCAATCCATTGAAACAGCAGCCCCTTAATGTCAAGATGAATATTGGCCTTATGGCTGCCAGCCTTCCAAGGGAGTTTTGTGAAAAATAATAACTGATTCAGTAATAATTCCTGAACATAAATTTTAATGTAAAATTAAGAATTATAGCCCCCGCCGCCTCCGGCGGCGGAAGAAATATAGTATTTTTTACCTGCTAGTCCGGACCCGCCGCCTCCGGCGGCGGAAGAAATATAGTATTTTTTACCTGCTATATGATGAGTCCACGATCTTGTGGCACAAAAAACTGCCCACGATGTCCTGGCACTCATCAGTTAAGGAATAAACATTATAACTTATTATAGCATAAATTTTTTTATTTTTTATGCACTGAGTAATATTATTTATTTTTTCGTGCTATTTGTCCTTGACAGGACTTGAGGGCCTTAATGATTATATTAATAAGCTAACTAAAAAACCGTCATCAGGATTATTAAAATGACAATTCATACAGGCGCTCAGGGAAAATACCCGGCAATGAAAAAATCATCATACCTTATCATATTGTTTTTACTTATGGCTGTACATGTACCCCTCTTTTCACAGGAGAGTGGCCCTGTTCTGGAACAAGACAAATCAGCTGAAACCATCACAGAAAAACAAAAAAAAGATAATAAAAAGAACCAGGTTTTTACTGCAGGCGAAATACTGGTTAAAGATAAAAAGATAAAGCCCGGGGTAACCACCACCATATCCGGAGAAGAGGTCGAAAAATCGAGTAAAACCGACCTTATCAATGTAATCAATGAAAAGGTCCCGAGCTTCTATACCGGGAACAACCGGGTTATGGGCTTCGGGGTCGCGAACAGCAGCGCCGCATCTATGAGTATCAGGGGCATTGGTGTATCAGGCTGGGGCGGTCAGACAGGAAGCGGTCCCTCAACAGGACTTCCCATACTTATAAACGGCATGGACACGACCATGATGATCAACAATCATCCTGTGGCTGATATCTTTACAATGAAGAACATCGACCATATAGAGGTACTTCACGGTCCCCAGCCAGTGCTGTACGGATCAAGCGCCATGGGCGGCATCATCAACATCATCACTAAAAGGATGAGCACTGAAGGCTCAGCCACAAAGATATCAGCATCATGGGGCACTGACAGCACAACGGACGATTATATCCAGCACTACGGCAAGTCCGGCAGATTTGATTATGGGGTTTCATATAATTTCCGTTACACGCAGGGCAGCCGTGAACAGACACTTAACGGAACAACCTATGATTCCCTGTACATGAACAACAGCGGTACTATGCATATGGGATACGCCCTTAACAGGAACTGGTACTTCGGTCTGGACGGCTACATAATGAAACTCAAAATCCATGACCCGGGCCCTGACGGGCTCACCCCTGCTGTCATGACCGCAGTATCAGATGATTACGCGATTGAAAATTTCCTCATTACCCGTGGCGGCACTGTCATTCAGATAGGCAACACCTTTAAAAACATTGAAGGCTCCCTGCAGCTATACTGGAACCGTGGACATCACGAGTCCGAGATCCCGGTTGATAATGACAGGCAGAAATATAACTCTGATGATCATATGTACGGGATCAAGCTGAAAGAGTCAATTAAAGTGATAAAAGGCAACACCCTTACTCTTGGAACAGAGGCACGCAGGTACGGGGGCAAATCCGAAAATATGATTACAGGGTACGTTTACACGGATGATGAGTATATTAATGAACAGTCTCTCTTTGCACTTGACGAACACAGCTTCCTCAACAACCTGTTCATAATCTCGGCAGGGGGACGTTATACCCGTAACTCAGAATACGGGCTTTACGGGTCCTGGCAGGGCGGCGCGATCCTCAACCCGGCACGCGCCACGAAAATCCATGTAAGCGCTGCACGCGGATTCAAACTCCCGGATATAATACAGATATACAACAAGTGGTGGGACGGGGACCAGACCATTGAGGAGAGCGGCATTGACCTTGAACCTGAAACATACACCTGTATCGAGACAGGTATTGAACAGTCCTTCCATGACAGGGTCATACTGAGCATTACCGGCTATCGTATATATTCAAGGAACAGGTTCGTCCGTGAAATCGGGGCCGGCTTTACTGAATGGACAAATGCTCAGGACTTCAATTACAACGGAATTGAAGTTAATGTAAACTACAGCCCGGTAAAGGCAGTACTTCTTACTGCCGGATACTCGTTCATAGAAAATGAACAGGGCAGCAGGACAATCCCCTATACCCCCAGGCACAAGGTCCTTGGAGGCATATCACTTGAAAAATACGGCCTGTACATCGCAATTAACGGGGAATATGTGACTGACATCTACGCGAACGAAGAGGAAAAAACCCTGGTTATGAAAGGCACCCCGTACACTGTGGAACATAAGAAAATGGATGATTACTTTGTTCTTAACTCAAAGTTGAGCTACAGGTTCCTGGAACGTTACAGCGTATTCGTGAACTTCAACAACATCACTGACAACAGGTACTCCACAGTGTCCTTATACCTGGCGCCTGTAGTACCCGCATTCGCCCAGCCGGTTGAAGCGGGCACCAATGAATTCTACAATTATCCCATGCCCGGATTCTCAATCCTGGCCGGGATGTCATATGAATTTTAATACTGTATGAAAATTTTTTGCAGTACATGGGGCGGGACCTGTTCCGGTCCCGTGTATAATTTCAGAAAAGATAATCGGACAGATGCCCGCTTTTCAGGTATTCACCCTTATCATAAAAGCCTGTCACCTTACCCTTTTCCATAACAGCAACATGAGTGGCCATCTCCTCCACTAGCAGGCGCCTGTGCGTGGCAATCACCATGGTCTGTTCCATGGACCGTAGTATGTCAAGGAGGACCATGCTGCTTTCCCTGTCAATCGTGTTGAGCGGCTCATCAAGCAGCACAATTTCAGGTTCGCGCGCGAACACCCCCGCAAGGGCCGCCCTTTTCATTTCACCGGATGACAGGTCAAGCGGGCTTGAATTCGCGTATTCCTCAAGTCCGAAACGGCTGATCCAGTAGAGCGCACGCGCTTTCCGTTCTTCCGGGTCCGGATAGCGACCAGGAAGGCTCAGGATCACGTCATTGAGCAGATCAGGCATTATAAACTGGTACTCGGCCTGGTTAAGCAGGAGCCCGATCCTGCTCCTTATTGTACGGATGTTTTTGCGTGAACGCGCCATTCCCAGGACCTCTATATTGCCTGTGCCGTCAAGCAGGCCATTAAGGTGCAGAAGGAAAGTGGTCTTTCCGCTGCCGTTTCCGCCGACCATGGCCACCTTCATTCCCCGGTCAATCTCAATACACAGTGAATCAAGGACACTTTCCCCGCCCGGATATGAAAAACAGAGGTCTTTTACCAGGACCGCCTTCATTGCAGGACCCCCTGTATCGGCGTAACAGTGAATAAATTCATGATTGCGCCCGTGCCCAGGACCAGGCAAAGCAGCAGAGCGTGCGCCAGCTCTGACCCTCCCCTCTGCATTGGTCCCTTGTGGAGAAGAATATCCCGGTCCACGCGCATTGCGAGCGCGGCCTGGTTCATCTGGTAGGTATAAAGTTCCCGGTCTATCAGTGTCCGGACATAGTATAGAGGGACAAGGAACCGTTTCCGGGATCGCAGGTCTATGCGCGATTTGAGCTGGTAAATGATATACCTGTTCATGACTAGAAAATGCTTAACGGACCGGAACACCAGGAGCAGGTACAGCCTGACCCGCGCAGAGGGTATTCGCGCCACAATAAAGATAAAGCCCTCCCTGCCTAGCCACTCACACGTGAGCATGACAGCATTATACACCGCTATAATCCTAACAGGGAAAAGCAGAAGCGTATACGGATCAACCTGCCTTTTTTCAATTCCGGCGCTGAGCAGCACAAAGAGCGTCATTATGGACGCGAACATGAGTATAAATATATTCCGTTTCAGAAGAAGCGTAGCGCCCATGCCAGTCCTTAAAAAGACCGACCCCAGCGACAGAAGCACTATCACGCCCCAGGTGAGTATTGACACAGGCTCTACCAGGATATAAAAGGGTAGCAGAATGCAGACAGCAAGCTGCGAGGGTATCAGCATGGACGCGCCTCAATAAAATTCAGGCCCGGCCTGTCTATGTAGGTACTCATGTCAAAGCCTGAACCTGTGAGGAGTCCTTCCATGCCGCGCCTGTCCGGAAGCATGTCGCCATTGACCGGAGCGTCAAGGGCGCCGTGAAAGTCATTCAGGGACCGGGTGTCTGACAGGTGAAAGATGTAGAGCAAGCCATCCGGCCTGAGCAGGCGGCGCAGGCACTTGAGCGCGCCTTCCTTGTCCTCAACATGGGGGAACACTGCAAAGGCGATTGCCGCATCCAGGACATCGTCCTTGAGAAGAAGCTCTTCAATGATTGCCTGGTGGTACTCGATATTTGAAATCGTGCTGTACTGCGACTTTGCTGTGCTGATCATTCCCGGCGAGGAATCCACTGCTATGATCCTGCCGTTTTCCCCGATCCGTTCATTTATAAGGGGAAAGAGCACTCCGCATCCGCACCCCAGGTCCATGACCGTACTTCCCGGCTCTATCTCCATCATGTCAAATACACGGGCGAGCAGTTCCATGCGCCCGCTGTCATTGCCCACCTCCCTGTCCCAGCGCGGAGCCAGTTCATCAAAATATTCAATCTTACTGCGGTATGCGTCCACACTTCCGCTGTTTTCACTGCTGTTCATTGTTGTCTCCATGAGAATGGTCTGAGTGCTCGTAGAGCCGTAAAGAATGCCTTGCAAGCAGCTGCCGTGACCGACGGACCATTACCGGCACGAGCAGGATCATGAGTATGATCCCCGGAATACCGCGCGCAATATCATACAGGGAAAAGAGTCCCGCGGAAATATCAAATAAAGGCATGACAAAACTGTAGAGAATAACCAGCACAAGCCTGTCACAGACTATTGCAGCCACCAGCACGATCAGCAGTGGCAGCCGGGTCCGGTGTGTAAGAATGGATATAAGTGCACAAAAAAGGGTCAGTTCAACCACCATGACCCCTGCAATGGGTGGATAAAATGGAGGCATACCGGTAAGAATCGCTGACAAAAGCGGGGTAAAAAAACCCATTATAAGTGCGTTTGAAGGAGTTACAAGAAAGGCACCTATTGCCAGTGGCAGGAACATTGGCATAAAGATCGGCCCCAGCCCAACCAGGTGAAACAGGACCGGCAGAATGACGCCCAGGGCCGTAAAAATGACCGCAATAATCAGGTTGTTTATGTGTATCTGCTCATGCATCGTGTACAGCCTTCGTTATATTTCCTGTTTCTTCTGTAAAAAGAGAAAGAATACATGCATACGATTTTTAATTTCTTATGTATAAATTAACAATATTTTTAAATACATAACACAAAAATGGGCTTTTTCTTCAACAACTTTTTTCTGATGCCGGGGCCAGAGCATAATTCCGGGTTTTTCATGCAGAATACTGGTTTCCGGGTATATTTTAACATGCAGCTCAGAGTAAAATCGTAAAATTCTGCACAAATCACGACGGGGTATACTATGTAAGAATCTTGCCAAAGAAGAAATGGCTACCTACAATGAAGATAGACACCAATCATCAAAGGAGGTAGCCATTATGAATAACTCAAATACTAAGATACAGGGGAATACGCTGAAAGGGCAAGAAATTTTTATAGGTCTTGAAGATTCGAAAAAGAGCTGGAAGCTCTGTGTGCGAGCGTTTGGAACAACTGTAAAGGAAATCAGCATGCCGGCAGATTATAATAATCTGAAGAATTTTATCAGTAATCATTTTCCGGAATGTCGGGTAACGGTGATTTATGAGGCAGGGTTTTCGGGATTTAACCTTTATGATTATATCACCGGAGAAGGCTGGAAATGCGTTGTCACGCCAGCACACAGAGTAACTCAGGAAAAATGTCAGAGTGTGAAAAACGACAGGATCGACAGCCGAAGGCTTGCGCGGGTACTGGAATCAGGTGATTATCATAGTTGTTTTGTTCCGGACAGGCAGACACGAGAGAACCGGCAGGTTTCGCGTCTGTATGAGCAGAATTTAAAGGACATCCGGCAATCCTGTAACCGGTTCCGGCGGTTGCTGGAATTTCACGGATTGGACAGACATTTCAAGTCAGGCAGGTGGAATCCCAGGGATTACCGCCACGCATGGGAGCTATGTGAGGAGATGAATGTTTCGGATTCTCTTCGCTTTTCAATAGAAGATATGAGAATAATGATAGAACTTCTGTGGGAGAGGAAGAAGCGGCTTATTGCACAATTGAAGGAATTAAGTACAAGTCAGCCATATAAAGAAAATGTGGAACTCCTTGTTTCGATTCCCGGAATCGGGTGGCTTACCGCCATAAAATTCATGCTTGAGATAGGAACAATTACTCGTTTCAAACGTAAAGAGCAATTTGCCAAGTATCTGGGCCTTGTACCAAGAGAGTATTCATCCGGAGAAAGGGAACGAAAGGGTCATATTACCAAAGAGGGATCTCGATGGATCCGTTACTGGCTTGTTGAGTGCTCCTGGATTGCAATTAGAAATGATCCAGTACTTCTGGACAAATATCGTCGGGTACTTTCTCATTCAGGGAGCTCGAAAAAGGCTATTGTTGCTGTTGCCCGGGCTCTAGCCATTCGGATCCGTTCTATATTGATAACAAAACAAAAATATGTAATTGGAACTGAAAGTTAAAAGATAATATGTCATTTT
>Ga0272441_10011224_pt1 | contig 13342 bp, 12 predicted proteins | sample SSMProp6N_FD_193582 | JGI IMG/M metagenome (GOLD analysis project Ga0272441, IMG submission 193582) | Marine sediment archaeal communities from Little Sippewissett salt marsh, Falmouth, MA, United States - SSM-Prop-6N | ecosystem: Environmental > Aquatic > Marine > Wetlands > Sediment ... | reverse complement strand
ACCTGAAAAGCAACCTCACGTTGTCTCAGTTCCTGTGGAGCACAGCATCTGCACTCCATGTAGTCCTTGAGAATCCTTCTGGCCAAAGTATTCTCAAATACTCTCATTACAGTGTTAAGGTATACTTTCGACAGCACGTATATGATATAAAACCGTTCCATCACCTAAAGCCACAATCCACCTTCCATCTATGCGTCTAACGTCTCTTTCCTACCACTGCTGCAGGATTGCCGGCACAGATTGAGTAAGGTTCAATCCTATCAATAACTACCGAACCCGCCCTTATTACAGAACCTTCGCCCACGCTTTCCATGATCACTGAATTTGTGTCGACCCAGCTATCAGAGCTCACTTTTATCTTCTTAATTCTACCACCTTGGCGATTGATGGGGACCTTCACGCTTTCATAGATATGTTTCTCTGTTCCCCCTATGAAACGACAACTGTCCCCAACCAATACATTATCTCCGAAATCGCAGTGTTGAATTATGTTTCCGATTCCAAAGGTAACATTACTTCCTATGCATGTTTTTGGATAATAAAAGACTGTTCCAAAATCGATGAGGACATTCTGTCCGCAAGACTGAAGAGCGATCCTATAGAATACGTACCGTGCAACGAAACCAATTAATGATGGAAAAAGGCTCAGAAACTCCGAGCACGGCTTAAAAAAGAAATGAAAAACCTTCGAACCCACCGCCAAAGGCCCGACGAATGGGAATATGATCAAGCATGAAAACTTCCATAAGAAATTGAAAAGCCTCCCCCGCCTGAACTGGTAGTATTCCACATCAACGTACTTATCACTGCTGGGACTTTCTCTATACCTCATTCCTTCTCCAGGCCTGATCCGTTTATTTTCTCTCTTTTACGACCCTTGCCGGATTACCCGCACAAATCGAATATGCAGGAACAGCTTCCGTGACAACAGACCCTGCAGCGATAATACACCCTCGTGCAATATCGTCCATTATCACTGAATTATCGCCGATCCACACATCATCAGATATCTCGATTTTTTTCATCTGCCCACCCTGTTCACTCATCGGAATATCACACCGCCCATGGTGATGCTGCCGTGATCCACTGAGAAGTCGGCAACCTCCTCCAATGAGGACATTGCTGCCGATATCGCAGTGATGAATAGTAGTATATGTGCTGATCATGACATTACTGCCCACGGATATATCACTATAGTAGAAGACAACACCAAATTCGATCACAAGATTACTGCCGCATGATTTCAGGGTTCTTCTGTAAAACGCCTCTCTGATGATCATGCCGAATAGAAAAGGAACAAAACTGAGCAACTCAGAAGCTGAGCGGAAGATGTGATCTGATAACTTTGAAATTAAAATCAGTGGATAAAGAAACGGCAAAGCAACAACCGTGCAAAGCTTTCTAAAAAATTTCAATGTGTCTGACTGATTGAATTGTGTATAGGTGATTTCCGTATACTCGTGGTGGCCAATGGTTCTTTCTGATTTCATTTTTCCTGCCAATTTGTGCCTGAAATATACCGTCAACTTATCGAAATAAGGCCTACACCAAGACAAATCGTGAAGACACCGACCCACCGTATAACAGAGATGGATTCACCTAAAAATATATGGGAGGCCAATGCAACAAATACAAAAGTTAAACCGAGAAATGGATATGCGAAGCTTAGTTCTACCTTGGAGAGGACGTATAGCCAAAAGAAAACGCCCATGATATAAATTGAAAGGCCTAAAATTACCATTGGGGACAGTAATATTTGTATATAAGGTGTAATAACCCCGGCGGAAAAATCAAGATTCCCTAACGAGTTCAGCCCTTTCTTGACGAAGATTTGGCCTGCCACAACAATAATGACGCTAAGTAATATATAGGGGAATGTATTCATTGTTGACCTTCGACTATGATGGCTGTTTTAACTTCCTTCTTATGAGACTTCAGAGGTAAGAATCTTCAATTATTACTGATTTTATTACGGTTTTTTCAATATCCAAGGCCGATATTGCCGGCGTGACCCCGATTCGCAAGGGAATCTTGAATTTACTTAATTTTTGAATATCATTTTTTTATAAGATTCCGGCGATACTGCAATATTTCGATCAACAATTTGAGATGAGCAATTATCGTGTTCAGTACTTGCATCTTGGATTGACCAAATATTCTGCTCTGTAAGGTGGTTGGATATTCCCTAATAATACCACCATGGCTGTCCAGTTTTGCGAGAAGTTCAACAATACCCCGATAGTCTGAGTATTTCACATAAATATTCGATAAGGAACTGCGACGATAAACCCTGAAGCACGAAGTGTATGTTGAAAGCTTATGATGTAAAATTATGTGGTAAATCCTTGATAATGATTTTGAAAGAAGAAGCCGCCACTTTGGAACATATGAAACATGGCCGTCATAGTGGTAGGGTGACGCCGTAACCATGTCGGTACTATCGTCAAGAAGGGGGATCATTTTTAGAAGTTCGAGCGGGTCGTATGAACAGTCAGCGTCTATCGAACATATGATATCCGTCGTTGCTGCTTTCAAACCTGTCTCGAGTGTGCGTGAGATTCCCTGATTTTTTCTGTGACGGAGTATTTCGAAGTTACTCCTGCCACCAAACAGCCTACTGAGCAGTGCATATGAATCATCGGTACTCCCATCGTCAACGAAGACAAATTTAAATTCATATTTATTTTCCGCTTCCACTATAAGTTCATCTAAAGCCTTTGCCAGATAAGGTATAGAAGATACTTCATTGAAAACAGGAACAACTATGGTTATTTTTTCCAGAGGATGTTTTACCTCATCGCCTGACGTCGTTATCGCCCTTGCTTTGTGAGGATGAATTCCATCACTATGCTTCTCTTCGTATTGTAAAGGTATACCAAGATATTGAGTTATACTTTGAAAATGGCCTGACCTGAAATATACGGGCAATAGTTGAGGTATATTGCCCAGATTTCGATATTGTTTTATCCTTGACGTAGCTCCAATGAATGTCATTCGCGGCTGTTCCATGTCTAATTCCCATGGATGGAAATAAAGAACAAAAGGCGATTCTGTATCGTTACACCACCGGTGAAACGCGTGCAGGATAAAGCGTTGTGGAAATTGACGCAGATAGTTGCCCCCTGAAATGGGAATATTAAAACCCGTAACATGATAAGTTGATACAGGGAATTCCCATATCTCGTGTGCATTTTTCTGATATTGGTGAGCAATCCGACAAGGAGGGTTCGTTTTTATTTTCCACAATGGAGGACGATAACTTGCATCATACAAATATCCTTCTTCAGCTAAAATATCGAGAGCCCAAAGGTCTGTATCCTGCATCCATTTATAGGCGCAGCGGTAACCGACTATTTGATTGGCACCTGCATGTTCTAAAGCCCTTTTTGCTCTGCGAAGATCCTCTCTGAACTGTTCCGGTGTCATCTCCTGAATACTGCGTGTTCCATAACCGGCGCTGGCAATCTCATGACCTTGGGACACGAGTTTTCTGATTATTCCCGGCTGCATTTCAGCGATCCAGCCAAGCGTGAAGAATGTGGCTTTGATATTGAACTGATCGAGAAGATCACATACGCTATCGACATTTTTTTCGAGGCGGCTTTCGAAACGACTCCACTGTTTTTCACCGATCATCTTTTTAAAGACGTGGCGATGGAAATAATCGTGCAGCAGGATCGTTACAACATGATCGCGGAATTTTTTATTAATATCATTTGACATTATAATGTCTCTTGAAAAAGGTATTTTTTATTTATCATTATAATCTGAAAAACTTATTGCGGCTTTGCCGTAAAATGGATTTTGCATGAGAACTCATATTTACAAGTTCAAAATGTTTGGAAAGTGTATCCATTGTCATTCTGAATAATGTAACTTTTCTATTGCGATTCAGATCCATACCCGGGAAAAACGACAGCGCAGGGACTTGATCGCCTCCAAGTAAGTCGAGAGGATGTAACAGAAAACTGGGCTCAGTTCGTGTAATGCGACAAAGAGTAATCGCGTATTTCAGATAGACCATCATCAGGATTTGCGAAAATCGGCTCAAATAAAGTAAATAGCTCAGATGAAAGGGGGTTTTGATAATCGGGATCGTGGTAACCGGAATTTCCAATAGCTCTGCTCCTGAAGACAATTGCCAGTAAAAGGGGGTAACAGGCTTTAGACCTTCTTTCAGGTTGCCGTAAAGGGCACTTCTTTGTTTTTTCTCGTCTGTATTTAAATCTGATTTCCGGAAGTAATATGCCCTGGCCAGTGGCCCGATATAGGTGGGCAGTAATGAAGCATCGAACATATAACCGTTTTCCACAAGCACGTTGAAAAGTTCGGGACTATAACTGAATCCCGGTCCCCGAAAACCAACAGGCTTTTGCCCTGTAACCCGAACAATATGTTGTTCTGCCTCCAATATGTCTTCTTGCAACCGGGTTTTTGAATATGAATGCAGCCATACATCGTGATGAAATGAGTGATTTCCAACCTCATGCCCTCTCTCTGTTAAGAGCTTTAACATGTCTTGATTTTTTTCTAATGCAGCATCCTGCCCAACGATGAAAACGGTTATTTTCAGGTTACATTGATCCAGGGTATCAAGAACATGTGGGACGAACACGTCGAGATAAGAAGGAAACTTTTCCCATCCCGGATCACCGTGGGTTTTCATGTAGGACCACTGATTATCAAGATCAAGCGATACGCTGGCAAAGGGTTTGATTTTTGACATGATAGAGTTTTTTTACCGGTCAGTATTTACTATCGGCTAATTGTTTCGGCAAAACGACTGACGATAAATGGTGACATGAATGTTCGTCAATTTTCGTGCAACAGGAAATCAGACATCTTTCTGGCCAGTTGGATCACCTGATTATTATTCAGAGTAGAATTCACAATCATGGAAGTATTGACCAGATAGATGTTTTCAAGAGGTGTTTTCATTGGGGGGATCATATCCGCATAACCGGTTTCCTGGATTGGTTGAACGTAGACTTCCCTGTTTACTGATTGCGCTACTACATCCTCAATAGAGAATTCAGGGAACATACGGCTTAAGCCTTGTAAGAAAGCATCCAGTATTCGCTTATCCGATTTATGAAATAATGAATCGTCCGAAGCCAGATACTTGGGCAAATATATAAGAGCACTATCATCTGCTATTTCAGTGGGGATAACGTGCGACATTTCTATCAAGCCGGTAAAGGGTAAGTCAGGGTCTGTAATATTGGTTATGTAAAACGGGCTCAGGGATTTCTTTAATACCAGTGTTACACATACGAGACTCATATAACTGATTTTCTCAAGAAGTTTCTTAAAATGATCCGGCATGCGAGGACACATAGGGATTATTTGCGGATTTGGAACCGTGACGACCGCACGATCAAAATTGAAAGACTCTCCACTGTTGCATGCAACCCGCACGCAACCATTCTCAGTCGGTTCAATTGCTTCTACTTCGTAATCAGTCAAAATCGTAACACTGTTTTTCAAAAGGTTATCCTGTAGATGATTCAGGATAGAATCATATCCTCCTCTTACACAGCCCATCATCTCTTTCTTGGCACTCTCATGACGTGTTCCATAGTATCTATTGATACAGGCCCAGATAAAAGAGCCTGAGGCCTGGTCTTTTGCCGAACCGAGTTTTGACTTAAGTAACGGTTCCCAGATTTTCTCGAAATTTTCCTGACCGAATACTCTGATGAGCCATGTTTTGGCATATATGTTTTGCAGAGAGGCGTTATTATTGATTTTCGAGGCATAAAGGATACCTGCGCCAAGCCTTAGCTTATTCCAAAATGAGAGAGGTTTGAAGCGTAAAAACTCCAATGTATTACTCATGGAATGAAGCTGACCATCAGTATAAAATCCTGTTTTTGTCTCCCTAAACTGAACATCCTGAGACAATCCAATTTCATCAAGAAATTCCAGAAGGTCTCCATCCATTGTAAGGATGACGTGGTAAAAACGGTCACACGTTAAGCCGGGCATGATCTTTTCGGAACGTGAAAGCCCTCCGATTTGCTTGTCTTTCTCGAGTATTGTTACCTGAATGCCGGATTTGGCCAGAAAATGTGCGGTAGCCAAACCCATCATGCCGCCGCCTATAATACCAACTTTCACCTGACCGGGACCTCATTAATAGATTGGTGCAAGAAACGACGTTATACTTTTGACGGCTTCGAAAGAAGTCGAACATCGAATCACTCCCGCGAAGGCGGGAGGCCATAAGCACTTAAAAAACTTTACTTCCGATCAAGAAAGAAATGGCAAAACAACAGAAGTTTGACTTTCACGAATCAATCAATAGTAACATCAACTAAATTTTGTTATTTTCTATATCTATTCTTCTGTGTTCTATGACCTTTTTTATCGCTTCTTCCATATTTGTTTTAGGGATATAACCGAGAAGTGTACGCGCCTTTGTCAGGTCCGGTTTTCGTCTCATTATATCCTTATAATTGCCGAAGACATCTTCCATTTTTATATATTTTAACTTCAATTCTTTCCCGGAGCCGGCAAGTTTGTGTATTAAATATGCCGTGTCAATAACACTCATTTCTTCAACATTGCCGATATTAATAATCTCTCCGATGGCTTCTTCTTTTTCCATTGCCAAAAAAGTGCCTTCTACTATGTCGTCAACATACGCCATGGATCGGGATTGCTTTCCATCTCCATGTATTGTCACTTCTCGATCGCCAAGTATTTCATCAACAAAAATAGGCACATGCCCCCCTGACCAGGAAAAGCTGGAACGGGGGCTGAATCCGCCGAAATATCGTAAGATGACAATAGGCACTGAATAGTCATTATAATAAGCAAATGCCAATTGTTCGCAGAATAATTTTGAAACGGCGTAACACCAGCGCTTGATCATACTTGGACCCAGTAACAAATCTCCGTCTTCTTTGAAGGGAATATCCGGTGACATGCCATACACGTCCGACGTTGAGGCAAATATAACTTTGCAACCCCACATTCGCGCGGTTTCAAAAATATTTTCCGTTCCGGTCACATTCACCTTTAATGTTTCCATTCCGGAATCCGCTTCACTTATTTTTTTTACAGCGGCCAGGTGAACTATAATATCAATGTCTTGTGTCAGTATTTTCAACGTATCGAAGTCCCTCACATCTACCCTGTAGAATTTAAATCTGTTTCTTCCAATATGCGACCGGATATTTTCAATTTTACCGAAGGACAAATTATCAATCCCTATGACCTCATAATCTCGTTCCAGAATATCATCGAGCAGGTGAGAACCTATCATTCCAGCAATGCCTGTAATTAAAATTTTTTTCATGGTTGATACTCCCCCTTTATTCATAGCGGCGGCAGACTTAACAAGGGCCAACTAATGACACTTGATACGTCTCACCTTTTCCCGGCATCTGCTTCCAGTCGGGAAGATGGTTAATCCATCCGAAGGAGTGGGTTTCGAGGAACTTGTCCCAGCGGCAATCCTGGGTTGGGTTTATAGTAATTGAGTTGGTGTGGTTCATCGAGTTGCCTGGGTTATCCGGGCTGCAGCATGGTTTTCTTCCAGAAGCGGGCCATCTCTTTTGGTAATGTGTGCCAGTATTGGTCCTGATATTTTTCCTCTATGTAATTGAGGAATTGTTTGTAACATTCTATCGGATATTCTTCCGATGCGGGGGTTCCTCTGCCGCAACTCATGTAATCGGGATGGGTGTTTAAAAGGGCCATGCCGCCGTGTTGTGCTATCCAGTCTAATTTCTGTTTCCATATATCGATATTTTTTTCTTCCATAAGGACAAATAATGTGAAGTCCTGGGGAAGGGTATAGGGAAGTTCAACATATCCTTTTTGTGAGGGATCATCGTTCACGGCAAAGGGAAAGATCGTAGACACCCCGTCGGGCTGCGGTTCAAAGGGATCTGTATCGAACGTTGATATGGCATATTCTATGTCTAAAGAATTAATCCAATCCTGATTGCGATGCATGGATGGTGAACTGAAGCCGACAGAATTCCATTCTTTCAGGTAATGGTTAATAAGAGGAACTCGTTGCTCAAATATGCGTTTTGACGAAAACAGCTTCCCATCATGCTTTAAACCATGTACCCCTATCTCAAAGCCGTTTTCACTGAGGGTAGTGCGAAGGTCGGGAGATACATTGTAGCGTTCAGGCACAAAGTTAAAGGAGGATCGAAAACCTAATTGTTTTTCCAACTCCATCAAATACCGGCATTTTCCATGACCCCTGTCTGTATCCACATCATGCATTATTATCAGGGCAAATCGTTTTTGCTCCGGCCAGCCGGCCCAGCTATCAGGTGGTCTGGATGCCTTTTGATCGATGGGCCAGATGTTTGACACACCTGAGCGTTTGCGGTGAACAAGTCTCCGCCGCACGGCGATTTGCAGCCATCTGGGAATGTAGGGTCTTAATGTATAGTAGATGTGTTTCATAGCAGCTCGTGATTGCCTCGATTCAACAATTGTTGATTTACCTCGACTGACGGTTACCCCATGTGTCTGTATAATAAGCGGCCTGCTGCTTGCAGAACGGAAACCGGCATATTCCGGAAGATTCTATTGTGCAGTGGTCTTATGTGTCGCCTGTTCGCGACAAAGGTGTCTTTTTGAAGATCGTATCGGTAGTAGTTGATACGGTTTTCTTTTGCTCCCCATCCCGCCTTGAATTGCCGGAGGCCCTGGTTGTCAAGGTCTGTTCTGCCAAAGCAAAAGTTCATAAATCCACGCTCTGAGTAGTGTTTGATCGCTTTCCACATGACAAGATTGTTCGCCCGCAGGTTCTGCTTTTCGAGGTCTGATGCCCCATACTTGAAAAATGCCGTCCTACCGCGGTGAAGAAAAACGGCACCGGCAATAAACCTGTTTTTATACGCCCCGAGAACGATAATACCGAATTTTTGGGAAATGATGTGTTCATGGATTTTTTTGAAAAATGTGAATGCCTGAGGGGGGACTCCCTGCCTTTTCCTGGTCATACAATGAAGTTTGTAATATTCCTGCACCGCATTCAGCGATTCGTGCATCGTTACCTCGACGCCATGTTTCGTGGCGTTTCTTATATTTCTCCTTGTCGATTCCCTGCATGCGGCATAGATTTTCCTTTCATCGCCTGATAGATCGAGGGTGTGACCGAAATACGACGATGCCGGCATCCTATCATGCAGGTATCTTTCTCCGTTCCTGAATTCGAAATATTTCCAGCTTCGTTTTTTCCCATATGTGACGATATGATTAAAGAGGTCGTGAAATTGCTTTTCGCCATCAATGATGGGGTTGCAATAATCAGTAAAGGGAAGCGAAACACCACGTAATCCGGTTACGATACTGTTTACTTCGATAACGGGCAGCAGTGTTGCTAATCGATTCTTATCGAAAACCGTGAAGTAAATCGGTTTATAACCATATGTTTCAGAAAGTATTTTTGCCCAGGCAGTGGTATTGGAAAAGACATCGCTTGCGTTACCTTGTATCAAATCATCCCAACCCGGATAATCGATTGGATTGATGATGTCTATTTCAGATGACATTATTGATATTGTACACGGCTCTTGATTTTTGAATTATATGTGATTATTTTTCTTCGCGTTTTCGGGTTCGTTATCGCAAATGAAAGAATGTAGGTTTTTTACCCGGGGGGACGGAGAACGTTACGAAAAAGAGTTTTAAAAATCGGGATCAACGGAGCAGCGAACGTGATAGTTGTCTATGAGCGGTGCCGGTGTTGCTTGCCATGACGGAAGATCCGTTTGATGAAAGAGAGGATTACGGCAGATACAGCTCCGCCTGGTGAGTTACATTCAACTAAGCGGAACCAAACCGGGGTTTCATCCCTCGTTGATATGGCAACTTCCTTTTTTATCCAGCCATAACCGGCCGACGTATCGATATGTCATGCAACATCTTTGACTTCATAACGAGCTGAGAAATCGGCGGCCAAGAACACAGATTGTAAAAACACAATAACTAATAAATTATATTAATGAATTAATGCTGTCTGCCGCGTACTCGATTTGAGCATCAGTAAGTTCGGGACACATGGGAAGTGAGAGGAATTCATCAGCGCATTCCTCGGCTATGGGGAACGTGCCCCGCTTCAGTCCAAGATACCTGTAGGCATCCTGCAGATGAATGGGAAGGGGATAGTGAATGCCGCAGTATATCTGTTTCTCTGCAAGTTTTTTCAGAAGTTCGTCGCGGCGTTTTGTCCGGATCGCATATATATGATAGACGTGGTGTGCATAATCAGCTTCCTGTGGTGTTACGATACTATCGGTTCCTGACAAAAGGTCGTTATATAAACGTGCATTTTTTCTGCGGCCTTCGTTCCATGATGTAAGATATTTCAATTTTGTGCTCAGCACGGCACCCTGGATACCGTCCATGCGCGCATTCCATCCCACTATTCCGTGATGATACTTAACCGTCTGTCCATGATCACGAAACATCTTCATGCCCTGTGCGAGGTCTTCGCTGTTTGTCACGATGGCTCCGCCCTCACCGTAGGCACCGAGATTTTTGCCCGGATAGAAACTGAAGGCACCTGCATTTCCCATGGACCCCGCCTGTTTCCCCTCGTAAAGGGCACCATGGGCCTGGCAGGCATCCTCGATGACAGGAAGTTGGTATTTTTCGGCTATTTTGACGATCGGATCCATGTCCGCCATGTGACCGAAGAGGTGAACGGGAATAATTGCCCTGGTTTGGGGGGTGATGGCCGACTCAAGCAACGCCGGGTCCATGGTGTAGGTATGGGGTTCTACATCGACAAAAACAGGTGTAGCACCGCAGATACTGATCGCCTCGGCCGTGGCGATGAATGAATTCGGCACGGTTATTACTTCATCGCCGGGCCCGATCCCGAGCATGATGAGCGGGATCCAGAGCGCCTCGGTTCCGCTTCCGACTGCCACGGCGTACTGACAGTGACAGAAGGCGGCGAAATCCTTTTCAAATTGTTCGACAAAGGGTCCCCCGGCAAATGCCGTTTCGGCTATAACCCTGGTGATGGCTTCGTTTATCTCGTCTCGTATTGATTCATACTGCAGCTTTAGATCAAGAAACGGTACACGCACGTTAATCCCTCCCTGATGGAAATCCGAACTCTCAGTACGGCGCTTCCTGTATCGTTTTCAGAATACTCGCGGGGTTGCCGGCAACAATCGTATTCGGAGGTACGTTCTTCGTGACAACACTGCCGGCTCCTATGATTGCGTTCTCGCCGATGGTCACCTTGCTCAAGATCGTGGAACCTGAACCAATGGAAGCTCCTCTTTTCACCATTGTCGGTTCTACCTGCCAATCCGTTTCAGACTGCAACGAACCGTCGGGATTCGTGGCTCGGGGATATGTGTCATTGATAAAAGTCACATTGTGTCCTACAAATATATTATCCTCCATCACCACACCTTCACAGATGAAGGTATGGCTTGAAATTTTGCAATTGCAACCGATCATTGCATTTTTCTGAATCTCAACGAAGGCACCGATCTTTGAGTTATCACCAATGGAACACCCATACAGATTGATATATTGTGATAACTTTACATTGCTGCCGAGCTTCACATCATCGGTAATTGAGTGAAAGGTCTTCATACATTCACGGCCCTTCCCATTTGCCTCAATGATTGTGTCGCCGCCTCCAGGAGCTGGACGACTCTCAACCCTGCCTGCCCGTCGTTTACCGGTCTCACACAATTCGTTACGCACTCGTTGAAATACTCGGCCTCGACTGCCAGCGCTTCCAGTCGATCAATCCTGGGAATCCAGACATCTCCGGAGCGGTAGTTGACCAGGAGGTCATGAATACTTTCCTTGGAACTTACGTGAACGCCGCGGTCGTATACTTTTATTTTTTCATCGGCATCGAGATCGTTCCACACCAGCATTTTTTTGTCGCCGCTGATTAATATGTTCCTGACCTTCACCGGAGAGAGCCAGTTGACATTGAAATGGCCGATCATGCTGTTGGAGAAGAAGACGGTCACAAAGGCAGTATCCTCATGGGAATTCAGGTGCGCACTACCCGTGGCGACAATCGCCTTTGGATGCTCGTCAATGACATAATCCATAATTGATAAATCGTGAGGGAGCAGATCCCACAAGACATTGATATCATGCTGGAAAAGACCGAGATTCACCCTTGTGGAATCAAAATAGTAGAGGTTCCCCAAGACATCTTTCGAAATAATTTCCCTGATTTTTTTTACCGCACCCGTAAAGAGGAATGTGTGATCGACCATAATCGTGAGATGCTTCTTCTCGGCCAGGTCGATCAGTTCCTTTGCCTGGGCGACAGTCGAAGCAAAGGGTTTCTCTATGAAAACATGCTTCCCGTTCTCAAGGGCTTTTTTCGCGAGTTGATAATGGGTAAATACCGGCGTCACGATCGCGACTGCATCGACGTCGGCGGCAGTAAGAACGTCGTTACACTCCGACGACAACTTGACATGGGGGTACGCTCTTCCTGCCTTGCGGAGCCGTTCCCTGTCAAGATCACATATGCAGACGACTTCAGATCCCTCGGCAATGCTGAAATTGCGGACTATATTAGGACCCCAGTAGCCATAACCAATGACTGCAATCCTAAGCATTTTTCCCTCCCTTGCATCTCTAATACGCGCCTTTACCAAGAATGATGACCCAAGGTGTCTTTATAATAATCTTAATATCAAGCCAGAGAGACCATTCCCGTATATACTTAAGGTCCAGGCGCACCATTTCATCGAAACTACAGGAACTTCTGCCGTTGACCTGCCAAAGTCCCGTAATACCAGGTTTTACTTCAATGACACGTCTCATGTGCCAGAGTTTATAGTGGTCACACTCATAGGGTATGGGAGGCCGTGGTCCCACAAGAGACATATCGCCTTTGAGAACATTGATGAATTGCGGTAATTCGTCGATGCTCGCTTTTCGTAAAAACCGGCCGATGCGGGTGATTCTCGTATCATCCTTGATCTTGTAAATGCCTCGCTGTCCCTCCGCACCATCACCGTCACCATTGATAAGATTTCTGACATATTCCTGATGGCATCGAGCACTGCAGTCTTCGTACATGGTCCTGAATTTCAGGAAGGTAAATCGTTTTCCCAGAAACCCGGCACGTTCCTGCCTGAAAAAGATCGGGCCCTCCGACGAAATCTTGATCAGGATTGGTATGACGATCAAAAAAGGAGAGAACATGGCGAGACCCACAAGGCTTCCGACAACATCGATGAATCGTTTTATGCAATAGGACATACTGCCGGGGCTGTTCTTCCTGACCGCCTCGGGATAGAAAAGTTTTACCGATCGCGTTTCACCTTCCCCGTTATCCCTGTCAGGAAACCAGGATTCGTAAAAC
>Ga0272441_10011223_pt1 | contig 13343 bp, 7 predicted proteins | sample SSMProp6N_FD_193582 | JGI IMG/M metagenome (GOLD analysis project Ga0272441, IMG submission 193582) | Marine sediment archaeal communities from Little Sippewissett salt marsh, Falmouth, MA, United States - SSM-Prop-6N | ecosystem: Environmental > Aquatic > Marine > Wetlands > Sediment ... | reverse complement strand
TCCCGGTCTTACCTCCTGCGCAATCGACAAACGAGAACACCACACCGACCGGTTGCCCATTGAGTTCGTCAGCTCTGGGCCAGTCGCCGTCGTCACGTGTGGTGCCGGCACTGCTGGGCTGGAGCTCAAAGTGAGCGACCAGCTTTCTATCCACCGAATCGGCAGCGCGTATAACAACCGACCTATCCCGCTTGGGCGCCCTAAATGCGATCCAGGGTTCGGGCTGAGTTTCAGGATAAGCGTAGAATAGCTCCGGGCCCTGGTCCCCGAATGCAGACATTCCGCCGAAGATACGGAAGATATTGGTCTTGACGGTTGATCCTTCGGCGGCGGGTCTTACTAACTCCGTCGCTTTGAGTTCGCCGCGCGTCTCACCCAGCCCTTGTGTTCCGCCGAGCAGGGGAAAATATGTCTCCCCGACTTGGTAAGGTGTCCTGTTGTCAATTTTCAAACTAAACAGAGCTCCACCATCGGTCAGCTCAATGGTTTGAGTGACGGATGCATCATACGAGTCACCCAGGTAATTCTTGAGTGGGCCGCTCCATGTTAGTACGAGCTTGTTGTCCTGGGTTTTCACTGTTGTGAGCTTTTGTTGGCATCCGATGATCCAGTTCGCCTCGATCGTCTGCCATGGTTCTTTGCCGGGCAGGGGAAAGGCAAACTTCCAACTGCCGGCGATCCGGGGCTCCAGGATCAGGTCTATTCCGGTTTTCTTATCCTGCAATCGAGTCACCGAGCCGTTCTCGCGACTAACCTCGACCAGAAGGTTATCATCTGCAATTCGCACGTACCTGGCCGGGTCGAATGGAGGCAGTATGGGAGACGGTGTGGTAACATCCGCTGGTAGATCTGCGGTGCATACGGCATCGACGCAGAGCATGGAGTACGATGGTTGATCAGCATCGTCCACCGCCTGAACATATACCTGTTTACCTTTATGCTTCGAGCCGTCCAGGAATACGGACACGAAACGGGTTGTGTTCGGAGCGTAAACGCGGTCAATCTCAGTGCCGTCGGCTAGGTTTAGGGTGACGTAGTTCCACTGACGCGGCTTGCCGGTGCCATGAATCGAGGCCCAGCCCGAGATCAGCAGTTGCACACCATCTTTGTCCAGCAGAAATGGCTTTGACGTCAGTTTACCGGTTGCAGCTTCACCAGTATTACCGCTCCACGCCCAGGAACGACCATGCCAGCCACTGTAATACTGTCGTGAGTCGTCGGCGATGACCCAGTTCGATTCTGCGGTCCAGCCGGCGAAGTCACCCGTCTCAAAATTACCGTTGGGAACGCCGGATATTCCGGAAGACTCAGAAGCTATGGACGGCTCATAAGGACTTTTAGCATCATCCGGAACGGAGGTCAACTCTTCCACAAACACGATTCGTTCGGCCGGCACTTCGATAAGGGCCGGCAGCTTTGCTGTATAGTTCTTGGTGGCAGGTGTGTGCACGCGAACGGCGCCGCCCTGCGTATCGCTGAACTTTTCAATAATCTGCTTCTGCTTTTCCATGCTCGAATTAGTAAGGATGCAGGCACGCAGAGCGGTACGGCGGTTACGAAAAACGTTGTAATCGATACCCTGGGCCGGCTCACCTGCCAACGTCATGCCATCGTGGCCCAAGACTTCGCCAAGAAAGACCGTTTCCTGGAGCTTGTCTTGGATGCACTTGACGTCCCGGATATAGTCATTAAGGCCCTCCAGAGGTTTCCAGTCCATCCCGCGAGAAAAATCCATGGGCGCGAGCATAATTGCATGACCGTTTCTGACCGCGTTGTTGACGCCCAGGTAGTCAAAGGCTTCCGTGATCGCAAGGGTCTCGACGTTCTCCGGAAAAACGCAGCGCGTCATACGCTGGTTGCCGACCCACCAGGTAGCGCCGCCAAACTGTAACACACGGTCCCAGTTGCATTCAAACGACATGGCCCAATCGGGGTTATGTTTACGGCAGGCGGCCATCACTTCCTTGGAAAGCAGGATCGCGCCCTCCCAGGTGGACGTGTCGGGGCTCATCGGCGAATCGGGATTGTACGAAATAGCCGCGGGGAACATCTTGTCAACGTGGACACCGTCGGCGCCAATCTTCGCAAGTGCTTCGAACTGGTCCGTGATGATTTTACGGAATTGGGGAAAACCCAAGTCCGCCCATGTCTCCAGCTTTGGGTGCCCCATTCTGGCCCAAAGCGTACCCATGCCCCAACCGGTGTTCCAGGTTAAACCGCCATCAGCCTTCCACTCGCGGTACTTCTGCAATTCATTTTTATACCAGTCAGAGCTGATCATCATCGGCTGATAATTGACGAAGAAGAAGACCTTCAGGCCCATATCGTGGCAGGCTCGGATACCGTATTCAAGGTCTTTCCACGTTCCCAAACGAGGGTCGGGGATATAATAAGGATAGCCGTTGTCGTGGCCGCCCACTTGCCAACCACTGATCTGTACCGCGTTAACACCATGGTCCTTGGCGACTTGCGCCCAGCGCGGGATATCCTTGAACGTATAGTTGATCGTACCCTCGGGAAGCATAAACATGGTCATCAGAAAAACAGATTGTCTGCGGATCCAGTCGGTTTTGAGGTCAGCAAGGCCAAACACACTTTTGAAGAACTCCCGGTAAACGCGACCTGCTGCGCGCCAGTCGCCGTCAACGACCTTCATAACAACTTTAGAGCCGTCAAAGGATCCGCCGGGCGGGGTAAATGGATGGTGCTGAATGCAAGCGAAAACGTCCTTGAGATCCTTTCCTGCAAGTTCTTGAAAGTGATAGCATTTATAGCGGGCGATCTCATCGTGGGAAGCAAAGTAGAGCGATTTGCCGGCGGCGGCACTCTGGACACAGGTGAAAGACATGCTTATTCGCCCCGGATATCCGAACGTGACTGGATAGAAAGGCGATTCGATCTTTGTGACCATTCCCTTATCACTTCCACCTATGATTGGAGCCCAAATAACACCATCAGGCGGCTGCCCCGGCGCACCGAACCTGGAGAGACCACCTATCACCGGATACCAGGCCTCCTGCACCGTGTAATCGGTGTGGTTGTCCAGATGTAGTCCGAACTCCAGAGTATTGCCGGTGAGCTTTACGTCCATTCGGACGGCTACCTTGTGTTCCGCGCCGGCGGTATCCTTCAGAGGACCGTTCCAGGTTAATGAAAGACCATCGGAAGTTCTTTTAACGCTGGAAAGTTTCTGATGTTTGCCAAGAATCGTAACATTTTTCTTGTCCGGCATGAGCACGATAAGGCGGAAATTTTCCGCCAAGACCGGCGCGGAAGTCAAGTCGATACGACTGGATTTGTCGAGAATACTGGTGATTGTTCCAAAGACAGGTTCGACGCTCAGCGACACCTGATCGTTTTCAACAATGATGGGTGCATCCGCTGCCTGAGCAAATGATCCGCTCATGTTCGGCCCAGACAAAACCAAAAACAACAGACAAAGAAAAAACCATTGTTTACCCATAACTATCATTTCCTTTCTAAAATATTGGCCACTCAATCGCACGTATAGCCATGCAATTATCTAGTAAAAAAATAATGAAAAATTCTCCTCAGCGAATATTCTGCCGGGTCAATTTAACCACGTCCTTTACATTGGACATATCGATAATTGCCGCTCCTGTGTCGATATTGCAAGGCATGAGACCGTATCGAAGATATTGAGTTAACTGAACCACTGGATAGAAACCCTGTAGATAAGGTTGTTGGTCGATCGTGCACAAGAGATAACCATCTTGTATCAACTGCAGCGTTTTTGGTGAAAGATCGAATCCTGCCGCCCGATATTCTTTTCCGGCGTGATTTTTCTTTTCTATCATCCTGCCCACTGCCTCGGTATCGGCCTGGCCGGTCCCAAGGATCACCCGGATATCCGGATTCTCCTTCAGGGCTTCGGCAACCTTTTCCGCACCGGGCAGAGGATTATTGCCGGTGATTAATATTTTCCATTGTACGTTCTTCTGGCCCAAGCCTTCCTGGATGCCGTGCAGCCGGTCCTCCAAGGCTGAAATTCCCTCATCGTGCATCGTTACCAGCACATGAGCATGATCCGCAACAAACGGTAACATATATTTACCGAGACTTTTTCCCGCTTCATACAATCTCTGATTTACACTACTGAGCCGGGCATTGGGTGTAGCCTGATCATCAACATTAAAACCAACTACCGGCACTCCCGCATCTATCGCTGCTTGAATAACTCCGTCAAAAGCACAAGGGTCGATTATATTCAGCGCTATTCCGTCATACCCTGCCCTCACTGCCTGACGAACCATCTGGACCTGGGCCGGAATATCCACTCCTTTTGTGCCCAGAAAATCACTTTGTACTTTTAGCATCTCCGCTGCGTCGCGCATTCCTTTTTTGACTGGTTCAAAGAATGCCGCATCCGCAGAACAGGCGATAAATGCCAAACGCAGGGATTGAGCATCTTGGGCAGAATGCCCTTGAATGGAGTTGGGAGAATGACATCCACACATCAACAGCGCAGCAGAAACAAACATCGCTGAACCGACCATATTTGTCCTCATTACAACACCTCTATCTTTTTAATTTTTATTATCGATAATCCCATCATAAGTCCATTTACATCACCAACCGAATAGTTCCCAGGCCCGATCTCCTCCAAGCTGGGTTGATCTGCGCACCATTAGATTTACCGGTAACATAATATTTTGCACCGGAATTTTTGGATTATTAATTTGTTTGAGAAGAAGTTCAGCGGCATTTTGCCCCATTTTATATTTTGGAACATTAATGGTAGTTAATGCAGGTTCAACAATCGAAGCGACAAAGGTATTATCAAAACCTATTACCTTAATATCATCGGGAACATTAAATCCGTTTTCCCGCAAAGCGTTAAGCGCCCCAATTGCCATCTGATCATTTGCCGCAAAAATCCCGTCAATTTTTTCCTGGGCCAAAGGGTAATTCTTAATTGTCTGATATCCGCTCAGAGGAGAAAAGTCTCCTTCTAAAATGACGGGTTCGAAAGTCGGACTGTTTGCTTTGTTTTCATCAATATAACCTTTGATACGGGCGTTAACCATACACGAATAGCGCGGTCCTGCTATATGCAAAATTCTTTTACATCCTGAATCGAAAAGATGGCGAACCGCCATGCGCCCCGCCTGATAGTTGTCGATCCTCACAGAGCTTATCCTGGTGTCAGCGAATTCTCTCTCGAGAAGTACAACCGGGATGATTTTATCTCGTATGGTCAGATTCGCCAACTTGTTAAAATAATCCTGATCATTCTCTGCGGCTACTGATCCTACAATAATCCCATCGGCCCAACTATTCTTGAGCATCTGGATAAAGAACATTTCCCTCTCCATATTATCATCCGTGTCACAGAGCATCAGGTTATATCCAAGATGAGAAAGGCTGTCGTGAATACCTCGCATCACTTGCGGGAAAAATATTCTGTTGATATTGGGAATAACAATCCCAATGGTATTGGTTTTTCTGCTTTTCAAACTACTGGCCACGGTGTTCATTTCATAGCCCAGTTTATCTATTGCAGAATAAACCCGCCGACTAAGCTTCTCACTGACGTGTTTGGTTCCGCTGATAACATTCGAAACCGTCGCAATTGAGACACCCGCTTCTTTAGCAACATCTTTAATGTTTGACATGAGTATTTCCGGTACCTAACAATGCTATTTCATTTTTAACTGCATATCCAATAATATTCTGTTATTCCTTATGTGTCCCGATAACTTCTCGTTCAATCTGCTCCAGAGACTTACCCTTGGTTTCGGGAAGAGCAAATAGTAAAATGATAAAAGCAATAAATAAAAATCCGGCATACACCCAGAATGTTTTGGCTGTTCCGATTTGTTCGCGCATTAAGGGAAACGTGTATGTTAGAATCAGATAACCCACCCATAACGATACCACGGATACTCCTAACGCAAATCCCCGAACTCGATTCGGAAAAAGTTCCGAAAGTAATACCCATACAATCGGCGCCAATGTCATCGCATACAATGCAATCGCAAACAAAACCAGAAGCACAACTATAAGCCCGGTCTTTTCGTAATGAAAACTTAGCCCGATCAGCAAATGCGTAAGGGAAATTCCCAGTGTACCGATGAGCATTAGAACTTTCCGGCCGACAAGATCGACAACAAACATTGCCACCACACAGAAAATCAGCATCGTCAATCCCTGAAAGACCAAGGACAACATCGCTCCCGAAACACTAAAACCGGCGTCATGGAATATTTGATGCGAATAGGCAAACACGCTATTGAGGCCGCTCCACTGCTGAACAAGGGCAAGGAACATTCCCAGAAGTATGATTTTAAACAATTTGGGCTCAAATATTTCCCTAATGTTAATTTTTGACACCTCTTCAGCCAAAATCGTAGAGGAAATATCCGCCACCTCGGTCCGGGCATATTGTTCCCCTCCCACCATTGCCAGAACTTTTTCAGCTTCTTCCTGCATACCTCGTTTGATTAGCCAGCGCGGGCTGCGCGGCACAGTAAAGATAAGGGCAAAAAATAAAATTGCCGGGATGGCTTCGGCGCCAAACATCATGCGCCAACCCATGGTCTCGTTCCAGGTCAACCCCGAGGCGGCAAGATCCATATTTTCCCCGTACTGTAGAATCAGATAATTCACAACTTGTGAAACGACAATTCCGATCATGATGGTAAACTGATTAGTTGTTACTACTTTACCACGATGACTGGTCGGTGAGATTTCGGCAATATACATAGGCGACAGATTGGCCGCCAAACCGATCCCTGCTCCGCCCAGCAGTCGAAATATATTGAACCAAATAAAACTCCAGGCCGCGGCGGTTCCCACCGCTGAGATGAAGAATAGCACCGATGCCCAGATCAGCAGCATTTTTCGGCCGAACCGATCTGCAAAGAACATCGAAAAGGCAGCCCCGAGAATGCATCCAACCGGAGCCGACCCGACACTCAGTCCCAGAAGTTCCGGTTTACCCACAAGATCAAAATATTTTTCATAGAATATAGTAGTACCCCCAATCACCATAAAATCATAACCGAACAGTAACCCCCCCAAGGCAGCGATAAATGCAACTTTCCACACAAAAAAAGAGTTGATTTTTGATTCATCCACCTGCATGAGGTTATCTGTTGAACACTGGTCTTCCATAATCTTTTCTATTTCCTTCCCACAGAATCAATAATCCGGTTCAGCTTTTGTCGATAATAGCTGAAATTCGCAAAGTCGACATCCGGCGGAATAAAGTGATCGCCGAAGGGAATATACCCTCCGGTCTTTAGAACTTCCTCTATCGGTTCCAGAATTTGATCGATACGCTCTGGTCCCTTGGCAATTTCTGATTTGGGAATTCCTCCGAGCATTTGCAGTTTGGGATATTTTTTACGGACTTTGACAATATCCATGCCACAATGGACCTCGAACGGATACATACCGGTTACCCCGGCCTCCATCAGAACCGGGATTATCGAGTTACAATCCCCATCCGTATCCAGCAGAATGATAGAAACACCCCTTGACTTTAAAAAGTCTCCGATGCGCTTAATATAAGGATTCATAAATTCCCGAATCATATCCAGCGAGATCATCGGCCCTTTACCATAAGAGACATCTTCCCAAATCTGCCAGTGATCAACTTTAATTTGACTGAGAACAACCTCATAAACTGCCAACCATACGTTCGTAAACGTCCGGAGGATATCATGGATTAAATCCGGTTCCAGCGCATACCACATAAAGGTGTTTTCATACCCAATTAAATGGCTTAAAGTACCGAAAAAACCATGCGGATATCCCCCTACAGCGAGCGGGTAGTCCCTATTGTTGTATTCTTTAACCAGATCATCCCAATTTTTGGGGAACCTGCTGGAAATATCATTTATATTGAGTCGCTCTGCTTTGAGTTTTTCCCAGCTTTTCTTATCTGTAATCGGCCATTTCATGGATGTCGGAATTGTCGCTTCGTCCTTGAGGTAGGTTCTTTCAACACCATCAATATCAATATAAGACATCGTCTCATCATCTTCAGCAAGTAGTTGGGGCTCAAAAATCGGATTCCACAATAAATTCACATCAACGATGACTTGAGTATAATCCATCTTAAAATGACGTCTTACATCGTGATCAAGAGCAAAACCCTGAGTGGGCCAGTATAATCCCCCTGCCATCACCGGAAAGCCCTTAGGCATCCGTTTTCTGCCCTGGCATTTGTCCGACCATGCATACGTATAAAGTGTCGATGACGGAGTTGTTATTTCTTTCGGGATTTCCGGGTATCGATATTCCGGAAGACCCTGCTCATACCAGAGATTAACCGTTTCACCCCAGTAACCAAACTCCCATTTTAAGCTTTTGGTATCAGTCTCGAAATTCATCACCCGATGAAATCTTTCTCTGCTATTCATTGGCCTACCCTTACGTAATTTTGAATTTCGATTTAATTTTATTAAAACGCGAAATCAATCCCTCCAGAGGCAACTCGATAAACACATTAAGGGCTATTAGTACGGCAAATAGTAATACGTTTTTCCATATTATAATTGCTGAATAAGTTTATTTAAGCAATTTTTGTAAAACGTTACACTTTTTTATTACTTATAGCATATTTTTGTTTAGATTTCAAGTGCATTAGCATATTTAAGCATAATGTTATTTTGTCCCATCCCCATTATTTAAACTAATAAATCTATGAATCCAAAACTGTATCTACTTTTTAGTAAAAGAGTTATCGAGATGAAAGCTGATTTTGAAGGCACAAATAACATTTCCAGCACTTTTTAAATGTAAATTCTTCAAATCTAATTTCCTACAGGTTTTATATACTTATATCTTCTTTTATTATAATCAGTTATGTCGTGTTAACCGTTTTTCTTACTCATATTAATTATATTTATGCATAACCGGGTAAATAATCTCTTAATTCAAGATTGATTAAAGAGTTGCGCAAAAAAACTTACACAGTGCTAGGAGCAGCTGATCAGTGGAAAAGGAGAGTAGGTAAAAATCAGTAAGAAATATCAAAAGTCGAAATGAGGCACATAAACGCACACTGCTCAGCGGGTGAAGGGTGAATAGGCATATCCGGACCACTGGACGCCGGCGTTGTTGGAAAACTCCAGCATGTTCAATCGCACACCGTGGGCGAAAATTGCAATTACGCACAGGGCGATATTAAGTGCATGGCCGAATATGATTACCGGGGCAGCACCGAACCAGGTGGCCGAGGGAGCCATCGCCGCGCCTAAGCTATTGAAGGCCGAGGCGATATAATAGCTCGCCAGGCCCACAGCCATAAGACGGATATAGCTCATGGTATCCGAGAAGGTTCCCAGCATAGGCAGCAGAGAAGAGGCAAGTCCGACACCTATCATCTTGAGGGGATTCCAGCTCGGAGCGGTACAGAAGATGAAGAGACACGCGCCACTTATAAGGGCAGCGTAAATAAGATTCATAGGTACGGGCAGACCCTGGGTACCGAAAAACAGAATCCAGATGATGCCCAGCATTCCTGAAAGGAACAGGCACCAGCCTATTTCAGCCAGGCCTTTGGGATTAGGTAAAAATGCCAACGCTTGGCGCAGGTGGGCGAGTACCAGGTGCAGAGCGCCAAATAACAGACTAATCTTGATAAACAGGGCCCGGGCCTTTTCCGGGTCCACATCCCATAGCGGCGCCAGGGTGATCATAGTTTTACCCACTGCAGACCAGAAGCCACCCCCGGCTTGCATAGCCGCTACGTCAGCTACTTTCTCGCCAGCGACAGTCTGGGTAAAACCACCTGCCAAAGCAATTTCATTGGGAGTTACGCCAAAGAAGTTGGCCGTCAAAATGCCCCAAATCAGCGTACAAGCACCGATGATCATCAGCAAATGCGTCTTTTCTTTGCCGGCGGCAGCCACCATCTTGCGGTAAAAGATTACGGCCGGCAGTAAAAAGACCAGTCCATAGCCGGCATCGCCGATCAACATGGCGGCAAAGACCGGCAGGGCGACCATAAAAAACGGCGCCAGGTCTATTTCTTTATAACCAGGCAGAGTGCCCAAGATGTCGAAAAGTCCCTGGATCGGTTTGGCCCAGACCGGATAGGTTATGGCGGTAGGGGGTTCTTCATCAGGGTCGGGCTTTAAGGTCTGGAAACCAATGGAAATGTCGGCCTGTTCTATTTGCTGAGCTAGTTTTTTATGATTCTTCTCCGGTATCCAACCCTGCAGGGCAAAGAGATTATCATCGGCCCAGCCACTGCGGGTTGCTATTGTGAGCTTGATGTTATCCTGAAGCTCGTGCAATTTTTCCTGCATGACAGGAATCAGATTTGCCAATTCGTTCAACTTGTTCTGATTTTCCTTGAGTTTTTGATCGATTTGAGCGGCTTCGGCAAGCAGTGAAGCTCTGTCCCGGCTGGGCAGAGGGATCAGTTCAGCCGATTCCGGCAGCTCAGCCGCTTCGGGGCGGTCGATTACAGCTATCAGAGAGCGTTTATCGGCCAGCACTGAAATGGGTTGGACGCACTCGGCCTGAACCTGGTCAATTTGATCGGTTGCTATGGAGAAAAATTCAACCTGAAGACCGGTATTGTTGAGCTGTTCAAACTGTTCCAGCCGCACATCTCCCCAGATTTTGATTTGTTCTAACTGTTGATACAGCCCCGAAAGTTTCTGAGTAAGCTCCGCACCTTCGCGCTGGATGCGCAGGGTTTGGGTGGCGGCATCTTCCGGATCAATCCGGTTGGCAGTGGGGGCGGGATTTTGCCCTTCGAGGATTTGCAGGGCACGTTCCAGTCGATCAACTTGGGCAGTTGCTTTTTCATCGGGTACCGCCTTGTCGGCGTCCACGGGCATAAGGTGAATCACACCCCACTTACCTAACATTTCCATGAGCTGGTCCCGATCTTCATTCCGGGCCACCAGATAAATTTTCTGCATTTTCTCAATCATTAAGCAACCCTCTGTTGACCATCCTTGTGCTTATTCTGCTGTTTTTGAGCTTCGAGCTTTTCTAGCTTACCCTTGGCGATCTTGGCCCGGCCTACAGCCGCGGTCATTTCATCACCCAGTTGAATGCGTATCACCCGGATCGCTTCCTTAGCTTCGGGGATCTTGACCTTTTCAAAGAGATTTACCCGCTGAATGATTTTGGTAAGCTCCTTTTGGATTAGCTCATATTGTTGGTCCAAGATATTCACCTTGGCCTTACAGCTACTGATACTGCGGAGGTCCAGCAAAGCCTGATCGACCCAGGCGGGCGTGGCAAAAAGGCTATAAGAAACCCTGGGGAAACTGATGTCTTGAAAAACCGGGATGTTCACACCGGCGATATTGGAATGAGTAGTTTTTACTTCTTCCGGTTCGGCCAAGCCATTGAGATCCACGCCACAGGTCTGACGCATTACCACACTATAGGTGTTGAATTTAGCCCGGGCCGATTCTTCTTCCGCCTGGGCGGCGCGACGCTCTTTTTCAATCTGCCGCATCGAAGTCTGCAATTGCTGCTGCTTGAGCTTGAGCATGGGCAGATACCGTTCGAAGCGCGCCAGGGCATCACGGTAGCGTTTTAATTCCGGTCGGGTGAGTTTTATTTTCTTTGCCATAAGCTAAGCAATCTATTCTTTTATTAATCGGTTACTTCAACCAGAGATTTGGTCCAGTGTTTCTCAAGAATGTTACGACGGATACCCACTTCTGAAGGCTCAAAGATCTCGGCCAGGATTTCCCAGCAGCGATCCAGAGCGTCGAAAAGGGGAATGTTAACCGAGAGGTCCATAATCCGTGATTCAAAGACTTCGCCATACTTGAGCAGCTTTTTGTCCCAGTTGGACATCTCAAATCCCATGTCGCGTTTTTCGCGGCTTTCCCGACAGAGGGCGTAAAGCTGAATACAGGCGTTCATGATGGCCCGATGGTCGTCACGGGTATCACCGTTGACCTGCTGCTTCAAACGCGAGAGGGAACCAAACGGTTCTATCCGGCCGTTACGCAGATAAAACTGTCCCTCGGTAATATAACCGGTATTGTCCGGTACGGGATGGGTTACATCATCGCCAGGCATGGTCACGCAGGCCAGGATCGTTACGGAACCTGCACCGTCAAAGTCCACCGCCTTTTCATAACGGCGGGCCAACTGGGTATAAAGGTCGCCGGGATAACCGCGGTTGGAGGGGATCTGTTCCATAATGATGGATATTTCTTTGAGGGCGTCGGAAAAGGCCGTCATATCGGTAAGCAGAACGAGAACACGCTTATCCTGCAGGGCGAATTTCTCCGCCACAGCCAGACACATATCCGGGACGAGCAGACATTCCACAGGCGGATCGGCGGCAGTGTGGACGAACATAATTGTTCGGCCCAGTACGCCACCATCATCAAAAGTCTGTCTAAACTTGAGATAATCGTCGTGACGAAGGCCCATACCTCCCAGAATGATAATATCCGCATTGGCCTGCAGACCCACACGGGCCAGTAACTCATTGTAAGGTTCACCAGCTACGGAGAATATGGGCAGCTTCTGAGACTCTACCAGCGAGTTAAAGATATCGATCATGGGGATGCCGGTATGGACCATCTGATCGGGCATGCGACGCTTGACCGGATTAACGGCGGGTGAGCCGATGTCCACACTTTCCGCTTCGACGGGCGGACGCTCATCGCGCGGTCGGCCAGCTCCGTCAAATATTCTGCCGAAGAGCTCTTCGGTGAAAGGCACCTGCATAGGCCGGTGCAGGAAACGCACCTTGTCTCCTGTAGAAACTCCCTGAGTGCCGGCAAAGACCTGCAGAGAGACCTGATCTCCATTTAAATGAATTACCTGAGCCAACGAGTCGCCCCGCTGAGTGGTAATCATAGCCAGCTCATCGTAGCCCACTCCCTTTGCGGTTACCGTAACAACGTTTCCCGCAATCCGTGTGATTTCATCATAATAAGTACGCATATTTCGAGGTTCCTTAACTAGATCATCACATTAAAAATGGTACTTTTTTCATTTTCACTGAGTTGTTCACCATGGTTGACGATAAAACTTTCGATCTCCGCCAGGATTTTTTTGTAATCTTCGCTGTCGGTGGCGGCGTAGTTCCAGTTGCGGAAAAGATCGGAAATTTCAAAGATGGTTTTCCGGGCCATCTCCTTATCTTCGAATTCGAATTCCATTTTTAGAATTTCGAGTATCTTATCAAACACAAACTTTTGACGTTCCGCGGGCGTGGCGGCGTCCACGGGATCAAAGGCATTTTGCTGCAGGAAGCAGTTGTCGAAGAAGTCCGCTTTCAAGGCGACAGTCACATCTTCCACCGAGGTGCCTTCCTCGCCCACAACGGTCATCATCTGACGAATCTCATTGCCACGACGGAGTAATTCGCGGACAAA
>Ga0272441_10011222_pt1 | contig 13343 bp, 15 predicted proteins | sample SSMProp6N_FD_193582 | JGI IMG/M metagenome (GOLD analysis project Ga0272441, IMG submission 193582) | Marine sediment archaeal communities from Little Sippewissett salt marsh, Falmouth, MA, United States - SSM-Prop-6N | ecosystem: Environmental > Aquatic > Marine > Wetlands > Sediment ... | reverse complement strand
CAATTCATTTAACAATTTAAAAGACTAGCAACATTATTTATTGTTGTATTACACAGCTCTTGTTGCTCTTTTTATTATTTTACTGTACAAAAGTATAGTAAAACTGGCAAGAATCAAAAGAAAACAGGGCAATTCCTGTAAAAAAATGTAAGGAAAGCGCAAAAATTTGAAGAAACGACCGGAAATTTGCACAATTGGCAAGAAAGTTTTTAGAAAATCGTGATTTTTTTCACTTTTTGCGCTTGAACCAAGCCTAGACTATATATAGAATCCTCTATTTACGTAATTTAACAAATATAATTTGTTTTGTTTTAGATTTTGGGCGTTTTGGCAAGAAACTGCCAATCTATTGAAAATACTGGATTTAGCCTATGAAATCTGAAGTACGTTTTCTCAAAAAATCCAAGTTGCCTGATTTTGTAGCGAAAATACACCAGGGGCCTGTCTTCGCCACGGTAAATCGTGATGGTCAGAGCGCTTACGAGAAATTGTCGCAAGATGATTACGGACAGATAGTTATGGCAATTGCTCCACCTGTCGAGTCCGTAAAGACCTTTCTGTTTCCGGCCCGCGAGCGGGTGGCGGTATATCCTAATGCAGGGCCGGATTCTGATGGTTTATCCAAACTGGATGAAGCGCAAACCGTTGTCGGGGCAAGAGCTTGCGATCTTTGTGCCTTGAAGTCTCTCGACAAGATATTCCTGGAACAGCAGGTCAAAGATCCTTTTTATGAGAAGCGCCGCCAAAATACCATACTAATCACCACCGATTGCGTCGAGCCCAAGGATATGTGTTTTTGCAGCCTGGTAGGCGGCAAACCGTATCCGGAAGAGGGATTCGATATTAACATTTCTCCTCTCGATAACGGTTATCTGGTAAGTTCCGGCAGCGAAAAGGGCGAAAAAATGCTGGCTCAGGCCCAGGAACTGCTTAGTGACCCATCAGAGGAACAAATACGCCAACGGGACCAGCGCCGTCAGCAGGCTCTGGCAAAAATCAAAGAGCAAAACAGCGAATTTGAGACTAAGGTGGCTCCGGATAAGATGGTGGGCAAGCAGCCCCCGGAGAAATGGGACAAGTTAAGTTCCGCCTGTGTGGAATGCGGGGCCTGCAATTTTATCTGTCCGACCTGCCACTGTTTCTTCCTCTACGATCAGCCCCGTTTGGAATCCGTCGATCAAAACGAGAGGAAAAAGTCCTGGGATAGCTGCCTGCTGGGCAATTACGCCAAGATGGCCGGTGTAGGAGGTATGAAGCCTACCCCTCGTCCGGAACTACGCACCCGCTTCGAAAACCGTATCCGTCATAAATTCGACTGGATGCCGGAAAATATCCAGCTTTTAGGTTGTGTAGGTTGCGGGCGCTGTATTGAGGCTTGCCTGGCTGGTTTGGATATTCGTGATATATTTAAGGAGTTCGGTCAGTGACGCAGCAAAATCCATATATGCCCATGGCCGCCCGTTTGGAAGAGGTGATCGATGAGACACCGACCATAAAGACCTTGGTACTAAGGCCGGAAGAGCCCATTCCATTTCGGTCCGGGCAGTTTATGCAGTTAACCTATCCTGGCATAGGTGAGGCGCCGTTTACCCCCTCCTCCAATCCCCGTGAGCCGGAGAGGATGGAAATAACTATTTTGAAAACTGGAAAGGTGACGGATATTCTCCATGAGGCCAAACCCGGCGAGACCCTCGGTTTACGAGGTCCCTTCGGCAAAGGGTATCCCTTGGATAAACTCTACGGCAATGAGGTCCTATTGGTTGGCGGAGGTGTGGGCTTGGCTCCTCTGAGGGCTTTGATTTATGCTCTTTTTAATGAGATCGACAAGTTCAGACGCGTAACCATTAAATATGGTGCCCGCTCACCAGAAGAATTACTCTACCGCAGACAGTTCGAAGACTGGAATAAAACCAAAAATACTACTTTTGCTGAAACTGTGGACGTAGCCTCGAACGGCTGGCAGGGGCATGTGGGGGTAGTTACCACGCTGCTGGACGGCCTGGACATTGATGTTGAAAATGCCTATGTGGTATCTTGCGGACCGCCGATCATGCTGAAATTTGTCACTCAGAAGTGTCTGGATTTGAAATTCAAACCTGCCCAGATTTATCTCTCGATGAACCGTAAGATGAGTTGCGGGGTGGGTATTTGTGGTCGCTGCAATATTGGGCCCTATTATCTTTGCAAGGACGGGCCTGATATGTGCTACGAAGAAATTATGAGCTATGATAACGTTTTTTGAGGATAATCTTGACGCCAGCGTCTTAAGTAATTTGCCTTCTCGTTTTTGAGGCGTTAGTATTGTTTTTACGACGTGCTTTGAACTTTTGGAGATTGCATCAACTTTGAACTCGGAAAACCAAACAACTAGGTGTTTGTATTGTTCGCTGGCCTGTCCGGTTGGTGTTAAGCAACGTGCTCGCGGCATTGTCGAGACGGAGTATGTAAATTCCGGCGACGCGCCCGGTCCAGGTGGACTTTGCTATCGGGGCCATTATGTGGCGGCGCTGATGGCACACCCCAAGCGCGTGGTTGAGGGCAGAAGCAAGACTGTCTTCGGCACCACTGGCGGGGCCTATGAGTCAATTCTTTCCGAAGCAGCCGGCGCTCTGCAAAACGCTGCGAAAGACAATAAGCTTGGGGTATTGTTGTCGGGAAACCTTCCTGCGGAGGAAATTGCCGCAGCGGTTCGTTTTTTCCAGGAGGTTTTACCCGCCCGGCACCTTAGCATTTATATCCCTCCGCCGGACGAAGCGATGTTTGAGGGGTTGGCTCATTCTCAGGCTGCCCTGGCCGATAGAAGCGCTATCAGTGGGGCCCAGGCTATCTTTGCCATTGGTGATGTTTTGGGTACTCATCCTATGTTGGCCCGCGATCTGCTTGGTTTTAAGGAAGCTACTCGTCGGGCTCAGTTGATCAACCTTGATGCACTCAAGGGGCGAACTATGCGATTTGCGAATAAATCGCTTAGAGTAAAAGCCGGTACCAAAACTAAGGCGATTATGGCTCTAGCCCTTATGGCCGGAGCTGATCTCGAAAATCTTTGCAAGGATGTACCGAAAATTGATGAACTGTTAAATGCCTGTGGTCTGGACCGCTCTGTTGTGGAGAAATGTCTGGAGGCCTTAAAACAGGATAATAATTCGGTGATATTATTAACCATACCGCAGGGCTGTTCACGACAAAATGAGATATTGGCAGGTGCCGCCGGTGAGTTGGCAGCAGCTACCGGATCAAAAATACTACCTCTATATTACTATGGTGGTTCTGCGGGGGCTTATGCTTTAAGGCAGTCTCTGAAATTATCAGATACAACTGCCTGGTTCGACGCCGCTGTAAATGGTGAGTTTTCGACGGTTTTTGCGGCCGGTGTTGATCCTCTGGGGAGTTTGCCCCAGGACTATGCCACGCAGGCTTTTGAAAAAGTAAATTGCCTCATCACCGCTTCATCTATGCCCAGTGCCACCACTAAGCGGGCGGATATTGTTTTACCTTTAGCTTTCTGGTTTGAGATGGAAGGGCAGGTAATAGATTATCAGGGACAAAGTATTCCCCTAAAGAAGCTTGGTGAGCCTTGTGGTGCAGCCGAGACTCTAGTGGGCCTCTTGAACCGATTGGCAGACAAGGCCGGGCTCAGCTCGGTAAGTAAAACGAATATTGACCTGGGCAAACCTCTGGCCCGGGTGCCGCAAGATGCAAAATATACCTTGGATACAGTTCACTCTGCGGCAGGAGCCTCTGAGGACACATTTACAGTTTTATCCCGCACGGAAAATCTGGATTTATATGATGGTTGGGTTTCCCGGCAATTGGATTGGGTTTTGACCATTGAGCCTGATCCGGTATTGATGATAAATCCCGAGGACGCGGCGCGTTTGAAACTACACGATAGAAGTCTGGTTTCTTTGTCCTCAGATGGCAGCAGCGTCCAGTTGCGGGTGAGGATAAATAATGCTGTACCCTCAAAAACGGTAGCCGTGAGCGGAACGATTCCGGATACTAGCGACCTTTTCGACTGGTATTGGGATAATGGTATCATTGAAATCAGACCGGGCCGGGCCCAGATCAGTGTGTTGGCCAGGGAGAACAAATAAATGAACCAGCAGGTAAGGACAGGTAAAATTGAGCAACGGGTGGTTCTGAACCTGGATAGGTGTATCAGTTGTCGGAGCTGCTCGGCGGCCTGCTTTTACGGACATCGCGGCATGCCTAATGTGACTTTCGGTGTTATCGAGGAAGGAACGCTGCCTTTGATTTGCCGGCAGTGTGAAGAGCCGGCTTGTGTGGACGGCTGCCCGGTAAATGCCCTGCGTAAAGAGGAAAACGGAGTTACGGTTCGCAGCCGGATGTTGTGTATTGGTTGTATGTCTTGCGTGATTGCCTGTCCATTCGGAGTTATGAGCCCGTCGCTTACGCTCAGGCAGGTGGCCAAGTGCGATTATTGCACAGACCTGGTGTCCGAGGGAGGTATTCCCCGTTGTGTCTCGGCGTGTCCGGCCGGAGCGCTGGAATTTCGTCGTTGTGATGAGCTAAGTGACAGTGCACCGCTGTTGCTCAGCGGCCGCATGATAGGCAGAGACCAGTTTAAACGTCGTTGAAAAGGAAACAAAAAGTGAATCCCATTTGGGCTATTCCATTACTGGCAGGGGCAACAGCAGGTACGATAGTATTAGGATTGCTGTCCAAATTTATCGACCGAAAGGTTACAGCCTGGGTACAATGGCGGAAGGGACCACCCTGGTACCAGCCAGCGGTGGACATTATCAAACTGCTGGGCAAGGAAACCGTAGTCCCCGAAGGTGCGCGGATGACCGGATTTCTGCTGGCGCCGCTGTTGGGTTTTGCGGCGGTTTCCGTGGCGGCTACGTTGCTCTGGTGGGTGCATTTAAATCCCGCTGCCGAGGCGGGGTTCGCCGGAGATGTGATTGTTGTCTTATACCTTTTGACGATCCCCTCTTTGGCAATAATTATTGGTGGTTCGGCTTCGGGCAATCCCCTGGCTGCGGTAGGAGCGGGCCGGGAGATGAAGCTGATTATAGCCTATGAACTACCTATGCTGCTGGCGATTCTGGCAGCGATTGCCGGATCTTCGCAGAACTTTCAACTGGGTTCGCTTATCGGCATATCAACAAGTGGTGTGCTGGCGACCATTGGTTGTGTGCTCGGATTCATTGTGGTTTTGATGTGTATTCAGGCCAAGCTGGGTCTGGTACCGTTTGATATTGCCGAGGCCGGTTGCGAAATCGCCTCCGGCCCGTTTATTGAATATTCCGGCGCTCCGCTGGCCATTTTATTTTTGACCAAGGCGATGCTCTTTGCGGTGATGCCGATTTTCGCGGTTACGGTTTTTTGGGGCGGTTTTTCTTTTAGCTCCGTAGGCGCTGCCGCCGCTTCCATAGGCAAATATGTGTTGGTACTGGTGGTACTGACGCTGGTGCGTAACACTAATCCGCGGGTACGGATAGACCATGCCATGAAATTTTTCTGGTTTATTATGACACCCCTGGCGGTATTAGCCCTTATTTTATCGATGTGTTAAGGAGAGCTCAAGTGGGTCTGAAAACCTGGGCGTTAAAAAAGTCAATCTGGCTCTATCATGCAAATGTAGGGGCTTGTAACAATTGCGATATCGAGGTGGTGGATTGTCTGACCCCCCGATATGATGTGGAGCGCTTTGGTATGCAGATAGCCGAAAGCCCCCGTCATGCCGATGCCTTGGTGGTATGTGGTATTTGTACCCGGCAGGCTCGGCCGCGTCTGCAGGAACTGTATCGGCAGATGGCCAAACCCTGTCTGGTCTTGTGCATTGGGTCTTGCGCCTGTTCGGGTGGAATATTCAGGCCCTGCTACCATTTTGCCGGGCCGGTGGACAAGGTCATTCGAGAAGTTGACCCTGAGGCCATCATTGCCTATGTACCCGGCTGTCCGCCCAAACCCGAGGCGATTATAGCCGGTGCCATTAAGTCGTTAGGAGCCCTTCCCTCCTAGGCGAGTCGGAAAGGATAGTTAGTTATATGAAATATGAAGAACTATTAAAAGAAATAGAGAATCGATTAGGCCCTATGTCTGAGCGTATTTTCAACCGTAACCATAAGCGAATTTACGTTGATATTCCGCCGGAACACAGCCTAAAGGCTAATCGAATCATGTTTGAAGAACTTAAAGGTCGCATGGCAACGGCGACAGGTCGCGATACACCCGACCGTATCGAGGTTCTGTACCACTACTGCTTCGACAGCCTCAGCCTTGTGGTTACGTTACGGACCTGGACCGAAAAACCGGATTGTATTCTGGATTCGGTAGCGACGATATTTCCCGGAGCTCTGTTCATCGAACGGGAGATACAGGATATTCTGGGGGTGAAATTCCATAATCACCCCGATCCGCGGCGTTTGATTTTGGCCGATGATTGGCCTGAGGGAGTGTATCCGTTGCGGCGCGATTTTCAAACCCGAAAAGAGAGAAATGAAACACCTGAGTTTTTGCGCGAGCTGACCAGTGAGGTGACGACCCCATGAAAAAAACAGTAATACCAGTAGGCCCTTTCCATCCAATTCAGGAAGAGCCGGAGTTTTTTCAACTCACCGTGGAAGGCGAGCGCGTAGTAGATGTTGATGTACGTATTTCCTACAACCACAGAGGTATCGAACGGCTCTGTCAGGACTTGACATACGATCAGATACCGTTTTTGTTGGCCCGGATATGTGGCATTTGCTCGGCCAGTCATCCCATGGCGTTTTGTCAGGCCGGAGAGGATCTTTGCGGCGTCGAGGTTCCTATGAGGGGACGACATCTGCGTACCCTGATTTGTGAGCTGGAGCGCATCCACAGCCATCTACTCTGGGTGGGCCTGGCGGGACACTTTATTGGCTACAATACGGTTTTCATGTGGGCGTGGCGGTACCGGGAACCGGTGCTTGATGCTCTGGAAGCTACGATCGGCAATCGCAATAATTACGAAAACTTCTGTATCGGCGGCTGCCGACGCGACATCCCCCAGGAAAAATTGCCCGATCTCATCAAGGTTATGGATGAGATTCAGGGCCCCATAGAAATGCTGACCAAGGCGGTATTGGATGATCCAGTATTAAAAGTTCGGCTCGGTGGCATCGGAATTCTGACCGAGGAAGACGCCCGCCGCTGGTGCGCTACCGGCCCGACGGCCCGGGGCTCCAATGTCAATATTGATGTGCGGCGGGATGAGTCCTACGCTTCGTATGATCTCTTAGATTGGCAGGTTCATTACCAGCCGGCCGGGGACGTCATGGCCAAAGCGGTAGTTAGACTGCTGGAGGTTCTGGAAAGTATAAAAATTATCCGTCAGTGCGTGGAACAAATAGAACCGGGTGAAATCCGAGCGGAAGTAAGGGAGATGCCGGAAGGGGAAGGCATTGGACATGCCGAGGCCCCCCGCGGCGAAACATTCCACTATGTATGTTCGGACGGAACCAACTATCCGATACGCTATAAGGTCCGGGCCCCCACGTATGTCAATCTGCCCAGTTTCAAGTCCTGCGTAGTGGGACAGGAATTGGCCGATGCCATGCTTTCGATCGCGGCGATGGATCCGTGCTATAGCTGCACCGAGCGGGTATTGGTGGTGCGCAAGAGACTGGGTAATAAAAAGGAAATGCTGGATCAGAAGACTCTTTTGAAAATGAGCTGGGATAAAACCGAACGGATTCGCCGCAACGTATAAACACGGATAGGAAAGAAGGCTATGGACAATTCACTCCTGCAATGGATTATGCTGGTTCCTGTGATCACAGGTGCTCTGGTTTTTTTATGTCCACGACGACTAAATAAGCTGGCCCACCTGCTGACCTTGGGTATATCCATCTGGTTGGTATGGGCTGTTTACCAACTGCAGGACCATATCGGATCAGGCTGGCAATGGCGCTGGCTGGAAGTAGGATCCGTGCTGATCGGAGTGGATTTGAAAATATCTGCTTTCGGACTGGTGATTGCCGGATTTACAGCACTATTTGGTGCTTTGCTATCCTTATATTGTATCGGATTCACCACTGAAAAGGTGGGCAAGCATAATAGTTATATGCTTTGGACCTTGGCCGGGGCTATAGGGGCCGCACTTGCCAACAACCTGATCTTCCTGCTTATCTGCTGGGAAATCGTCACCTTGATGTTGTTCCTTTTAATTAGTCTGGGCGGCGAGCAGGCCAAGCAGGGAGCCTTCAAATCCTTTACCATATTAGGCCTGGGCGATGCGGCCTTACTGTTGGGTATAGTAATAATGCTCTTTGGTCTTTCCAGTCCCACTTTAGCGATGGATCAGTTGCATGTCACAGTAGATTCACCTTTGGCGATTGTTTGCTTTTTGCTCTTTGCCGTAGCCGCCTGTGCCAAGGCCGGAGCTATGCCCCTGCATACCTGGATTCCCGCTGCCGCCGAGGGGGCTCCGACCGACGTCATGGCCTTTTTACCCGCAGCCCTAGACAAATTATTAGGGATTTATCTTCTGGCGCGGGTCAGCCTGGAGTTCTTTGTTCTTACCGAAGGCCTTAAATTACTATTGCTGATCGTCGGTGCAGTTACTATTGTTGGTGCCGTTATGTTGGCTATGATCCAGCATGATCTGAAAAAGTTGCTCTCCTTCCATGCCATCAGTCAGGTTGGATATATGGTGTTGGGCATCGGTACTGGCAGCCTTCTCGGCATAGCTGGCGCCCTCTTCCATATGATTAATAATGCGATATATAAGAGTTGTTTATTTCTTACCGCCGGTGCTGTGGAAAAGAAAACCGGCACCACCGACCTGGACAAACTAGGTGGTCTGGCCCGGGCTATGCCCTGGACTTTCGTGGCTTGTGCAATATCCGCCCTGGCGATCTCAGGAATACCACCGCTCAACGGATTTACCTCCAAGTGGCTTATCTATCAGGCTGCCCTTGATGTACCGTCTCACCTTGCCCCGGTTCTGGTTATGGCCGCCATTTTCGGTAGCGCCCTGACCTTGGCTAGCTTTGTCAAGGTAATTCACAGTGTCTTTTTAGGATCGCCTACGCTGGAAATGTCCCACAAGAAGCCCACTGAAGTATCTCTATCGATGAAGATACCAATGCTGGTTTTGGCTCTTCTCTGTGTGGTATTCGGGGTGTTTGCCTTTGTGCCCATGAAAAGTTATATTATTCCCTCCTTCAGTACATTACTAAGTCGGACGTTAACGGAAACAGAAATAGCCGAACTGATGACGTTGTGGCGACCTACCTTGGCCACGGGCTTGTTGTTATTGGGGCTTATTATTGGTGTTGTGATATTTTATCTCGGGCGAGGATTTAAGATTCGTCGCACACGAACGTATATCGGAGGTGAAAGGCTGCCCCAGGAAAGTTTTCACTATAGTGGCACCGGTTTTTATAACACAGTGCGCAATCTGCCGGTATTAAAAGGATTTTATCAAACTGCGGGCCAGCAGCTATTTGATTTATATAATGTTCTGGGATTTTTCGGTAAGGGATTACTGGAAAAATTGCGTCTCCTGCATACGGGTGCTTTGACGCTTTATGTCAGTTGGGTGGTTCTGGGGCTGCTGATTATGCTGATATTTTTAATCGGCCCCAGAGTGGGGTAACCGGTATTAAGGAACTTATTCATGACTATATATATTATTATTCTGGCAGTCTTTGTTATTTTTGCCTCTGCCGTGGCTGTGGAAGCCAAAAAGCTGCTTTCCACGGTAATCTCGGTGGGAGCAGCGGGAATGGCTCTGTCGGTAATTTTTTTGCTGCTGGGGGCGCCGGATTTGGCCATTACCCAGGTTGTAGTTGAAGTACTTTGTCTTGTCTGGTTAATTCGGGCCACCGGGGAAGAAAGGGACGCAACCTTCGAGACGCAGCGGGATCGCTTTATCTTGGCGATTGGACTTGGTGGCGGCGGGGTATTCATTACCTTGTGTTATTTTGCTTTCCAGTCACTGGTGAAATTTGGAAACCCTTTAATGAATTTGAGTAACCAATACCTTCAAAACGGCCTGGAGAAAACCGGAGCGGCTAATTATGTTATGGGGGTCCTCTTGGATTTCCGCGCCTACGACACATTAGGGGAGGCAACTGTTATTTTCTGTTCCATTATCGGAGCCTATGCTGTAATTCGTAAAATCGGGAGAATAAAAGATGCAGGGCATGACATTAATAGTTAAGCAGGTAACCAAGCTTGTTACAGGATTTATCTTCCTGTTCGCGTTTTACCTGATTCTTTTTGGGCATCTCTCGCCCGGAGGAGGATTCGTGGGGGGAGTCGCCCTTGCCTGCGGTTTTATTCTTTTGGTGCTTTCCTATGGTAAAGAACATATCAATAATTTGATCCGTGACCGAAACATGGTCGTTTGGGACTGTATAGGGGCTCTGGCCTTTTTGTTCATTGCCCTGGCGGGATATTTCGGGGGAATATTCTTTGAGAATATCTGGGTGGATCACGGTAAAAATTACAACCTGCTCAGCGGTGGAACCATACCCTTGGCAAATATTGCTATTGGGATTAAAGTCGGCGCGTGTCTAGCCGGTGTCTTTGTAGCGTTGATCGTATTTCATCGGGATTTGGACTCTGCGAAGGGAGAAGAATAATTATGTTTGACTACTCTTTCCTTCCTTATGTAATGGCCCTGGTGATTTTCGCCATAGGGATATACACGGTTGTTTGTAAAAAAAACATCATCAAGATAATTGTAGGCATTGTTATAATAGATTATGGAGTTAACCTTTTTCTGATCTTGACCGGTTATCGTTCCGACGGGATTGCCCCTATTCGTACCCCGGACATGAACCCGGAAAAATTCATTAACTCCTCTGTTGATCCGGTTCCCCAGGCTCTTATTGTGACCTCGATTGTGATTGGCTTGGGGCTTGTGGCCCTGATGTCTGCCCTGGCGGTGCGTTTACATGAAAAATACGGCACCTTCGACACTACCAAAATACGCAAACTGAAGGGTTGAATTTTACAGGAAATTGCTCATGGAAAAATTATTGCCTCTGTTGGTGGCGATACCTCTGTTAGCGGCTTTTTTACTGCCTTTGATTGAGAAAGTCAGAAACGGCTCTGCTCTAAGTCGCTTTTTGGCCCCCTTAGTCTCGTTAATTTTATTGGTTCTGGTAATTCGCTCTCTGACCTCGTCAGAGGTGACTTATTGGATGGGGGGCTGGACTCCGGAAAGCGGCTCTCTGGGCATCAGTTTGGTGCTGGACAAAATGAGCAGTTTTATGCTCCTGGTCATTAATGTAATTGCCTTTGCCGCCATTCTATTTTCGCTTAACTATATGAAACGCTATACCGCCGAGCCACTTTATTATTGCCTGTTCTTTCTCATGCTCACCGGCATGAACGGGTTGGTTCTGGCCGGCGACCTCTTTAATCTCTATGTCTTTCTGGAAGTAGCGGCCATTTCCAGTTATGCCCTGGTAGCCTTTGGTTGTGAGACCGAGGAGTTGGAAGCTTCGTTTAAGTATCTGGTCCTGGGAAGTGTTGGCTCTGCCTTCATTCTTTTGGGCATAGGTATTATTTACAATCAAACCGGCCATTTGAACATGGCTCAGATATCCCTTAATCTTCCGGCCCAGAATATGGCGATTTTAATGGCCGGGGCCTTCTTTATGCTGGGTTTTGGTTTGAAAGCGGCGATGGTACCCTTCCACGCTTGGTTGCCTGATGCTCATCCCTCGGCGCCGGCGCCTATATCAGCGATGCTTTCGGGGGTTCTGATCAAGGCCTTGGGGGTTTATGCTCTGCTGAGAGTGTTCTTTAACGTCATGGGAATGAGCTTGGAGTTTGCCCACATCCTTATGGTGCTGGGTTCCTTGAGTATGGTCATCGGAGTTTGCCTGGCTGTGGTGCAATGGGATTTCAAGCGGTTGTTGGCCTATCATTCCATCAGCCAGATGGGATATGTGGTGCTGGCTATGGGGGTGGCCGGCGAGATGATGGTTGAGCAGAAATTATCGATCGCTTCTCTGGCTTTGTTGGGTGCCCTGTTCCACTTGATGAATCACGCGGCATTCAAGTCGCTTCTTTTTCTCTGTTCCGGGGCCGCCGAGTACGCTACCGGTACCCGGCTGTTGAAACAGCTCGGAGGCTTGAAACACAGAATGCCCGTTACCAGCGGTTGTCTGCGTATTGCGGCACTTTCTATATCCGGCATACCACCCTTTAATGGTTTCTGGAGCAAACTGATCATAATCATAGCGGTTTTCCAGGCTGGTCATTACGGGTTGGGGGCGATGACGGTGCTGGTTAGTTTTATGACCCTGCTGTCTTTTATAAAAGTACAACGTTACGTACTGGACGGGGACCCCTCGTCTTGTGTGGAAAAGGCCCGGGAAGTACCCTTTGGTATGGAGCTGGCCATGATTTTGTTAGCGATAATTTGTGTTATTTCCGGGGTGCTACTGCCTTGGTATAAGCCTTTAATTTTTGACGAGGCCGGATCGGTATTGGTGCAAAATGTACACCAAATCGTCCAGCTTGCGGCCGGAGGTTAAGCCGTGAAACAATTGGTCTTATTTATTACATCATTGATTATCTGGTTGTTGCTGACTTGGTCCTTAGAGATTCAGCAGGTCATTGCCGGAATTGTGATTTCTTTTTTTGTGGCTCTGTTTGTGGCTCGGCTCTTTCGTAAAACTCCTGTTAAGTTATTTAACCCCCTACGCTGGATATGGTTTATACTATATACATTTGATTTTATCTATTATTGTATTAAAGCCAATTTCGATGTTGCTTACCGGGTGTTGCATCCGGCTATGCCGATCCGGCCGGCCATTATTAAAGTCCGCATGAACCTGGAGTCAAATATAGCCAAGACTTTCCTGGCCAACTCCATTACGCTGACCCCTGGTACTCTTACTGTGGATATTACGGATGACGGATTTTTATATATTCACTGGATTAATGTAACCACATTTGATCCCCAAGAGCAGACAGATATCATCGTTAATCGCTTCGAGAATATCTTACGGAGGGTATTCGAATGATTTACTTCCATATAGGACTGGGCGTACTATTGTTGGCGTCTTTTATGTGCCTGTATCGCATAGCGTCTGGGCCCACACCACCGGACCGGACCGTTGCAATCGATATTCTCGGAACCTTGATCGTCGGCTTTACCTGTCTTTATGCGATGATTACTGAACAGGAATTTTATATGAATGTTGCGATTGCCTGGGCATTATTGAGCTTTATCGGCACCGTAGCCCTGGCCAAGTATCTTGAAGGGCGAAGATTCGATGAATGAGAGCATAGGTCATATTTTAATAGGTATTGGACTGGCCTTCGATCTGATCGGCACGATCGGTCTGGTAAGACTGCCGGACATCTATAATCGTCTGCAGGCGGCC
>Ga0272441_10011220_pt1 | contig 13345 bp, 15 predicted proteins | sample SSMProp6N_FD_193582 | JGI IMG/M metagenome (GOLD analysis project Ga0272441, IMG submission 193582) | Marine sediment archaeal communities from Little Sippewissett salt marsh, Falmouth, MA, United States - SSM-Prop-6N | ecosystem: Environmental > Aquatic > Marine > Wetlands > Sediment ... | reverse complement strand
CTTCATTGTACGATATGATCATCAGTTTTGAATTATCCACTATAACAAGACATTCGGAGATATTGCTGACATCAGGGTGTTTATTATAGCTCAATGTATTACATACATAATAATCGCCTTTTGCCAGAACCCTATCCTTAATCTCAGGATTTGATGATTCCGAGATTAATACAAAATCAGAAATTTCGCCAATATCATCAAGTAGGGTTGAAATAAATGAAAGTATCCGGTCACATGAGAATATGAAAACAGATGATTGTGCATTTTTCAGGATATTTTCAAGCCGTGGAAGGATCTTTTCCTTGCCTGAAAGGCTCCAGATGACCTCCTCAATATTCATTCCATGAGGGTCCTCTCTCAGGTCATATAGTTTCTGGAGCTCATCGGATGCAAACGCGTAACATTTACCAATATCTTTCATCAATGTGGTAAGGCCTTCTTTCGGGTTGATAGCATTGAATCGTTTTGGCGTACTCCTTGAAAGATTTACAAGCCCCCGATGCACAAGGCGGTCAAGCGTGGGGTACACCGATGCACGCGGCACACCTGATTCCTCATGGATCTCGGTAGCAGTGGCCCATTTGTATTTCATCAGCGCCAGATAGACCAGACTTTCATATTTGGTTAAACCAAGCGATTTGAGAGCTTCAGTCACCTTCTCAGCCAGTGTATCCGACAATGTCATGACATAATATTATATGCCATCAAATATAATGTTGTTGTGAAAAAAACAACAGTGATGTCAATATGAAAACCCGTCATTTTTTAATATTACTGCTTATGCTTATGCTTGTATTCTCGCCAGCGTATGCAGGCACTAAATATATGTGGGGAATTCCGGAACTTTCCGCCTATATCAGCGGTACAAATGAGTTTGCCCCGGAAGAGGAAGGTACGGTAACAATTGTAATAGACAACACCGGTTTAAACACTCTAAAGATTGTACAGTCGGATATCATCGACAGGGATTATATAGACAGCGATGCGAAGGTCGTAAAGGCAACTCTCGAATCAGAGGGACTTCCCATCACAGTAAAATCCGATACACAGTTTGTAGGGGATATCCCCGCAGGCAGCAGCGCTTCGGCAGATTTCACCATTAAAGTGGAAAAGGATTCACCTGCAGGAGAATACGCCCTGAACCTCAGACTTGACTATCAGTCGCTGGAACAGGCCGAACAGTATGGATCGGATACCATGAGGTACTTCCTGAGCGACAAGACCGAAAATATTCCTGTCACGATCACAATATCCAGCGATGTGAAGGTATCGGTTATTGATGTCAGGGCAGAACACGTCAATGTGGGCACAGAGGGATACATTTTCGTGACAATCAGAAACGATGGGATGGAAAACGCCACAAAAGCCGTCGCTTCAATCACCCGGCATGGAACAAGTCCAGTACAGCCAACGGACGGGAGCGTGTATATTGGTGACTTTGGCCAGGGAACCGAAAAAACCATAAAATACAAGGTTGCGGTATCAACTGATGCAGAGGCACTTGATTATCCTGTGGACATATCTGTCGCCTATACAAAGGAAAATAAAGAGACCGCAACCTCATCCTCCGAGATCTTATCAGTTCCGGTCGGTGGAAAGATAGATTTTGAGATCATATCAGAACCTCTACAGGTTACTGCCGGAGATAAAAAAGTTCTTTCAGTGACTTACAAGAATATAGGCGCCGCAAAGGTCTATAATGCACAGGCCCGAATCAGTGCCGTGGATCCGTTCTCAAGCAATGATGATACCGCCTATCTGGGAGACATGGAACCGGGAGAGACTTCTGTTGCCAGATTTGAAGTGAAAGTGGACGGAACCGCCACCGAAAAGATGTACGGTCTGGATTCTGAGATCAGGTATCGTGACGCCCTTGACAACAGCCAGATATCCGATACCATTAAAGTGGAGGTTGATATCATTCCAAAGAGCGGCATTATTACAATGGTTACCAACCCGATCGTGATAGGGGTCATATTGATCATCATCATCGGCGGGGGCTACTATATATATAAAAAACGCAAAGAAAATGAGCAATGATTGAGCACTGGGCCGGTACACTTCCCAAACCTCAGGTGCGCACAGGCAGGGAAATGGAATGCGTGCTTGCAGGAGGGAATTGCGACCCCGATATTCATTTTTATTACATGTACCGGAACCTGTCAGCAAATGACAGGGATAAAAAATGGCTTGAGTCACAAAAACTCAGGTATGATATCACTGTAATACCTCCACTATCGGTGTCGGGGGAATTTGTCAAGACAAAAGGTCATTATCACCCTGCAAATGAATCAGGTACAGGCTACCCTGAGATATATGAAGTGCTGGCAGGAAACGCCCATTTTCTTCTTCAAAAACGGGATCTCTCTGATATTGTCTGCTTCAGTGCAGCACCGGGTGACAAGTTAATAATACCCCCGGACTACGGGCACGTGACCATCAACCCGTCTCTATCAGGTCTTGTCATGGCAAATATCGTATCCACGGCATTTACAAGTGAATACTCAGAATACGAGCGCCTTGCAGGTGCAGCCTATTATGAAATGATCGGTAGCAAATTTATAAAAAATGACAATTATGATGATATACCGGAGCTCAGGTTATGCAGGTGTCCGGATATGAAAACCGGATCAATTTCAAAAGATACGACACTATATGATCAGGTTGGAGATGAAATATCACTGGGATTCCTCAACTATCCTGAAAACTTTCCTGAAATGTTTTAAATATCCATTTATAAAACATTGGAAACTGGAACACATCACAGGGGTAACGGCATAGATTATAACCCAAGAATGATGCGCATTAACCCGCCATAGGCAGGTAAGATGCATCAAAAATGCCTGAATAACAAGCCAGTTCAAGTTAAATAAATCCTCATTCAAATAAGATGTAAGGAGATCTTATGGCTGAAATGACAGATGTTGTCGAATTCCAGCTCGGAGATGAGCATTATGCACTCGACATCCAGATCGCAAGAGAGATCGTGGAGATGATGCCCATGACAAGAGTGCCTAAGGCGCCAGATTATATTGCGGGCATCATCGACCTTCGTGGGGAGATTACAACTATCATAAACCTGAACAGGCTAATAGGCATCCCTGAAAAAAAAGAGGAATCGGGCCAAAAAATCATCGTAATGATGCCTGATGCGTCAGGGGGTAAAAATATGGGAGTGATAGTGGATGACGTGCACTCGGTAATACAGGTTTCAGAAACCGAAGTGGAGAAGATGGGCGATGATTTCTCATCGAGTATACAATCCTTTGTCAAGGGGATCATAAAACCGATTGATGTCCAGACAGGGAAGATCGACAGGCTGATCATATGGCTCGATATCGAGAAGGTTATCAGTGAGATGATCGTATATCAATGAAAAAATTTGAAATCCAAAAAATACTATATTTTATTGAAAAAAGAATCCAAATATCCCATTGTTTTGAATTTTCTCTTCTGAAATAACCCTGAGCCTATTCTGTTCCACTTCAATATTTATAATCTGTTCCTGTAACACTGCGGCCACATCATCACTGAAATCGTACTGCTGAATCAGCTGTTTGAGCTCTTCGACCCTTATCCTGTTCTCTTCGACCTGCCGGAGTATCTCTTCTGCCGATTCATGATCACCTCCTGTGAAAAAACTGACGATCTGGTTTCTCTCCCTGACCCGTTCCTCAGCCATGATCGTTGTATAAACAGAGTTGTTTAATTCTTCTGCGATTATAGAAATCTGCCCGTTAGCACCTTCTTCTCCAGCGCCTGCTGCAAGAATAGCCTGAATCGCGAGACGTACCCGGTTCTGGTTCTGCAACACTTCCTGATGTGCCTTTGGTGCACCAGACAGTTCATGATCAAGGGCCTGTTGCTCCTGCCGGATAACCATTCTCATGTTCTCTCCAAAAGAGGACTCACTTGACAAATTTGTTTTGACAGTCTTTTGTGCCATAAAAGGCTCATTCGCATTGGCATTCCCTGACTGATTCGCCACAGACCCGGACCCTTTGTAAACATAGTCTGCGTTCTGTGGTTTGAGAGTTTCCTCCATACCGGTTTGCATATGCACTGTCATTGAATTGCTTTGACCTCCGGCCAAAACCGGTGTTACGCATATTACAACTGCCAACAATAATGCAATCACAGATCTCATATTATCGAATGGGTTATTGAATTATTATTACTTAAACAATTTGAGAGAAACGATTGCATCAGATTTGCATAAATAAAGATATAAAAAAATGTCATATTTCTTTTTTAAATAGAAATTTGAATGAAATCTCTGAGTGTTCATCTCCTGGAAAACAAGAACAAAACCCAATATTTAGTATGACAATAAAAAAAGTTACAATAACCGGTTATGTATTAGTGTAAAATGAATTTTATTTCATTTCCTCAATTAGCTCCTCGACTTCCTCATAACCCTCCTTGTAAAACTTATCCTCATCCGGAGCAAGCTCCTTTAAAAGCCTCATGAACTCACCTGCATGAACTTTTTCCTCGTCCGCTATATCAATCAGCACATTTTTTGCAAGTTCGTTGTCTGTCGATTCGGCGAGCTGTACGTACATCTGGACCGCTTCATATTCCGCCGCCACCATAAACCTGACAGCCCTGATCAGCTCATCTTCGGTCAGTTTTCGGTCATTTGCAAGACCAGAGAAAGGTGATGCGAATTCTGGCATATCATATACCTCCAAATGGTACCTGAATCTCAATGGCATTTAATGTTATTCAAATATGCAACCAGATACTTGTATAAAAGAATAATCGATGGATTATTGCATGGATAATGGAGATCCGCCCCTGCCGATATTCCCTGGATCAAACTCTTCAATGAGGATGATAATCCGCTCGGGTTCGACACCGACTATTCTTGACACGGATTCGGTAAATTCCTTGATTAGCTCGGCTTTCTGCTCTTCAGAACGTCCTTTTGCCATTCGTATTGTGATTACGGGCATGATATGATATTCTATCCTGACACGTATAATATACCATGATTCTATATGCCCGTAATTTGGTTCAAATAACTCAACAGGGCTGGTACTATTACACATATTCTCATGAAAAAGGGATTTGGATCTCCAGTTAAATCTAATCGATATTTTCAGTTCACTGTAACAGTGATATGCCAGTACAAAAATCAAAGATATTGATACATTACCACCACATCATTGACATCCCTGAAAACATCCTGAACACCCTCAATATCAACAGCACAGAGATAATAAACTGAAACGAAGGACACGGTAAATATCACCACTGGCAAATACTATATTATGCAGCCCAAAGTCCCGTCAAGCGAACTTCATGAACGAATAAACCGTTTGAGAACACTAATGGATAAAACAAATCCTGAATGGGAATTGATCGCAATAATAGGGAAGATCAATCAGTATTATTTTACTGGGACCATGCAGGACGGAATGCTGCTGATCCCGTGTGATGACGAAGCCGTGTATTGGGTGCACAGAAGCCTTGAAAGGGCTCTCGATGAGTCCAGGTTCCCAAACATCAGGCACATGAACAGTTACCGCGATATTGCCAAAGAAACGGGAAAGCTATCCAGTACTGTATATCTGGAAAAAGAACTGGTGCCTCTGGGATTACTTGAAAGGCTTAAAAAATATCTCCCTTTTGACAATATCATGGGAGTTGACATGGATCTTTCAAAGATCAGGGCAGTTAAAAGTGCTTATGAATTGTCATTAATGGAGCAGGCCGGAGAGATCCACCGACGGGTGCTTGAAGAACGGGCACCCAAATTCCTCAGGGAAGGGATGAGTGAAGTTGAATTCGTCAGTGAACTCAATTCTGTTCTGATTGAAGAGGGACATCAGGGGGTGGTAAGGTTCGGCATGTTCGACACAGAAATTGTAACAGGGCAGATCGGTTTTGGCGAAAGCTCGATCTACCCGACATATTTCAACGGCCCGGGTGGCAATTACGGCATGTCTCCCGCGGTGCCGGTACTTGGCAGCAGAAGTAGAAAACTCAACAAAGGAGACCTGGTCTTTGTCGATATCGGTTGCGGGGTGGATGGATATCATACAGACAAGACCATGACATACATGTATGGAGGATCGATTCCTGAAAAAGCGATTGAAGCCCATGAAAGATGCGTGGAAGTGCAGAATGAAATGGCGAAAATGCTAAAGCCGGGTGTAGTTCCATCTGAAATATATGAATCGATCATGAGCAGCCTTGAACCTGAGTTTCTGGAAAACTTTATGGGATTCAAAGACAGGAAGGTTAAATTCCTTGGTCACGGAATCGGCCTCCAGATTGATGAAATGCCTGTGATCGCAAAGGGATTTGACTGCCCCATGCAGGAAGGGATGGTCTTTGCACTCGAACCAAAAAAAGGTATTGAAAATGTGGGGATGGTAGGAATTGAAAACACCTTTGTGGTCACGCCAGGGGGCGGAAGGTGCATAACAGGAGAACATACGGGTCTGATGCCTGTTTATTAATAATACAAACAAATTGATCCGGGAGATTGTTCAGAACGATGAAAGGATGATTCTAGACAATTATTTTGTATCAAATTTATATATAAACTATTCTCTTCAATCCAAGTATGAAAACATGAGTTTTAGAGATTATATTAGTGAAGATCATTTCAAAGCATATGAACAAATACAGGTCATTTCTCCACCATCTCCATTCCACCCTCGTACATCTCCAGAAGCTCCTTTACGTTTGTATCCTCTTCCATGCCCAGCATCTCAAATATGCTGTTTATGAATCTGAGAAGTTCTCCTGCCGCCTCGAACAGCGAGTCCACGTACACCTTCAGTGAGTCAAGGGTACCAAGAGGAGCCTTTGAGTAGTCCACAACCGGAATCACCGGGGTTTCAAGTTGTGAAATGTCATACTCCTGTGATGCCTGAACATTGGCACCAAACATGAACACAATCAAAAACACAACAAGGAAACTTGAAAATTTCATATTCTTCTATCCATTTTATACAGACATTAATCTTCAGCATTATCAATTATCAAATCTCACAGCTGGCCTGCAAGTTGACATGGGAATGTAATTTCCCATAATGATTCTTAATAGTAAGAGATTATAATAATCACATAATATCGTCGAATAAAATTTCTAGGTAAAATGCATTTTTTCAGCGGACAATTCACAACATTTTTTTGCCTGTTGTCCGATCTAATACATATCGGTGTTGGTGAATGGGAGTAAGGGACTGGATAGTACCACAGGACGATGAATTCTTCAGGCTTCTTGAGGAACTCGCTGATGTGGTTCAAAAAGGGGCGGAGCATCTCGTTTATACTATGGAGCATTACGATGATGTCAGGAACAAGTGCCATAAGATGAAAACCCTTGAACACAAGGGTGACGAACTGACGCACAAGTTGTATGGTCTGTTGAACAGGACATTTATCACTCCTCTCGAACCCGAAGAGATCTCAAGGCTTGCATCATCGCTTGATGATATTCTGGACCTGATCGATTCTTCCACCCACATGATGTATTACTATGGCCTTCAGGAGACCGATGCGTACATGGTCGAGTTTTCAAAACTAATCCTGATGTCCACCCAGGAGATCGCACAGGCAATAAGGGCGATCAGGGACCCAAAGAATGCTGATTATATTGAGGAGAGGTGTATAGAGATAAACAGGCTTGAAAACCTGGCGGACGATACCCTTGGTCATGCCATACAGGATCTGTTCACAACAAATGATGCAATATTCATCATAAAACACAAGGACATCTACAAAAATCTTGAGGATGCAACCGATAGATGTGAATATACGGCAAATGTGCTAAGTGACATCGCCATCCGCCATTCTTGATATTTATGGAAATCCTGATCATCGCCGCAGGGATCATTCTCGCCCTGATGTTTAACTTTGTAAACGGCCTGAACGACGCAGCAAACAGTATAGCAACTGCTATTGCAACCAGGGCACTTTCACCAATACAGGCTATTGCTCTTGCAGGAATATTCAATTTTCTTGGACCTATCGTTTTTTCGACCGCCATTGCAAAGACAATCGGCAAAGGGATTGTCGATCCATCTTTTCTTACGATCCATGTGATCCTGATTGGACTGATAGGTGCTGTAATATGGGTATTCTCATGTTCGATGTTTGGTATACCGGTATCAAGCAGCCACGCTCTTGTCGGAGGAATACTTGGATCAGGTATCGCCGCAGGAGGAATAACTGCCATATTATGGCCTGATATTTATACCGTAAAATTCATCCTGCTGGCGATGGCAATCGGGGGCGTTATCTCCGCCATAATCCTTGTAGCGATCAAGACAAAAAAGAATGAAGACTGGAGAAGAACTATAGTACTTGGCTTTCTGACGGGCGTGGCCCTGATTGTGCCAATTCTAATGGTGACTGGCGTTGTTGAGGTCAAAGGAATTTTTGCAATAGTCATTTTCATCCTGATTTCGCCGACAATTGGTTTTATTGTAGCCTACTTCTTTGCACTGCTGATCATGCGCTATTTAAGAAATAAAAATCCCGTGAAGTTGAATACCGGATTCAACAGGCTTCAGATACTGTCTACAGCGTTCCAGTCTCTTGGTCATGGAGCAAACGATGCACAGAATGCGATGGGAGTGATAACTGCGATGCTGGTGGCCGCAGGGATTCTGTCGGAATTTGTTGTCCCCCTCTGGGTAATTCTTGCATCATGCGCCGCGATCAGTATTGGCACTCTGACCGGCGGCTGGCGTGTCATTGACAAGATGGCAAAACGTATCACAAAGATCAGGCCATATCAGGGATTCAGTGCATCAGTGGCAAGCGGAGGTGTTCTTGCTCTCATGACATCATTCGGTGTGCCGGTATCGACAACTCATGCTATTACAGGATCAATCATGGGGGTTGGTTCTACAAGAGGATACACTGCCGTAAAATGGGGGGTTGTCCGTGAAATCATCGCAGCCTGGGTGCTTACCATACCTGCTTCTTCATTTGTATCAGGATGCTGCTATCTGGTTTATTCCACCATGTTCATGTAAAGAATTATTGAACAGTAAATTCCCTGATGATTCCTGCTTTTCTGTCTCCTTCTACAAACAGGTAAAAGAAGAACTTATATGAACCGGGTTCAAGGTCTACGGGCATGATAATAGTATTTTCACCGGTGGAAAGTTCCACCCATAGTGTCTTTGAGGCAATTTCATCCTGTGTAAGCCCGTCAATCCGGAATATTATGGCCTGAAAAACCCCTTTTACGGGTTCTCCACTCCAGTCACCGGTTGCAACAATCTCTTTTCCGTCACAGGTAACATCCCTGAAAAAACCGCCGATACAACCGGCAGATAATATGGAAAAAGATATAATCCCAATAATAAGTAACGAACTGTAGATCCTGCCAGCCATTATAAAAAATCTTGCATCACAGGGATTTAAAATATTGGGTCAACTCGCACTGCGCTGATTCGTTTAACTTAAATCGTTCTTACCAAACGCCAGATTCAAAACATATATACGGATCTGGGAACGAACAGAATAATATATCAAATGTCATCACCTCTCATCTATCCCGGGGAAGAAATCAGGTTAAACTCAGAAAATATCAGATTACTGAGTTTTTATTTTAATTCGTATCTGACAAACAAACGTATAATTCTCATTGAATCCGAAAAACCATTTATCGGAAGCGATCCCATCGAATTTTTATCAGACATTATTTCTATTCTGGTTTCGAGGCTGGCCGGAAAGAAGAACGCCAGAATGAAATCCTACCCTCTTGAAAATATAAAAGAGTTTGTTCCGGGCATGGATTTGGAAGGAAATCCTACTATCACGTTTTCAATTTTTTCCACAGAATATGGTGAACTGAAGGATCTGGAGTTTCATTTTTACCAGGACGAGGATTACAGGAGTATTGAAAGGGACAGTTGGATAACAGAACTACTATCTATGCTGAAGGGAGAATCAGGAGATTACGATATTGATCCGGAACAGTCCGCACTCTACCAGACTGGAGAGCTTGCCCTTGACAGAACCCAGATGGGCATAAAATACTGCCCAATGTGCGGAAAGACGCTAACAAAGGGCGCACAATTCTGCATGTTCTGCGGGGCGCAAATTCCGGCGGGCGAGAGAGAGTAGCAACTTTCAGGCATAGCAGCAAATGCTACTGAAAAATTAAATGGATTTGAAGATTTATTTCATCGGTAAAATTCCAAGATCCCGGGCTTTCTTAATATCTACAATATAGTATTCATCAATCATGCTTTCATTGTTCAGAAACTCCCAGTGTTCATCAAGTTCAGCCATCCCCTCTGAAAGTGCATCTTCAAATGGACTGATTTCAACCATGGTTGTTTCAAGGGCATGGAGATTTGTCCCGTACTCATCGGTATCCCATGCAAGATAGACATGCTCGGGAACGAATATTATGTAAGGGTTAATTGAAAGAGCTTCAAGAGCAGATGCAAAAAGAACCGTCCCGTCAACACAGTTTGCAGATTGATAGTTGAGTGATTCCTCGGGTACACTGATCCTCTGAACCTCCCCGTTGATGGCAAAACTTGATTCCATATCCACATAGCTGATCTTATAATCATTTTGCAGTGCATTGTAGATCGCTTTCACCTGAAGATCAGAATATTCCGCTGCTTCTACATCAGTGCAATCCGTGCACTGATAACCCGGAAGAGAGCGTATGAGGTCGTAAGAGACATAGTCAGGATCGTAATCAGAGGTTGCATACTCTTTTGCCTTTCCGAGAAGCTCCTTTACAGCAGGAGAGCCGGGAGTCACAAAGACTGTAAGGTAATCAAAAAGATATATAGGATTTCCGTCATTGCCCTCAATTGAATAAACCATTGTGTCCATCGGGAATACATCGATCATTGCAGTCTGTTCATCGGCAACCTTCCACCCGCCCGGGGTTTCGTACTCAACCTTCATGTGAAGGTTCATCTTTCCGGCACTCTTCACACCCGAAATCTTCTCAGGTGACATAAGAATAGTCTGTGGAACCTCAATTTCCTCACCCGGTTCAAGTGTGATAGTCGTTACTGTCGGAGTGCTGTATTCCTCATATTCCGAGGTCATGCGGACATTTACAGGTTCGTATTTTGTGTTTGTTATACTATAGATACAGTCGGGATCTTCCTGATAGGCAAAAACGTTATGGAACGCAAGCGGATATTGTTCACCATAGGTAGTTTCGGTTACAATCGGACTGGGGCCGTTTGAATCCGTGCCGGTGCATCCGGAAGAAAATGTTCCAATAACAATTAAAATGATAAATCCTGTTATAAAAATTAGATTTTTTTTCATCATTGTCCCCTCTTTTGATTAAAAATCAATCATAAAAAGTGTCTGCCCTGTAGGAAACCTATAATTTCCACATATATTAATGCTTCTTTTTTAATTTTAAGCATTTTATAGGGAAATGAGAGGGATATCCACAGCGGCAATAATATTCAAATTTTATAGGTCTTACAAATTGATTTCAACCCCATATACCATTTCAGGAGTCTCCCTGTGAATCCTGAATACATCTTCCTCATCCATCAGCCCCCCTTCAAGCATCCGGAGGGTAAACCTGGGCACAGATTTCGGCCCGATTACCGCACCGGGCCGGGTATTTTCATCCATATAATCGCTTTCCATTGTAAACCGTACTTTTTTCCTGCATAAACCGGGTATGGCTTCATGTTTTGCAAGAATGGAAGGCATCAGAGGAGTTGCTTCAGTTGCATAATGCTTTACCACTTTCATAAGCGGCTGGCCGATTGATTTGGCCATCTCCGCCACATCACTGCACGGTCCACTTTCCGCGTGTATCTGGAGTGCACAGTTACACTCCTTTGATAACTTCAATGCATGCATAAGGATATCATTTGATGCCGACCACACCTCAGGAACGACTTCATAATGTGGGCGCCCGCTTTTTATTGCTACGGCAAGCCCATCCCCGACATATCCAGAGGCAAGAGCAAGGGCATCCTTCATCACATCAACGGCCTCTTCCAGTGGCATTCTCTCTGCAAGTCTTGAAATCTCTGCGGGGTGTACACCCATAACAGGATAAACCGAAAGCCCCAGGCTCCTGATTTCTGATGCAGTCTCCAGCGTCCGGTCATATACTTCCTTATAATCGCTGCCTTTTTTCGGGATTAAGCCATATGACCATGACGGTTTCGTTACGAGGAACAGGTGCGTCCCGCCGGCACGCATGAAGTCCTTTGCAGCTTCATTACCCCTGCCGTTCAGTTTATCAATATGAATATGGTCGTCTGTGATGGGAAAATCAGTCTTCTTCATATATATCCAAAATCCTCATCAGGGGGTATTCATCGTCCTGCTTAAGTTCCGCAACACACGATGAACCGCCCACCTTTGTCTTTATTTTTATATGATACATCCTGCCTGAAAGCTCGGAATATCCAAAACGGTTTGATACCATATCATCACGGTTCAACCGGACATCAATATCCTGAACGAATGGCTGAAGAGCAACCGCACTTTCAATTGCCTTTTCCACGTATCCGGCGGTCTCCCTTGAAATCGGTGTCCCCACAAACTGGTGATACAGGGCACCTAGTTTTATTCCTGCTTCAAAAGCCGCAGTCTCCCTCTCAGAAATCATACATAATATACAACCCAAAGAAAAAAAACGATGCCGACGGGTGCATGATCACAGGAACTGGATCAGATCATGCCTGGGTTTGTAGGCCATACCCGAGCGGATTACCTGGTCAACCGCCTCCTCAGCCTTCACCCTGTCAAGGCCCATCCCAGCAAGGTGTTCGATTACTTCATCGATCCGGGCCCTCATGGTATTGCGGTCTCCTACCTCGGATACCGCAGCCCTGATTTCTGAGATCACATCCCTCTTTTTCTTGGGCACACCTGTTGCCACCCTGTCGATATCGAACTCGCCGGATTCAGAATCAAATGCCACCTGCCTGAGGGAGATATCAACGATCCGGACGGTGCGCTCCGCGTCCTCCACATCGATGGTCCCGGAAAGGCGCACTCTTGCACTGGCTTCCGCGAGCCTTACAAGTGCTTCAAGCTGCCGTGCCGTGACCGGAACAGGTTTGTCCTCCCCTGCCAGGCTCCTCAGCTTCATATAATATCCGACAAGTACATCCCTTGCATCATCTGAAAGCACGGGGAAGCAGTTCCGCTTTGAATAAGCGATATATTTTCTTAAAAAGTCTTTTTCAATGGAAGGCTTAATGGGTGCCATCTGCTGATTGATATATTCATCATCAAAATCAACCACAGGGGAGATCTCATTCTGCCGGATCATCTCGCCTACCCGGTGGGTGTTAATAATATGGCTTGCAATCGCGTTATCCCTCATCTTGTCGGGATCATCGTACATGATAAA
>Ga0272441_10011219_pt1 | contig 13348 bp, 10 predicted proteins | sample SSMProp6N_FD_193582 | JGI IMG/M metagenome (GOLD analysis project Ga0272441, IMG submission 193582) | Marine sediment archaeal communities from Little Sippewissett salt marsh, Falmouth, MA, United States - SSM-Prop-6N | ecosystem: Environmental > Aquatic > Marine > Wetlands > Sediment ... | reverse complement strand
TATTTGTTGGCTGAAAACGACAGTTTATTCGCCCAAAAGCGTCAACTATTAAATCATATCGGCTATTAAGCATCAATTCTATAGGCTGCCGGTCATTATTATGAAAATTGGATGACAGTTAGCATCCGTACTTAAAGACGATATAAATATAAACTTAAAACAAAAAACCATGAAAAGGATCATTTTAATATCAGGATTAATTTTTGCCATCTGCCTCAGCTCATACGGCATCGGCAGAAAATTTGTTGCTGCCGGTAATACAAACACACCACTCGGCAAATACAAAATTGAAGTAGACGATAAATATATGATGGTTAATGGAATAGAGCACAAACCATATGTAATATCGTTCGAAAACACCGATATGGAGGTCAGAGTTGCCGTAACAATGGAAAGAGGGTGCAGAAAGTATTATGTACTTTCAGATAACCTTTCAATCCAGTATGTGAGTAACAGACATTATTTCGGTGTTCAAATGCTGGACAGCGAGTTGGAGAATGATGGTTTCCGGACTTCAGCAGAAACTCTTGACAGGGTGGAATATTTCCATCAGAAGGCCATAACCGCCGGAGAAAGATGGAGACGCGACAAGACTCCTCTTATTGCAGTCTTCTATCCGCAGCTTATCAAAAACCCTGAGGAAATTCTTGCAAGTAAATGAGAATAATCCGGATCAGAGTGACAAATGCCGCAGGGACTTTTCAGATTCTTTGCGGCATTTGGTTTTAAATCACTCTTCTGTGATTTGAACCTTAAAACGAACATTTCTTTCCTCCAGGTAACCAATGATGAACTCAAAGCATTCCATGTCTTTCCCAACCAGCTCTGGCGGGAATACTCCTTTTTCGGTAAAAACCCCGTTAAGAATCATCTCTGCAGTGCCTGTAGCAGTAAAACCGGTTGTCCTGGCCATGGAAGAAAGTTTAGTATCTGTATCAAATTCATCATACAATTCATAAACAATATCTTTCCTCATATCACCCTCCTGCCCGTTCAGTATAATACGCATAACAGTGAATTCAGGCTCCTCCGGTCCAAGCTTCCAGGCATCGAATAAAACCTGTGAGGTATAATCAAAGGGTATAACCTCTTTCCCTTCCACAATTATTGGTTCCTTATTGAAAAACCCTGCATCCCTTAGTGCCTGAATCAGTTTAATATGTCCGGGATACCTGAGGGTTTTTTCCTTCATCGACGGGATATGCTTCATGGTATGTATTAGTGACCGCAATCCGTCAGTATTAAAAGCTTCGAGTGTGCCAATATCATCAAAACTGACTAATTCTGCATCACTCATTGCCGGTTTTACTATTATGCTGCCATTTTCAACATAACGTGCCGGACGTGTATACTCTTCAATAACATCGCAGGGCGAAAATGGTGCTTTGTACTCAAAAGGCAATGTCCTGATCTTTGGCAAGCCCCCAACCATATATTCAAATCTTTCAATCTTCATCCTTTCATTGTGAAATCCCGCTAAATAATTGGGTAAACCCGGAGCAACACCACAATCCATAACTACAGTCACTCCGTTCTCCTTTGCCAGCGAATCGAGATAAAGAACATCCTCAGGCAGGAATGAAATATCTACAAGATTCTTTCCCCCCTTAATAACCTGAATCATGGTTTGCAAACCAAGAAATCCCGGAACTGCAGATATCACTATATCCTTATCCTTAATTGCATTGGATAATGATTTGTGATCTCTGACATCAAGAGTTTCTGTTTGTATCCCTGATAACATATCCAGGGCATTCCTGTCAATATCGGCCGATGTAACATGGTGTTTCTCAGATAAATCGACAGCCATAGCCCTGCCTACCATACCTGCTCCCAGTATAATAACCTTCGCCATAATTATATCATTTTAAATGAGTATCGGTTAACATACATATGAGGTAAGCTATACCTGAAAATCAATTATTTGCCCCAACCCTAAAGGGAGTAATTGATTTTCTTCGCACCCTTTAGGGTAAGGGGCTAACGAAGAACCGGAGCGAAGCGGAGCTCGGCAAAGCCAAAATCAATGTAAGTTTATGCATGATTCATGATACTCATATTCTTAAAACATTTTTAAAGATAAATAAAAGAGAGCAATTTTTAATTTTCATCAATTACCGTTAAGTGAATAATTAAAAAATACTATATTTGAAATTCGCTCTATTTTGATTGATTTGGCTCAGACATACATATTTGTATGTCGGGGAATTATTATATCTGAAAAGGTATATGTTGTTTTATTAACCAATAATGCGAAGAAAACAATAATAAAAACTATTAATATGGATAGAGAAGAAGTTAAGACCAGGGTAAAAAAAGTAATTGCCAAAGTACTTGAGATTGATGAATCGGAAATAGCTGATGATGCGAATTTTGTTTTCGATCTGGGTGCTTCATCCCTTCAGAGTATGAGGCTTGTTGCCGGCTTCCAGGAAGAATTTAACATAGAGATGGACGAAGAAAAATCACTGGAAGTTCAGACTATTTCAGACGCGGTTGATTTCATCGGCACCTACCTCAACTGATATTTTTTATATTTCCGTTAACACCGGGATATAATCAGCCTTTTGCTATTTACCCAAATAAAACAACCCCTGACTTATGTCAAAAAGAAAAGATGTCCATAAACAGAATCTTGACAAGATATTTAATCCTGAATCGATTGCCGTAGTCGGTACCAACAATTCTAAAGGGACTGTTCCCTACGATATCTTTTTCAATATACTGAAAACAGAGTTCACAGGTATAGTATATCCTGTCAGTCCGCGGGAGAAATCGATAAGTTCAGTCAAGGCATATAAATATGTAATCGATATACCCGATCCTGTTGATCTGGCGATAATAGTCTTCCCGAGTCCGGTTTGCCATATGGCACTTGAGCAATGTGGCCAGAAAGGCATTAAGGGTGTGGTAATTATCTCGGCAGGTTTTAAAGAGATTGGAGAAAAGGGTGTGGAAAGGGAGACCCAGCTGAAACAGATTGCCGAGAAATATGATATTTCGATAATAGGCCCGAATTGTCTCGGAATAATCAATACCGATCCCCTTATCAACCTCAATGCCTCATTTGCACGTAAGATGCCCGAACAGGGTAATATCGGATTTCTTTCTCAAAGCGGGGCTCTTTGTACTGCGGTCCTCGATTATGCACTTGCAAAACATATCGGTTTCTCAAAATTCATAAGTTTTGGCAACAAGGTTGACATAAGCGAGATCGACCTTATTTATTATCTTATGGAGGATGATGAAACAAAGGTCATACTGCTGTATCTTGAAGAGATTACTGACGGGCGTGCACTTATGAAGGTTGCCCATGATGTTATCAGGAAAAGCGGGAAACCTGTGCTGATCCTCAAATCGGGCCGTACCGAAGCAGGAGCATTTGCGGCAGCATCCCATACAGGTTCACTGGCTGGCGACGATGAAATCTTTGATGCAGCCTTTAAACAGGCCGGGATAATACGTTGTTCCGATATTGAAGAGATGTTTAATATTGCCATAGCTTTTGCGTATCAGCAGGCTCCCAGATCAAATAAGGTCGCAATAATTACCAATGCCGGCGGCCCCGGTGTTCTGACTACCGATGCAGCTATACAGGACGGACTCCAACTGGCAGAATTTTCTGAAGAAACCACCAAAGGATTCAGAAGGGCATTACCCTCAACAGCAAACATTAAAAATCCTGTGGATGTTATCGGTGACGCCAGGGCCGACAGGTACAATGCCGCACTGAACGGAGCATTCAAGGATCCTGATGTTGATGGTGTATTTGTGATCCTCACACCACAGTCAATGACAGATATCGAGGCCATTGCCAGAGAGGTTGTCAAGGTATCAAAGGAATATTCCAAACCCGTTTACACCAGCTTCATGGGAGAGGCTGATGTCGCTGCCGGTGTTGATATTCTGCTGCGAAACAAGATACCGCATTATATCCTCCCCGAATCAATGTGCCGCAGCTTCTCAAGGGTATACCAATTCTATCGCGATCTGGATAAAAAACTCCATAAACAGCATGTTTTTCCAGACATTGACACAAAAGCTGCCCAGACAATAATTGACAAAGCTATTGAGAAAAATCAGCTCTACCTGCCTGAAGATGTTGCCGGACAGATACTTAAAATATATGGTATCCCTGTTGTTGAGAATGAACTGGTTACTTCACCCGAAGAAGCTGCCTCAGCAGCAAAAAGAACCGGATTCCCTGTGGTGATGAAAATCGTATCAGACGACATTATCCACAAATCCGATATAAAAGGAGTTGTATTAAATATCAATTCTGCCGAAGAAGCAAAAAAGACATTTAACACAATAACAAAGAATGTACTTCAGAATAAACCTGACGCAAACATAAAAGGCATACTTGTAAGTAAAATGATCCTATCGGGCGAAGAAGTGATACTGGGAGTAAAAAGAGATCCTGCTTTCGGGCCTGTCATTATGTTCGGTCTGGGCGGTGTGTATGTTGAAGTATTTAAGGATGTCAGCTTCAGAGTTGCCCCGATTGACGAAGCTATCGCAGATTCAATGGTAAAACAGGTAAAGTCATATACGATACTCGAAGGGATAAGGGGTAAAGTGCCACGCGATATTACTGCAATAAAAGAATGCCTGATGAGATTAAGTCAGATGGCTATCGAATGTCCTCAAATCAGTGAGCTGGATATCAATCCTTTAATTGTCATGGATGAAAATAAGGGTTGTTATGTCGCTGATGTGCGTATCATGCTTGATACTTCCGGAAATAAATAAAAAAGAATAACATTTAAATCATAATGCTATGAGAATCATAATCAAGAAAAACCCTGACGAGATAGGGAAATGGACAGCCTCGTATATCATTAACAAAATAAAAAATGCCAATCCGACAAGCGAGAAGCCGTTTGTTCTCGGTCTGCCTACCGGATCATCACCCATACCGGTGTATAAGGAATTAATAAAAAAGCATAAGGAAGGAGAAATTTCCTTTAAAAACGTCGTTACCTTCAATATGGATGAGTATGTAGGCCTCGATGAAAATCATACTGAAAGCTATCATTATTTTATGTATGATAACCTGTTTAATCATATTGATATCCCAAAGGAAAACATTAATATCCTGGATGGTAACGCTAAAGACCTTGAAAAAGAATGTGCCGATTATGAGAAAAAGATTGAAGCCGCAGGCGGTATCGATCTTTTCCTCGGAGGAATTGGTCCCGATGGCCATATTGCTTTCAATGAACCCGGTTCTTCCCTTACTTCAAGAACCAGGGTGAAAACCCTTAGACATGACACCATACTTGCCAATTCGAGATTTTTTGGCGGAGATATTTCCAAGGTGCCGAAACTGGCTCTTACAGTAGGCGTAGGGACAGTCATGGATGCCAAAGAGGTGATAATAATTATTTCAGGATCCAATAAAGCAAGAGCCTTAAGGGAAGTGGTTGAAGGAGGCATAAGTCATATGTGGACCTGCTCTATACTTCAAATGCACCAGAGAGGAATAATTGTATGCGATGAAGACTCGACCCTGGAGCTTCATGTTCAAACAGTGAAATATTTTATGGATATCGAAAAAACAAACTCCACCAATCATTTCCTGTAGAAAACCGTTAATCTGTCCCATGACATGACACACAGGCACCTATCAAAAGAAGAGAAAGATATACTTCTTTCACAAAATTGTTTTGCTGAAAACTGGTCTGATATCACAGTCGCAGATGGATTCTCCCCGGAAAATATCAGTAACACAAGGTTTGAAGGTATTGTAAAACTGGGTAAACTAGAAGGATCCACTGAGGTTGAAAAAACTGTTCTCAAACCATGTGGGATCTTTAACAGCCTGATAAGTAATTGTGAGATAGGTGATAACGTTCATATATCTGATGTCAGGATACTTAAAAACTATATAATAGAAGAGAACGCAGTCATTTCGAATGTCGGATCACTTATTGTAACCGAAGAATCAACATTCGGTAACGGCACCGAAATAGAAGTTCTGAATGAGGGCGGGGGACGGGAACTGCTGATATATGATTGCCTTTCCTCTCAAATAGCTTATCTGACAGTACTTTACAGACATGATAAAGATTTTACAGATAAAATTCTTGGTATAATCAGGGATTATTGTGAATCCTTACGTTCAGATAAAGGACTGATACAATCAGGGGCAAAAATCCTCGATTCACTCAATATCCGTAATGTAAATATCGGCAGTTATGCCACACTTTCAGGTGTCAGCAAGCTTGAAGAAGGAACCATAAAAAGCTGTGGTGAAGCGCCTGTATTTATCGGAACCGGTGTCATAGCAAAGCACTTTATAATCTTATCAGGATCAACAGTAGACGGAGGTGCAGTAGTTGAAAAGTGCTTTATCGGCCAGGGCGTCAAAATGGGTAAACAATATTCAGCCGAGAACTCAGTCTTTTTTGCCAATAGCGAAGCATTTCATGGTGAGGCATGCAGTCTGTTCTCAGGTCCCTACGGTGTAACACACCACAAATCGACCCTTCTTATAGCAACACTCGTATCATTCTTTAATGCAGGAAGCGGTACAAACCAGAGTAACCATATGTATAAACTGGGCCCCCTGCATCAGGGTATCCTTGAACGGGGCTCCAAAACAGGGTCGTTTTCATACCTGCTGCTGCCATGTCATATTGGTGCATACACCGCCGTGATGGGTAAGCATTATGCAAATTTCGACACATCCGACTTTCCTTTTTCATATATCTCTGAAGAAAAAGACAGAAGTGTACTTACCCCGGCTATGAATCTCTTTACCGTAGGGACACGAAGAGACATAGAAAAATGGCCTGCGAGGGATAGAAGAAAGGACCCTGTTAAACACGATCTTATCCACTTCGAATTATTCAGTCCGTATATCGCTGGTAAAATAATCAACGCTATAAACATTCTTAATGAACTTGCTGAAAAAACCGTTACAAAGCAGGACTATGTAAATTATAAGGGAATCGGTATACACAGGCTTCTTTTCAAGACAACACGCAAATACTATGAAATGGCCCTGAAAATATACATGGGGCAGGAGGTGGTTAAGCGTCTCAAGGACATGGATAAAAATTCTTCATTCTCCGGTATAAGAAAGATACTTCTTACCGTAGATTCTGAAGGCACGGGCAGGTGGGCGGATATCTGCGGAATGTTTGCTCCGGTGAGTAAAATAGATAAGTTAATCGAAAATGTAAAGGCCGGAAAAATCAGATCAGTTGATGAATTGAATGAATTCCTGATAACTGTTCACAGCAACTACGAAAAATATGCCTGGACATGGTGTCTTGATCTTATCTGTCAGCAAACCGGAACTAAACCAGAGAATATTACTGCGGAAAATTTAATTCAGATTATCACCGGCTGGAAGGAAAATGCCGTCAAACTGAACAAAATGATCCTCAAGGATGCCGAAAAGGAATTTGGCGCCGGCAGCAAGATAGGATTTGGCATCGACGGCGATACTGAAATCAGGGATCTTGATTTTAAGTCAGTACGCGGGGAATACGATCATAACAAATTTGTAGTCGGCCTGCAAAAAGAATCAAAAGAAATAGAAGAAAAAGCTGACAGTATGTTAGCTATTCTCGAAAAACTCAAATAAGGGACTAATCAATCGACCCCAAAGAGTACAAACATAAATGCTGCAAGTGCTGCACCTATCATTGGACCTACTATCGGCACCCAGCTATATTTCCAATCGCAGTCCCTCTTTCCTGGTATTGGCAGGAAGAAATGCATTATACGTGGTCCCAGGTCACGTGCCGGATTGATCGCATATCCTGTCGGGCCTCCTAATGAAAGCCCTATTCCCAGCACTACCAGTGCCACCGGCAATGCATTCAGGGCACCGAGTCCCACATCAGGCTCTGCCATATAGAGAACTGCAAGTGCAAGTACATAAGTACCGATAATCTCGGTGATGAGATTATACCAGTAACTCCTTATGTTGGGTATCGTACTGAATACGGCCAGCTTTGCATCGGCATCTGCTGTTGCATCAAAATGCTTTTTATATGCCAGCCATACAAGGCCTGATCCGAACATTGCCCCGAGCATTTGTGCACTTATATACAAGGGCATAAGCGAAGCGCTGAACTTACCTGCAAGTACAAGAGCCAGTGTAACTGCAGGATTTATATGAGCACCACTTACCTCAGCAGCTATCAGTACTCCGGTAAAGACACCCACGGCCCACCCGAATGTTATCACTATCCAGCCGCTGTTATTACCTTTTGTCTTGCTTAAAAGGACATTGGCTACCACTCCACACCCAAGGACCATGAGCATGGCCGTGCCAAAGAATTCTGCGAAAAATTGATTCATAGGTTATTAGTTATTAATTATTGGTTATTACTCCGTTTCTGAGGCTGTCTCAAAAGCCCCCTTGCTTTCTAATCGCCCCTAAATCCCGAAAGCTTTCGGGACTTGCTGAATGTAGCCATTTACATAGCCCCCTTCAGGGGGTAGGGGGCAAGCTTAAGGCTTTTGAGACAGCTTCCCGGGTAGGGGGTATTTATATATCTCCGGCCCATGTCTCGGCTGTTTTTATTGCCCTTCGCCAGCCCCTGACCAGAGTATTTCTTTCTCTGTCTTCGATGCCGGGAATGAATGTCCTTTCTATCTGCCACTGCTTCTTCAGTTCCTTTATATCGGCCCAGTATTTTACTGCCAGTCCGGCCAGGTATGCAGCTCCCAGTGCTGTTGTTTCCGTTATTTTCGGCCTTACCACCTTCGTTTGCAGAATATCTGCCTGGAACTGCATCAGGTTGTTATTTACCGTTGCACCGCCATCGACCCTGAGTTCTTTGATGTCGATTTTCGAATCCTTTTTCATTGCTTCCAGCACTTCAAGTGTCTGGTAACATATGCTGTCGAGGGCGGCACGTGCAATATGACCTGCTGTCGAACCACGTGTTATTCCTGTTATAGTACCCCGGGCATGCTGATTCCAGTGTGGTGCTCCCAACCCTGCAAAAGCCGGCACAAAATATACTCCTTCGCTTCCCTGTACCGAGGCAGCAAGTTTTTCAACATCTGATGACTTCTTTATTATACCGAGCGAATCGCGTAACCACTGAACAACGGCCCCGGCAATGAATATACTTCCTTCGAGTGCATAATATGTTTTATTATTCCCTGTTTTCCAGGCGATGGTAGTCAGTAGTTTACTCTTCGATTCGATTGGTTTGGTACCTATATTCATTACCATGAAACATCCTGTACCATAAGTATTTTTAACCATTCCCGGATCGATACACATCTGTCCGAAAAGTGCTGCCTGCTGATCGCCTGCAATACCTGCCACGGGAACAGGAGTATCAAATATCCCGGAGGTCATACAGTATTCCTCACTCGATGATCTTACTTCCGGCAGCATACTCGAGGGAATGTCAAAGATCTTAAGCAGCTCTTCATCCCACTTAAGGGTATGTATATTGAACAGCATTGTTCTTGATGCATTTGTCACATCAGTAACATGGATCTTCCCACCCGACAGATTCCATATGAGCCATGAATCGACAGTACCGAAGGCAAGCTCTCCCTTTTTTGCAAGTGCACGAGCTCCTTTTACATTATCAAGTATCCATTTCACCTTTGTTGCGGAGAAATATGCATCGATGATCAGTCCTGTTTTTTTCTGTATCGTCCGGCTATAACCCTCCTTTTTCATCTTATCGCACAAACCGGAAGTCCTCCTGTCCTGCCATACTATGGCATTGTATACAGGCTTGCCTGTTTTTCTGTTCCACACCAGAGCCGTTTCACGCTGATTTGTGATCCCTATTGCGGCTATATCACGGCTGGTAAGATTAGCCCTTTTCAATGCTTTCTTTGCCACAGCAACCTGGCTCGACCATATCTCCAGAGGATTATGTTCAACACATCCTGGTTTGGGAAAGTATTGTGTAAATTCTTTCTGGTCAACGGAAACAGGCAAACCATCATGATCAAAAACAATTGCCCGTGAACTGGTTGTACCCTGATCAAGGGCAAGAATGTATTTTTTCATATTATAAATAATTTATTATCAGTTTATTGTATTCTTTCAATTGCTGTTCTTTCCATGTTGTATCATACCTGAATTCTTCTGCCATGATTTCCGCGACAGCGGGAGCTATAGCCAGGCTTGTCTTCACATCGAGAAACATCGACCGTGTTCTTCGTGCAAGCATATCCTCAATGGTTCGCGGCATTTCATTTCTGCAGATCCAGACAATTTCAGCCCTGGTATAGGGAAGAAGCGGATTAAGCTTTTTCCCCAGTACAGGTTGTTCACATATCATCTTTTCAATTTCAACTGCTTTATTACCATATATTTGAAGGCGTTCCGTATGTAAATCCGGATCATGTGAACACAATCTGTATTCCTTTGTGATACATTTCCTCTTCTCAAGAACTCCGGCTTTTATCGCCCTGTCAATTGTTTCCTCAGCCATCCGCCTGTATGATGTCCATTTCCCTCCTATAATTGAAAGAAGTCCTGATTGAGAGAGTGTTATCTTATGCCGGCGTGATACTTCCTTGGTTGCTGAAGGATTATCAGGATTCGCAGCCAGGGGACGTAATCCTGCAAAAATACACAGTACATCTTCCCGGGATGGTTGTTTCTCAAGGTATTTTCCTGCTGTTCTGAGAATAAAGTCTACCTCCTCATCAAGTGGCTTTGGTTCAAGAGAGATAGCATCGAGAGGCGTGTCGGTTGTACCTGTAACAACCTTTCCATACCATGGTATTGCAAATAGCACCCTGCCATCCTCGGTTTTGGGGATCATGATTGCCGACTGACTCTGAAGAAATGAATTATCGAGGACAATATGGACACCCTGGCTGGGCCTTATTGACTGTCTTGCCTCCGGATTATCCATCCTGTAGATCTCATCAGCAAAGACACCGGCAGCATTTATTACAAGTTTTGCGTTTATAGTGTATTTATTTCCTGTCTCGAGGTTTTCTGCCTTAACACCTGTTATCTTCCCTTTTTCATCCTTTGTCAGGCCATCGACCCGGAAATAGTTCAGGACACTGCCGCCATTTTCCACACATGCTGTTGCCAAAGCGATAGCCATTCTTGAATCATCGAACTGACCATCATGATAAACAATACCTCCCTTCAACTTGTCGTGTTTTAAGAGAGGCAGCCGCTTAAGCGTTTCTTTACGGTTTATGAAATATGACCTGCCAAGACTTAATCTTCCGGCAAGAAGATCATAAAATTTCAGACCTACAAAGTAAAGAATGACATCCCACAATGTATAAACCGGGATAACGAATTCCTGGTTGGCAGTCAGGTGAGGTGCGTTTTTTAACATAATACCTCTCTCATGAAGTGCTTCCTTTACAAGAAGAATATCACCCTGTGCCAGGTACCTTACCCCACCATGAACCAGCTTGGTACTTTTCGAAGAGGTACTTTTGGTAAAATCGGATTGCTCCAGAAGGAGAGTTTTATAACCCCTCGTTACCGCATCGAGTGCAATGCCCAGTCCGGTAGCTCCGCCCCCTATTACGATTACATCCCAAATTCTTTCCTTATTTTGCTGTAAATCAGTAAGTAAGTCGTCTCGATTCATTCAAGGTAAATTGTGATTTCTGTGTATTAATGATACAACATTTTAATTAAAATTCAATCAAATAAGTAAGAAAAAACTCAACCACAAACCTGCCTGCCGGCAGGCAGGGGACACTAAGTTCAACACAAAGGGACACTAAGGATTATTTCAACAGATGTCTGATATTGTTAATATCTCCGTCGTTTTCTGCAGGGTTGATTTTCAGTATACTGCATATCAGGTTATATATATCAACATTATCAAGCCTGTTGAATGAATATCCTTTTTTGAAAGCCGGTCCTGCCGCATAGAATATTGCATGCATATCACTATTTGCATTATCATAACCGTGTGCTCCCAGGTGACGTGATGGTCCGGGTCGTGTTCCTATGCTCCACGAACTGTCGGCTATAACAACAATATCATGAATACGGGGGTTTGAACCATAGTGAAGACGTTCGAGTAATTCAGATTTTTCATAGGCTGAGAAGCCTTCTCCCAATCTTAAATAATAAAGAACACTGTCTGTCTTTCCTTCTGCAGGATTGATGGTATAAACAGGATTGCCTCCGGATATTGCCACTATAAGCCTTTCAGGGACTAATTCAATCAGATTGACATACCTGTCAGGTGACACTGGCGACATACCATGGTCAGAAAGAACAATCAGATTAATCTTCCTTGTATGGGGAAGATCTGATAATTTGAGTCGTAATACTCCTACCAGGCTGTCAAGTCTTTCTACCACCTCCCTTGTCTGTGGTGATACGGGTCCGTAACCATGACCTATGGCATCCGGTTCATCAAAATAAAGTGTGACAAATCCCGGTCTTTTTCCCGGGCTGTATGAGAGCCATTTTACAACTGTATCTATTCTGGCCTCATAGGCTATACTCTCATCATACAGTTTCCAGTATGTCGCCTGTTTGCCTTTTACGGGGGCTTCGGAGCCGACCCAGTAAAATGTAGCCGATAATATACCCTGGTTCTCAGCTGTCACCCATATCGGCTCTCCGCCATAGAATGCCGGGTTCAAAACTGCATCATTGTTGCCCATACTGTAATATAGTCCGAGATCGGGGGCAGGGAAATTGTTGTTCACAATACCATGATGATCGGGATAAAGACCTGTTGCGATGGAATAATGATTCGGGAATGTTATAGTCGGGAATGAAGGAATAAGCCTTCCTGCTTTTACACCATCACGGGCAAGCTCATCAAGATTCGGAGTATCATAAATATCAGGATAATCCCATCTGAAGGCGTCCATCGAAACCAAAACCACGTAGTTTTTGTAAGGACCACGTTTGTTAATAATGCATCCTGCTGACAGTATCGAAATCAACAGGATAGCAAGGATACTATAGGAGAAGTATTTTCTATTCATTAATCGTTTATCCTAATTCCGGAATTTCAGGCATGCCGGCGACTTAAACGATATCTTATTTACAGGGCCTTCCGGGATACCTGTCTTATCATCTATGCGAAATACTGATATCTCATCTGATCTTTGATTCCCGACAAGAATGTATTTACCCGAAGGATCAATTACAAAATTCCGGGGCCAGTTGCCACCACATGATATATTGCCGGCAGAACTCAGTTTCCCGTCTTCCATTATCTTAAAAACGACAATTGTATTTTCACCCCTGTTCGACCCGTAAAGAAATTTGTTATCACTGCTGATATGAATATCGGCACAATAATTCCTGCCTGTAAAATCAGCTCCTGTGGTCGGTAGTGTCTGAACAGGTTGCAGCCCCCCATTTTCATCAACATCGAAGACCATTACGGTAGACCCT
>Ga0272441_10011218_pt1 | contig 13350 bp, 10 predicted proteins | sample SSMProp6N_FD_193582 | JGI IMG/M metagenome (GOLD analysis project Ga0272441, IMG submission 193582) | Marine sediment archaeal communities from Little Sippewissett salt marsh, Falmouth, MA, United States - SSM-Prop-6N | ecosystem: Environmental > Aquatic > Marine > Wetlands > Sediment ... | reverse complement strand
AAAGCATGATCCCGGCAAGAAAGATCGTAAAAGAGAGGAGGAGGGGATGAAAAAGGAGCTGGATCTTCCTCTTTCGCCAGATCAGCGGGATGCAGGCAAGGAGCAGAACGATGATGGAAACGAGGAAGGATCTCATTGCCACGAGGGCGTCCGCCCCCCCCGAGGAATAGACCAGGAAGGAGAGAATCTCGAAGGGGGCGTATTTATTCATCCAGGGGCGGCCGTTTATGGTGCAGGAAAAGACATCCGTAGAGAGAAAGCGACCCGAGCGGATCATCTCCCTCCCGGCGGAAAGGATCCACCAGACGTCATTATTCTGAACGGGGAAAAACGTCAGGAAAAGCACCGTCAGAAACGAGATGGCGATGCATCCCGTCCCGAGGAGCCGTATGGTTCTCGAATGAACGTCTTCGGTCAAGAATACGCCCTTTCCGGATCAGGTTTCCGTTTCAATGCATCAACATATTCTTTCGTAAATCAAAGCATGTTTTCTTGCAAGGGACAAAAAAAATTGGGGTCAATGGGACAATGGGGTCAATCTCTTCCGCGACAGCTTACTCAAGAATTTCCGCACTCTCCGCATTTTGCAACTCCCTCAGTATCTTATCCCCTTATTCCTTTATTGACACCGTGGACGTGGGATGGCATTTGCATGTACCGTGTCATCATCAATGATGATCAGCATCTTGGGAATCTGCCAGTGAACAATGCATCCATAGTGCCTTTCCCGGCGGTCTGGAATTCCTCTAAGAATAGCTGCGTTGCATAACGCGTTACATCGCGCTGAATCCTGTGAGAGACAAGCTGGCGGAGAAAGCCGGGAACAGGCCTTGGAGCAGTGCCCGCGAGCACCCGGATCAAACCGACGACCAATTAACGCAGCCAGCTACGCTTCCGGGGCACGCAGCGGATTTCGCCGAGTTACTATCCTTGCCCGATTCGCCCGATACGCAGGAAACACTAAATAGCTACGAACAAACCGGTCGTTTTTTGGGAGGTGTCGATTTTATCGAACGCCTGGAAAGTGCTCTGCATCGCCCCTTTCGACTCAAAAGACCGAAAGGAGACCCATCAGGATGGAAACCAGGAGTACCTCTGAACAAGGGTTGCCGGGTGGTCGCGTGTGGAGTTGGCTGTATTCTCTGGTCCTGCTCGAACTGCTGTTTCAGGCCTCGGGAGTCAGTGGGCTGGAAGTATCGCCCGAACGCTACCCTGTGAAGGTCAGCGGCTACACTCTAACGCTGCCCTACTCTACGACTCATCCAATTGATGTGAGGAACGAGAACATCGAGCTCGCAGTGATCGTGCACCACGGCGCCAACCCGGATGCGCCGTGGCACTTCCGGGCCATGCAAGACGCTGTGGCCCTCGTTCCCGGCCTTGGTGAGCGGACCATCGTCATCGCACCGCAGTTCCTGACACAGGATTACCTGGAGGCGTCCGGCGTTGGAAATGACGTGCTGTATTGGACGTGGAGCCACGAGGCCTTCGGCGCGCTATCGGCAGGACCGGCGGCCGTGTTTCCCCGCCCGGCTCAGGTGGGATCTTACGAAGTGCTGAACAGCATGTTGGAGAATCTGTGCGACCCCTCGGTTTTTCCTTCCATGAAGACGATCGTGATTGCCGGGCACTCGCTGGGCGGGCAGTTCGCCAATCACTACGCCGCCGTCAACACCTTCGAGCAGACTGTCGCTGAGCCCCGGGGAATCCACATGCGGTATGTGGTTATGAACAACGCCTGGCACCTCTACTTCAGCGACGAACGCGCGGTCGACTTGAATCCGGACATCTTCGCCCCACTTGCTCCCGGCGAGTGCCCGCTGTACAACAGCTACCTGTGGGGACTGGGACTAGAGGACCTCTATCCACATCTCGGTGTCAGCGCCGCGGAGATACTAGAGCAGTATCCCTCCCGCGACGTAAGGTATTTATACGGGCTAAAGGACATCGAGCCGTGGAAGACCGATAAATGCGTGATCTTGGTCCAGGGGAGAAACACGCTCGAGGGTGGGATCATCTACTTCAGCCATCTTCGGCACGTCTTCGGAGAAGACATCCAGAGCACGCAAAGCATCGACTTAGTCCCGGGTGTCGCACATTGGACATCCTGGATGTTCAACTCACGACAGGGACTTCGGGCCCTGTTCAAATACGACCCGTCGTCTCAACCCATTCTTTATGTGGATGACAGTGCGGGGAAAGGTGGATGGGGCCGCAGCTGGGAGGAGGCATTTCGTTCGCTCTCCGACGCTCTCAGGTTTGCCGTGGCCGGGCAGGAGGTGCGCGTGGCGGCAGGGACCTATACCCCCTCAATCCCTCTGGACGCCGAGGACGCCAGGACCGCCTGCTTCTCCATTCCCGGCGGCCTCACTCTCGTTGGTGGATACGCGGGCTTGGGATCGGCCGACCCGAACGAGCGCGACACTGGCCAGTACGTGTCGGTTCTGAATGGCGACTTATTGGGTGATGACAGCGATCTGCCAGCCTCCAAGCAGGACAATGCGTATCATGTGGTTCGAATCGAAGAGGGAACCGAACTCGCCCTGCTGGAAGGCTTCACCATAGAAAGAGGAAACGCCGACAATCCGGATGTTTACCCCCATTATCGCGGGGGCGGCCTCCTAATTTCCGTCGGGGCCGGGAGTCCGACCATTAGAGATTGCCACTTTCGAGACAACCGGGGTCTCGAAGGAGGCGCAGTCTATGCCCGCCAGTGCAGTCCCCTCTTCGCCGGCTGCCGTTTCACGGGGAACACAGCCCTGACATGGGATGGAGGAGCCGTCTACAACCGTGAAAGCAGCCCGACCTACCGCCAATGCGAATTCATCGACAACCACGCAAGCGACGACGGCGGTGCATCCAGAAACAGAGAAGGCAGCACGACTCTCTTCGAAAGCTGCCTGTTTACCAGCAACACCGCAGCCAACAACGCGGGATCCATTTTCAGCAATGACGCCTCCCGCTGCGATCTGCATGGCTGCATATTACTGGGCAACACGGCGACAAACAGCGGGGGCGCCCTCTGCTACGACAACAGCTCGACCGGGTCTATCGAGAATTGCCTGTTCTCAGGCAATCGCGCGTTGAACTACCATGGGGGCGCCATCCGCAACTCACTCGACAGCAGCCCGACGATCGGCAACTGCACATTCCACTGCAACAGCAGCGGTCTGTGGGGCGGGGCCATCCAGAACAGAGACATCAGCCGTCCGATCATCATCAACTGCGTTTTCTGGCAGAACCAGGACATCGGCGGCATCGACGAGTCCGCCCAAGTCGACCCGATCGGATCGGCCACTATCGACCACTGTTGTCTGCAGGGCTGGACCGGGGTGTCGGGCGGCTCAGGGAACTTTTGGGCCGATCCGCTGTTCGTGGACGCGCTGGGCATCGACGACATCGCCGGTACCAAGGACGATGACCTGCACCTGAGACTTCGTTCTCCGTGTGTGGACGCCGGCCGGAGGATCAACAGCATACAGATCGATTTCGAGGGCGATCCTCGCGGCTACGATGGGACTTCGGAAGAGCGCGGCGATGGGTCTGATTGGGACATTGGCTGCGACGAATCTCAAGCAAGGGAGATCCCTACCGGCTTTCTACTGTGTCAGAGAACTATAGTTGAACCCCGGAAGCGTTGAGGGTCATTCTCGTGTGAATTGCGAAATGCAGGGCGCCTGGAGTCAGTCTCAAGGGGTCAATCTCGAATGGCACTAACTTTAAGGAAATAGAATCATGTTCTCAGGGGAGATATATTTCCTTACTCGCCCTCCCACTCGTACTCGCACTCGCACTCGATATCTCACCGATTGGGGTCAGTCCCTTTCCGAATGTGTCTATTTTGAAAGATCTTGCGGGGGCAGATCGGACGGATCAGTCAGATCGGACGGATCGGACGAATCTGAAAATATTCCTTAAGTCCGCGCCATTCGAGGCTGAACCCATTTTGTGCCTTTTCGCGGCTTGTAAAGTCTCAAGGCTCCACAGGCGGGGGTTTCCTTCGGATCCGGGGGATATGGGAGAGGAAGAAAAACAGGGCGGCCACCATGATGATCGCGGCCCCGGAGGTGAGATTGAATTGAAAGGATAACCAGAGCCCCACGAGGGTGAAAAGAACGTTCAGGGATATGGAAAGGGCCATCATTTTCTTCAAAGAACGGGAATACTTTTCCGCGATATACGGGGAGATGGTGAAAAAGGCGATCACGAGGATCAAACCCACCACCCTCATGATGATCACCACGCAAAGGGCCACGAGGAGCAGGAGAAGGATGTAGAGCCTCCTGACGGGCACGCCCATGAGACCCGCGTACTCGTCATCGTACGACATGGCCAGAAAATCCTTGTTGAAGAAGAAAATCACGCCCAGAATGATGAGATTCAGGATCGCCATCATGAAAAGATCCAGTCGGGGAACGGCCAGGATGCTTCCGAAAAGGTAGCTCATGAGCTGGACGTTATAACCGGAGCTGAGGTCGATGAGAATCACGCCGCATGCCATGCCGACGGCCCACAGGACCCCGATCACGGTATCGGCGCGGCTCTTGTTCTGAAAGGAGATGACCGCGATCACAAGGGCCACGGCCACGGTGAATCCGAGCGCCCCCAGGATGGGCGAAATGCCGAGAAATATGGCCAGCCCGACGCCTCCATAGGCCGCATGGGCGATCCCGCCGGAAATGAAGACGATCCGGTTCACCACCACCAGGGTCCCGATGATCCCGCAGGCAATACTGGCCAGGAGCCCGGCCATAAGGGCATTCTGCATGAATTCGTACTGGAAGGCTTCCGGCATTTACGATTCCCCTTCATGATCCCTGAGGACCCTGTGGGGAACGCCATGGGCAATGAGGTCCACGGGACACCTGTAGAGCTTATCCAGCATCTCTTCCGTAATTTCCGCCTCGTCATGGAAATGGAGGGTCTGGTTGACGCATGCAACGGATTTCACGTGGGAGGAGAGCACACCGACGTCATGGCTGACCACGACGATGGTGACGGTTTCGTTCAATTCCTTGAGGAGGTCGTAGATGCTTTCCTGCCATTCCTGATCCACACTGGCGGTGGGTTCATCCATGAAAAGGATCTCTGGTTCCGAAGCCAGGGCGCGGGCGATAAAGACCCTTTGCCTCTGTCCCCCGGAGAGTTTCTGAATGGAGCGGTTTCTGAATTTCAAAAGTCCCACGCGGCCCAAGGCTTTTTCCGCCGCTGCCCGGTCCCGGGAAGAGTATCGCCAGGAACGCCCCGCATGGCCCAGGCGACCCATTAATACCACGTCCATAACAGTAATGGGCATTTGAGGGGCGATATTGGTATTTTGCGGGACATACCCCATGTCGCGGGATGCCTGACCCGGGGGGGCTCCCAGTACGGCGATTGATCCCCTGTCCGGCTTCAGGATTCCCAGGATGAGCTTGATGAGGGTTGTTTTCCCCCCTCCGTTGGGACCGATGACAGCGAGAAATTCGCCTCTTTTAATGGACAAACCGACATCCCGCAAAACCAGCTGGCTCCCGTAGGAAAACCAGAGGTCTCTGACCACCACGACGGGTTCTGTCATGATTGTCCCCCCTGTTCGAGGGCGGCCCTGATTTTTACGGCCGCCTTTTTCAGATTGGCTCCCCAGTCCGGGGACAGGGGATCGACGGGGACCACTGTTCCCCCGATGGCCCTTGCCACGGTTTGCGCACTCCGGGGCGAAACCTGGGGTTGAACAAACACGACCTTGATGCCGCGCTTTCCGGCCAGTTCGATAACCTCCACCAGGTCCCTTGGACTGGGCGATTTTCCCTCGAGCTCGATGGGGATCTGGGTAAGGCCATAGCGGCGGGCAAAGTATCCCCAGGAGGGATGAAACACGAGGAATCCCGGTTTTTCCTCGAAGCCGGAGAAGAGTTCCTTCAATTCCTTATCCAGCTCATCGATCTCCTTTTGAAAATTTGCGAGGTTTTTCATGTACTCTTCCCTGTGAACCGGATCGATTTTGCAGAGGGCCCGGAAAATGTTTTCCGCCTGGATCCGCACCAGGGGCGGGGAAAGCCAGATGTGGGGGTCCGGGGATTTATGAACATGGGATGTTTCCCCTTTCCCGGGCTCCTCTTCACGGGATGATTCCCTTTCGTGAAGATGGGTGCTCATGGGATGCCGTTGGATCCCCTTTTCCGTATGAACGATCAGCATGTGGGGATTGGCGGAGCAAAACCTTTGAAGCCATGCCTTTTCATAAGGGACCCCGACGGCGAAAAAGGCCTTCGAACGACTCAGGGCGGCCATTTGACGGGGACCGGGTTCATAGGTTCCCGGAAAGGCCCCCGGGGGAACCATGACTTCCACGGTGAAGCGTTTCCCCCCGATTTTCTCCACGAAATATTTCTGGGGCGAGACACTCACGGTTACGGACAGGGGTTTTTCTCCCGGAGACGCGGCGGGGAGCAAACGGATGAAAAAGAGAGCAGAAAAAAGGAGAACGAACCGCCCCAATCGCGTCATGGAGTCACACCCCATTTTTTTTGAACTCCTGGGGCTGGAGCCCCAGTTTATCGAGTTTGTCATACAGGTTTCTCCTGCTGATTCCGGAGATCCGTGCAGCCTGTGAAACGCTGCCATTGGTTTTTTCCAGGAGTTCCCTTAAGTATTCCGATTCGAAACGGGTTCTGGCCTCCCTGTAATCGATCGGAATGGTTTTGAGAACCGGCTCGGTCTCCTCCGGGGTTTCCACCTCGATTCCCTCGCGAATGTCCCTGGGGATATCGGAAGGCCTGATCACTTTTCCCTCGAGCAGAACCAGCATTCTCTCGATCACGTTTTCGAGTTCCCGGACATTCCCGGGCCAGAAGTAATGGGTAAGGAGCTCCCGTGCGGCGTTGCTCATGATCACGTCGGGTTTATGGAGCCGCATACCGATTTCCTTGAGGAAATAATCCACCAGGAGGGGGATATCGCCGGTGCGTTCGATCAGGGGAGGCATCCTGATATTGATGACGTTGAGGCGGTAAAAAAGGTCCTGCCGGAACGTCCCTTCCTCGATGGCGCTGTGAAGATCCCTGTTGCTGGCGGCGAGGAGGCGGATATCGACGAAGATCTCCTTGAGACCTCCCACCCGCTGGATCTGCTGTTCCTGGAGCACCCGGAGGAGCTTGGCCTGGAGCTGGACGGGCAGTTCGCCGATCTCGTCCAGGAAGAGGGTGCCGCCGTGAGCCAGTTCGATCAGCCCGAGTTTCATCTGGGAGGCTCCTGTAAACGCGCCGCGTTCATATCCGAACAGTTCGGATTCCAGGAGGTTTTCCGGGATGCAGGCACAATTGATGGGGACAAAGCGTTTATCGCTTCGATGACTGGCTTTATGGATGAATTTGGCGGCGAGTTCCTTGCCGGTCCCGCTTGCACCTCCAATCAGTACGGCGCTGTCCGTCGGGGCGATTTTTTCGAGGATCTGCTTGACCTCGCGAATCTGGGGGCTCTCGCCGATGATGTTGATATCCTCGTAGGCCCGTTTGATCTGTTCTGAAAAACTCACCGTCTCCCTGGAGAGTTCCCGCATCTCGAGGGCCTTTTCCACATTAACCAGGAGCTCCTCGATATTGAACGGCTTGGTGACATAATGGAACGCGCCCTCCTTCATGGCCTGTATGGCGCCCTCGATGCTGGCATACGCGGTCATGATAATCACGGAAACCCCGGGGAATTTCTCCTTGACTTCCTTGAGGATGTCCATGCCGGACCGTTCGGGCATGCGTATATCGGTCAGGACCACATCGGGCTGGTATTTCTCCACGTACTCCATGGCCTTGCCCGGATCGGTGAAGGAGTTCACGTGATATCCCTCGATATTGAGGATCTTGGTGAGAATCTTGCACATGTCGGGTTCGTCGTCGATCACCACGACCATGCCGCGGTATATGGAATGTTTATACACATCAACCATGTTCAAAACCTCGCGAAGTTTTCCGCCTTAATCAAATTTCTATTAATGTTAAACATAGTTCCTCCCCGGAGCAAAGTCAAGGTACAAACCCCGGCGTTTACAATACTCGTTGACACATCATGGCAATAAACCTATTGAAAACCCACAGAAAGAGGGATGCAGAAAATGAAATCAGAAAAACGCAAACTCGTGACCATATACACGGACGGCGGATGCGTTCCCAACCCGGGCGCCGGGGGTTGGGCAGCGGTTCTTTTGTACGGAGCGAAAAGAAGGGAAATCTCCGGTTCGGAGCCGCATACCACCAACAACCGCATGGAACTCACCGCGGCCCTTCGCAGCCTGGAATCCCTCAGGCAGCCATGCCGGGTCATCCTGTTCACCGACTCGGAGTACCTGAGAAGGGGCATTACGGAGTGGATGCCGAAATGGAAAATGCGAAACTGGACCCGAAAGGGCGGCAAACTCCTGAACGTGGATCTCTGGAAGAGTCTGGACAAACTGATCCAACGTCACGATGTAGAATGGCACTGGGTAAGGGGCCACTCCGGGATCCGGGAAAACGAACGATGCGACGAGCTGGTTTCCAGGGCCATCCACTCGCTCCGGAAAAAGGGAAAAAGGCACTGATTTGTCCGGGAGGAACACGTAAGGCGATGATATCTCGATTGAAGCGAAACTCGATACCTGCGCTTTTTTTCTGCCTTCTTTTTCTTTCGAGCGGCGCATTCGTGTGGGGAGTGGAGCCGTTGTTCACCCCCATTCCGAAGATCGAGCCCGAGGGGCCCGCGGTCCGGATCATCATCTTCTCCGACGAAACCTGCGAGGAGTGCGGGGAACTGAAGGATAAGATCCTTCCCCGTCTGATGGAAAAATACCCGGGTCGAATCGCCTGCCGGATCCATGACGTCGGCATCACGGAAAACTTCAAGCTGATGGTGCGGTTCGAGAAGAAATTCGGGATCGCGAAACACGACTTTCCGGTTCTGTTCCTGGACGGCAAAATCAGAAGCGGCCTGGAAGAGGAGATTAAAGAACTCCTGGAGCCCGATATCCTCGCTTCCCTTCAAAAGGGGGGCAATCCCTGGCCCGAACCGGCCCCCCCGGAAAAAGATGAAACAGAGGACGACCCGATCAAATCAAGGCTCGAATCGATCACGCTCCTGGCCCTGATCGGCGCCGGGCTCTCGGACGGGATCAACCCCTGCGCCTTTACCACCATCATTTTCCTGATTTCCTATCTCACCATCATCGGGCGAAAGAGAAAAGAAATCCTCCTCACCGGAATCGTTTACACGATCGCGGTGTTTTTCACCTACCTGGCCCTGGGATTCGGACTCCTCACCGTGGTGAAGCGGATTGTGAACATCTCCCTGGGAAGCAGGATTCTTTACGGGATAACAGGTATGGTGAGCCTGGTTGTCGCTGCATTATGCATCAGGGACTTCGCGCTGGCCCGCAAGGAACGTTACCGGGACATGACCCTGAAACTCTCGGACGGGATGCAGAAACGCATCCACCAGTCGATCCACTCGAAAGTCAGGAATCTGGGGGTCGTATCTGCGGCTCTGGTACTCGGGGTTCTGGTGGCGATGTTCGAGCTGCCCTGTACGGGACAGATCTACCTGCCGATTGTCACGGCCCTGAGCAATCCGAGGTTTCGAAGCAGGGCGCTTTGGTATCTGGTGCTCTATAACCTGATGTTCATTGTTCCGTTGATCCTGGTATTCATTGTGGCGTGGTTCGGGGTTTCCTCGAAGAGCATCGGGGAGCGTTTCCGCCGTCACATTGCGGGGATCAAGCTGTCGATGGGACTGGTTTTTATCGTGATCTCCTGCGTGCTGTTTTACATGGCGGTTCAGTGAGGGATCAATCGGGGGTTTTCACAACGACCTTGATCCGGAAGGTGTCCGTGGCCTTTTCGGGTCCCTCCCAGGGACGGAAGTGTTTCATTTCGAGAACGGTTTCACCCGGACCGGAGGCCCGGAAATTCCATGTAAACAGGGCGCTCCCCCCGACCATGTTTCCGGGTGTCAGCGATTTTGAATCCCTCCCCGCGATCTCCAGAACGGATCTATCCATCTCCATGATTTTCCAGCTGTAACCCGCAGTGGGCACTCCCTTGAGTTCCACCCGAAAGAGGTCGCCTTCCCCGAGAGAGATTGTTTTCCCCGATTCCGCCATACCAAGGGTCGCTCTGTACCTGATTTCCTTCTCCCCGGAAGATCCGGAGGAATCCGCTTCCAGGAACCATCGGACGATATCCTCGTCGAACCGGGTCGGCCATTCGTGTCCGGAAGCCTTTGATGTGAGGAGTCGGGTTTTAGCGCCGGCCTTCCTGAGATCCGCGTGGTATTGCATCGGGACAGCCAGGGGGACCTTTTCATCATTTTCCCCGTGGATCACAAGGGTGGGGGGGTGCTGATCCGAGAATCCATGCTTCCTCATGCTTTTAAGACGGGCGTCCTGATAGGAATCGGGATTTCCAGCGGCCACCACGGCAAGGGCCCTGATTTTATCGGGGAAGACGCGGGCCAGGCGGGCGGCCATGAAGCCCCCGTTCGAGAATCCCGCCACAAACACCCGATCCGGATCCATGCGCGGATCGCGGCTCTTTTCGATCCATTCGAACAGGGTTTGAAAAAAGGCCAGGTCCTTCGATCTTTCCGGGGTTCTGAGTCGAGGGGTCCAGTCTCTCACATTTCCGGTTCCGATCCTTCCGGCATCGGGCGCCAGAACGACATGATCGATCCGGATGGGAGGGAGGAGGGGGAAATCGCCGCTTCCGTCATGGGGCGGTCCATCCTTGAAAAAACTCGAGCCATCCCCTCCCCGACCGTGGAGAAGGATGATCACGGGCCATCCCTTTTCCGGCATTTTTCCCCGGGGGACGCTCATGGAAACGCCGCGCCCGGCAATGATGATTCGAGCGGGACCGGATTTTCCGTTGTCTCTCGAAAGGGCGCCGCATCCCGGGTACAAAACCAGGGATAAAACGATCAAAACAAAATATCGAATTGCCGGTTTCATAACCATACCTCCTTCTCGGAAAAGGCCTTCTGTTCATTCGGACAAATATGAACGAGATTTGTTCCTATTATAAGAAAAGGGGATATGAGGCAAGAAATTTTCCGGGAATCTCCTGTTTTTCTTGATCTCGAATGAACGTTATGAAAAATCACAAACCATTCCCCTAGAGAAAGGAACCGGAAAAATGGCAATCGTCAGACCGTTTCGCGCGTTGCGTCCCGATCCAGGTAAGGCCCCCCTGGTCGCCTCTCCCCCCTATGACGTGGTGAACACAAAACAGGCCCGGCAGCTGGCCGCGGGCAATCCCCTCTCCTTCCTGCACGTGGTTCGGCCCGAAATCGACCTCCCGGATGGTACCGAACTTTCCTCCGAGGCGGTCTACCAGAAGGCCTCGGAAAACCTGGGCAAACTGATCGAACTCAAGGCTCTTGTGAGAGAGGAATCTCCGACCCTTTATACCTATACACAAAAGATGGGAGATCATGAACAGACCGGGCTCGTGGCCTGCTGCTCCGTGGACGATTACGATGCGGACGTGATTAAAAAACATGAAAAGACAAGGAAAGACAAGGAGGATGATCGCACCCGCCTGATCCTCGGATCATCCGCACAAACCGGACCGGTCTTCCTCATGTTCCGGGATGATGATACCGCCGCAGGTCTCATCAGAAAAGCCTCCTCGGGCGATCCCTTCCTTTCCTTCACTGCCCCGGACGGCGTGGTTCACACGGTTCACCGGATCGATGACGAATCCAAGATCCGGGCCATGGTTCAGGCGTTTGCCGGCATTTGCTGCCTGTATGTCGCTGACGGTCACCACCGGAGCGCGGCCGCCTCCCGCGCCCGTGCCGAACAGGAAAAACAGAACCCTCAACACACCGGGAACGAGGATTACAATTTCTTCCTGACGGTGATCTTCCCCGCCTCCTCCCTCCAGATCCTCCCATATAACAGGGTCGTAAAAGACGTTCGCGGGCTCTCCCGGGAGGATCTCGAGGCGAAGATCTCGGACCACTTTATCATCGAGGAGTCAACCGTGCCCGAACCGGCTCAAAAGGGAGAATTCGGCATGTTCTTCGAGGGCCGGTGGCAACGCCTGAAATACAGGCAGGAAGGGAGGGAAACAAACGATCCCTTGAAAAGCCTGGATGCCAACATCCTCCAGGACTGTTTCCTGGGACCGATTCTCGGGATCGGCGACCCGAGAACGGACAGCCGCATCGATTTCGTGGGAGGGATTCACGGGGCAAAGGAACTGGAGAGAAGGGTCTCGGAGGGCGAGGCGGAAATCGCCTTCCTCCTCTATCCGGTCAGCACGGAGGACATCATGAGGGTCTCCGACGCGAACTCGACCATGCCCCCCAAGTCCACCTGGTTCGAACCCAAACTGAGGAGCGGGCTCTTCGTTCATACGATATGAAACAGCACCCCCTGTTGAGAACGACAAGGATGGGGAAATAAACCAAGAAAAGTCGGACCAGTCAGAATAGTCCGACCGATCCGTCCGAGAGAGAACGCCGCGGATGGGTCAATATCAAACGACCCTTTCAAACGCCTATTCGTAAAATTCCCAAACAGAAGCGGCGGTCGTGAGGGAGGTGGCCGTGGGATCCACAGCGAGGCCGTATACGGCCGTTCCCCCGTCCGTTAATTCAAAAAGGCCGGTTGTGGTCAGGGTGTTATTCTCGTTCAGGGTTACGGAACCGTAACTGGAAACGAATGCGAACTCTCCGGTCGAGGGATCTCTCTTCACCAGCCGGAGTTTGCCCTCTGATCCGGGGGCGCCCTCGAGAGTGAGCACATCGGTGAGATCCGGGTCTTCATTCGGGACATACTCGACCGTGAGGTCAAAGGCTGCGTCAAAGGGGAACTCGGGGTCGGATTCGATCACGAACACGGCGCCGCTCTGATCCGGAAATTCCTCCCGTTCATCGGCCGTGGCCTGGCGGATGGTGAGGGTATATCCCCCGGAGGGGATCTCCTCGTATCCGGGGATGCAGAGTTTGTGTTTCGTGTAAATACAGTCGGTTCCCGGCGAGAGGCAAACCGACCCTGGATTCCTCATTTTCCGCTTGAACAGGCCGCCCCCGCTTTCCTCCTGTGCATTGACGCTGTTTTCTTCCACGAGGTTCCGGGCATCCACGATGATCACGTCGCCGTCGATGCCGTACTTCATGGAGGGGATCTTAGCTCCTCCGCCGTTTTCGTAAAGGTCGCCGAGGAGCGTTGTGATGGTATTATCGGTCAGATCGAGGACGAATGGCACGCTCCTCCACACGGGGACCCAGTTGCCGCCGGAGTCCTGAACCAGGAGGGCCATTCTCATATATTTCAGCATGAAACCGTTTTCCTCCCCCACGCTTTCCGGTGAAAATTCGAGCGTGATATAGGCCTCG